>ENA-UOJS01001025-UOJS01001025.1-human-gut-metagenome-genome-assembly--contig:-C74-NODE-1025-length-25487-cov-8.261678_pt1 | contig 25487 bp, 20 predicted proteins | sample MGYA00242355_ERZ723902 | MGnify/ENA metagenome assembly ERZ723902
CTGCGTGTTATATTTTTCGGTTTTTATTTTTTTTGGTATCGCGGCTTATCCTATTTTTCGAGGCGTGGCAACTAAACTATAAAGTCTGTTTATACTAAAATCCCCGCCGGCGGATATCATACCGCGCAAGCGGAAATCTACCTTTTTCTCTATTCCTATCCCGACGAAATAAAAAATTAATATATTTATCGGGATTAAGCTATTTACAAACGCGGGCGCGTGTGGTATAATATCCTTGTCTCGGTGTGAGGTCATGCCGTGACATGACGCGGACCCGGTTCCCGGACAAAAGGCTTCGGCACTTTCACCCGCCGGTTGCTGAGTTTGCGCATCTATTTATATGAGGTGAAAGAAAATGACCAAAGAAGAAAAGCTCGCTATTATCGAAGAGTATGCGACACACGAAGGCGACACAGGCTCGCCCGAGGTTCAGATCGCTCTCCTGACCAGCAGAATCAACTCGCTCACCGAGCATCTTAAGAAGAACAACAACGACCATCACAGCCGTCGCGGACTTCTTAAAATGGTCGGCCACAGAAGAAATCTGCTTAACTATCTGATGAAGGTCGATATCGAGAGATACCGTGCTATCATAGCCAAGCTCAACATCAGAAAGTAAAAAGCAAGGGCGATGGAAACTGGATGCCGCGTGTTTGCACGGCATCCTTTTTTCTAAATTTGGAGGAGTTTGTTTGTTTTATAATGAAGATTTCGCTATCGCAAAATCTTCATTAGTCTATTTTTCGTAGAAACAAAAAATAGGGAGCGGATATAGCTCTGCTCTCACTTCACCGGTCAGTTACTTCAAGCTCTGATGTAACTAAAGACATAAAGCAGATATAAATCTGAACTTGCTTTAATGGTATGGTACTTCATGTTTAGATGTAACTAAGGACGTGTAGTAGATATGACCCTGTACTCGCTTCACGGTCGGGGTATGCGGTTCAAAATCTGCTCAAACGCCACCCGAGTCCAAAAAAATCCCGCATGTGGGCAGCATTTAACTGCGCGCCTTGCGTCCTGAGGACGGAAGACGTACAGTTAAGTGCTAACCATGTCGGGAACAAAATATACGGAGGTACAAAAATGTACGAAATCAAAAGCACAACAATGCAGTTCCCGAACCAGAAGATCTTCCGCTATACATTGGCAGGCAGAGAACTTTCGGTCGAAGTGGGCAAAATGGCAGGCCTTGCAAACGGCTCATGCCTTGTAAGATACGGCGATACCGCCGTGCTTTGCTGCGCCACAGCATCCGCTAAGCCCCGCGACGGCATCGACTTCCTCCCCCTGTCTGTTGACTATGAGGAGAGAATGTACGCCGCAGGTAAGATCCCCGGCGGATATCTCAAACGCGAGGGTAAGCCCAGCGAAAAGGCTATCCTGACCGCACGTGTCATCGACCGCCCCATTCGCCCGCTCTTCCCCAAGGACCTGCGCAATGACGTGGCGCTCACTCTTACCGTTATGTCGGTCGATCAGGATTGCTCCCCCGAGATCACGGCAATGATCGGCGCATCCATAGCCCTGTCCATCTCGGATATTCCGTGGAACGGACCGATCGGCGGCGTTTTCATGGGTCTTGTGGACGGCGAGCTTGTCGTCAACCCCACCGAGGAGCAGCGCGCCAAGAGCGACCTTGACCTCACCGTTGCCGCGTCGATGAATAAGGTGGTTATGATCGAAGCGGGCGCCAACGAGGTAGCCGACGACGTTATGTACGACGCCATTATGAAGGCTCATGCGGAGATAAAGGAGCTGCTCGGCTTTGTAAACGGCATTATCGCCGAGGTCGGCAAGCCCAAATTCGAATATCCTTCCTGCGAGCTGGATCATGATATGTTCGATAAGATCTTCGCATTCTGCGAGGCTGATCTTATGAACGCCCTTGATACAGACGATAAGAACGTCCGCGACGAGAGAATGCTCCCCATCGAGGACGCTATCATGGAGAAATTCGGCGAGGAATATCCCGATCTCGCCATTCAGATGCCCGAACTGGTCTATAAGATGCAGAAGAAGGTCGTCCGCCGCTGGCTGCTTGACGGCAAGCGCGTTGACGGTCGTGCCCTGAATCAGATAAGACCCCTTGCCGCCGAGGTGGGACTCTTCAAGAGAGTACACGGCTCCGGTATGTTCACACGCGGTCAGACTCAGGTCGTTACCATGGCAACACTCGGTACACTTTCCGAGGCTCAGATGCTCGACGGTATCGATAACGAGGATACCAAGAGATATATGCACCACTATAATATGCCCGGCTACTCCACCGGCGAGGCAAAGGCAACACGTAGCCCCGGCAGACGTGAGATAGGTCACGGCGCACTTGCCGAGCGCTCGCTCGTTCCCGTGCTTCCCACACCCGAGGAGTTCCCCTACGCTATCCGCCTTGTTTCCGAGGTCGTTTCCTCCAACGGCTCGACCTCTCAGGCATCGGTCTGCGGCTCAACGCTCGCACTTATGGACGCCGGCGTGCCCATCAAGGCTCCCGTTGCCGGTATCTCCTGCGGCCTTATCACCGAGGGCGAAAACTGGATGACCATGATAGACATTCAGGGCGTTGAGGACTTCTACGGCGATATGGACTTCAAGGTCGCCGGTACTCATAAGGGTATCACTTCCATCCAGATGGACCTCAAGATCGACGGACTTACCCCCGAGATCATCAAGTCCGCGCTTGAAATGACCCACGCCGGACGCGATTATATCATTGACGAAGTTATCCTCAAGGCTATCGACGCTCCCCGCGCCGAGGTCTCGGAGTACGCTCCCAAGATGATGACGATAAAGATCGACCCCGATAAGATCCGCGAGGTCATAGGCAAGGGCGGTTCGGTCATTCAGAAGATCGTTGCCGACACCGGCGCCAAGATAGACATCGAGGATGACGGCACCGTCTATATCGCCGCCGTCAACCGCGCCTCCGCCGATGCCGCAAAGGCTACTATCGACGCTATCTGCTTTGAGCCTGTCGTGGGCACCGTTTATACCGGTAAGGTAACGGGAATCAAGGAATTCGGCTGCTTCGTTGAGTACGCTCCCGGCAAGGAGGGCATGGTCCACATCTCCCGCATCACCGACCACCGCATTGATAAGGTCGAGGACGTTCTCAAGCTCGGCGATACCGTAAAGGTAAAGTATATCGGCCTTGATAAGAAGGGCAGAATGGACTTCTCGATAAGAGACGCACAGTGATCCTGACCGACATTTCAATAAAATAACACCCGCCGCGCATATTTTAAGGAAACAAGCTAAAACTATATGCGCGGCGGTTCCAATCAGAACCAAAATATGAATAACCCACCACAGCCGCAAGGAGGAATGCCGTATGAACGACCGTGATTCAAACACACGGGCTTTTAAGATGAATTCACATCTCAGCAATCGCGCACTGCGCGAGAGAAAACGCAAAAAACGCCAGATAGTTCTGATAACGCTTATGGCGCTGCTTGCGCTGTCGCTTATAATTTCGGTAGTCGTCATTTGCGGCGAGCTTGCCGGAGGCGGCTCCGGGACCGGTACAGGTGACGGGACCGACAACATTTCGGCAGGCGTTATAAGCAACGACACCGGCAAGGAGTCAACAGAGACACCCGTCAGCTCGGATGATCCCGTCATTACCGACGCGCCCGAAACGAGCGGCGGTATTTCGGAGGGATATACCGTAAAGCTGATGACGTCAGCCGACATTCACCGCGGCGAGCTTATACTTGTAAATACGTCCTACAAATACGTCTACCCCGCATCCATAGCCGAGCTTGTCGATCTTCGCAGCAGCCGCAGTGCAAAATGGGGCACATCGGCATCGGGAAAGGTGATACACTCATATTCATGCTCGTTTGAGATAAAGCTTACCGCCGCGACGGTCAAGGGTCTTAACGACATGATAGACGATTTTTACACCGCTACGCAGAATCAGGACGTGTACTTCCCGCAGTACAGCGGCTACCGCTCGAGCGAAGAGCAGAACACGCTGCACGACGCCAAACCCGCGTCGGAGGATCCCGAGGGATGCAGCGAGCATCACACCGGACTTGCCATTGATATGCGGGCGTGGCTGAGCAACAACACCTACCCCTACATTTCGCAGTCGGATGACCCCTCCTGCGTGCAGATCTACAACTGGATAAACACCAACTGTTACAAATACGGCTTTGTAAGGCGCTATCCCGAATCAAAGGCGAGCGTAACAAAGTCGGGTCACTATGCCGAGCATTACCGCTATGTGGGTTATCCTCACGCGCTTGCGATGATGCGCAACGACCTCGCTCTTGAGGAATATCTCACCGTGCTTGCCACGCGCCACCGTTATGACGGAACGCACTACATCCTCAACGGCGACAACGGCGTGACCTACGAGATATACTATGTCCCCGCCGCCACGGGAGACGGCGCCACCTCGGTGCCCGTACCCATAAATCTGCCCTACACCGTTTCAGGCAACAATTACGACGGCTTTATAGTAACAGTCACAAGATCATGACCGCGCATGCCGGAATATAATTAAAATGAAGAAAAAAACGACCGTAACGGTTCTGCGTTCCGCGGCAGTGCTTGCCGTCGCTGCGGCGATGCTTGCAATGCTTGCGGGATGCGGATTCATCACAATAACATATCCCGAGGACGGCACGACAGCCGCCCCCGGCACAACAGCCGCGCCGGGGACCTCGGATGCCGCGGCGACTACCGATCCGCCCGAGACAGTCGTCTTCCCGGACCGGCAGGATGAAGCCAAAGCGCGGCTTGCCGCGCTCCCGGAGGTCAGGCTCTCGGTGCGCGACCTTATAATTGCAAATTCCACAGCCACCTCCGCGGTCATCGAGCCGGAGGAGGACGACACTCTCAACTCCGCGCGCACAAAGCGCACCGAGTCGGCGTGCAAAAAATACGATATTTCGCTTACCGTGGCGCGCATGGATGACGGCGAACTGCTCTCCGCGTTTGTAAACGCCGCAAAATCGGGCAGCTATTATGCCGATCTTGCCGTTATCCCGGCAAGCACCGCCGCGCTCTACTTCAACGCGGGCATTGCGCAGGATCTGCGCAAGCTCCCCTTCTTCACCGCCGCGACCGATGCCGAAAAACCCGAGGGTGCCGGTATCGCCGCCTCGTCATGCTGGTTTTACTGCGGAGACGCCGTCTCCGATCCAGATTCTCTCTGGGCGCTCTATTTCAACCGCACTCTTGCGGGCAGCAAGGTGTCGTCCGGGCTTTACCGCCGCGCCCTCGGCGCGGGGCTGACCTGGGAGGATGTCTTCACCACGGTGACATCGGTGGGTGCCGCCGATGGGGTGCGCTCCATGCTTTGCGGGGACAGTGAGACCTTCACCTTTGCCGCCGACGCTGTTTGCGCATCTGCGGGAATAGATTTTGTTTCGCACGGGATGGGCGAAGTTCCATCGGTGAATTTCGACGAGGATAAGCTCAACGCCGCCGGCTCTGTCATCGGGCGACTTGCGGAGCTCCTTACCGCGCCCGACGAAGGCGGACGCGCCACGTTTGCCGACGGTGCGGGATTGTTTTATCTCGGCACGCTTTCCGATATGCGCAGCTTTTACGACAAAAAGGCGGAATGGGGCATTCTGCCGCTTCCTCGCGTCAGCTCCGACTCCGAATATACAACTCTCGGCAGCGAGAACCAGCCTGTCATAGTCTGCGTGGGCGGCGGCAGCCGCACCGAGCTTGACGGCGCCGCGCTTGCGGCGTTTGACGCCGCCTCCGGCGGATGGCTCGACGATGCATACGCCGATGCGGCTCTTGAGACCTGTCTGCGCGACAACAATTCGTATCTTACGCTCCGCGCAACGCTTTCCGCCGTGCGCAAATTTGATTTTTCGTATATCTATTCCGGCGCGACCGACGAGCTTCGCGGTGCGACCTACGGTGCGGCGCGCAAAGCGCTCACCGGCGGCTCTCTTGCGACTGCCGTAAAGAACGCCCGCAATGCCGCCAACCGTGAGCTTAGCCGTCTGTTCGGCTGATCTCCGAACCAAAAATTCAACTCCGCAAATAAAAAAAGGGGGAAAAACATAATGAAAAAATATGCAACAGTACCGTACATTCTTAAGGCAAAGCGCTTCAAGCGCGATGTTTCCAAGCCGTGCATCAAAAATCACGCCGTATACACCGTCGGCTTCTGCCGCGACCGCGACGATGAGCCGGAGCGCGAAGCCAAGCTCGATGCCGAGTTCACCGTTTCTGTGCTTGACATTATAAAGATCACGGCGATCACCGCCGCCATCAGCGCAATGCTCTGCGCGGTCGTACGCATCCTTGTCTCTCTTACTTCCCACGACTGATTTTTTTGAACTCGGGTGGCGTTTGTGCAGATTTGTAGCTTCATACCCCGAGGGTGAAATGAGTGCAAATTCATACCTACTTCCCGTCTTTAGTTGCATCAGAACATGAAATAACACACCAAAAAAACGAGAGCAGATTTATGTCTGCTCTCTATTTTTTATTTTATATATACGGAGACTAATGAAGATTTTGCTTCCGCGAAATCTTCATTAGTCCCCCATGTCTGGGAAGGTGGCGCGCTTACGGCTTTGGAATGCTTGGCGCTAAGACGCGCAAAATTCTACAACAGAACTTTGACCAAGACGCCGTAGGCGGCTTGGTGTGGTGCGGTAACATGAACTGAAAAAATATTGCAGGCTATATTCCGCACCGCTTAGCGCGGCAGGGTAACCGGGTCTTGAAATCGGCACTACACTAAATTCCCCGCCGACGGATAGAGGATGGCAATTAAAGGATTTCCGCTTGCGGAAATCTTCCTCAATCCCGCGAAGCGGGATATCATACGCAGTAGGCGTATATCACTAAAATAACTTTGGTCAAGGAGCGTAGAGACTTGACGAGGCGGGGGAACTGAACCACGAAATCTTCTTTCAACTAAATTCCCCGCCGTATATCACATCGCGAAGCGATATATCACTCATTCCGCGTCAGCGGAAATTTCCCTTCTTCCATTAAAGAAAATTTCATATTATCGGTTATTTTTAGCGCAAAATACTTGACATGTCGCATTATTTGTGGTAAAATATTTACATGTGAACGTATGCCGCGTAGCGGCACTGCGCACAAAGCCACAAAAAGGAGAAACGCACTATGAAAAAGATCATTTCTGTAATTCTTGCCGTGCTTATGCTTGCGGTCCTTGCCGTTCCCGCATTTGCCGACGACGCCATCGCTATCAAGACTGCTGAGGAATTCATGGCAATGGAATCCGGCAAGTCCTACTATCTTGCAAACGATATCGACTTCGGCGGTAAGGTGTTCGACACCTTTATCGTTCCGGGCACCGGCTTTGTCGTTGATCTTGACGGCAAAGGCTTCACCCTTAAAAACTTCAGCTTCAAGGCTGAGGCTCCCACCGCGGACATTGCAATGTTCCAGCAGTTTGCCGCAGGTACAATAAAGAACCTCAACATCGGCTCTGCCGATGCTCCCATCGCATACAAGCTGGTCGATGCAAAGGACAGCTCCAGCTATGCTATGCTCGTTGCCAGCACCAAGGGCGACGAAACTCCCCGCATTGAAAACGTCCATATCTACACCGATATGGAACTCACCTACACCAACCTCGGCACCAGACTGAACCTTGGCGGCTTTATCGCATATGCGAGAAAGTACGAGATCGTAAAGTCCTCCATGAACGGTAAGATCGTTGTCAAGAACGACGGCGGCGAGACCACTAAGTGGAGAAACGTTGGCGGCTTTATCGGCAGCGATAAGGACAGCAACAGCATCGGAACCATCGAGGACAGCGTAAATAACGCCGACATCACCCTGCTCAACAGCAGTGTTGAGGGCAGAGTTGCCGGATTTGTCGCCTATTCCGACAAAAAGGCTAACGTTATAAAGAACTGCACCAACAACGGCACCATCACTCTCGGCACCTCTGCCGGCAACGGACACATTGCCGGCATTATCGCCTGCGCAAAGGTCGTTGAGACCGCCGTTGTCGAGGGTTGCACCAACAACGGTAAGATCGTATTCGACTGCACAAATGCAGAGGACGCCAAGGCGGGAACTCTTGCCGCAGGTATCCTGGGCTACGCTCAGAGAGGCGACATCACCGTCAAGAACTGCACCAGCACGGTTGAAGTCAAGACCGGCGCTGCCGCAAACAACGAGATCGTAGCACTTGTAGCCGACGGCATTACCGTCAACGCCGAGGGCAACAAGACCTCCGCTGACGCACCAGTTGTTACCGAACCGGTCGTGACCGAGCCCGAGACCAAGCCGGAAGAGACCAAACCCGAGGAAACTAAGCCCGCTGAGACCGAGCCCTCCAGCCCCTCTACCGGCGATCACAGCGTGATAATCGTAGCGCTTGCTGCTGTTATGTCGCTTGCCGGAGCCGCCTGCGCCGTTATTGCACGCCGCGGCAAGGATATGTAATCAAAAAACTTAATACATTTTTCGTGGGTGTTGAAAAACTCATTTTGGGTTTTTCAACACCCACTTTTGATTTATTTCAGAATATCCGGCATCGCCGAATACATATTTTCAATGAATATTCCGTATCCGGAGGCGGGATCGTTTATCAGCACGTGCGTTACCGCGCCGACAAGGCGACCGTTCTGTATTATCGGGCTTCCCGACATTCCCTGTATTATCCCGCCGGTGCGCTCAAGCAGTGCGCGGTCGGTCACGCGGACCGAAAAGCACCGCCCGCCGGAGGCTGTCCGGTCGATGGAGTGTATCTCGATAGAATACTCGCCTATCTCGCCCGAATCGAGCGTGCAAAGCATAACGGCGGCGCCTTCTTTTATCTCGTTCCTGCCCGCCGCGGGGATGGGATTTGAATATTTGCCGATGGGTGCTTCGCGGTAGAGTCCGAAAACGCCGAGGTCGGTGTTTTTTATTACCGTTCCGGTCTTCCCTGCGTCAAAATAGCCCTTTATCTCACCGGGCGCGCCGGGCGCACCGCGTGTAAGACCGCTTATCGTAACGCCAACGACACTTCCCCTGCCCAGCGGCACAGGCTTGCCGGTGTCGGCGTCGCATATCCCGTGCCCCAGACCGCCAAAGCCGCCCGTTTCGGGAACGATGAATGTCACCGTGCCTATCCCGGCGCCGCTGTCGCGCACCCACATTCCTGTCTGAAACTGACCGTCGCGCCCGCGCCGTGGCGTAAGCTCAACGGCAAAGTCGCGCCCGTCGCGGCGGCATTCAAGATGCATGGTTTTGCCCTCGGAGGCGCGTACCGCGCCTGTCAGCTCCGCCGCGTCGTTTATCGGCTTGCCGTCTATCTTCAATATCGTGTCGTTGACGCGCAAGCCTGCCGAGGTCGCGGGGCGGCTTCCGCCGCCGGCTCCGCCCGAAAAACCGACAACAAGCACGCCGTCGGTATAAAATTTGACTCCAAACGACATTCCGCCTGGGTAAAGCATCAGCTCGCCCGCAGGGGATGCCGCGCATTCCGCTTCCGTCCCGCCGAGCGGCGGAGCGGCGGATGCGCCGCCCGGCATCAGCGCAAGGCTGATAAAGAGAAGCGCCAGTGCAGCCGCGATGCTACGCGCGCTTCCTCTTTTCCTTTTTTTATAATATATAATATTCCGCATAAACAGATGATTCCTTTCAGCTCCGGGCATGCGCCCTTGCCCTATTACTTTGCCCGTTTTTCGATCAAATAAACCGCCGCTTTTTGGACTCCTTCCGCGAGCGCTTTGATTCAAAAAACTATCCCGCCGAGCCAAAAAAATTATTTTTACCTCTTGACAAGCGAAAAAAAAGTGATATAATTTATTAGTAAACTAATTAATTTGTCCGCGCGGGGATATGATGCCATCCGGCATAGCGCGGACGGAAAGGAGAACATAAAAATGTCGACCGAAAACAAAGAAAAACAGTTGTGCGGGTGCCGCGCATCGGACGATTCGCTGACGCCGCCCATGCTTATCGGCATGATCGGCAGGATGCATATGAATCTCATGCGCAACACCGAGCCCGCCGGTTCGATAATGTCGCAAAACAGTTGCCGCATGATAATGCGCACGCTGGTGCACGGCGACGGCGTTTCACAGCTTGAGTTGGCGCGGCGCACCGGATTGAAGCCGCCGACTGTCAGCGTCGCTCTCGGCAAAATGGAGCGCGAGGGCTACATCGAGCGTCAGGTGTGCGCCACCGACGGGCGCGAGGTACACGTTTATCTTACCGATTCGGGGCGCAGACTTGAAGAGGAAACGCAGGCGCGCCTGCGCAACGCGGATGCGATAGTGATGCGGGACGTCACGCCCGAGGAGAGCGAGACGCTGCGGCGTATCCTGCTTAAGATCAGGCGCTCGCTGGCGGAAAACGAAGACAGTATCGATCCGCACATGCGCCGCTCAATAAACGAGGAAAACCAGTGAGAAAACAGTGAGGAAAAACAGTAATCAATGAAAAAACTCATCAAATACCTCAAGCCATACACATTTTTCGCGCTGATATCGCCGTTAATGATGGCTTGCGAGGTCGGGGCAGATCTTCTTTTGCCGTATCTGACCTCATTTATAATCAACTACGGAATTTCGGGCATCCCGCTTGACGACCCGGAAAACGGCTCGAAGGCCGCCGCGCGTATAGTTTCGCTCTTCTGCGGCGACTCGCCCACCGGGATGCAGATGATAGTTACCTTTGGTCTGCTCATGCTCGGAATAACCCTTGTGGGCGGATTTTTCGGCACAATGTGCGCTTACACCGCGGCGCGCGCGGCGCAGGGCTTCGGCAACGATCTGCGCTGTGACGCATACCGCCATGTAATGGCGCTGTCGGTCGAGCAGACCGACAAATTCACCACCGGCTCGCTCGTCACGCGTATGACCAACGACGTCACGCGCCTTGTCGAGCTTGTGGAATCCGTCCTGCGTATGTTCGTGCGCGCCCCTGTATTTTTCATTGGTGGCACGATCATGCTTCTGCTTCTCAATGTGGATTTCGGACTCGTGCTCATCGGGTCGCTGCCGTTGCTCCTTATTACGATGGTCGTGATACTCAAAAAAGCCATTCCGATGTTCAGTGTCATGCAGACAAAGCTCGACCGCGTGAACTCGGTCGTGCAGGAGGATGTTTCCGGCGCGCGCGTCATCAAGGCTTATGTGCGCGAAGATTACGAATGCGGTCGTTTTGACCGCGCCAACCGCGAGCTTTGCGATACGAACCTGCATGTTATGTCGCTCATGACGTGGTTTTCGCCCATTCTCAGCCTCATACTCAACTTTTCCGTTGTCGCCCTTTTCCTTATCGGCGGCAGTCGCATCAATGCGGGTAACACAGGAATGAGCGCCGGCGCGATAATGGCAGCCATCACCTACGTGACGCAGGTCATCTTCTCGCTCATGCAGGTCGCAATGATGTTCCAGTCCATGTCCCGCGCGGCGGCGTCCGCCGAGCGTGTGTGCGAGGTGCTTGAGGCTGAGCCTGTCGTTCTCGGCGGCAGCATTGACGATCCCGAGCCGCACTGTGCCCGTTCCACCCCTGCTATTGAGCTGCGCGGGGTCAGCTTCCGCTATCCCGGAACGCACGGTAAGCCCGTGCTCAACAATATCGATCTTTCGGTGGCACGCGGCGAGACTGTTGCCGTTATCGGCGCTACCGGATCGGGCAAATCCTCGCTTTGCAAGCTGCTCATGCGGTTTTACGATGCCGATTCGGGTGAGATCCTTATCGACGGCAAGCCGATAAAGGAATATTCTCTCCGCGCCCTGCGGCGCAAGTTAGGCTTTGTCATGCAGAAGAGCGTGCTTTTCTCGGACACCATTGCCAACAACATACGCTGGGGCAAGCCGGATGCCGACGACGGCGAGGTCAAGGCTGCCGCCGCGACCGCTCAGGCTGATTCGTTCATTAGCGATTTTGCCGAGGGCTACGATACGTTCGTCGCCGAAAAGGGCGCATCCCTTTCGGGCGGACAGAAGCAGCGCGTTTCGATCTCGCGTGCGCTCGTGCGCCGTCCCGAGATACTGATACTTGACGACTCAACATCGGCGCTCGACCTTGCGACCGAGGCTCGCCTGCGCTCCTCGCTCCGCTCATCGCTTTCCGACACCACCGTCATCATGGTGGCGCAGCGGATAGCCAGCGTGCGTGATGCCGACCGCATTGCGGTTATCGAAAACGACGGGAGTATCCTTCATTTTGCGCCGCACAACGTGCTTATGCGTGAGAGCGCCACATACCGCGATATTTACAATTCGCAAATGAATAACAGTGCGGAGGGTGAATAAAAATGTCAGAACAAAGAAATAATACGACCAAAACCGAAGCACCGCGCGTAGGACTTCGTCCGGGCGGTCCCGGCAGGGGACCGATGGGCGGCAGAATGAACGCCGAAAAGCCCAAAAACGCGGGCAAGACCTTTTCAAGACTCGCCCGTTACATCGGCAAAAGCCGCATCACGCTCGTCCTGCTTATTTTCCTTACGATCGTGATCGCGCTTACCGACCTTGTAAGCCCCAAGCTCCAGCAGCTTGCTATCGACACCATTACCGTTGACGGCGGCGCGGTACACGTGGATTTCCCGCTCATGCTGAAATATCTTGCCGCCATGAGTGTGTTTTTCCTTCTCTGCGCGCTTCTCACGCTGATACAGGAACGCATTGCCGTGCGGCTTTCCACCTCAACGGTCTACATCATGCGGCGTGAGCTTTTCGAAAAAATTTCACGTCTTCCCATAAAATACACCGATACGCACCGTCACGGCGACATCATGAGCCGCATGACAAACGATATCGACAATGTTTCATCGGCTATATCGCAGTCGCTGACCTCGCTGTTCTCCGGTGTTATAACCGTTATCGGCGCTGTTGTGATGATGCTGTGGTTCAGCCCCGCCGTAACGCTTGTAGCGATACTCACCATTCCGCTCACTCTTATAGTATCCTCGATGCTTGCAAAATTCATGCGCAAATACTTTATCCGTCAGCAGACGCTTCTCGGTCAGCTCAACGGGCAGGTCGAGGAGATGGTGACGGGCTACACGACGGTCATCTCCTACGGCAAGGAGCCGGAGGCGGTCGAAAAATTCTCGGCGATATCCGACGAATTCCGCCGCTGCTCGATAAGCGCGCGCGTCTGGGGCTCCATTATGGGACCGATAATGAACTTTATCGGCAACCTGCAATATGTTCTCGTTGCGGGCTTTGGCGGTTTCCTCATGCTCCGCGGCGGAAATATCACGATAGGCTCGATACAGGCTATGCTCCAGTACTCCAAAAAGCTCTCGCGGCCTATAAACATGATAGCCAACCAGTACTCCTCCATTCTCACCGCTCTTGCGGGCGCCGAGCGTATTTTTGACATTCTCGACACGCCGGACGAGGTAGATGAGGGCAAGTCCGACATCACTCCCGCCGACATTCACGGCGACATAGATTTTGAGCATATAGATTTCTCCTATGTCGAAGGCGAGCGCGTGCTGAAGGATCTTTCTCTGACGGTCAAGCCGGGGCAAAAGATAGCCATCGTCGGCGCGACCGGCTCCGGCAAAACGACTATCGTCAATCTGCTTACCCGTTTTTATGAGCTTGACGGCGGCAGGATAACCATTGACGGCACCGATATCACCGAAATACCCAAAGCCACGCTTCGCCGTGCCATTGCGATAGTGCTTCAGGACACAGTTCTGTTCTCCGACACGATACGCAGCAACATAAAGTACGGCAGGCTTGACGCCACCGACGACGAAATGAAGCGTGCCGCCGCGACCGCGCGTGCCGACACCTTTATCGAGCGTCTGCCCGATGGCTACGACACGGTGCTTGCCGAGTCCGGAAGCAATCTTTCCGAGGGTCAGCGCCAGCTACTTGCCATTGCGCGCGCCGTGCTTGCCGACCCCAAGATACTCATTCTTGACGAGGCAACTTCGTCCGTTGACACGCGCACCGAGATGCACATTCAAAAGGCAATGGCTGAGCTGATGAAAAACCGCACCTCTCTCATCATTGCGCACCGTCTTTCCACGATACGCAACGCCGATGTCATAGTGGTGCTTTCGCACGGTGAGATCGTTGAAACGGGCAACCACGACGAGCTTCTGGCGCGCGGAGGGGAATATTCCAAGCTCTACGAAAGCCAGTTCGCCGGCATTGCAACCTGACAGATGGGCGCAACGGAATCATATTCCTGCACCGATGCGGAGCGCGAGCGCTTTGCGGCGATATGCCGTGATGTGACTGCGGCGGCGCAGGGGGAATATTCGGGCGACGAAAGCGGCGTTGGTGTGCTCAACGAAAAGCGTATGCATGCCGCGCTGAAGCGGTTCATTTGTTCCGACTCCTCCTTTCACGAGCAACGTCCCGACGTTGCCATAGGTGACGGGACGAAAAAATCAAAAAAATATGTCGCCGATGTACTTTGCGGCGACGAGATATATGAGATACAGACCGGTTCCTTCTGGCCCTTGCGCAAAAAGCTGGAGTGGTATGCCGCAAACACGGCGTACCATGTGACGGTGGTGCATCCGGTTGCGTTACGGCGGCGCATCATTTGGATCGACCCCGAAAGCGGCGAGGCTACGCCCTCGCCGCGCCGTGCGCCCTCGCGGCGCGCTGTGGATGTTCTGCCCGACATGGTATACATTTCCGAGCTTATAGCCTCCGGGCGTGTCGGGCTTCGGCTCCTCATGATCGAAGCCGAAGAATACCGTTTTCTTGACGGCTGGGGGAACGGCGGCAAGCGCGGCTCCTCGCGCTTTGAGCTTCTTCCCGTGGGGCTGATCGACATATTAGCCCTTGAGCTGCCCGAGGATTTTTGCGGGCTTCTTCCGCCCGAGCTTTCGGGGTGCTCCTTCAAGGCGTCCGAGTTTGCCAAAGCGATGAAATTCACCTCCCGCAACGCATATCTTGCGCTTCACGCTCTTGAAAATCTCGGCGTTCTCACCTCCACCCACACCCGCCCTTCTTTCTTTAGACTCGGGTGACGTTTGTGCAGAGTCTGATCTTCATACCCCGACCGTGAAGTTAGTACAAATTCTTATCTACTACACGTCCGTAGTAACATCTGAACATGAAGTAGCTTGTCAGTGAAGTGGGTACAGATTTATATCAGACTCCACGTCTTAAGTTACTCTAAAACACGAAGTACCTTACCAATAAAATGAGAGCAGATTTATGTCTGCTCTCATTTTAGTTTCTATGAAAAATTAATGAAGATTTCCGCTTGCGGAAATCTACCTCAATCCGCGAAGCGGCTATCATATGAATGTCACGCCAATGCGTGACATTCATATATCACCTTGCTGTCACGCCTATGCGTGACAGCAAGATATCACATTCTGCAAAGCAGAATATATCATTCACTTGGGCAGGTACACTCTCAGGTGTGCCGCAGCCTGTGCGTATATCGCCGAGATATCCGATTTCGGACTTGAGGAGATATTCCACGCAAGATACTGCGCGTCGCCCATGAATTCCTTCGTCAGTACAAAATACTGCGTGGTTATCATGCCCGGGCGCGTGCCGCCGTACTTACTGTTGGCGTCGCTGTATATCTCGACCCTGAACTGCCAGCCGGTATCCGCAATAAACACGGTCCCGAGCGGCAGGTCGGAAAGCGAATATTTCTGCTTTGAGCAGATATTCTGGTGATAGGTCCCCGCACTTGCGCCAGGGGTCTTTGTCGTTGCCGAACTGGTGCAGTTCCAGTAAGCGTTTTCGATGTAATCCCACTCAAGCAACGTATACTTCGTAAGATCGACACCTGCCGCGGCGGCGACTGCCTTGTCCGCCTCAAAGAAATCGGCGGGAGAAAGCTCAGCTCCGGGATCGATCACGGGCGCCGTGCCGGGACGTTCGCCGGTCTTGATAGCGCTTTCCGTGACTGCAAGCGGCGTTTTTATGGCATTTTTGACCGATTCACGCGCCACGGCAAGCATATCCGAGGTTATTGCCGCCGGTGCGGGATTATAGCTGACCTTATCCACATCGCCGCCCGTAAGAGCCGCGTACCAGGTGAGTCCGGCTATATATCTGCCTATGTTGTAGTCAAGGTGATATCCGTCGCGCGTCAGCGTGTCTCCGAGGAAGGATGTGCGTGCGTTCTGGATCGACGTCATGCAGGGGATAGAGAGCACGAATCTCGGCTCGGTCTCTATGCATTGGTGCATACAGTCTATTATCATATCGTACATCTTCTGCTGGCTGCGGTCGTAATTCGGGAACGACGAATGCGTGCTGTCCTGCTGATACGCCCATGTCATATTCCAGATGAATTTTGCATCCGGCGCTTTTGCTTCAACGATATCAAGCAGCTCTGTCAGCGTTTTGCCGTAGCTCGATACAAGCCCGCAGGTCTTGGATGTTTGCTGGAATGAGATATAATCCCACTTTTCGTCCGCGATTGCCGCCGACATTTTGTAACTCTTTGTGGATTCCCACTTGCCGGACGTATTTTTGTAATAGGTGTAGGACGGACTGTCCGATTTTGCAAAGCCGAGGTGCTGTGCAAGACTGCATCCGCCGTAGTAAAGGTTGCCGAGGACTATCTCCTCAACTCCGCCGGACTTTGCAATGTCGTAAAGATACTGCATGCAGTCGGCGGAAAAGCTGTTGCCGATGGCAAGGATTTTCAAAGTTTTCACCTCCGTGGGTTGGGTAGTTGTTTCCTCGCCGCATGTGGGCGGCTCGGTCACGGGATCGGTCTCTGATGTTGCCGCGCCGGGCGTGTCCGGGGCGTTAGTAGCCGGTGTGGTCACATCGGGTGCGTTACCCGGAGAGCATGCGGCGAGCGCCGCTGTGAGCATCAGCGCGGCAAGCGCGATGGCAATTACTCTTTTTTGACGGATCATGTCATTCCTCCGTTTTATTTTGTTGTTTCAGCCGCCGTGTGGCGCAGATATGCCGCTGTTCCGGCGTCTATACCGCCGGAGAAATCGGTGCATTCCGGCGATGTGCGGAATACGGTGGCAAAATGCACGCACGCGGCAAGGTACGAGCCTGCCGGCGAGGGATGCGTAAGGTCGGCGTTGTACAGCTCGATATCCGGGCGTTCGGCGCTCGCGCGCGCGAATGCCGCGCCTACCGGAGATACGCGCAAGCCGAAGTGCTCGCCTGCGGCGGCGTATGAGTCATGCAGAAGCTCATACATCTGCCCCGGCGTCCAGCCGTGCTCGGAAAGCACGCTGTGTCCCGCCTTGCGTCCCCATGTTTCGTAAAGCACGACCTCCGCTCCGGGCTGATCGCGCCGTATTTTTGTGAGCAGCGCCTCGATGCCGCCGAAAAAGCTCTCGCGGTCGATAGCGGGGCGCACCGACTGCTCCTGAAGTATTATGCAGTCGAATTTGTGCTCGCCGGCGAGCATCGCGCTCACGCGCGCGCCGTGCTCGTTGTCATCCGAGGCGAGCGATGCAAGTGTGTAGCCGCCCTTTGTGACGGAAAACACCTTGACATCCTGCCCTGCCGCCTGTGCCAGCGCCTCAAGCGTTGCGGGCATATCGTTGAAGTATGTGTAGCTGTTTCCGATAAATAAAATGTTCATTTGTCATACAGGGTGGGACCCGTTTTTATTGCTTTTTGTCGTTTATAAGCGCCTCGACCGCCGCCCATATAGCATCCGAGACCTCCGCCTCTGTCAGATCGGCGTTTACGGTGACGACGCGCCTGCCGCGCGCCGCAAGATAGTCAAGCGCCTCGCGGTAATTTTTAAGCACGCGGCGCTGTGTTTCGTCCGCGTCGAATATCTCCTCCTCGGTCCTGCCTGCCGCGCGGCGGCGGGCGCTGACCTCGGGCGATACCTCAAGGTAAATTATAAGGTCGGGATCGAGCGTTTCAAAGCAGGGGCGGTTAAGCTCGTATATCTGCTCCATCGAGAGGCGCGGGGTGCGGTTGTACGCCATATTTGAGGGATAATAGCGGTCGCACACAATGTCGTCTCCGGCATCAAGATGCGGCTGCATGAACGCCACATGCTCAAGCCTGTCGGCAACGTGCATATACGCAAGCGTTTCGGGCAGTATCTTTACACTGCCGTAGTATGCGGAGCGCACTACGGCGCCGACTATATCGCGGCTGTCCGGCTCGCGCTCCGAAAGGCAGCGTCTGCCGCGTTCAGCCGCAAGGCGGCGGCATAAAGCCGCCGCCTGTGTGGTCTTGCCGCAGCCGTCGCCGCCCTCAAGAACTATAAACAATCCGCGCCCGGGGGCGTCGTTACGGCTGTAACTGTTCATTTTCGGTGCCATTCCTTTCTTTGCGGTTGTGCCGCCGCTCGGATAGTATCCGCTACGGCGGCACAACTGCTGCTTGAAAACGATATGCCTTCAATTTTGCATTCGTTTTCGGGCTTTTTTCTGTTTCAGGTGCTTTTTTTCAGTGTTTTTTTCTTTTCAGGCAGAACGCCGCGGGGATAAGTGCGGCAATGCAGCCCATTACAGCTACGGACGAGCCGCAGCCCTTCTTGGTGTCAGCCGCCGGAGCGGTAGTGGTGGGAGCATCGGTCTCGGCGGGTTTGGACTCAGCCGGCTTGGTCTCTGCGGGCTTAGTTTCAGCCGGTTTGGTCTCGGCGGGCTTGGTCTCTTCGGGCTTTGTTTCCGCGGGCTTGGTCTCGGCAACGGTCGTCTCAACGTCCTTCTGCTCGGTCGCAACAGGTTCTACGGTGTCGTTGCCCATCTGTGCCAGCGCCATGATCTCAAGGTCGCTCAGCATACGGTTGTAGATGCGCAGGTCGTCGAGATAGCCTTCAAATCCGGGGTATTTGCCGATCTCGTAGTGGTTACCTACGCAAAGAGCGGCGATCTGTACCGGCACGGACTCGGTATATGTAGCGGTCTCAACATGGTTTCCGTCGGCATAGTATTTGATGGTGTTGGTGTTTACGTCGTAAACAAGTGTAAAGAGAGTCCACTTTTTGGTTTCAAGCTGAGGGGTACGGTAGTAGGTGAAGCTCTTTTCCTCAAACATACCGCCTGTGGGAGCCTTGCCGTTGCCGTTTATGCAGACCTGGCAGGAGCCGGGGTAGTCGCCCCATACGAACTGCAGGTGCATATCGCCGACCTGCCATGACTGGGTGGTGAAGAAGTAGCGGTTCTTGTCGGCGGATTCAACGGGGAACTTTTCGGAGTAGATCCAGACCGAGAAGGTAAGGCTGTTCATGTCGAGCAGCTTGCCCTTGAGGGTGTCGTCATAAGCCATGAAGTATGTGCCGCCGTCAAAATACACGGCGTTGCCTACGGGGCCGGGCGAGGTGTATGTGGTGCCGTACATTTTCTCAACAGGTGCGGGATTGACCTTTGATGAGTCTGCAAAGGTCTGCGTTGCGGGGTCGTATTCGTCAAAGGTGTAGTGCAGTACAAGTCCGTTTTCAAGGTCCACGGTGGGTGTGGCAAACGCCGGGAGCGCCAGCGCCGCAAGCACCAGCACAGCAAGCGTAATGGCTATGATCTTTTTCATTTTTAATATCCTCCGGTATTACTTAGTTGAGCTTAAGTCCGCTCAGCGTGGTATTGATGTCTTTGTTTATGATCTTTTTGGCTCTGGTGATCTCGCTCGAAATATCGGAGCGGCCTGCCTTGAATGCGCTTTCAACTGTGGAGCGGACGCTGCCGAAGTTGTAAACGTATGCAAGGTCGAATCTGCCGTTCTTGTAAACGATGTCAAGCATTTCGATAGCTTCGGGATCCTTATTGTACTTGTAGCAAAGAGTGATGTTGTAGTATGCGGGTTTGATCTTTTTGTGCGAGACGGCTGCCATGTTTTCAAGCACAACGGCAACGCGCTCAAGATCGGGGCAGCCGACCGGCACGCCGATGGAGGCTGCGCTGCAGGTGATGGGGGAGATGTATTCGTTCTGCTCCTCGTCATACTTCGGAGAAGTTACGATACCGTAGGAGAAGCTGTCGTCGCGGTGCTCCTTGAGGGTGCCGGTTACCTCATACATAAAGAGGGAGCGCTCCTCGGAGAAGGGAGTGTGCTGACGGTTGGTGAGCTTGGAGAAGCCGTCGCTTGTCTGGTTGCCGCAAAGGATGGTGTTGAACATCGTGTCCTTTACCTTGTTGTAGGCGTCTATGTAGCGCTCGTTCACGCTGTCAAAATGCTGGGGGATGTTTTTGCTGTCATAGGAGAGCAGGTTGGTGTCAAAGCCGACCATCATCGAGTAACCGGCGTTGGTGTGGGCAACGAGGCCGTAAATGCTGGTGGATTCGGAAATATCCTTTTTGCCGCTGGCGTCAAGGTCGCTGGCGACTACCTTCATCATCTCGTTGAGCTTGCCGATGGTCCATTTGCCGTCCTTGACGAGCTTGTAGGGATCCTCAAGAGAGGGGTACTTTGCGAGCATATCCTTATTGAATATGGAAACGTAGAAGGATTCGTGATAGTGGAGGTGAATGTCGGAGAAGACCATATACACACCGTCGCCTATCGCAAGGTTCTGCGTGGAGCGGGGGTACCACCATTCCTTGTCAAGGTTGATGGCAGAAAGCGTTTTAAGGTCTACAAGTCTGCTTTCGGCTACGAGCTTTACGTTGCTCGAGCTGGCGTCAACAAAGAAGTCATACATGTGCGTATCGGTGTCCTGGTCCTTGCGGACGGCGGACAGCACGTTGCTCACCGTGTCGATGACGAGCGTAACGCCGACCTGTTCCTCAAGCATGGAGTTACGTTCGGTAATGGCGTCGGAAATCGTGTCTCCGAGCTGCTCGGAGGATTCCATAGTGGTGAGTGCCCATGAGCTGATGTTGTTGAGAATGTGTATCTCGGCTTTGTCATAGTTACCGGTGGGCAGGTTGGCATAGATGCTGTCTGTGGTGTCCGCTTCCGGCGATGTCGTTGAAGCGACAGGGGCGGTCGTCGAGTCGGTCCCGCCTGAGGGATTCGAACATGCGCAAAGCACGCCGCATATCATCAATATGGCGAGAAGCGCAGTGATGGATCGGGCAAAAGTGCGTCTTTTGCCGGTGGTGAGTTCTGACCTGATCATATAGATTTCCTCCGTGTTTTCCGCGTCCGTGGGTGTTGTGCTCCCTCGGTGCAGATTGATAAATTATAGACAGGTACATTATAGCACAAAAGCGCACTCAAATCAAGCCTTGTAATTGATGTTATTTAACATTTTTTTCTCGCCCGACAGTTATTCGTTATCGTTTCGGACCGCGCCGGGGGGCTTTTCGTTCTTTTGACCTTTTGCAACAGTAATAGTTTCAAAATGCCGTCACAATATGACATTATTTTCCATCAAGCCGGAATATAATAGAAAACAGGATCGCAACGGATCACGAAAGGCAGGGATGATGAAATGAACGAAAGAAGCGAACGCCGCGAGGCGTCGCGCGCGGGGACGAGCCTGCGCGGAAGATTGGAAAGGACAGGCGCGCGGATAGCCGCAGCCGCACGCGCGGCGGCGCCCACGCTGCCGCGCGGAGCGGTGCTTGGCTGTGTGGCGTTCATGCTTTGCCGCGCGACGCTGCTCGGGGCAAGGCCGTTCGGTTTTGCATGGCTTGCGGCTGCGCCGCACGGCGTGCCGTATATCGCAGCGGGAATACTTATATCTGCGCTCACGCTTGGCGGCAGCGAGGGAGTGATGCTGGCGGCGGTCTGCCTCTTTACGGTGGCGCTGAGGCTTGCGGTGCGTGCGTTGGTCGATCCGCCGCACGGCGGGCGGGCGCTTGACGCCGCGTTCGGCGAAAACATATATCTCAGAATGGCAACGGCGTCGGTGGCTGCGTTCTCGGCGGGGCTTTGGCGGCTCATTGCGGGCGGATTTTACTTTTACGATCTGCGCGGGGCTATCGTGTCTATGATCGTGGCGCCGATAGCGGCGGGGATATTCGAGCCGGTGTTCCGCCGTGAAAATTATTATAATGAAAAAAGCGCCGCCGAGGGAGCCGAAAAGCGCCGCCGTCCGCACCGCGGACGCGGCATACGCGCATTGGCGTACGAGCTTAAACGCACGGCGCTCAGGTACGACGCGGCACTGGCGGCAGTGCTTTTCTGCGTTGTGTTTGCATTGCGCGGCGATACGTTCGCTGGGCTTGCGCCCGGACACGCCGCGGCTGCTTTTCTGATATTTGCCGCCGCAAGGCGGCGTGACGCCCTTCGCGCCGCCGCGTGCGGAGCGCTGCTCGGCGCGGCGTTCGGCTGGCTTTGGATACCCGCCTACGCGCTTGCGGCGCTGGCTGCATGGGCGATATTCCGCGTCTCGGAAATGGGCGGCGCGGCGGCGGGGGCGCTCGTTCTGTCGCTCGCGGGCTTCTTTATCGGGGGCTTTTCGGGGCTTCTGACCGTTCTGCCCGCGTCGCTGACCGGTGCGGCGGCATTCTGCGCGGTTGCCGCGGCGATCACGGCGCACACAAAGGATGCCACGTCTGCCGCGGAGCCATCTGCGGTCGGCGGCGAGGCTGCGCTTTTTGATGCGCGGGAGCGTATAGGCGAGCTTTCGGATGCCTTCGGCGAGCTTTCAACGGCGTTTTCCGAGCTTGCGGAGTGCCGCCGCGCTCCCGGCGAGACCGAGGTGCGCCGCATTGCGGACGAGGTGAGCGACGAGGTCTGCGCCGACTGCCCGGAGAAAAAGCGCTGCTGGGAACTTGAGTACGATTCAACGCTTGCGGCATTCTGCGCTCTGGCGGGCGATGCCTTCGGCGGTCGCGCACGGCGCACTGCGGCAAAGCTGCCCGCGCGTTGCGGCAGACCTTCGGATATAACCGAACGCATGCGCACGCTCGCGGCGGCAGGACTGAGGCGCACGCTGGAGGATGAGCGACTTTCGCTTTTTGCCTGCGATTACCGTGCGATATCCGGCATTCTTGCCGATGCGGCGGAGGCGAACCGCCGCGAGCATACGCCGGATGAGCAAGCCGGCGAGCGCGTTCGTGCAAGGCTTGCCGAGCTTGGCGTGCGTGCGCGGTCGGTGACCGTTTCGGGCGCGCGCAGGGTGAAGATAGAGGTGGCGGAAGCCGATCTCACACGCTGCCGCACGCGCGTTTCCGACCTGCGCCGTGCGCTTGAGGCAACGGTGGGCGTTCCGCTCACCGATCCCGCCTTCGAGCTTGACGGCGGTGAGGCGACGCTTTGTCTGCGCTCGCGCAGGAGGATATCCGCCGCCTTCTCGGCGGCGCGCGGCGCGCCGGACGGCGGTGTGTGCGGCGACACGGTGATGCGGCTTGAAAACAGGAACGACTATTTTTACGCTTTCATATGCGACGGCATGGGGCGCGGCAGCGAGGCGGCGTTCACTGCGGGCGTGTGCGGCGTGTTTCTAAAGCGTATGCTGTCGGCGCAAAACAGCGTTGAGACATCACTGCGGCTGCTCAACAGCATAATCCGCGGCAAGGGCGGCGACGAGTGCTCTGCCGGGGTCGATCTGCTTGAGATAGATCTGCTCACCGGTAAGGCGGCGCTTTACAAGGGCGGCGCGGCGCCGTCCTACCTGCGCCGTGGGGACAAGATATATTCGCTCTCCTCCCAAAGCGTGCCGCTCGGCATAATCGGCGAGCTTGACGCGGGCAAGACCGAGTTCGCGGTGGAGCCGGGAGATATGATACTTATGATCTCGGACGGCGTATTGGCGGGTACCGATGAGGATGCCGACGGCAGTTATGTCTGGCTGCTCGATCTGCTTTCGGCGTGCGATGCGCGTCACCTTGACGAAACGGCGCGGCGGGCGCTGCGCATGGCGCGCATTGCGGGAAGCCGGGATGATGCCTCCGCGGCAGTTATCGCCATCGGCGAGGAGCCGCCGCGCCCCGGCGAAGGGGCGTGAGGACGCGCAGTGAAGGGTGGGTGAGGCGCATTGTGTCGCATCCCATTTTTCACTGCGTGAAAACGCCTCGCACACCCGCGGTTTCCGGCGAAAAAAACGCAAAAAAGCGCGTTTTTTTGCGTTTTTCTCTTGAAAAACCGTTTTCCCTGTGTTATAATTATAATAGCTTCATTTGATAGCCGAAAGGGGAAATAAAATGGGAAAATTCGTTATCAAGGAAACCAAAACAGGTTTCAAATTTGACCTTAAAGCAGGCAACGGCGAGGTTATCGCTACTTCCGAAATTTACAATGCGCTCAAGTCTGCGCAGAACGGCGTTGAGTCGGTAAAGAACAACGCTCCCATCGCAAATGTTGAGGACCAGACCGTCGAGGGCTATGCCACCGAGAAGCATCCTAAGTTTGAGATGTATACCGACAAGGCGGGCGAGTACCGCTTCAGACTGAAGGCAAAGAACGGCGAGATCATCGTGGTATCCGAGGGCTACAAGGCGAAAGCCGGCTGCCTCAACGGTATCGAGTCTGTCAAGAAGAACTCCGTTGACGCCAAGGTCGAAATGGTCGAGAAGAACGACTGATCGGCTTTATATAAATAAACGGCTACCGCGCATAAGCGCGACAGCCGTTTATTTACGTTTTATGGGCTTTATGAAAACATTGCTTCCATCTGGGGCATTTCAACGTCGCCGAGAGCGGCGGTGAAGGAAATGCTTACAAGGTATTTGCCGACAAGACGGACATAGATGACCTGATCTATGCTGACCACCGTGCCAGCTACCGAGGTCTCAAGAGTCGCCTCAAGACGGCGGTATTCGTGCTTGCCTATCTCGGTGGTGGTAGTGTTGCCGAAGGTGTAGGACATGCCGCTGCCCTCAAGCTGCTTTGTAAGGTTCTCCTTGAGGCTGTCAACGCAATCGTCAACGGTGTTGACGGCTGCCGCAAGGGTGCTTATTTTTTCGATGGTCATTATGACGTTGCTTCCGCCGGTGCCGTTGGCGTAGAATTCGACCATCGAGGAGACATCGGAGGTTTCGAACTTGTCGCCGTCCTTCATCATATCAAGGGCAACGCCCATGGACGATGCGATCTCCTCGTCGGTGGAAAATGTCCAGTCGGAGGGGGCGGTGAATGTGAGATCAAGAAAATCGCTGTGATAAACGTTTCCGTTTACTGTACCGCGCTCATATTTTTTGGCAGTCTTCTTGTCGCCGCAGGCGCAAAGCGAAGCGGCAAGCATAAGAATTGCAAGAATAAGCGCAAGTGTTTTTCTGTTTTTCATAATTGTGACCGTACCTTTCTGTCTTGGTAAAATAATTATACATGAATTGGCTTGCGTTGTCAAGGTCCCGGCAGTGCATTTTCAATAAAAACGGTTGACTTTTACGTGATAATGTGCTAAACTATTAAAGGAAACGATGACCATTTGAAAGGAGCGGTAAAATGGCAATTGCAAGAAGCGAGGCGACGGACAGGCTCTTCCGGAGCATCCTCAGCCTTGAGAGCATAGACGAATGCTATGATTATTTTGAGGACCTTTGCACGGTGAAGGAGCTGATAGATATGTCGCAGAGGCTCGATGTGGCGACAAAGCTCGCCGCCGGGGTGTCATATCAGAAGATACAGGATGAAACGGGTGTCAGCTCGGCAACGATAGGCAGAGTGAACCGTTGCCTCAATTACGGCAGCGGCGGATACAGAAAAATGATAGGGAAAATGAAGGACGGAGAAGGGGAATAAGTGGATATATCGCTATCGCGATATGATATACGCCTACGGCGTATGATATCCGGCGGGGAATTTAGTTGAAAGAAG
>ENA-UOJS01001030-UOJS01001030.1-human-gut-metagenome-genome-assembly--contig:-C74-NODE-1030-length-25356-cov-7.709102_pt1 | contig 25356 bp, 18 predicted proteins | sample MGYA00242355_ERZ723902 | MGnify/ENA metagenome assembly ERZ723902
CAGAGAACACCCCCCCGGAACCGGAGGACAAGCTTAGAACGCCGGCGCCTGTTGATAGCGGAGATGATGAGGATACCGCATCCGTTGGCAGGGCGCAGGCAGAGGCAAGGGATAATGAAATAACTTCCGAAGCCGTACAGACTGAGCAGACAGCGGCTCCCGTGAGCAGTAAAGAGCCGGAGGCGAACACCTGCACCATAACGATACGGTGCGATACTGCCGTTGCAAAGGGCATGCATCTTGAAAAAAAGTGGCAGGGGATAGTCCCTGCAAGCGGCGAGATACTCAAAACCACCACAATGACGTTTGAGCAGGGGGATACGGTTTTTGATGTTCTGTGCGCCGTGCGCGATAAGTATAAGCTGCATATGGAATACTCCGGCGCAAAGGGAAACGAGTATATAGAAGGAATAAACAACCTTTATGAATTCGATGGCGGCCGCTGGAGCGGATGGATGTATTGCGTAAATGATTGGTACCCCAACTATGGCTGCGGACAATACGTGGTCAAAAGCGGGGACGTAATAGAATGGAACTACACGTGCGACCTGGGCAAGGATCTTGGCCAAACGTGGCTGGCGGGATAAGAGCATGGGCGAAAGCGCGATAAGCATAAAAGGGCTTAAGAAGGACTATAACGCGGGCGAGGGCGAGGTGCATGCCCTGCGCGGTATAGATATGGAGATCGCATGCGGCGAATTTGTCTGTATTGCCGGCAAAAGCGGCAGCGGCAAATCGACTCTGCTCAATCTTGTTGCCGGGCTTGAAAGCCCGACCGATGGCAGCATAAACGTGCTTGGTCAGCGGATAGACCGAATGAGCGAGATTGAGCGCATTCGCTTCCGCCGCTCGCATATAGGGTTTGTATTTCAGTCTTATAGACTGCTGCCGCAGTATACGGCAATAGAAAACGTTGCGCTGCCGCTGATGCTGCGCGGCGTTGAAAAGCGGGAACGCGAACGGCGCGCGCTTGAGGCGCTGGATATGGTAGGCATAGCCAAATGCGCCCGCCAGCGCCCTGCGCAGATGAGCGGCGGAGAGCAGCAGCGTGCGGGCATAGCGCGCTCCATAATCACTTCGCCCGCAATAGTAATGGCGGACGAGCCTACGGGCAATCTTGATACGGCAACGGGCGAAATGGTGCTTACGCTGTTTCAAAAGCTGTTCAGGCAGAACGGCACAACGCTGATGATAGTTTCGCATGATGATGATATGCCGCGCCATGTGGACAGGACGATAAGACTGAGCGATGGAGCATTGATAGGGGAGGAAATAAACGCATGTATATAAAAAGAACAATTGCGGCGGCGATAATGCTGAGCATATTGCTTACGGCCCTGCCCGCACTTGCCGCGGGAAAGGTGGAATTGAGCTTTGATTGCGAACCGTCCACTGCAAGTATAGAGGTCATAGGCGGCAAGGCATACCTTGGTAACTACACCGTACCCGGAGACGGCACATATCCGTTTACGGCTACGGCAGACGGATATATGGATTACAACGGCTCTTTTGACGTGGTGGACGGCAAAGTATACTTCAACGGCGCTGAGTGCGGCGGCAATAAGATACATATTGTTATGAGCAAGCAGCTTTATCCTGTGCTCATAACCAAGAATCCGCAGAATATGACGCTTAATGTTACCGACTCGCTCGGCAATCCGGTAAGCGACATAGCCAACCTGCCCGCGGGAACGTATCTTTATACTGCATTTGCAGATGGGTACGAAAGTGTGGCAGGCAAGTTTGCCGTTGAAAATGCCCCTGCGGTGGTGAACATAACGCTCAAAGCAATAGCTAAAACCACGCCGACTACAAGCGGCATAGGCGCGCTTGCGCTGCTGCCGGCAAACATTGCCGGGGAATATTACAGCGCGCCCACGGGAAGCCCGGGAGAACTGGTTAGCCTGTATCTTCCCGTTATAAATAACGGAGAACCGCTTACTGACATAACAATAGAGCCCATAATATCGAATAACGTTGAGGAATTCCCGTTTGCTGCGGATGCAGCAAATTATGGGCTGAGGCTGCCGGATCTTGATACCGGGGCATGGGCCGTGGCCCAATATATGCTGAAAATATCGCCTTACGCCACAAATGGTGTAAAGACTGTGCAGTTCCGCGCCATATACCGCGAGAACGGCGTGCTTAGGGACAGCACGCTAAGCGCGAGCGTGACAATAGTGAATGGCTATGAAGCGCCGCAGGAAACGCTTCATACCGCGCCAAAGCTTATGGTGAGCGGCTATGCCGTTAATCTTGATACCATTTACGCAGGCGATGATTTCACGCTTACGGTGTTTATAAAGAACACATCCGCATCAGCTTCTGCCGTGAATATTACCGGCGCGCTCACGCTTGATCCGTCCGCGCTTATGGCGGCGCTTGGCAGGAGTGATACCGGCTATGCGGCCAAGATAGCGCCCGGCGATACTGCGGAAATAGTTTATGACCTTACCGCAATGCCGGATATTCAGGGCAATGCTCAAATAGCCATAAAGCTTGAATACGAGGATAAAGAGAATACCGCCGCAAGCGTTACGCAGACCATAACGCTGCCCATTAAGCAAAGGATGCGCATAAGCGTGGATCAGCCGGAAATATTCGCGGAAGGCGCAGCGGAGGGGGATTACATCGCCGTGTCGCTGCCGATAGTAAACAAGGGCAAAACGAAGGCATACAACGTTGAAGTAAAGCTTGAAAGCGAAAAGCTGAGCATGAGCGATAGCTATTACGGCGGGGATATACTGCCGGGCGCAAAGCAAAGCGCAGAGTTTCAGCTGCTTTGCCTTAAGGGCGGTGCAGCGGACGGAACGCTGACGGTAAGCTTTGAAGATGCCGAAGGCAATGTATATGAACAGAGCGTGCCTATACGGGTTGATATTGCCGAAAGCATAAGCATACCTGCTGCGGCGGATACGGAAGCCGAACAGCCGCAGGAGAAGCCCGCAGCATTCCCGATATGGATAGCTGCGGCGGGCGCGGCAGCGGTAATCGCGGTGGCGGCAGCGCTGATAATAAAAAAGGGGCGTAGCAATGCGGCCAAGTGACTTTATACGCACAGGCATAATAAACCTATCACGGCGGCGCGTGCGCACAAGCCTTACCGCGTTATCAATGGCGATAGGCGTAATGTGCATACTGATGCTGGTTTCGGTTGGCATAGGGTATGAACAGGCGTATAGAGAATCGATAGAGGCCATGGGCAGCCTTACAAAAATAGATGTTACGCAAAAGAACGGCTCAAACGGGAAAATAGCCATTCTTAACAAAAAGGCGGTCGCTGCGTTTAAGGGGATAGACGGCGTTGAGGCGGTAACGCCCGTGCTGCAGTCAACGGCGTACCTTAAAAGCGGGAAATACATAACGATGGTAAAGCTGTATGGCATAGATATGGATACGGCGGTAAGTTTCGGCATAGCTCCAATTGAAGGCGAACTGCCAAAGAAAGGCACACGGTTCATGCCGGAGCTTATGGCAACGGATGACCTGGCGGCAAGCTTTGCGGAGCCGGATACATGGAAAGAAGCAATAGACCGCAACGGCAAACCGCTGATAGATCTTATGCGCGCAAACGTGAAGATGACGTTTGATTATGCAAGCCTTGTGGGTGACTATACAGAGGGCGAGGACGGCAGGGCTGTGCCGCTGGGTCAAAGCATTAGGGCAAGCGTTACCGGAATATGCAGCGCAATGAACTATACCTACTCATGCTCAGCGTTTTTGCACATGGATACGCTCAAGGCAATAGCGGGAAACAGCAATGCCGCGGCAGACAAAAACGCGGCCGAATACCCGTTGGTCTGGGTAAAAGTAAGTAACGCTAACGACGTTATGGAAATAGCTTCGCTTATACGAAGCGCGGGCTTTGAAACATACAGCCTTACGGACATGCTGGAATCCGTAAAGGAGCAGACGGCAAGGATACAGGGATTGCTGTTCGCAATAGGTGCCGTGGCGCTGCTGGTTGCGGGACTATGCATAGCGAACACAATGATGATGGCCATAAACGAACGGCGCACGGAGGTTGGCATACTGAAGGTGCTTGGCAGCGAACTTCGCGATATTGCGGCTATGTTCCTTACCGAGGCAGCAATGATAGGCTTGCTTGGCGGGCTTGTTGGAATAGGGCTGAGTTTTGCGCTGCGTGCCGCGCTGAACGGCATGCTGAGCGAAATGGATGTGCGTTCCGTAATGCCGGTATGGCTTGCTGGATTCGCGCTGGCGTTTTCGGTGGTAATTGCGGTTATAAGCGCGCTTATACCTGCAATGAACGCAATGAGAATATCCCCGCTTTGCGCAATGCGGGATGAATAGAAATAAGGAGAGCATGTATATGAAACTAAGGATGCGAATATGCGCGGCGCTTATTGCGATGCTGATGCTTTGCACATCGTTTGGATCGCTTGCGCTTGAAGGGGAGAGCTACACTTCATCCGAACAGCAGCTCATATTGTCCGTACAGTCCGCAATACAGCAGGGCGCGGCATATATGCTCAATCCCGTAGGCAGCTATTATCCGGAAAACGGGCTGAGTTTCGGCACGCTGCAGGGCGACTGGGCGGCATTTGCCCTGGGCAGGAGCGGCTTGGCGATACCGTATGACATATGGCAAAAATATGCGGATAATTCAAGCGCGGCAATGGCAAAAGCCATAGAGAAGGTGAGGGCTGAGCACAGCGACATAACAACGCTGCCGCTTCTGCATTACCGCAAGCGTACCGAGAATATGCGCGCAATGATAGGATATACATCGCTTGGCCTTGACGTGCATAACGTGGCGGGATACGACATAACCCGCGCGCTGGGCAACTATACGGATATTATATGGCAGGGCATAAATGCTACCATATTCACGCTTATCGCCCTGGATACGCTGAATTACGATATGCCGCAGCTTACATATGAAGAAATGAGTCAAGGCGTTCATGGTACGGCCGTACAGGCCACACGGGAAATGCTTGTCACGCGTATAATGTCTCAGGAACTGCCAGGCGGCGGCTGGGTACTGGATACAGGCTTTGAGGTTGAAGACGGGGACGGTTCCGGCAGCTTTACGCCGTCCACCGATAAGGCCGATCCTGATATTACCGCAATGGCAATACAGGCGCTCGCGCGGTACAGCAGCATGAACGTTACCGTGAACGGTACGGAGAAAAACGTTGGCGATGCGATAGAGCGCGGACTTAACGCGCTGAGCGCAATGCAAAAGAGCGCGGGCGATTTCGATTCATGGGGCACTACTAACGTTGAAAGCACGGCGCAGGTGCTTATGGCGCTTATAGCAATGGGCATAGACCCGCTAAAGGATGATCGGTTTATAACAGCAAGCGGTAACACGCTTATAAACGGCATATTGCGCTATCATGTTGCGGGTTCGGGCTTCCGACATGTTATGGACGGCTCTGTCAACGCTATGGCGACCGATCAGGCAATGTATGCGCTGGTAGCTTACGACCGCTTCCTGAAAGGCAAGAATTATATATACAACATGAGCGACAATTCGGAAGCTCATGCAATATCGATAGATACAGCGGAGCATGGCACGCTGAGCGCAGCTGAGAGCGCATCCCAAGGGCAGAGGATAACCGTATATGCGTCGACAGAGGACGGCTATGTGCTAAGCGATGTAAAGGCGTATCTGTATCAATCCGAAATAGCCTTTGACAATGGAGTAATGCGCGTTTCATGGGAACATACACCAACGTATCAACAGGCAGCCATAAGCGGCGATGGACTGAGTGCAAGCTTCATAATGCCAAACGTACCCGTGCTGATACGGGCTGAGTATGGCGAGGGTGGCCAAACGGGCGAAAGCTATGGATTTATACAGACCAGTGTAAACGGCTCCGTGCGCGTATCAAAGGATAGCGCAAGGGCGGGCGAAAGGGTGCTTATAAGCCCCAAGCCGCTTGACGGTTATGAATACATAGAAGGCACAATCAGCGCAATAGGGCCAAACGGCGAAAGCATTGCACTGAGCGAGAACGCGAGCGGCGGCTGGGAATTCACAATGCCCAGCGGCAGCGTGACGCTGTATGCGGAGTTCAGCGAGCTGCAAGCCATAGGCCATGTGACGATATCCATAGAGAAATTCACGCTCGGACAAGGATACATGATTGAACCTGTGCAGGTAGAGCTGCGCCAGAATGACAGCGTTGCAAAGATAATAACCCGCCTGCTTGATGACTACGGCATGTCATATACACTTGGGCCGGGCGCAAGCATAGAGAGCGGATTCTATCTTGCGACCATAACCGACGGCAGCGACCCTAACGAGGAGATAAATCCGCCGCAGTACATTGTGGATGCCATAAACAGCGATGGCGGCGAGCTTGAATACACGCGCGACGGCGAAAGCCTTGGCGAATTCGACTACGCGCAGAAGTCCGGCTGGATGTATTCGGTGAATGGTGCGTTCCCGAACTACGGCGCATCGGACTTCACGACCACTTCTGGTACAAATCCGCTGAAGGATGGCGACGTTATACGCTGGCAGTTCACCCTTTGGGGACTTGGTGCGGACATAGGCGGCGGCTTTGATGGCGAGGAAACGTCCGGCTCGTTTGAACATTCATATACCGCAATAGCCGACAGAACTGCTGCAACAAGCAGCCTTGCGGACGCCAACAGCAACTATCACGCATGGGTAGATGCAAACAGCGGCACATATTCCGCGGCATTGAGCGCCATGGCGGACCTTACCATATCCGAATCCGCCCTGAACGAAGCGCTTGCGCCTGTGCGCGCAATGCTTGCGGCGAACAAGGACGAATTCAGGATAATACTGCCAAATAACGCCGCTGCGAACGGCCACAAGATAACCGTAAGCAGCAAGGCGAAGGCGGGCGACGACGTTACGTTAACGGTAACGCCTGCGGACGGGTACGAGCTGTATCTTGGCAGCCTTAAAGCGAACGGCGTGAAGGTAAACAAAAAAGGCGATGCATACAGCTTTGTTATGCCGGCGGCGGATGTTGCCATAACGGCAAGCTTCTGCAAGGAAGGCACCGGCCCAGCCGAAGTGAAGGGAGACGCCAACGGCGACGGCAGCGTGAATATAGCGGACGTTGCGCTGATTTGCCGCTACATAATGGGCGAAGCACAGCTTAGCGCGGATGCACGCGAGCTTTGCGACATGAACGGCGACGGCAGCATAAACGTTACGGACGCGGTGCTTGTTTGCATGAAGGTAGCCGGAAATTAACTTTAGGTATTTTAGCCCCTTACCCAATGAAGGTATAAAGGCTTTAATATAAAGACCAGAAAGGAAGGTAAACCAATGAAAAAAAGAGTATTGGCATTGATGCTCGCGCTTGTTATGGCGCTTTCCCTGCTGCCGATGATGGTGGCGGCGGAAGGCGAAGCACAGGCGACGGAACCCAATTCTGCGCAGATGCAGAATGAAACCGAGGTTACACCAACCCCGGAAGTACAGGAGACCATTGTTCCCGTGGAGGAACAGCGTACCTATGGCTCGCCGAGCGGGGAACTCGCAACGATAACCGTTACCAGCGAGAACACACGCACCGGAGCCACGACCGGCAAGGTAAAGATAAAGGTGGATAAGCCGTGCAAAGTATATTACACGGTCACAGAGGAAAACGCTGATTGGCCCGGCAATCCAACGGCAGAAGATGAAGAGAGCGGAAACTTCTGGCCTTATACCCAAGTGGGTAAGGATACGGAGCATGTAATTACGGTTACGGCAGATGGGATAAACAGCTTTTTCGAACTGGATATCAAAGATATTCCTACTCAGGAAAAATGTAAGGTTTGGCTTATAACGACGGATGAGAATGCTACGATCGATATGGACAAGATAGTTAACGTATCGATCCCGAAGTTTGAAGGCCAGACCGAACCGGAGGCTCCTAAGGCCAGCGTAAAGGTATACTTTACATTCTATGATGGCAAGAATTATTGCTTCCCCGTCGGCAGAACCGAGATAACCGCCGTTGAAGGCACCGCTGCCAAGTATGGCATGGAGAACGCTAAGGCCGGCCACCTGGTGGGCGGAATGGACCACAGCATAAAGGCCGGTCAGGTCAGCGTGCTTGATGCGCTGCTGTGTGCGCATGAGGCTGTATATGGCGATGCATTCACCAAGGATGCAATGAGCAGCTATTTTGGCAGCAGCAGCAGCTTTGTATCGAAAATATTCGGCGTGGATGGCAGCATCGGCTATGCAGTAAACGACCGTCTGCCCGTAGGCCCAAAATACGATGGCTATGCCATAAACGAGTATGCGCTCAGCGAGGGCGACGACGTATATTTCTTTATATACGCCAGCCCCTACTGGGGAGATTACCTCAGCTACTTTGATAAGAAGCAGCTTACGGTTAACGCGGGCGAGGAAATAACGCTTAAGCTTTCCGGTTACATGGCCATGGAGCAGATGGGCACTCCCGGCAAGGATACAAGACCAATCACCACGATGGAAAACATCGAGGGGGCTGAAATAGATCTGCTTGATGAAAAATACGAATTTGGCGATTACCTCGGACTGACTGATGCGGAAGGTAAAGTAACGCTGAAATTCGATAAGGCGGGAACATATTATGTTTCGGCGATAGGCGAATCAAGCACAACATTCCCCATAACCGGGCCGTGGTGCGAAATAACCGTAAACGAAGCCAAACCCGGCGACAGCGACCTGAGCGGTATGCTGGTATATAACGGTACCGTTGCAAATAATACCACAGTTATATTGAAAAACGCCAATGATTCGTATACCACCACCAATGTGTTTGAATGGAACAAGTATGAATACGATCTTGGCACAGTGACCGACAGCAGCAACCAGCTCCGTTTTAAGCTGAAGCTTCCCACGGGCGCAAAGGCCACGCTGCATTATACCGACCTTAGCGGCAACCCCGCTACCAAGGACGCCACCAATTCAAGCAACGGTGCATGGATAAGCTGCCTCAAGCCCGGTAAGAACACCGTTAAGGTGGTTATTACCCCGCCCGCAGGCAGCACCGTTGGCGAAAAGACCTATACCATAAACGTAAACTGCCAGCCCAGGCTTACCGCGCTTGCGCTGTCCGCTAACGGCAATGAGGCATATCTCAAACCAGCGTTCAAAAACAGTGTGTATGATTATAGCGCGGATATCAGTGCAGCTATTGAAACCGTGCTTGTTACCGCCACGCCAAAGGATGCCTCCTGCACCGTTACCTATAACGGGCAGACTGACAACAACGTGGACATAAAGGATACCGACACGATAGTTGTCCGCGTTGAGAAGGACGGTATATACAGCGAATATACCATAAAGCTTAACAAGAAAACCGCATATACCGTTAAGTTTGAAACCTACCCCGCAAATGCTGTTGTAAGGCTTCAGGATGCTAAGAAGGCCGTTCTTTCGCCCAATGCGGATGGCGTATATGAAAACCTGATGCCGGATACCGATTACACTTGGGTAGTTACCTGCAAGGGATATGTTACCAAGACCGGCACGCTGAATACCCCCGCGCAGCTTACCAACGGCGTACTGTCCGTTATACTTTCCGCTGCGCCGTCGTCCGGCCTGCCCAACTATTCGGGCGAATGGCCGACATTCAGGAACAGCAAGAACAATAACGCCCTTACCAACACCGTAACGCCTGACAGCGCAGCAACCGCTGAACTCAAGTGGGTTAAAAAGTACGGTGAAGGTTGGATGAGACCTGTAAATCTGCCAATAATTGTAAATAATCACGTTTACATTGCTAGGAATGACGATATCTTCTGCCTGAGCAAAGATTCCGGCGAGGCAGTCGTAAGCGGAAAGCTTGCAGCATCCTTAGGTGGCCACGGAACCAACTCTATGGTTTATGCCGAGGGAATGGTGTTTGTGCAGCTTGATAATGGACACATACAGGCGCTTCGTGCGGATACGTTGGAAAGCCTTTGGGTGACCGAATCCATAGGTGACCAGACCATATCTCCCATAACTTACTATAACGGCTATATTTACACCGGTACATGGGGCAGCGAAACCAAAGAGCAGAATTTTGCCTGCTTCTCCGTAACCGATGAAGACCCCACAAACGGCTTTGAAACCAAGTACGCAACGTGGCTCAGGCCGCATGCAGGCGGTTATTACTGGGTAGGCGCATATGTGAACGACGTTTGCGCGGTATTTGGTTCCGATGACGGCACGGGCGACAGCAATAGCCCCACTGCGGTGCTGTACTCCGTAAACCCCGTAACCGGCAGCGTCATTGACACCATAAATGATGTAAAGGGCGATATCCGCTGCTGCGTCGTATATGATTCCGGCCGCGTGTATTTCACTACCAAGGGCGGTTATCTCTACTCCGTTGGTCTTAATTCCAACGGCACGTTTGACCATGCTTCCATCAAGTCTATCCAGATAGGCAGCATGTCCACCAGCACCCCCGTAATATATAAGGGCAGGCTGTATGTTGGCTGTTCCGGTAAGGGATATGACTGGGACGGCGATTCCGGCAGCGGCATAGCCGTGGTAGATGTATCCGGCGGCAAGCTTGATATAATTTATAAGGCCTCTACGCCCGGCTACCCGCAGGCAGGCCCGCTGGTAAGCACCGCGTTTGAAAACAGCACCGGCAAGGTGTATGTGTATACCACTTACAACAACAACCCCGGCGGAATATACATAATAGAGGACAGCGCGGGCCAGACCGAACCCAGCGCGAACAACGGCAACCTGTATGTGCCAGAGACATATCAGAATTTTTGCATAAGCACCATCTGCGCAGACAGTGAAGGCACGCTCTATTATAAGAACGACTCCGGCGCACTGATAGCCGTTAAGAGCAAGGCTAAGCTGGCCGAGCCTCCCAAGCCCGACTATAAGCCCGACTGGCCCGGAGGAAGCGTATTCGGCCCGGGCTCAAATGTGCCTACTCCGCCCACGGCTCAAATGCCCGTTACAGGCGGCGAAGAGAGTATGCTGCCCATAGCCATGCTTATTGCCGGCGCGGTTATGCTGGTTGCACTCAGGCGCAAAAAGAGGGTATAATATAAACAAAAACGGGAGATAAGCCGAAATGGAGTTAATGTTTAACGATATGCATGCACAGGTTGATATGACGCAGTATATAAAGGATTGCGTTGATGTGCCGCGCATAATAAAGGGATGCCAAGGCTGTAAAAACTATGCCAAGCTTTGGTCATGCCCGCCATTCGGCTTTGACCCCGTTAAGATTTGGCGTGATTATTCTAAGCTGACGCTGTACGCAAGGAAGATATCCTTCCCAAAGGAGCTTACGGAAAAAACATTCGATGCATATGGGCTTACGGCGCAATATTTTGAAATATGGAATAAGGAACGCAGGAAGTTTTTTATCGAGCTTATGGAACGGGAACAGAGCACGCCGGGTAGCCTTATGCTTGCCGCGGGCTGCTGCGACGAATGCGCAACGTGCGCGCGGGCAAACGGTGTGCCGTGCATAAAGCCCGACAAGCTCAGATATTCCATAGAGTCCCTTGGCGGGGACGTTGAAAAAACGCTGGAGCTATATTTTAACGAAAGGCTGCTTTGGGGCAGGGAAGGGCATATGCCCGAATATATGCTGCTTGTGGGCGGACTGATGCAAAAATAAATATCGCCTATATTCCCGCGCCATGGCTTCTGTTGGACCGGAGGGCCAGCGCGCGGGGATATAAATAAAAATAAGCTTACCCTTTTGGGCAAGCTTATTTTGTGTATTTAATGATTAAAAGTCACATTCCTGCTCGATATGCGCTATAAGCTGATCGATGGGCATGCGGATCTGCTCCATGGTGTCGCGGTCGCGCACGGTAACGGTATTGTCCTCAAGGGTATCGAAGTCAACCGTTATGCACATGGGCGTGCCGATTTCGTCATGGCGGCGATAACGCTTGCCGATGGCGCCGGAATCATCGTAATCTACCATGAACTTCTTGGAAAGCATGTTGTAAATCTCGCGCGCCTTGTCGCCCAGCTTGTTCTTCTGCAGCGGCAGAACTGCGGCTTTATAAGGAGCGATGGCGGGATGCAGATGCAGAATGTTCCTCACGTCGCCGTTTTCAAGCGTTTCTTCATCGTAAGCGTCGCACAGGAGCATCAGCAGCATTCTTTCTACACCGACGGAAGGCTCGATGACATAAGGCACATACTTTTCGTTGGTGAAAGGATCGGTATAGGTAAGATCCTGACCGGACTGCTTGGCATGTGCGCTCAGGTCGAAATTGGTGCGGCTCGCAACGCCCCAAAGCTCGCCCCAGCCGAACGGGAACTTGTATTCTATATCGGTGGTGCCGTTGGAGTAATGCGAAAGCTCGGCCTTCTCATGCTCCCTCAGGCGCATATTTTCCTCGTGTATGCCAAGGGACAGCACGAAGTTCTTGCAGTATTCCTTCCAATACTGGTACCAGTCAAGCTCGGTGCCGGGCGCGCAGAAGAATTCAAGCTCCATCTGCTCAAACTCGCGGGTACGGAATATGAAGTTGCCCGGGGTTATCTCATTGCGGAAGGACTTACCGATCTGGCCTATACCGAAAGGTATCTTGCGGCGAGTGGTGCGCTGCACGTTCTTGAAGTTTACGAATATGCCCTGCGCGGTTTCGGGACGCAGATATATCTGGCTGGCAGTGTCCTCGTTAACGCCCTGGAATGTTTTGAACATCATGTTAAACTTGCGGATAGGTGTGAACTCGCTCTTTCCGCATTCGGGGCATACTATGCCTTTTTCGGCAATGTATGCGGACATCTGCTCATGTGTCCATCCGTCGGGATGTACGTCCTCAAGGCCGTGCTTTTCGGCATATTCTTCAATAAGCTTGTCCGCACGGAAACGGGCTTTGCAGCTCTTGCAGTCCATAAGCGGGTCGTTGAAGTTCACAACGTGTCCGCTGGCTACCCAAACATCCGGGTTCATCAGTATGGCGGAGTCGAGACCGACATTGTATTCGCATTCCTGCACAAATTTGCGCCACCATGCTTTTTTTACGTTGTTTTTCATCTCCACGCCCAGAGGGCCATAATCCCACGCGTTTGCAAGGCCGCCGTAAAGTTCGGAGCCGGCGAAAACAAAGCCGCGATTTTTGCAAAGCGCAACTATTTTATCCATACTATATCCGCTCATTAGGTATAACCTCCTAAAAATTTATAGCGATTTTTTCAATATAAACTATGATACCATAGGCGTGGCGTTTGTTCAAGTGTTGCTAAAACATATGGGTTAGGGATATAATATAGTGTCTGTATTTATGTATATAAGAAAGGATGCGTATGAGGAAAGATACTGCTGTGCCGCAGGGTGAGCTGGAAAGCGCACGCTTAGCGGCGGAAAGGATAAATAACAACCTGGACGGGCGTAAGCCTACCTATTATATAGAGACGTATGGCTGCCAGATGAACGAGCATGACTCGGAAAAAATAGCGGGCATACTTGAACGCTGCGGCTATGTTCCGGCAGCGGATAAGGCTGCGGCTAACATTATATTTTTCAATACATGCTGCGTAAGGGATCACGCGGAAAAGAAGGTGTTCGGCAACATAGGCGCGCTTAAAAAGGTGAAGGACGAAAACCCTTCGCTGATAATAGGCGTGTGCGGCTGCATGATGCAGCAAAAAGAAGTTGCGGACAAGCTGTTCAAGCGTTTTCCGTACCTTGACATGGTGTTTGGCACGAATGAGCTGCATATGCTGCCGAATCTGCTTGAAAAGGTGCTCAACGGCGAACGCATAGAGCTTGTGCGCCAGATGGACGGCGAAATAGCCGAAGGGTTGCCGGTTAAGCGTATAGACAGCGTATCCCAATTCGTTACCATAATGTATGGCTGCAATAACTTCTGCTCGTATTGCATAGTGCCGTACGTTCGCGGGCGCGAAAGGTCAAGGAGCGTTGAAAGTATAGTTAACGAGGTAAAAGATCTTGCGGCGAACGGCGTGAAGGAGATAACGCTGCTTGGGCAGAACGTTAACTCCTATTACAGCGAAGATGATAATGCGGATTTTCCTGCGCTGCTCAGAGCAGTATGCAAGGTTGACGGAATCGAGCGCGTGCGTTTTATGACCTCGCACCCAAAGGATCTGTCTGATGGATTGATAGCCGCCATGGCGGAAGAAGAGAAGGTCTGCCCGCATATACATCTTCCCGTGCAGTCCGGAAGCGACAGAATACTGAAGCTTATGAACCGCCATTATGACCGTGAACGGTATTTTACGGTTGTGGACAAGCTGAAGGCCGCAGTCCCGGGGGTTGAGCTGACAACGGACATAATAGTCGGCTTCCCTGGAGAAACGGAGGAGGATTTTGAAGCGACTCTCGACATGGTTGAAAAAATAGGATACAGCGCTGCGTATACATTCAAATACTCCCCGCGCACCGGAACAAAGGCCGCCACTATGGATGAGCAAATAAGCGAAGAGGTGAAGAAAGAGCGATTGAAGCGGCTCAATGACACCGTTGCGAAGGGGCTTAAAGCGGGCAGCGAAAAGTATATCGGGCAGGAAGGCGAAGTGCTTGTTGAAGGCTGCGACCACCGCGGCGAACCAATGGCCTACGGTAAGCTTCCGTGTTTTAAGATGGTATACTTCAAGGGCGATGAAAGCATGATAGGCTCACTGCGCCGCGTGAGAATAACTGAAATAACGAAAAACTCCCTTGTCGGGGAACTGATATAATAACATAAGATATTGAAAGGAAATAACATGATACTTGAAAAAGCAAGAGAACTTGGCATTGCGCTGAGCGAATCCGACGAATTTATAAACATGACCCGCACGCGAGAGGCCATGGAGGCGGATACGCAGCTGATGGATGAACTGAACGAATATAACGCCATGCAGGAATCAATAGCACGGCTGCTCACGATGGACGGCGATAATCAGGCCGAAATACAGCAGATGTCCCGCGATATAGAGAGGCTGCATGATGAACTGATAGCCAACGAAACATTCCGCGCCATGCTTGAAGCACAGGCAGAGTTTCAGCAGCTTATGAAGCGCGTGAACGCAATAATAGGCATGTGCATAGGCGCGGAGAACAGGGCTGAAGAAACCGATGGCGGTGAAGATGACGAAGGCGGATGCGGAGGATGCAGCGGCTGCTGCGCAAATTGCTCCGGCTGCCACTAAGAATCGAACTAAAGCGTACTAACAACAAAGGGGAAACACTATGCCAGCAGGCCTTACGCCCATGATGAGCCAATACCTTGCGCTGAAGGAAAAATACAGCGATTGTTTGCTGTTCTTCAGGCTTGGTGATTTTTATGAAATGTTCTTTGAGGACGCGGTAACCGCATCCAAGGTGCTTGATATAGCGCTTACGGGGCGGGATTGCGGCCTTGAAACACGCGCGCCGATGTGCGGCGTGCCGTTCCACGCGGTGGATTCATATATTGCAAAGCTTATCGAAAACGGCTATAAGGTTGCGCTGTGCGAACAGCTTACTGACCCCGCGCTTTCAAAGGGACTTGTTGAACGGGATGTTGTAAGGGTATATACCGCTGGTACGGTAATAGAAGAAAATATGCTGGACGAGCGTGCGAATAACTACATAATCGCCATGTATGCTTCTTCTGACGAGGTCGGACTTGCCTGCTGCGACGTTTCAACGGGCAGCTTTACCGTGAGCGAGATATCGATTGCGGATAAGATGGACGACCTTGTGAACGAACTTGCAAGGATAGCCCCGCGCGAGGCGATAGCCAATGAAGCATACTTCCTTAGGGAAGATATGGCAAAGTCTTTGCAGCTTAGCTGCGCGGTGACCTGCGCCGATTCGCGTGATTTTGAACCCACGCGCGCGGAAGCGAAGGTGCTTATGCATTTCCGCGCGGCGTCGCTGCAAACGCTTGGGTGCGATGCGCTCAAAAGCGCCGTGTGCGCCGCAGGCGCGCTTATAAGCTACCTTGAGCAGACGCAGAAGAACAGCCTTGAGCACATAAAAAAGCTTACAGTGCTGCAAAGGAGCCTGTATTTGGGGCTTGATGCGTCCACAAGGCGAAATCTGGAACTGACAAAACCGTTGCATACGGACAGCGGGAAGAAAAGCACGCTGCTATATCACCTTGATAAAACGTCAACTTCCATGGGCGCAAGGTTTCTGCGCGCGGCGATAGAGCAGCCGCTGCAAAGTATAGACGCCATAAACGAGCGTTTGAACGCCGTTGACGAACTTGTGAACAAGCGGGCGGAACGCGAGGAATTATCGAGTCTGCTTGACAATATATACGATATTGAGCGGCTGTGCAGCCGCATAGCTTACGGCAGCGTGAACGGGCGGGACTGCGTATCGCTGAGGGTATCGCTTGAAAAGCTGCCCGCCGTGATAGAAAAGGCGCACTCACTTGAGTCTGAAGCATTCTGCCGCATAGCAAAAAATCTTGACGCGATGGAGGACATATGCGCGCTGCTGAGGGACGCGATAGTGGACGATCCCCCCATAGGAGTGAAGGATGGCGGCGTTATACGCGCCGGATACAACAGCGAAGTGGACGAACTTAGAGAGGCCGCCACAAACGGCAAGGGCATGATGGCCGCTGTAGAAGCGCGTGAACGTGCTGCCACGGGCATAAAAAATCTGAGAGTTGGATATAACAGAGTATTCGGTTATTATATTGAAGTTACCAAGGCGTATCAGCATTTGGTGCCGTATGGCTATATAAGAAAGCAAACGCTTGCTAATTCGGAGCGCTATGTTACCGAAGAACTGAAAGAATTGGAAGAGAAGATAACGGGCGCAGAAAGCAACCTTATCAGCCTTGAATACAAGCTGTTTACGGAAATAAGGGAAACTCTGTTGGGCTGCATAGACCGGCTGCAAAGCGATTCGGCGTTGATAGCGGAGCTGGACTTCTATTGCTCGCTTGCGCATGTTGCTTTCGAAAACAACTATTGCAGGCCAAAAATGCAGCTGAACGGCGCAATAAACATAGTTGAAGGCCGCCATCCGGTCGTTGAAAGCGGAATGAAGGGCGCGTTTGTGCCAAATAACGTGCAGCTTGATCAGAAGGATAACCGCCTGCTTATAATCACCGGCCCAAATATGGCCGGTAAAAGCACATATTTAAGGCAGGTTGCTATAATAACGCTGATGGCACACATAGGCTCGTTCGTGCCGGCAAAAAAGGCCGCAATAACCATAGTGGACAGAATATTTACCCGCATAGGAGCATCGGATAATCTTTCCGGCGGGCAAAGCACGTTTATGGTTGAAATGAGCGAGGTTGCAGGCATACTGAATAATGCTACCAGCCGCAGCCTGCTTATATTGGACGAAATAGGCCGCGGCACAAGCACGTTTGACGGGCTGAGCATAGCATGGGCTGTGCTTGAATATATTGCCGACCCTGCGCGCTGCGGCGCAAAGGCGCTGTTTGCCACGCACTACCATGAATTGACGGAGCTTGAGGGCAAACTGCCGGGCATAAAGAATTACCGCATAACGGTAAAGGAAGTTGGGGACGACATAATATTCCTTCGGCGCATCGTACGCGGAGGGGCGGACAGAAGCTTCGGCGTGCAGGTGGCGCGGCTTGCGGGGCTGCCTGACGATGTTATAGCAAGGGCTAAAGAGCTGCTGAAACAGCTTGAAGCGGCGGACATAAATCACGATATAGAGCCGGTATTGAGCGGCGGTGAGGATCAGCAGATGTCGCTTTTCGGCTCATGCGCAGCGGATGATATAATAGGCACGCTGAGCGATATGCAGCTTGATACAATGACGCCTATGGACGCCATGAACGCATTATACGATTTACAAATGAGAGCAAAGCTCAGAAAGGGAAAAAAATGAGCCGTATTCATGTGCTGGATAGCTATACGGCGAACCGCATAGCTGCGGGCGAGGTCGTGGAAAGGCCGGCCTCGGTCGTAAAAGAATTGCTTGAAAACGCGATAGATGCGGGCGCAACCGCCGTGACGATAGAAACAAAAGGCGGCGGGCTTGAATCTATCCGCGTGAGCGATAACGGCATCGGCATAAACGCGGACGATGTTGCAACCGCCTTTTTGCCGCATGCTACGAGTAAGATCACCACAACGGACGATTTATTTTCAATAAACACGCTGGGTTTCCGCGGGGAGGCTTTGCCGAGCATTGCGGCTGTATCCAAGGTCACCATGCGCACGAAGCAGAAAGACGCGGCAAACGGCGTACTGCTGCGCATAAACGGAGGGGACATAATAGAAAACCACGAAGCGGGCGTGCCTGACGGAACAACGATAGAATGTGAAGATCTTTTCTATAATGTTCCCGCAAGGCTTAAATTTATAAAGAGCGCGCGGGTGGAATCGGCACATATAAGCGACTATGTTTCCCGCATGATAATGGCGCGGCCTGATATAAAAATAAAGCTGATACAGTCCGGCAGAACGGTGTTCCACAGCGAAGGCGACGGCGAACTGGACAGCGCCATAGCCTGCGTTTACGGTAACGACATTCTGCCGAACCTTAGGGAAATATACTATGATGACGGGTATTTCAACCTTGTAGGGTTCATTGGTACGGAACAGATAGGCCGCGCGGCGCGCACGGCGCAGTCGTTCTATGTAAACTGCCGCTATATACGTTCCCAGAAGCTTTCCTATGCGCTTCAGCGGGCGTATGATACGCGTCTTATGCAGGGCCGGTTCCCGTTTGCAGTGCTGCATATAGGAATATCGCCTGAAGAGATAGACGTAAACGTTCATCCGAACAAGCTGGAGGTACGCTTCAGGCACGAGGACAGGATAATGGGGCCGTTCGTTACTCAATGCCGTGAGGCGCTGGAGCAGACGGAGGAAGATTTGACGCTTGATTTTAACGCGCCTGAGATAAAGAAAATAGTATATGTTCAAAACGAAATGCCCGGCGCAGTCGCCAAGGTTGATACCATGAAACGAGTTGCCGATATGGCGTTTAGCCAAAGGGACGAAAGCCGCATCGAACTTAGCGCACTTCCGGCGGAAGCATTTGTTCCCAAGCATGATACTGCGCCTGCATATGCTGTGCATGATAAAGAATCGGCTAAAACGGCGCACAGCGAATACGTTGGTGATAGGACGGCCGGTACGCCTATAATACCTCCTGTTTGGCAGGAAATAAGGAAGGCAGAGGAGACGGCGTACATAGAGGCGGATGAAAAAACAGCCCCTCAGCCGGCAAAGCAGGAGGAAGCATATATACCGCAGCCTAAGGTGGAAATACCCAAAATAACGCCGGTGCAGCAGAGGGTGGACTTTACTCAATATGAAATAATAGGCCAGCTTTTCAGCTGCTATTGGATAGTGCAGCATGATGACGAGGTGATATTTATCGATCAGCATGCCATGCATGAGCGCAGGCTGTACGAAAGAATAATTGAAAGGGATATTCCTGCCGATTCCCAGCAGCTTTTAACACCGGAGATAATAAAGCTTACGCCGGTTGAGTTTGCGCTGCTTATGGATAATATAGACCGGTTCAGCGAGATAGGATTTGATATAGAGGAATTCGGAGCTATGAGCGTGAGTGTGCGCGCAGTGCCTGTAATTATGGGGAAAACGGATATAAAACGCTTTCTTACGGATGCAATAGCGCTGTTTGACGCAAAGAATAAGCTTACGACTATTGATATGAAGCGCGGCGCGCTTATAACGCGGGCGTGCAAATCCGCAATAAAGGCGGGGGAGAGAATAAGCGAAACGGAAATAAAGGCGCTGCTTGATCAATACGATAAGGAAGGCGTGCCGCTTACCTGCCCGCACGGCCGCCCGGTGATGGCGCGCATGACGAAAACAGAATTTGAAAAGCTGTTCAAACGGATAGTATGATGAAGCATAAACTGTTTATAATCACCGGACCTACCGCCAGCGGAAAAACAGCCGCATCGGTATCGGCCGCACGGCTGATGAATGCGGAGATAATATCCGCTGACGCAATACAGCTATATAAAAAGCTGGACATAGGCTCGGCAAAGCCAACGGAGGAAGAACGCCGCGGCATAGTTCACTACATGATGGACTACATAGAGCCCGATGAGCCGCGCTTTACCGTATCGCGATTCCGCGACGGGGCGATAGAGGCGGCAAACGGGATAATAGCAAATGGAAAAAGGCCGCTTGTTGTTGGCGGTACGGGTTTATATATAAATGCGCTCACATACCCGCTCACTTTTTCACAAATTGCGCCGGATGATGAATTGCGGGCGGAACTTATGGAAAAAGAGCAGGCTGAAAAGGGCGCGTTGCATAAAATGCTTGCGGATCTGGATGCAAAAACAGCCGAGCGTCTGCACCCGAACGACACAAAGCGTATAGTGAGGGCGCTTGAAATATGCATAAAAAGCGGCAAGAAGGCATCTGAACAAGGAGAGGGCTTCACCTATCGCAACGATGATGCGCTTGAGTTTACGCCGGTAATGGCGGGCATAAACATGCCGCGGGATATGCTGTATGCAAGGATAGAGAAGCGCGTGGACGATATGTTCGATGCGGGGCTTGTTGATGAAGTTCATGCTTTGCTTTCGTGCGGCTGTACGCGGGAATTGCCGGCAATGCAGGGGCTTGGATATAAGGAAACGATCGCATACATAATGGGCGAATGCACGCTTGACGAAGCGAAGGAGACAATAAAGCGCGAAACGCGCCGCTTTGCTAAGCGGCAGCTTACATGGTTCCGCAGGGAGGAACGCATACGTTGGTTCGATGCAACGGAATACGGCTGCGCGGAGGAACTGGGCAAGGCGATAGCGGAGCATTTTTTGACACAGGAGGAGCAAAATGGCTGATACACGCGGCAATTTGCAGGATGAATTCCTTAACCAAATACGGAAGGAAAAGCTTCCTGTCAGCATACATGTTATAAACGGATACCAATTTAACCATCTTAAGGTTATCAGTTTTGATAATTATGTCATTCTGGTTGAGGATGACGGGGGAGTGCAGCGGCTTATATATAAGCATGCCGTATCGACCATAACAATAGAACAGAACGCAGCAAAGAAGGAGCAACTAACAGCAAAATGACGAATGAAGGCAATGGTGCGATAATGCGCGAATTGGGAATATCAAAGCAGGCATACGATTTCGCCCGTTCGGCCGAAAACAGCATAAAACCTGTTTTTGAAAGGATAGATGCAAATGCGGAAGTGAACCTTGCCCGAGTATTGGCCGGATTCAGGAAAGAGAACGTTGGCCTTAGGCATTTTGCGCCAACGACCGGCTATGGTTACGATGATGCGGGCAGGGATACGCTGGACAGGCTGTTTGCACATGCACTGTTTGCGGAGGATGCATTGGTGCGGCCGCAGCTCACCTCCGGAACACATGCGCTGTATCTTGCGCTGTCCGGTCTGTGCCAAATGGGAGATGCTGTTGTTGCCGCATCCGGAAAGCCGTATGATACGCTTGAAAACGCGATAGGACTGAGCGGTGACCATCCGCATTCGCTCAAAAAGCAAGGGGTTTCGTTTGATTATGTTGACCTTAATGACGACGGCAGCATAAACATAGACGGCGTGCTGAATATGGTGGCGCAAAAGAACGCCGCCGTGCTGTATGTTCAGCGTTCGCGCGGCTATGCGTGGCGCGATTCGCTTCTGGTGAATGAGCATATGGCGCCGCTGTTCAGGGCGGTAAAGGAAAGATTCCCAAATGTAGCTATATTTGTGGATAACTGCTACGGCGAATTTACTGACGTTGTGGAGCCGCTGTGCGCCGGTGCGGATATAATTGCAGGTTCGCTTATAAAGAATCCGGGCGGCGGAATAGCGCCTACAGGCGGTTATATAGCAGGCAAGGCGAAATATATTCAGCGGATAGAAAACCTGCTCACGGTGCCCGGAATGGGGCGGGAGGTGGGCTCCTACGCGGCGAGTTATCGTCCGTTCTATCAGGGGCTGTATATGGCGCCGCATACAACAGCGCAGGCTTTGAAGGGCGCGGCGTTGTTTGCGCGCGTATTTGAAATGCTTGGCATGGAAACAATGCCCTCGTCCAATGCAAAACGATCGGACATAGTGCAGGCCGTGCGCTTTGAGGAAGCAGAGGGGCTAATATCATTCTGCCGAAGCATACAAAGTGCGTCTCCGGTCGATTCGGCTGCCGTGCCGGAACCGTGGGATATGCCCGGCTATACATCGCAGGTGATAATGGCCGCGGGTGCGTTTGTGCAGGGATCTTCCATAGAGCTCAGCGCGGATGCGCCTATAAGAAAGCCCTACACGGCGTATGTGCAGGGCGGGTTGACATATGAACATTGTTCGCTTGCAGCTATGCTTGTGCTGACGGATCTTATAAAGAAAGGCATAGCGAAGCTTTAATATTCACGGTAAAGGCCGATGAGCTTGCCGACTATTTCAACATCGTTTATATCTACTATAATGGGCTGCATGCTGCTGTTTTCGGGCTGCAGCCTTATTTTATTGCCATTTTCATAGAATACGCGCTTTAGCGTTGCTGATTCGCCGGATACGCGCACAACGCCTATTTCGCCGGACTCAACGGACATGCCGCGGTGGATTATTATAATATCGCCGTCGTTTATTCCGGCTTCTATCATGCTTTGGCCCTGAACCCTAAGCATGAATACTTCAGTATCGTTTGCACCTTTAAGGAGGTGCTTGGGCATGACATAGTATTCCTGGATGTTATCCACGGCAAGGATGGGTATGCCCGCAGCTACATTGCCGACCAGCGGCACGGATTGCATGTGCGTGTTTACGGCGCGGTCATTTGTACCCTCAGGCAGCGTTATGCTGCGCTGCTTTGACGGATTGCATATTATAAGCCCCTTCTCGGCCAGATTGCTTATATGCATATGCACGGTGGACGTGGATCTCAGCCCAAGTGCCGCGCCTATTTCGCGAACGGTAGGAGGATAGGAGTTGATTGCTATGAACTCCTTTATATAATTATATACTGCTTTTTGCGTTTCGCCGGATTTACGCATGGTTAACCTCCTTGGTTTGTGGTATTATAGTATAGCGTTGATTGATTATAGCACATGCCGGCAGTCAATGCAAACCTTTGTTCTGAAAGAATGGAAAGAAACGGAGTACGTTATGAACGCAAAGCAACCTTACAGAACCCCGGAAGGGGATATGTGCGATCTGGATCCGAATAAGATATGCGATAACTGCATGAAATGTGTGAATAAAAACGGCGCGGATTATACGGAAATACTTGCCGATTTTGACCCGGAATCGATACGGGTATTCACGCCGGGCGATGACGAGGACGATATAAGCGAACCTATAGAGCAGCTGGATATAGACCCTGAACTTATGGCGGAGTGGGAAGAAAAGCTTCGCCTTGCGGAGGAAGCTGAACGCGAAGGCGAAGCCGAAGCGGTAGAGGAGGAGTTGATTGAACCGATAGGCTACCGCGGCGTGCGCCAAAGGCGGGCGCATGTTTCCCATGTGCAAAGGCGCGGTTAATCGTCCCTAAGCTTTATTACCTTTGCGGCAAGCCTGCGCCTGTCTTCTGATACTGCGGCGTAATGCTTGCGCGTGGTGTTAACGTCCTTATGGCCCAAAACATCGGCCACCAGATATATGTCGCCGGTTTCCCTGTAAAGATTCGTACCGTATGTGCTCCTAAGCTTATGCGGGGATATCTTTTTCAGCGGAACGGCGATTTTTGCGTATTTTTCAACCAGGTTTTCAACTGCGCGGACGGTGAGCCGCGTTTTTTGCAGCGAAAGGAACAGCGCGTCCTCATGCCCTGGGGCAGCCTGTATGCGTTCGCGCTCAAGCATATATTGCAGCAGCGCTTCACGCGCTTCGTCGCCGAACACCAATATGTCCTGCTTGCCGCCTTTGCGCACGATGGAAAACTCGTTTGAAGTAAAGTTTATGTCATCCATATCTATGCCCACCAGTTCGCTTATACGTATGCCTGTACCGAGGAACAGGGTGAGAATGGCCAAATCGCGTGCCTGCGTCTTTTTATGGTATGCTTTTTGCTTATCAGTTAATCCGTCGCCGTTTTGCACAACGTCAAGCAGGTCTGCTACTTCGTTCGGCTCAAGGCGTATTATGGCCCTATCACGTATCGTGGGCAGGTCAACGAGAGACGGCGCGTTGTGCGTAAGCTTTTCTTTTTTATAGAAATATTTATACAGGGCGCGGATGCTTGAAAGCTTTCTTGCCTTCGCGCGATCCTGATTCACCTTTTCGCGCTCATCATCGTCAACGTACATGGTGACATAGCTTAAATATATCTCAACATCCGTAACGCTCACCCTGTCAATGTCCGAAAGGGTAAGGGAGCGAATATTATCCCTCTTGAAATTCTCGGTTTCCTTTATAAGAAAGCCAAAGAAATTCTTTAAGTCACCCGCGTATGCCACGCGCGTGCGTATGAGCGTTTCGTTTTCTATGCCGCGGAAAAACTCCGCGCAGAACGGCGGCAGCTCGCTGATCATGCGCTTGAGCTGAGCCATGTATTCTTTATATTGAGCCGAATCAAATGTTTGGTTCGCCATAGGGAACCCATCTCCTTCCAATTAGCAACTATTCGTTAAACACAAGTTTAACGAATAGTTACGTAGAAATCAAGCCTATTTTGCAAGCAGAAGCTTATTTTATGCTGAGCGACTTTATAGCGTCCCGTGCAAGCTTATCGCAGCGGTTGTTGTTTTCGTTGTCGCTGTGACCTTTAACCTTAATAAATCTGACTTTGTGCGTGCTTGTCAAATCTATAAGCGTCTGCCAAAGATCCTGATTTTCAACCGGTTTTCCTGCGGCGGTTTTCCAGCCGTTGGCTATCCAGCGGTCAAGCCATGCTTCATTGAAGGAACGGCAAAGATACGCGCTGTCTGTATACAGGTCAACCTTGCAGGACTCCTTTAGTGCATTCAGCGCCTCGATGGCGGCCGTGAGCTCCATGCGGTTGTTTGTGGTGTCAGCACAGACGCCGCTCAGTTCCTTCCTGAAGGATCCGTATATTAATACGGCCCCCCAGCCTCCGGGGCCGGGATTGCCGGAGCACGCGCCGTCGGTATATATGGTCAATTCTTTCACAATAATGTCTCCTCAAACTTTTTTGAACCCGAAAATTATACCATATATAAGCATTTTTGACCACCCAAACCAGCCTATATAGTTTTTTTGCAAAAATGTGTTGACATTCTGAGAGAAATGCGGTATAGTATCACCTGTCGCTGAGAGCGAACGGTGCTTCGGGGTGTAGCGCAGTCCGGTAGCGCACGTGCTTTGGGAGCATGGGGCCGGGGGTTCAAATCCCTTCACCCCGACCAAATATTATATGGCCCCTTGGTCAAGCGGTCTAAGACACCGCCCTTTCACGGCGGTAACAGGAGTTCGAGTCTCCTAGGGGTCACCACTTCTCATCTCAGCGATGGGTGTTAAGAAATGGGCCTTTAGCTCAGTTGGTCAGAGCGGTCGGCTCATAACCGATTGGTCCGGGGTTCGAGTCCCTGAAGGCCCACC
>ENA-UOJS01001046-UOJS01001046.1-human-gut-metagenome-genome-assembly--contig:-C74-NODE-1046-length-25020-cov-11.655998_pt1 | contig 25020 bp, 17 predicted proteins | sample MGYA00242355_ERZ723902 | MGnify/ENA metagenome assembly ERZ723902
ATGGGTTATGGAAAGGTGGATATGTGAAAGATTTAGGTATGGTTGAAGCTGTTCCAAAATTGAAAGATGATAATACTGGTGTTTATGGAGGTTATGATCTCAGACCAAGTGAAATTACATATGATTATCGAATATGGACATCTCTTAGTCTTGATAAAAGATATTTGTATATAAATGGTTATCTGAAAGATTTGGCTAAAGAATACGCTTACTCTGTTGTATTAAGCACAAGTAACAATACTGACGAACAATATTTGGCAACAGGTGTTACGTCTTCAAATATAAATCAAATACATAAGATGTCGGCAACTGTTGATTTAAAAAAATATGAAGATTATGTAAATGTAAGTCTTATTGTAACCTTGTCGGCTGTAAATACGGTTACAGGTCATAAAACAATTTTAAAGAGAGATACAATTTATGAAATACATAATTAAAAATCGTTTCTTACAGATTTGTGCCGCTCTCTTTCTTAGCGGCATACCAGGTATGATGCAAGGCGCAGCCGACGGCAATGTCAGTTATAGCATTTTGGTTGACAATCCGTTGAGCGGGCTTGATGCCGGTCGTGCAGGCGGTGCGCTGTCAGGCGGAAAGGACGACGGTGTGCGCGGCTACGAAGAGTGTGATCGAGAGGCGGACATACTGATGAGGCAGCTCGACGGCGGAGAGCAGAACGACACGCTGTGTTACAGCCTCTATTGCCGCTTCATGGATATGCTCCAGTACGACAAGGCTGCGGGCGTTGCAACACGGGCGCTTGCGTTCACACCTCTTCAGGGAGAGTGGAAATACATGAAAGCCATGACCATGTTGAAGATGGGCGAGAACGCGGAGGCCATGCGGCTGATGAAGGAATCGCTGAAAGACTGTGAGAGCAGCGCGCAGAAGAGCAGCGACATAGCGAGGACGTCGTTTCTGCTCAATCTCAAGTGTCTGCTCGGAATGAAGGGTGAGGCTCTTGCCGACCTGCGTGACAACCTCCGCGGTCCGGCTGCGGAACGTCTGCCGCATGCTCAGATAGTGGAGTTTGCCATAAAGGATTTCAACCGGCAGAGAGCTGTCCGCGATTTCATGAAATCATTCCTGTATGCGAATGATGACAAGTGCGGCAACGCCGTATGCGCATCCGGCACATACAAAGAATGTCTTGACCGCATATCGTCGCTTGGATCTGCCGCTGAAAACGGGACTCTGTCTGAGAGCGACATGTGGAAATTGCTGAAAGCCTACACGGCAACATACAGGATGGATGAGGCGAAGGCACTTGCCGCAAAAGGTGAGGAGAGATTCTCCGATAACGGCGACTGGACTGCGGCGCGGGCTATGATAGACTACAGGTGTGGCGGAAGCCAGGAGGCGGTGAGCGCGCTTGTGCGTGAGGCTGCAGACAAATACCGCGCGGGCATGGATAAGGATTTCGATCCGTTGCTTTGCCTCAAATATATCAAGGCTCTGTGCAGCGTCACTCCCAAGAGCGATCCGGAAAAGGAACTTCAAAAATTCGGGAACGAGTTCATGGCATACGAGCAGAAGGACGACGCTATGTATTGCATCACGTATAGTGTGGTCGGCTCACGCCTTGACACCTCGTTCTACGATGACTGGGCCAGGACGCTCTTCCCCGGTTTTGTCGTATGAGGCCGCCTCGGTTCGGCTCCGGAACAGTTCGTCGGTGTAATATGATTGCGCGCATTCTAATAAACGGGTGTAATTGTGTGACAAATAACATCCTGCGTTGTTAAAATATACAAAAAACAATACCGTATGGATTGTGGTGTGCGATAAATGTCTATCTTTGTGAATGCGGGCGTCGCCAACGAATGGCGCCGTTGTCGCGGTAACAGATTAACAGAAAATTGAATTATGAAGAAGTATGTATGTGATACATGTGGATATGTATATGATCCTGAGGTGGGAGATCCGGATAGCGGCATAGCTCCCGGAACAGCGTTTGAGGATATTTCCGATGATTGGGTTTGCCCGCTCTGCGGAGTAGGAAAAGACGACTTCTCTCCGGTAGAGGACTGACACGTCAGGCATAAACAGGTAAACTGTATTCAAATCAGACATGACACGCGCTGCTCTCTTTCAAAGAAAGGCAGCGCGTGTTTTTTGTTTCAGTCCGCATTATCCGCCGTTGGCATCAGACGACGAGGCCTGAGGCCTTACATAAGAATGCGGCGCGCGTCCGTGAACGGCACGCCATTACTATACCCGAAACCGTATAACCGATAACCAATATGATTATGAACGATCTTTTATCTGTTGCATCACATTTCCTTACACAGGGCACACCCGTGAGCGTGGAGCCGCTCGGGGCGGGACTGATAAACGACACCTACAAGGTGACGACCGCCGAGGAGGATGCGCCCGACTATGTTCTGCAGCGCATCAACACGGCCATATTCACCGATGTTGACATGTTGCAGCGCAACATCGTGACCGTGACCGACCACATACGCCGCAAGCTGCGCGAGGCGGGCGAGGGCGACATCGGCCGCAAGACGCTCACCGTGGTGGCTGCGGACGACGGAAAGACCTACCGCTGCGAGGGCGACAACTACTGGCGCATGACGGTGTTCATTCCGCGCGCCAGGACGTTCGACATAGTGAACGCCGACTACTCGCAGCGTGCCGGTCTGGCTTTCGGACGCTTCGAGGCCATGCTTGCCGACATGCCTGAGATGCCGGGCGAGATTATTCCCGACTTCCACAACATGGAGTTCCGCCTGCGTCAGCTGAGCGATGCCGTCGAGGCCGACGCCGCAGGACGCGTGAAGGGTGTGCGCGACATACTCGGCGAGGTGGAGCGAAGAGCCAAAGACATGTGCGTGGCCGAACGTCTTCACCGCGAAGGCGTGCTGCCCAAGCGTGTGTGCCACTGCGACACGAAAGTGAACAACATCATGTTCGACGAGGACGGCAGCGTGCTCTGCGTGATAGACCTCGACACGGTGATGCCCAACTACATCTTCTCCGACTACGGCGACTTCCTCCGCTCGGCCGCGAACACGGGCCTTGAGGACGATCCCAACCTTGAGAACGTCAGCTTCAACATGGACATATTCCGTGCATTCACGCGCGGATACATCGAGTCGGCGCGCGGTTTCCTGCTGCCTGTCGAGACCGACCATCTGCCCTACGCCGCCGCGCTGTTCCCCTACATGCAGTGCGTGAGGTTCCTGACCGATTACATCAACGGCGACACTTACTACAAGACGCAGTACGAACTGCACAACCTCGTGCGCACACGGGCCCAGCTGAAGCTGCTGCAGAGCGCTGAGGAGCACGCCGGTGAGATGCGTGCCTTCGTCGAGTCGTGCCTGTGACGTATGATGATATGGCGGTGGCGTGATATGGCGTCGGCATTGTATAAAAATATATAAAATGCTGTCGGAGAAGTTAAATTCTCACCGTCGAAAACGCTCAAAAACCGCTCTGAAATCCACGGAGAATAATTTTGTGCGAAAAATCGCGAAAAATTGCGATTTTGGTAATGCGCTGATAAACAGCCGTTTACGGAATAACGCTTTCCGATGTCCTGTCACCCGTCTTGCGAAATGGCCCATTTCGCACTCTGATATGGCCCATTTCGCGTGCCGATATGGTGCATTTCGGCCTCTGATATGGCCTTTTTCGGGATGCGAAAGAGGCTCTTTCGCAAATCGTCCGCCTGTTTCCGGCTCTGCCGTCTGTGCAAAACGGGCTTTTTGATAGGCCGGAGAGGCAGTGGATTTTTCCAGAATGAGAAAAATGAAATGTTAAATCCGGTGAGTCGAATGTAAACATAAGTCAACAGGAATTTGCATGAACGCGCGCGCCGCGGGTGGTGATGTCGTCCTCAGGAAGATACGTCTTACGGGGTGTCCGTGGCGCAGGCGATGAATGAACGTAAAACAAGAATAAAACGATTTTAAGACAATAAAGACATGAAAGAATTATCAGTGACAAGGCTCAACGCCACGGCCGTGGCGGCTGCCGACATTCCCGCGCTGATGGATGAGGCCGGAGTGGATTTTCAGAAGATTGATTCGCTCAACTGGTCAGACTGGCCCTACCGTCCCGCGGCGGCGTTCCGCATAGCCCATACTGGCGACGCCATACTGCTGCATTACGTGGTGAGCGAGGAGGCCGTGCGCGCTGTTGCGCCTGAGGACAACGGCCGCGTGTGGGAAGACTCGTGTGTGGAGTTCTTCGTGTCGCCCGCCGACGACGGCGTTTATTACAATGTGGAGTGCAACTGCGCCGGACAGCTGCTCATAGGAGGCGGTAAGGGGCGTGCCGGACGAAGCCATGCGCCGCGGCAGGTGCTCGACAGTGTTGGTCGCTGGGCGTCGCTCGGACGAGCTCCTTTCGATACCCGCGCCGGACAACAGACGTGGCAGGTGGCGCTGAGAGTGCCCGTGTCGGCGCTTTTCATGCACGGTGCCGCACCGCTCGACGGCCGCACCATGCGCGCCAACTTCTACAAGTGCGGCGACCTTCTGCCCCGTCCTCACTTCCTGTCGTGGAACGCCATCAGTCTGCCGCGCCCCGATTTCCACTGCCCCGAGTTCTTCGGCACGCTGCGTTTCATGTGACGGTGCGTCGTGTTTATTTCCTTTATAAGACTGCCCCGCGGCGTTTCCGCATCGCCCGATGCGCCTTTACGCCGTGTGGATGAACAAAATAGAAAGCTCTGCCACGTTGTTATCTTAGCGTGGCAGGGTTTTTGTCGTGGCGCCGGATAATGGGGCTGGCACCGTTGTCTTCATTTTATAGATTTCTTTTCCTTTAACCCTAATCGGTCATTAGAATTCAGTCAGTATTTTTGTTTTATATTGAGCATATTTTCGTTGGATTTTTTGTAGGCATAGCGGGCTATGTCAAGAAACATCCAAAGAAAAGAGGCCAATAGAAAACAAAAAGACGGCTGAAAGCATGAATGCATGAAACATATAAAACACATGCGGTCTGATGACCGGTTAGGGTTTATTGTCAGTCATTTTCTTTCTTGTCTGTCAGCGTCTTCTTGCGGCGCGCCATCCATACGGCGAACAGTACTCCTGAGAGTACGAATGCCGCAACACCAATCTCATATCCCTCTGCTGCGTTCAGTGCGAAGGCGTTTTTTGACACCATGAGAAACGATGTGCACACGGCGGTCATGAACATTGCCGGGATGAGCGCGACGATGTAAGGCTTCGACTTGCGCACAAGATACACGGTGATGGTCCACAGTGTGAACACGGCGAGCGTCTGGTTGGCCCATCCGAACCAGCTCCAGATGACGTTGAAACCGTTCTCGTCGGCTATGTTGAACCACAGCAGGGCGAGCGTTGCGGCGAACAGCGGTATGCAGATGAACATGCGCCGGCGCACGCTGTGCTGCTCAATGCCCAGCGCCTCGGCTATGATGAGGCGCGCGCTGCGCAGTGCCGTGTCGCCGCTTGTTATCGGGGCAGCCACCACACCGAGTATTGCCAGTGCGCCGCCGAACAGTCCGAGCCAGCCCGACGATACCGAAGTGACCACCTCGGGAGCCTGGAGCGTGAGCGCCTTGCCCAGTTCCTGTGCCGCGCCTCCGTAGAAGAAATACATCGAGACCGTTGCCCATATCAGTGCTACTATGCCTTCGGTTATCATGGCTCCGTAGAACAGCGGACGTCCCTGCTTCTCGCTGCCGGCACAACGGGCCATGAGCGGGCTCTGCGTGGCGTGGAATCCGCTCACCGCTCCGCACGCAATGGTTATGAACAGGCACGGGAATATTGGTCCGGATGCCGGACTCATGTTCGAGAGACCGTCGGTAAGCTCTGGCAGCGACGGCCATTTCACTATCAGCACCACCATGAGTGCCACAGCCATGAAGAGCATGGCGACGGCGAAGAGGGGATATATCTTGCCGATGATCTTGTCGATAGGCAGCAGCGTTGCGAGGAAATAGTAGGCGAAGATGACGATGCACCAGACGTAAACCCATGTGAGCGAGTCGCCACAGATGTCGCCGAGTATGAGCGCCGGACTGTAAACGAACACCGTGCCAACCATCATTAGCATGAACACCGAGAACACAAGCATCACCTTCTTTGTGTTTTTGCCGAGATAGACACCCACAAGCTCGGGCAGGCCTGCGCCGCCGTGACGCATGGATAGCATGCCGCTGAAATAGTCGTGCACGGCTCCGGCGAAGATGCAACCGAAGACAATCCACAGATAGGCAGACGGTCCGAACTTCGCGCCCATGATGGCTCCGAATATCGGACCGGTGCCCGCGATGTTGAGAAATTGTATCATAAATGTCTTCCATCCCGGAAGAACGATGTAGTCAACGCCGTCGGCCTTGCTCACGGCAGGCGTAGGACGATTGTCGGGACCGAACACGCGCTCTACCACGCGTCCGTAAATCATATAGCCCACAATCAGGGCTATGACACTAATAAGAAAAGTTATCATAGGTAAATTTGTTTTTAGTTAAGTGTGCGGAGCATTCCGCGGCAGATTTGAACATCTGTCATACAAAAGTATATATTTAATTTTTAAATGTAGAATATTTGCGCGTTTTTCTTTTGTTTTGTCAGCTCAGAAGGCGGGGACGTGGCATGTCAGATGGTGGAATGGAGCGTAAGGGCGGCGTGTGAGGCATCAATTTTCCGGCGGCGGACGCATAATCCGGTGTCTCTATGTTCGTTCCGGGTTGTTGACGAATATGTTTTGTCGCCGTATTTTTATGCTTTTCATGCCGTTGTCTTGCGTGAAATCGTTTATTACAGATATGAAAACTCCTCATAAGGACATTGCTTATGAGGAGTTGTATGATGTTGTCTGTTGTAGTGCGGAGCATCATTCATCACGCGCTATCGACGTTGACATGAGTCTTTTGGCAAATTCCCACACTATGATTCCGCCCGCCACGCTCACGTTGAGCGAGTGTTTCGTGCCGAACTGCGGTATCTCTATGCACATGTCGGAGAGGTCCACGACTTCCTGGTTTACGCCTTTCACCTCGTTGCCAAGCACCACTGCGTAGCGGCGCGACGTGTCGAGAGTAAGGCGGTCGAGCATTGTCGAGCCCTCGGCCTGTTCCACCGACGCGATGACATAGCCCTCGTCGTGCAGGCGTTTCACGGCTTCCACGGCTGTGGGATAGTAGGTCCAGTCCACCGAATCCTCGCCTCCGAGCGCCGTCTTGTGTATCTCCGCGTTGGGCGGTGTGGCCGTTATGCCGCACAGACATACGCGTTCCACACGGAAGGCGTCGCACGTACGGAACACGGCTCCCACGTTGTGGAGCGAGCGTACGTCGTCGAGCACCACCGTGAGCGGCAGTTTTTCCGAATGTTTGAACTCATCTATCGTGAGCCGTTGCATCTCTATTGTCCTGAGTTTTCTCATTTTCAGTTGTTGTTTTCAGGCAGCGGAGCCGGCGCGCAGGGTGCCGGCTTCGTCGCGTTATGTATATTTATATGGTTTTATATGTTGCCTTATGCTGTCTGGTTTGTCACCATTTGATGTCCACCTTCACGCCGTCCGGGTCGTTCTCGAACTTCAGCAGCATCGTGTTCTGGTCGTTTTCGTTCCACTGCCATGCGTCTGTCGCCGTGCCGTTGAGCTTCACGCTCTTCGGCTTCTTGGGCAGGAGAATGCGCATCACGTTGGATGTCTGCGCCGGACTCTTTGCCACGAACGAGTAGCTGTTGGCTGTACGCTGCTCGTCATACTGGCGCGACGCTGCGGCAAGCACCTGTGGCTGTTTCTTGTCTTTCACTCTTGAGATGTCGAAGAGGAATGCCTGCTCGCCCGGATTTACGGTCTTCTCACGCATCACGGGCAGCTCAGGGTCGAACAGATCGATGAACTTGCCTTTCAGCGTGAGCGGAGAGTCGCCCGCCTCGCTTTCGTCAACGACTGCCGCAAGAGTGTAGCATCCGCGTTCGAGATAGAACGAATTCTTTATGTCGAGCTTGCCGTATGCCTCGCGCACGGTCTCCATGAGCTTGGCGTCGCCGCCTTTCTTGAGCACATACTCCTTAGGGTCGTGGCGCAGTACATACACTTTGCCCTTGCCATATTCGTAAGTTCCCTCGGCGGCATCGCGCGGCATGCCCATCAACTCGAACAGATGCTCCGACGGAGTCTTGTATTTGTTGCCGTTCTGGTTCCACCATTCCAGCACGCTCTGGTACGGATCGTCGTCGCGTCCGCTGTATATCAGCTGTCCGCCGTCAGCCACCCACTGCGCGATGTGCTTGTGATATTCGGCGTCGAGCGGCTTCATGTTCGAGTAAGACATGAGCAGCACCTTCGTGTTCTTCCACGTGTCGGCATATCCCGTGTTCTCAATGTGCATGATTGATACCGGTATTCCGCGCTTGAGAAGCGGCAGAGCCTCGCCGTAGAAGTTGCTCAGCTGCGGGTCGTCGTAACCCTCCACGGGTTTGGGCGTGCGCTGGAACATTAGCGAATTGGCCATGAGTACGCTCACGCCCTGCGATCCGCTCACGCGGTTGTCGGACAGAGGCATGTTGTTCAGCGTGTTTATCATCACCTGCATCTGCGTAGAGTAGAAGCGCGGGATGCGTGCCTTCTTCTTGCTGTCGGCGCTCACGCGGTAGAGTCCTTCGTATATGCGGTCGGGCCAGGGCATCACCTCGTAGTTGGCAATCTGCGGATAGAGCAGCTGCGCGGTGAATGTGGCCTGATAGTTGCGCTTATAGTCCTGCCAGTCCTTGGCGCGGTCCTCTATCGGGTCGGTGAGGAAGAACATCTTGCGGCCCGTGGGTCGTGTCATCGACTCCATGCATCCGTACTCCAGGAAAGCCGTCTCGAACACCCGTTCGCGCGCCTTGCCGTTGAAGTAGTTGGGCTCGCGCGACGTGCCGGTCCAAACCTGTGCGATGTAACCGTCGCAACTGTTCATCGACGCAAGCGACGCTTCAGGCGACACTATCTGCCACTGCGAGTAGTTGAGCAGCGAGTGGGTGGGCACATAGCAGCGCACGTCCATGCCCTTCTCGCGGCCGTACTGCTTGGCGTAGGTGAACGCCTCGTCGAGCGCACGGTAGTAAAGATGATATTTAAGTTTGTTCGACAGATACGTGTTCTCGGCCGACTCGTGTTGCGGCCGCCAGTCGAATCCGTAGTAATCCTTCCATTCGCGCTTGAACGCCTCGCTGTATCCGCTGCGCGCCCAGAACTCAGGTTCCTCGAGGAATATTGCGTCTATGCCGGCGTCTATCACCGGTTTGATGTGCCGTTCCTTGAAATACTTCAGGTAGTTCATCGTCGGCACGATGTAGGGAATGAGGTGTCCGTGCCATATAGTGTCGCCGCGCATGGTCTTCTGTCCCTCGTCCAGATGCCATTTGCCGTCCCATTTGCCGGTGAAATAGTCCTGATAGTCTCCCCAGGCTATGCCGGTCATGAAATGTGTGGTGTATCCTCTGTCGCGCCACGACTGCACTCTCTGTCTGAAAGTCATGCGCGGACGGTTGTTGGCTCCGTAAACCATTACGGCGTCGGCCCTGATGTCGGTCACCGGTTTCCACTGTCCTGACGTCTGGAACGTCGTTTTCTCGCGTTTCTGCTGCGCCTGCGTGCTTACAGCTATGGCTATGGCAGCCAGCGTAAAGATAATTTTTCTCATCCTCGTTGTTATTAGGTGGTTTGCTAAGTTGATGTTCGTCAGGTTGTTTCGGTCAAGATACGGAGGCTATTTTGTGCCTCCGTCCTTCTCGCTGAACGCCAGCGCATACATGCGTATCTGCTTCACCATGGCCAGCAGACCGTTGGAGCGTGTGGGCGACAGATGGTCTTTCAGACCTATGCGGTCGATGAAATACAGGTCGGCGTCGAGTATCTCCTTCGGCGTGTGTCCGCTGAGCACCTGTATGAGTAGTGCTATGATGCCCTTCACGATGAGCGCGTCGCTCTCCGCCGTGAATGTTATCACGCTGCCGTCGTAGTCGGCCTGCAGCCACACACGGCTCTGGCAGCCGTCTATCAGGTTATGTTCCGTCTTGTAACGCTCGTCCAGCGGCTCGAGGTCGTTGCCCAGGTCGATGAGCATCTGATACCTGTCCATCCAGTCGGTGAATCCGGAAAACTCCTCTATCACCTCGTCTTGTGCTTCGTTTATTGTCATTGTCTTGTTTACGTTTATGTTTGTTTGTTACTATGATGCAAACTTAATGATTTTTTTCCAATATCCGGCCTGTTGTCCCGAATAATTGGTTAGAAGAGATTATTAGTTAGTATTATCTTTAGTTTAAAGATTTATATAATAATTAAGCTCTAAATAATGTGTGTTATGACTATTGTTTCTACAGATTATTCATATTTCAATGTAAAAAATAAAGTTTTTTAAATATTTAGTTTAGGTATGCTATCTAAAGGTAGTTATGTGCTTGGATGATGTTTGGTAATTTTGAAAATTATGGAAAATGACATTAATAAGTTATTTGGAGAAAATGTTGTTAAGTTAAGAAAATTACGAAACTTAACACAAGAAGAATTGTCGTTTCGATGTGGAATACATCGTGCTTACATGGGCATTATAGAGCGTGGAGAGAAAAGCGTAACACTTGATACAGTTGCTAAAGTTGCAGCTGGATTAGGTGTTGAAATTAAAGATTTGTTTAATTTTAACGGAAAATAAAAATGTTACCAGATAAAAGCAAAATAAAAATAGGTAATAATAAAGCAAATATAGAAAACTTCATTAATGATGTAATAATTATACCCAGAAGGTCTTTGAGATATTGGTCCAATATAACCAATCAGACTCCTGCTGCAAAAATCGGTTATATTGGACAACATTTAGCTTCACTAATTACTGGTGTTCGTGGAACAGGAAGTGGAGCAAGAGGTGACGATCTGGCTGATACTACGGAAGTAAAGTCGTGTAATAAGGTAGATCAAGCTGATAAATGTAGATGTTGTGGTCATAGGGTTATGCGCTATGATGTTAAATGTCCTAATTGTGACAGTGAGGATATAGAAAGAAAAAATGATAGTAAATGGCTTTTTTCAATAAGAGATGAATATGAACTTGATCAATATAAAAATCTTAATAGAATTCTATTGTTACTGATGGATTATCCTGGTTTCTTGAATAATGATTTTTCGGATATAATGATTTCTGCTTTTGAAATATATCCAAAAGAAAACAGAATGAATGTTTTTAATCAATTAATAGATAATCATTATAGAAATATATATCGTCCAAAAGCAGATGAAGGTAAAAAAACAAATCCAATGAATTTACATCCTTGGTCTTTTCAATTTTATAAATGTAATCCAATACTTGTTTTTCAGTGTGTTATAACAGATATTGATAATAACCCAGAAATAAAAATTATAAAATACATTGATCCGGAGGAAGAACGAGGAATAGATACTGAATCAGTACTTATGCCATCGAACTTATTGACGAAAAAAGAATGGAATATTCTGTTATCATCTGCAAATTATGAACAAGATATATGTCCATTGCTTAAAGACAATATTCAAAAAGAAAAATTTGAATCATTATCAAATGATGATAAAATAAAGTATTTGCCATATCTTGATGAGAAACTACGTGATTTTATTCCTTTGAGACCAATTGTTTCTGCGACACAAAAGGATCATTATCATAGGTGATTTTATTTTTATTTCATAGGGCTTCATTAAAATATGATGTGTATTCTTTTATACGTTTTAAGGATATATTATAATAGTTTTCATCTAATTCAATTCCGATATATTTCCGACCTGTTGAGATGCATGAAAGTTGTGTTGAACCGCATCCAGAAAAAGGATCAAGTACAATATCGTCTTTATTGCTACTTGCAAGAATAAGACGTGTTATAAGTTTTAAAGGTTTTTGTGTGGGGTGATATCGTTTTTCTTTGTAAAAGTCAATATCTCTCCATACGTCAGTAATACCCATTTGTGTATTAAATGTTTGAGCAACCTTATTATAAGGACAGTCGAATTGTAATATTTCTGATAATTTATTCCATATTTCTTTTGTTGGGAATTGTTCACAGACATTATTTCCTGTGTATATACTCCACATTCCACCGCCATTTGATTTTACACCAAGAAATTCGTTTATTTGTTTTGCAGAAAGATTAAGTTTCTTTTGGTGTTCTTTTAAAAACTTTTTTACAAATTTTTTGTTATCTTTAATCATTAAAAGTATACTTTCTGTTGTATTTGGAAATATTTTGTATTTTTTCGTCGCTCTACCGCTTATAGCCCTCATTCCTTTATCTATAATTATTTGTTGGCGTAATTCTATATCAAAAGAATCAAGGTAAGGGATAATTAGTGCTAATGTTCTAAAATATCCAAAACAATAAAATGTACCTCCTATTCGTAATATTCTTGAAACCTCTTTAATCCATAAAAGTGACCATTTGACATAATCTTTTTCAGTTTTCCACATATAATCCCATTTTTGGCCAATAACTTTCCAATAGTGTGGATCTGCGATAACTAAATCAATACTGTTATCTGATATTTGTTTCATTTCATCAATACAGTTTCCAAGGATACATACGTTTGTTCTCATAAGGTTTTACCTAATTTATTATGCAAAGATACGATTTTAGTTTAAGATATAGTATGCTTAATATTAAATATGCACAAAAAGAAAAATATTAAATTCTGCTATTTATATACTTTTTATGTAAGTGGTGTGTGTTAATTGGGTTCGTATTATATAATATAAAAGTTAAGCTATTAGTTTATTTGAACAAATATAGTATAATTTGAATTTATATCTGTTTTCAGATATTAGATTAAGAGAATGTATGTGTTTGAAAATGATATGTATATTTATACATTCTCGAAGTAAAAAATTTTGACAAAATAAATTTTCAAAATAGAAAAACGGAGCGGGGCGATACGGGCTTTATCAGCCGGATGTCTCTTTCACGGGCAGCCGTATTTTCCGTCACGAACGGCATGAAAAATCAGACGGCTCCGCGAAACAGGCTTTATCACGGTCTGATATTGGCTTAGTCAGAGCGTGATATTAAGCTTATCAGGGGATGATATGGGCAATATCAGAGGCTGAAACAGGCTGTTTCGTGGCACGATAATGAGACAGTCGGGTTGCAATAAAACGCAAGTGGCTGACTGTCAGGGCTGTACGCAACCCTCTCAAAACTCGCGAATTTGCGGCCGAAGACGCGGTTGCTCGAAAATACGCGCGTATTTTCGAGTTACGGGTGAATATTTATTCATTTCCGCGTCCGTATTTTTGTATATTTATTCATTTCTGCAACGGAGAAGCATAAACTGCGAGGCGCAGGACACTGCGCCGTTTCTTATGATATGACGGGCGTAGCGGTGTGTAACGTAAAAAGCCATGTCGCCGGGTTAGTATTTCCTTCCGGCGGCATGGCTCTGCAGTTTATGTCTGCGCTGAGGGCGGCGCTTATTTCTTCTTTATGCGCAGTATGGTCAGCGAGTTAGGCTTGAAGTTGTAGCTGAACGAGCGTGCGAATCCGCCGAATGTGCTTTCCACGGGCGATATTCTGAACGGCTGCTCAAACGAGTTTTCGTCGCGTTTGCTCTCCGTGCTGAGTGTTATGACGCGTCCTTCAGGTTCAACATCGCCGTTGAGCAGATTTATACGGGTGGTGCACCGGCGGTCGGAGGCGTTCACCACTTTTACTATTATCTCGTCGCTGTTGCTGTCGTATCCGGCTATGCAGAACTTGCGCTTCAGCGGTTCGTTCTTGTGCGAGAGCGTCAGCCGGCCGTCCATGTAGTAGTCGGCGCCGTGGTCGGTTATCACTATGCGCACCTTGTGCCACTGTCCGCTGTCGAGCGAATCCTTTATCCTGGCCGATGCCACCGTAGAGTTGTTGTCGAAGAGGTTTTCGATGGCAGTCTCCACGTTGCCCCATCCGCCCACGTTGAGCATCCATCCCTTTTTCAGGCTCGGGTCGGTGAGGCCGAAATAGAAGAGGAATCCTTCTGCTCCGGACGTCTTGTTCACCTCAAACTCTATGACGCTTCCCTTGCCAGCCTTGCCGTTTTTCCATATCAGCGACGTACGGTTTTCGGTTCCTGTCTGCGCGTACTCGCCGTCCTTTTGCTGCCAGCTGCCCAGTCCGGTTGCCCATTGTGACGGGTCGGTCATGTCGGCCTTCACTGTGTTGCCCTGCGGATCGGTTATGGTGAGGTTGCGGAAGCGCGTCTGCGTGCTCCATGTACCGAAGCCCACGTATCCCTCCTGTTCGATGAACGGCTCCACTTCCTCGGCCGTTGCCGTGAAGTCGGTGTTGAGATTGTACGACGGACGGTTCTCCGCGAACATCTTCTGCACGTAGTACGACGAGCGTCCCACCACGGCGTTGTTCGACATCCATATCAGGTTGGTGGGCCATGCGCGGTCGTTCCTGTTTTCGAACAGCGGCGCGTACGACGCCATTGTCACGAGGTCGGAGTTGCGTTCCATGCCTGTGATGAACGCCGCCTCGCTCAGTGCGGCCAGCATGTTGCCGCCGCCCACGCCCTGGTTGCAGGCATACTCGCCTACGTAAACCTTGTACTTGCCGCGCTCGTGATTGTCGAATATACCGGCGTTTTTGAAGAAGAATTCAGGCGCTACATACCAGTGAGGGTCCACCATGTCGGTCTTGCGTGCTTCGCCTATGCCTCCCAGTCCGTGGTTGGAGATGAGCGTGAGCTGCGGATAGCGCGCCTTGATGGCGTCGTAGAACATGTTGAAGCGGCGGTCGTAGAGTGGACCGGAGTTCTCGTTGCCTATCTCGACGTAGGCGAGCGGGTAAGGTTTCGGATGACCGTCGGCTGCCCGGCGTGCTCCCCATTGGCTGTCGGTCGGGCCGATGGCATACTCTATGGCGTCGAGTGCGTCCTGAAGATATTCTTCTGCTTCCTTGTCTGAGCACGCCTCACCGGTACGTGCCTGGCATCCTATGCCCACATTGCACACGTACATGCCCTTGGCGCCGGTGTCTTCGCAGAAGTCGAGGAACTCCTTATAGCCGAAACCGTAAGTGTTGTGATATCCCCACGTGTCATATTGTCCCTGTCGTGACGCCGGATCGCCCAGTGTTTTCTTCCACTCCACGCGGTTGTTGAGCGTTATGCCTTCCACGATGCATCCGCCCGGCCATCTGATGAATGCCGGCTGAAGGCCCTCTATCATGGCCGCCACATCCTTACGCATGCCGTTGGGACGGCCCTTGTAGGTGTCTTTTGGGAAGAGCGACACGTAGTCGAAGAAATAAGTTCCTTCGGCGGGCAGGCTGATGGCGAGCTGCGCTGTGGAGATGGTGGTCGTGGCTTTCAGCGTGGCCTTGTATTCGTGCCACTTGCCGTCGGCCTTCAGTTTGAACGACTTGCCGCCCAGCGTGCGGCTTCCGCCGTCGGTGAGGTTCACTTTCATGTTTCCTCCTCCGGCCGTGCAGCGCACGAACATACGCAACTTGTAGTTTTCGCCCTGCTTCAGTGCGATGCCCCAGTAGCCTTTGTTGATGAGTGCTACGCCGTTGCCCATGCGGCTGATGTGTATCTTCATCGATGTGGGTGCGGTGGCGAAGTTGGGCTGTTCGGTCACGAGTGTCGCCTCGGCTTTGGCTTCGCCAATCTTTCTCAGTTCCCATCCGGGATAAGGGTCGGTGCCCCATCTGTATCGGCCCGGCGTGGATTTGCCCGTCAGGTGGTTCTTCACGTCGGGCGGCACCAGCTCGCCGTTCACCACCTTGTAGCCTTCCGGCATCACCCTTTCCTCAAAACTGCGGTTCATGAGCATCTCTGCGTACAGTCCGCCGTCGCCTGCATGGTTTATCTCCTCGAAGAATATGCCGTACATCGACGCCGGTACCTCCGCGCCACGTGACGTCATGTCCACGTTGAGTGTCATGTCGGCGTTCTGCGCCAGGCTGTGTCCTGTCATGAGCAAAGCCGACAGGCAGAGCGTAAAAATTCGTTTCATATAGTATTACGGTTTTAGTTATCTGTTGTTATAAACGCACTGCGTCCAGCACGTATTGTATGCAAAAGTATCTAAAAGAATCGAACTATGAGGAATGTTTTGCGCAATTAAGCTTATTTAATTGTCCTCTATGCCTTGGCGAAGGCCTGTCGGTCATGCGACATACTGTGCGTTTTGCAGTCTCTCCGGCACCGCTGGCAATTAAAAAAAGTGGGTAGTGGCAAATCCGCGGGGCAAAATTGCGCGTCGTATAAAATAAATGTTTAACTTTGCTTCTGGTGTTCACTGCGGCAGTTGGCCGCAGTCTGATACAATGAAGACACACTGATTTATTACCGGTAAACAATCTTTCAGACGCCGCGAAAGGCGCTGATGTATTAGAAAACAGTTATTTCTTATGTATAAAAGCAATTATGACAAGTCGCCGGCAACGAAGCTCAACGGTGAGTTGTGGAAAGGATGGGACAACATTTGCCGCGAATTGAGGGACTGTATGCCCGCCGGACGGTGCACGATGGTGATAGAATGTTATCAGGGAGTATATCATGACGAGCTGCGCAAAGGCTTCGAAGCGCTCCATGCCGACTGCTGGATTGATACGGCAGAGCTGTTCAAACCGGTGGCCGAAATAGAGCGTATGACATATCCGTATGTAACGGACGACCGCCTGTTCGGCTATCGTTCCAACTTCTCTTATGCCGATTTTCTCGACCCTGAAAAGACCGATGAGGCGCGCCGCAAGGTGAAGGCTGCCGATGGATTCACGGTGGTTTACGGTCATGGAGCGGCTCTGGTGGCACCCGATGCCGACCGTACGGTGTATGTGGATATGGCCAGATGGGAGATACAGCTGCGCTCGCGCCGTCATGAGATAAACGGCCTGGGCGTGGAGAACAAGGCCGAAGGCGCGTCGTATCAGTACAAACGCGGATATTTCGTGGATTGGATAGTATGCGACAGACTGAAAAAACAGCTGCTCGGCAAGGCCGACTACTGGATGGATACGCACACGGCGGGTGAGCCGAAGATGATAAGAGGCAGTCTGCTGCGCGAGGGACTGGACAAGACTGCGCACCGTCCGTTCCGCGTGGTACCGTTCTTCGATCCTGCGCCATGGGGCGGACAGTGGATGAAGCGTGTGTGCGGGCTCGACCCGGAACGCCAGAACTACGGTTGGTGCTTCGACTGCGTGCCAGAGGAAAACAGCCTCTACTTCGACGTGAACGGCGTACTTTTCGAGATGCCTGCCAACAATCTGGTGTTCCACAACACCCGCGACTTGTTGGGCGGACCCGTAGAGTCGCGCTTCGGACAGGACTTCCCGATACGCTTCGACTTCCTCGACACCATGGGCGGAGGCAACCTCAGCCTTCAGGTTCATCCCACAACGCAATACATACGCGACACGTTCGGCATATATTACACGCAGGACGAGAGCTACTATCTGCTCGATGCGAAGGAGGGCGCGACGGTGTTCCTCGGTCTGAAGACGGGTGTCGATCCCGACGAGATGATAGCCGCGCTCAACGAATCGCAGGAGACGGGCCGGCTGTTCGACGCCGAGAAGTATGTCAACCGCTGGCCGGCGAAGAAGCACGACCACTTCCTCATACCCAACGGAACCATCCACTGCTCGGGCGCTGAGGCCATGGTGCTGGAGATAAGTGCCACGCCAAGCATCTTCACATTCAAGCTGTGGGACTGGGGACGCCTCGGTCTTGACGGACTGCCACGGCCCATCAACATCGGACATGGGTCGCACGTGATACAGTGGGAGCGGCAGACCGACTTCGTGCGCCGCAATCTTGTAAACCACATAGAGCCGTTAGGGCAGGGCGACGGATGGCGCGAGGAGCGCACCGGACTGCATGAGAACGAGTTTATAGAGACCCGCCGACACTGGTTCACGGGCCCTGTCACCCACAATACCGACGGAGGCGTGCAGGTGCTCAACCTCGTTGAGGGTAGAGAGGCGGTGGTGGAGAGCCCGTCGGATGCGTTCGAACCGTTCGTGGTCCACTACGCCGAGACGTTCATCATCCCCGCGTCGGTGGGCGAATATGTCATCCGTCCTTACGGCGAGGTGGAAGGAACGGAGTGCGGAACGATAAAAGCCTACGTGCGCTTCAGACAATAATAGCCGACCATAAACCGATAACAAAAACCGTAACATTATGAACACACAATATCCTATAGTCATGACGCTGGACGCGGGAGGCACCAATCTGGTGTTCTCCGCCAGCCGTGGACCGGAGGAGATAGTCACTCCCGTGACGCTGCCTTCGGTCACCGACAATCTGGACAAGTGTCTGGAAGTCATCAGAAAGGGCTTTGAGACGGTGCGCACACTGCTGCCCGAACCGCCCAAAGCCATCAGTTTCGCCTTTCCCGGACCGGCCGATTACGAGGCAGGCATCATAGGCGACCTGCCCAATTTCCCCGCTTTCCGCGGTGGTGTGGCGCTCGGTCCGTTTCTTGAGGACCATTTCGGCATTCCCGTATTCATCAACAACGACGGCTGTCTCTTCGCCTATGGTGAGGCGTTGGCAGGCATGCTGCCCGAGGTGAATGCCCGTCTGCAGGCCGCCGGTAACTCGCGCCGCTACAGGAATCTTGTCGGTGTGACGCTGGGCACAGGCTTCGGAGGCGGCGTAGTGATAGACGGCGAGCTGCTGTGTGGCGACAATCAGGTGGGCGGCAACCTGTGGTGCATGCCCAACAACAGGCATGAGGGCATGATAGCCGAGGAAAGTGTGAGCATACGCGCCATACAACGGATATATGCTTCGCTCTCCGGCGACCGCTCAATGCTCACTCCCAAGGACATATTCGACATAGCCGAAGGCACCCGCGAGGGCGATGCCGAGGCAGCGAAAGCAGCTTTTGCCGAGTTGGGCGAGGTGGCGGGATACACCATTGCGGCGGCAGTGACGCTCATAGACGGCCTTGTCGTCATAGGCGGAGGACTGGCGGGAGCATCCAAGTATATACTTCCCGCGCTGATGAAGGAGCTCCGCGCCGAAACTGGAACGTTCGCCGGAGCGCGTTTCAACCGCCTCATTGCTACGCCGTATAATCTGGAAGACCCTGCCGAGGCGGCCGCTTTTCTTGAGAACAGCAGCAAGATGGTGACAGTGCCGGGCACCGGACGCACCGTGGAGTACCACACCGACAGCCGCATAGGCGTCGCCGTCTCGCGTCTGGGAGCAAGTCGTGCCATCGCGCTCGGCGCGTATTGGTTTGCCGTGAGTGAATTGAAGAAGAAAGGATTATTATGAAAACGAAGTATAAGACTATGAAAAAGATAATATCGGGACTATTGTTCCTTGGCGCCGTATTCATGAATTGCTCCACCGCCGGCGCACGTCCTCACGAGGACTGGACCAGATATGTGGAGCCGAGAATAGGAACGGCGCACTGCCGTTGGTTTCATTTCGCACCCGGTGCCATGCCTTTCGGACTGGCCAAGCCGGGCCCTTCCACCAACGGAAGTCTCGGCAACGCGTCGGGATGGGAGGCCACAGGATATGACTATCGTGAGAATACGATAGAGGGATTTCCGTGTCTTCACGAGTTCCAGGTGGGCGGAATTGTGCTCATGCCTACCAAAGGCAGGCTCGTCACTGTGCCCGGTCTGCCAACCGACAAGGAGAAGACGGGCTACCGCTCGCGCTTCGACCGCAAGAACGAAGTGGCCACGGCGGGCTACTACTCGGTGCTGCTCGACGACTATGATATAAAGGCTGAGGTTACGGCTACGCCGCGTGTGGCGTTCCAGCGGTTCACTTTCCCGGCAGGAAAGGACAATCACATACTGTTCAACATCGGAAACCGGCAGGGCGAAAGTGGTGCGGTGAAGGATGCTTATGTGCGCTACACTGCCGACGGACGTGTGGAAGGATGGGTCATAACAGAGCCTGAGTATGTGAAGAAATACCAGCCCGGAGCCACCGTTCCGCTCTATTTCTCGGCCGTTATGGACAAAAAGCCGGCCGCATACGGCAGCTACAACGGTGAGAACCAACAGCCGGGAGCAGGCGAAAGCAAGGGCGTGGGCGCAGGAATGTATTTCACCTTCGCCATGGACAAGACCGAACCGGTGACCGTGAAGATAGGTCTTTCGTACACATCTGTGGAGAACGCCCGCGCCAATCTGACGGCAGAGGCGGAGAAAATGACGTTCGACAAGGTGCGCGAACAGTCGCACAAGACGTGGAACGACTATCTGGGACGCATCGAGGTGGAGACTTCGAAGAATGATGATAAGGTGAAATTCTACACCGGACTGTATCATGCGCTGCTTGGTCGTGGACTGGCGAGCGACGTGAACGGTGCCTATCCGCGCAACGACGGCACCGTCGGGCAGCTTCCTATGAAGGACGGCAAGCCGCTGTACAATGTATATAACACCGACGCGGCGTGGGGAGCGCAGTGGAATCTGTCGCAGTTGTGGATCCTGGCTTATCCGGAATACATGTCGCAATATGTCAGTACGCACCTCCAGGAATACAAGGACACGGGATGGCTCGCCGACGGTCTGGCCAACAACCGCTACGTCTCGGGCGTTGGCACAAACCTTCTGAGCACCATAATCGCCGCTGCCTATGAGTGCGGCATACGCGACTTCGACACCAAACTGGCGTATGAGGCGTGTCTGAAAAACGAACTCGGCGGCGAGAACCGACCGTTGGGAGCAGGCAAGGCCACCACGGCCGACTTCCTGAAATACGGATATGTGCCCCACCGCGACCGCGGAGAGGAGAACGCCGACACCTATTCGTTCTCGGCATCGCACACACTGGAGTTCTCTTACAGCGCGTGGGTGATGGCGCAGTGGGCGAAGAGCATCGGCGACAAAAAGAATTATGACCGGCTGATGTATCTCTCCAAAGGATGGGAAAGACTGTACGACACGTCGTGCGACTTCATCCGTCCGAAGAAGGCCGACGGCAAATTCATCGATAACTTCAACCCGATGGAGGTGTGGCGCGGTTTCCAGGAGGGCAACGCATGGCAATACACGTTCTATGTTCCCCACGATGTGAAGGGGCTGGTGGCAAAGGTCGGTGCGGACGTATTCAACGCGCGGCTCGACAGCATCTTCACCCTCTCGCAGAAAAAGATATTCAGCGGCGGAACTGAAGTGGGCGCGTTTGCCGGTCTTCAGACCTTGTATAATCAGGGCAACCAGCCGTGTCTGCACATATCGTGGCTGTTCAACGAGGCCGGCCGCCCCGAGCTCACGCAGAAATGGGTGCGTGCCATACTCAACGAATTCTACGGAACAGACGGCATACACGGCTATGGCTACGGTCAGGACGAAGACCAGGGCCAGCTCGGAGCGTGGTATGTCATTTCGTCAATGGGTCTGTTCGACGTGAAGGGACTCACCGACACCAACCCGTCGTTCAGTCTCGGAGCACCTCTTTTTGACAAGATAACCATACATCTCAACAGGAAATATTATCCCGGCCGCACATTCACGATAACCACCGAGGGCAACACGGGCAGCGATGCCTACGTGAACAGCTATGTGCTCAACGGCAAACGTATTGACGGAGTGCACCTGCCGTTCAGCGATGTGGTGAAGGGCGGCAAGTTGGAAGTGATAATGGACAAGACTGTTAAAAACTAAGACGCTATGGGAAAGAACAGTGAATATTCATGGCTGGGGCTTCTCCCGATTCTTTTCGGGTTCTTTGTCATGGGCTTTGTCGATGTGGTAGGCATAGCCACAAACTATGTGAAGAAGGACTTCATGCTGTCCGACACGCTCGCAAATCTCATCCCTATGATGGTGTTCCTGTGGTTTGCGGTGTGCTCCATTCCCACCGGCATCATGATGAGCCGCATAGGCCGCCGCAACACGGTGCTGCTGTCGATGGCCATGACGGCCGTGGCGATGATAATGCCGCTGCTGTCCTACAGCTTCACCTGTGCGCTCATGGCCTTCGCTTTGCTGGGAATAGGCAATACGATACTGCAAGTGTCGCTCAACCCTATGGTGACTCAGGTGGTCGCCGGCGACAGAGTGGCAAGCGTATTGACGCTCGGTCAGTTCGTGAAAGCCATCTCCTCGTTCCTCGGTCCGGTGATAGCCGGTGTGGCGGCATCGTTCTTCGGCAACTGGAAACTCATATTCGCGGCCTATGCCATTGTCACCATACTGGCGGGAGTGTGGCTCCTGCTGACCATCGAGCGCGACACTCCGGAGAAGGGACAGACCGCAAGTTTCCGCTCGGCGGTGTCGTTGTTCACCGACAAAATCATACTTCTGCTTTTCATCGGCATACTCGCCATCGTGGGCACAGACGTGGGTCTGAACACGAGCATCCCCAAACTGCTCATGGAGAAAGCCGGTCTGCCGCTGAGCGAGGCAGGACTGGGCACGAGCCTTTACTTCGTAGCGAAGACCGTCGGCACCTTCGCCGGCACGTTCATCCTTGCCAAAATTGCCGGCAAACGCTTCATGCGCGTCAGCATGGTGGTGGCCATCGTGGCGTTCGTGGCAATGCTTTTCGTGCACGAGTTGTGGCTGTTGTCGGTGCTCATCGTCGTTGTGAGCTTCGCGTGTGCAAACGTCTTCTCCATCATCTTCTCCTACGCGCTCCAGCACAAGCCCGCCAAGGCCAACGAGATATCGGCGCTCATGGTGATGGGAGTGTCGGGCGGAGCGGTCGTAATGCCCTTCATGGGTATGCTGTCCGACGCGTTCGGGCAGGTGGCAGGTCTCATTCCGCTGCTCGTCTGCATGGTTTATCTGCTGTGGACCACGGGAAAACTGGGTAAGTGATGGTCTTTTGCGGAGCGCGCCGCGCGTATGTTTCCGACATCTACTCACCGACATGCAGACGTCGAGTGCCGAAATATAAAAAAACGAAAAACGGAGCCGGAGATGTTAAATAATCGCGGCGGAAACCGCGGAAAAATCGCTCTGGAGCGAACCAAGAGCCGTTTCGCCCGAAAAAACGCGAAAATCCGCACTTTTCATAATATATTGATAATCAACGGTTTATTGAATATCATATTTCAATCGATATTATTCCGTCTTGCAAAAGAGCCCATTTCAGGTCATGAAATGGGCTCTTTCGTGTGGTGATAAAGCCTATATCGTGCTCCGAAAGAGGCTTTATCGCACCCTGAAATAGGCTCTTTCGCAAAACCGTCTGCTCAAAACCGCCTCGTCATCCGGTCTGAACGGGGTATTCAGGGCGTGTTTTCCGTTCCGCTTTTTTCTGTAATGAGAAAAATGAAAAGTTAAATTGATTTCTCCGAAAGTGAACGTATGTTAAAATGAATTTGCATAAACCTGCGCGGCGCGGGCGGGATTGAGAGCGGCGCGAGAGGTTGTTTACGGGTTTGGGTATATCCATGATGAACAGCCGGACGTATTATCTTTCATGGCAGAATAGTTTCGGGCGGAATGTGAGTGAGGATTTGTGTATTGTGGAGAATCTGAACAACAGATATCGGTATATGTCTGTGCGTCATTGAAAAGATACGTTCCCGCGACGTGAAAAACCGGAAACGAAAATGCACGCGCCGCTGCCTGTGAGGGCATAACGGCGCGTGCATTCTTATGTCATGGAGTGCTGGCGGTTCCGCTCAGTCTTTTCTTTCCACCTTTACCAACTTATACAGCTTGTCGCTCGGACGCACCTTGTCAGGCACACGGAACGACACGCGCGTGCCTTTCTGCGCTGTCTGCACGGCGTGAGTGTCGTCGTGAATCTCCTCAACGGTGACATACATCACTCCTGTCGTAGGACCTGTGATGAGCATCTTGTCGCCAACGGAGAACTCGCAGGCCTCGCAGGAGAACTCAGCCACGCCGAGCTTGGAGAAATATTTCATGCCGCGGCCCACGTAAACCTTGCGCTCGGTGGCGTTAGAGCCGTAGTTCTTGTTCCATTCGCCCAGACGCTGGCCCTGATAGTAGCCGTCCCAGAATCCGCGGTTGAACACGGTGGCGAGGCGTTTGTCCCATGCGTCCTTCTTCTCTTCGGTGAACGTGCCGTCGAGAACGGATGCGATGGCTTCCTTGTAGCACTTCACCACAGTATATACATACTCCGGTCCGCGTGCGCGTCCCTCAATCTTGAACACCCTCACGCCGGCCTTCATCATGCGGTCGATGAAACGTATGGTCTTCAGGTCCTTCGGACTCATGATGTACTTGTTGTCTATCTCGAGCTGACATCCCGTCTCGTTGTCGGTCACGGTGTACGAGCGGCGGCATATCTGCATGCATTCGCCGCGGTTGGCGGAGCGTCCCGTGTTGTCGAGACTCATGTAGCACTTGCCGCTCACGGCCATGCACAGCGCTCCGTGGCAGAACATCTCTATGCGCACCTGCTCGCCTTTCGGTCCGCGTATGTCCTGTTCCTCTATCTGGCGGTGTATCTCAGCCACCTGGTTCATGTTGAGTTCGCGTGCCAAGACAACCACGTCGGCAAACTGGGCGTAGAACTTCAGCGCCTCTACATTGCTTATGTTGAGCTGTGTGGAGAGGTGCACCTCCACGCCTTTCTTGTTGCAGTAGGTCATCACGGCCACGTCGCTGGCTATCACTGCGGTGATGTTCGCCTCGTGTGCGGCGTCGATTATCTGGTGCATTGTGTCTATGTCCTCGCCGTAGATTATCGTGTTCACCGTGAGATAACTCTTTATGCCGTGCTCGGCACAGGTGGCGGCAATCTCGTGCAGGTCGTCGATGGTGAAGTGGTTTGCCGAGTGCGATCGCATGTTAAGCTGTTCCACGCCGAAATAAACCGAGTCGGCTCCGGCCTGTATGGCAGCCGCCAGACTTTCGCGTGAGCCCACGGGAGCCATTATTTCAAAGTCGTTGATTGTATGTTCCATAATGTTTATGGGAAGAATGAATTGTTATTTCCTGATTTATAAAGACATACCGGCGCCGCTGCCGGCATTTCATGAAAAGTGCCCACCGTTAAGGTCGATGGGCATACCTGATGTTTTCACAACGGAATAATCCTTATTGTGATTTGCTTAAAATTCAAAATGCAAAGTTACTACAAAAAAGTGAAATGCGGAAGAATATGGTAATGGATTTGATT
>ENA-UOJS01001050-UOJS01001050.1-human-gut-metagenome-genome-assembly--contig:-C74-NODE-1050-length-24937-cov-11.151917_pt1 | contig 24937 bp, 23 predicted proteins | sample MGYA00242355_ERZ723902 | MGnify/ENA metagenome assembly ERZ723902
TATGCCGATTCTATGTTTAATTTTAATTTATCGGTAAAAATTTACCGAAGTATTGCATTTTATTAATCGCTTTAATATTTTGTTTTTATGATATTTTATTTTTCCGGTACAGGTAATTCTCGTTGGGTGGCAGAACGTTTAGGTGAATTGTTGGGAGAGTCTGTTTATTCGATAGCAGATATGCTTGTTCGGGAGGATACTTTTACCGCAAGTGAGGACAGATTGGGCCTTGTCTTTCCCGTTTATTCCTGGGGCCCTCCTGCTGTTGTTCTTGAATTTATAGCAAACTTATATTCAGTATGTACTCCAAAATATATATATTTTGTTTGTACTTGTGGAGATGATACCGGAAAAACTCCTGAACTTATCTGCCGTGCTTTTGCGAAGAAAGGATGGCAGTGTAATGCTGGCTTTTCTATTATAATGCCAAATACTTACGTTTCTTTACCTGGTTTTGATGTTGATCCGTTGCAAGTGGCACAGAAGAAACTGAAGGAATCGGAAAACAGAGTGAAAGAGATTGTTGAGAAACTGAGTAGGAGGGAGCAGATAATGGATTGTCATAAGGGAGCGCTTCCTTGGATGAAAACATATATTGTACGTCCGCTTTTTACCCATTTTTTAATGTCTGCCAAGCCATTTCGGGTCTCGGATGCATGTATTTCATGTGGAAAATGTGAGAAGGTATGTCCATTGCATAATGTTTGTCTGGTAGATGGAAAGCCTGAATGGGGGAATCATTGTGCAATGTGCTTGGCGTGTTATCATCATTGTCCGAAGCATGCCATTGATTATGCTGGCTTGACTCGGAAAAAAGGTCAATATGTATTTGAAACTGTGAAGAAAAAAGCACTCCTTTAAGGGAGTGCTGGAATAATAGCTTCTATTCGATTTTCTACATCGTCAGGGAGGCGGGAAAAGAAATCCAATCCAGTAATTGTTTCTACAGAATCTACTGGAACCATATATTTTTCTAATTTGTTATGACCTGCTTTATTGTTAAACAGGAACCCCATGGCTATGGGATTTTTACGGTTGTAAATCAATACCACTTTAAAAAAACGGTCTGGAACAGCGACTTTATGCTGACCGATACGTTTAGGGGTAGATTGATCGTATATAGGTCCGCAGGCAATATAAATCCTTCCATATTTTTTTGCCCAATTACGGCACATTTCTTCTAGATCTCCCCAGTCATCACGATTCAGTTTCTGGTTTTGAGGGCAGATATTACTCATGTAAAATGATTCCTGCATTGCTTGTTCACTCCATTTCATGTCAGCAGCTGGAGCCATGTGTCCTCTGTCATACCCCGAATGTGTATAGTCGGAATGCTCTACCCGGGGCTCTGGCAAGTCAGGGTCGGGAAGGAACTTCGTTTTGCGTTCCTCATTGCCTTCTGTTTCCTGACGTGTTAATTCCCAGGCAACCCAGTTGGGAGTTTTATAGAAATTATTGTATGAAATGGTAAAAGCAGTTCGGACCAGCCTGATTTCATCGCGTTTTTGGACTGAAACGGGAATCTCCAATTTCGATGCAGTTACACTTCCCCTGTTTTCAGTTCTTTCTTCTGACGCTTTTCCGATAAATTTTCCGGCATTATCAACAGTTTGTTCCACCTGTTGTTTTACTGTTTCAGGTAGAGCTGCTTTATTATCATTCTGATAGAGATAAAGAGCACCGGCTATGATAATAACCAGAAGAATAAAGCCTTTGAGTGAACCTGTAGAACTCCTTTTTGTCTTACTCATATTTCATCGATTATATCAATTTGAAACGCATACGGAAAATTCCGTCTTTATAGTCGGAACTGATGATACGGAAAGTACCTATTTCTGAAGTATTGGCTACATGCAGACCGATGCACAAACATTCATCGTAGTCGCCGACCCGTACAATTCGGACGGTGTCCGAGGCTCCGTCGGGCAATCGTTTTAAATCGAAGCGTCCGACAGCTTCTTCTTGTGTGATAAATTCGGTGGTGACTGGCAAATGTTGTGCGATAACTTCGTTTACCGTCTGTTCAATGCGTGCAATATCGTCGGGTGAGGGGGCGTGTGGCAAGGCAAAATCAAGTTTACTTTTCTTTCGTTCGATGTGGGCTGAAACGGCACGGCCACATCCGAAAAGATTTACCATGGTACGGTTTACGATATGTTCGCAGGTATGCATGGGTGGGTATTCCTGCTTGTTGTGTTCATTCAGTTGAATTTGTTCCATAATCGATTTATAATTTTTTATCTTGTATAATTGTTATATAGATTTTTGTTCAGAATTTATTCTACTACCAAAAAGACAATAGCAAAATACAGGGTGCAAATATATGCGATTTTGTGGAAAATAGCTACAGGAATAGTTCGTCTTTGAGTAAGGGCATAAAAAAAGGAGTACCGCTGTACTCCAACCTTTTGTTAACCTTAAATCTAATACTATGAAAAACACATTGCAAAGGTAGGAACTTTTTATTATACTACAAATAAAAGAGACTTATTTTCCTGCTGTATAACATTGTTTAGTATTTGCATATTCTGAAAGGCTTTTTATTAACATCTGTTTTAACTATCTTTGCGCTCATTAAAATAGATAATGATATGGCCTTTGAAGCAACGAAAAGAGAATGGGGCGAACTTTATGCATTTTTTCGCCTATTAGCAGACGGTTATGTATATGCTGGAACTCCAGATGTAAAGAGAAACGAACAGCAACGTATTCCTGTAGCAATGGTACAGCGTGAAGAACACGACGGAACACGCCAGTATATCGTCGAGAAAGACAATATCCACATAAAAGGAGAGAAAATGGATAAGCTGGTACCGCGCGAAGATTTCGAAACTGTGGCTGAGTTGATATTACAGGCCATTCGTAGCAGTAAGCAGGATGATGTTACTTCTCCTGATGGTGTAGAAGAATTTCTGGATGAAGTAGCTATTTATGATCTGGAAGCTAAGACAGATGACCGTACAGACTTCAGTGTTGCTTTCTATGATGTTGCAGCATCTCTTACCGGTTTTTGTGTTCGTTCTAGGCTGGGGATGATGTTTCCGTTGCTTGACGGAGGACGTACCGCCAATTTCAAGTTCGAGCAGACCGGCGTAAAGTTTGCTGTACCGACAATCAATAAAATCAATGCCGAAGGCGAGGAAGATGATGTGATATCTCGTATGTTGATGATTGAACGTCTGGGAGGAGTATTGAAGTACAGCGATGTAGCCGATAAGATATTCCGCAGTAATCTTGCCATGATAGACTTACACATGGGGCGCCTTCTTGCGGAGATGACCCGTCTGATGTGGCTGGATGGCATTACGAAGGTATCCGAACTGACAGAAGAGGTAAAGCGCCTGAATCCGCTTAAGATTAAGGATGAATTGATAAACAAGCATGGTTTCTACGAATATAAAATAAAGGAGTTCCTGTTGGCATTGGCTACAGGAATGCGTCCGGCGAAGCTATATAATGGTACCGAATCGGCTATCTGTGGCTTTTTGTTTGTGACAGGCGAAGGCGAAGTTTTGTGTTATCAGCGTGCCTATCGCCAGACGTTTGCCGATTTCCTGTTCTATAATTCACGATTGGAGAAAGGCTCTACCGAAAAAGATAAGTATGGCTATCTGGAGCGTGAGAATGGCGTTTACTATTTTAAGCTGAACCTGAAAATAGGTTTGTTGAAGCGTTGAGTAAACGGTTTTTCTCGCTTTATCATTCGGACAGATTAGTTGAGTGAAATGAATGAGTAATCCACATTCATTTCGTTTGCCGGCCGAGGGGATAGACCTGTTTAGAGGATAAATTATCAGGCCTTCCCAGTAGTATGATCTGTCGGATAATATGATTCAAGTGAATGTCTTGTTCTTTCTACTCATAGTGAACATATCGTATGAGTAGAAAGAACCTTTGAATACATCTTACAAAGAATATAGCCTGTCGTTAAACCTTTACTGATACGTTTTTGTAGTTATTCATCTTTGTAACTGAGGTGAAAACTGCGGATTTATTATAGAAAACCTTGTACGCCTGAAACCATTTTATGCTTTTATCACTCCTGTTTCATGCCAATATTTCACTTTCAACATAAGAAAAACAGACTATCGAAAGAACGTTTTGAGGCAGTTTATAAAACGTATTACACTCGTTTATATTATTATTGCTTCCAGTTTGTGGTAGACGAGGAGACTTCGAAAGACATTGTAAACGACGTATTCGAAAAAATCTGGTCGCAGCGCAATGAGTTGAATCCAGAAACACTGTCTTCCTATCTTTATACACTCGTCCGTAACCGATGTCTTGACTATTTGCGTCACCGGAAGGTAGAGCAACAGTACGTAGAACTCTATCATATGATTGCAGAGGAAGTGGATGATTCAGACCTCTATGAAGAACGGATGACGCGGATTGAAAGAATTATTGCAGAACTCGGAGAACCTACCAAAGGTATTTTTACCCGATGTTATTTTCAAAATAAGAAATACGACGAAGTGGCTCAGGAGTATCATATCAGCAGTAGTGGAGTAAAGAAGCATATCATGAAAGTCCTGCGTTTAATACGGCAGGAATTCGACTTAAAGTAACCCAGGTTAGTACCCAGACTGTAAGACAAAACGTATAATAATAAAGTTCGTATCATGAAACAAGATTCAGAAGATAAATTAGCTCGTGTTCTAGAGGCTTTAGAGAATCCGTCGTCCTTTACGAAAGAAGAACTAGACAGTTTGTTTGCCGACGAAGAGTGTGTGCAGAATGCACGCGCCATATTGTCTGCAAGGGAGGCTTTGGCACGGCAGCAGGTTTCCCAACCTGATATCAATAAGGAATGGAATGCATTCGAGCGCCGGCATAGAAAGACATCGGTTATTCCGTGGAGTATCGGTCTGGTAGCAGCGGCCTGTATCGCATTGCTTTTCATTTTGCACAATCCGACAGCCGAGGATAAGGGATTACAGGTATTCGAAGCCATACAGACAGCACATACCGTAAGGCAGGAAACGATAAACGGAGTAATGACAATTGAGGTTCCACGCGGAATGCAGAAGCAAATAACATTACCCGATGGTACAGTTGTTACACTCAATGCGGAAAGCAGCCTTTCTTACGCTGTTTCCAGTTTCGGTAAGGATATACGCATGGTGACTCTGCAAGGAGAAGGATTGTTCGATGTTGCAAAAGATTCTCTCCATCCGTTTATCGTCCGGTCCGACGGATTAAGTGCCCGAGTGTTAGGTACTGTGTTCAATGTAAGGAACTATGCCACCGAAAAGATGAAGATAACTTTGTTGTCGGGGTCCTTGAAGGTTGTTTCTGTGCAGAGGGCAGACAGTCTGCTTATCCGTCCCGGCGAACAGGCCGTACTGACTGACAAGCATGAATTGCGCACAGTCAGGACGACACAGGCCGCCGATATTACCGCTTGGAGTGAAGGCAGTTTTTATTTCGACAATCAGACGCTGGTAGAAATATTATGTGAACTGGGGCGCTGGTACAATGTAAATGTAGTATTCAGGGATAAGGAATGCATGAACAGCCGCCTGCATTTCAAGGCTTTCAGGAATGAGTCACTTGCTTCCATCATAGAATTGCTGAATTATGTCAGCAAGAATCCCGTCGTTCTCGAAGATAAGACAATCATTGTCGGAAAATAATTTAAAAAGCCGGTACCCGTTTTCGGATGTAATTCGTACTGATAGCAAATACTAATTTAAAAGAACGATTTTATGAAACTAAGATTAGCGCAGTCATTCTGCTTCGTTTTATGGTGCAGTTCTATCCTGACTGCACAGACTACGAAAGCTATCGACGTAGAATTACACGATGTCACTCTGGCGGAAGCTCTGAAAGACCTTGAAAACAAAAGTGGTGCCCATATTCTGTTCGATTACAAGGATATAGAGGCTTATCAGGTAACTTGTCGGGCTGAAGGCCAGACATTCGAGCAAGTCGTACATGCGATACTGGCAGGAAAACCGTTCACCTGCAAGAAAGTACGTGAGAATACGTATGTCATTCAGAAGGCCGACTCCGTTCCGGAAAAGCATAAGCCGAATGCTACGCTGTCGGGGCTGGTAACCGATTCTTTGGGCCAGCCTGTCGATGCAGCTGTGGTCAGTGTGATGAATGCTCAGACGGGCGTTCCTTTCAATCAGGGTATTACTTCGGAGGAAGGAACCTTCAGTCTTCAGGCAAGAGGAAATATACAATTATACGTCAGTTGCCTGGGGTTTACTCCTTATCTGAGTGCTCCTTTTCAGGCTCACCAGGATACCACTTTCCGTGTCAGGCTCCAGTCGTCTACCATCCAGTTGGACAATGTGATTGTGGTGGGCGAAAAGCAGACTCCGTCTGTACGTATTGTCAACGGAAATACTGTATTCTTTCCAAAGAACAGTGTTTCGCTGGCGGGCAGTTCTGCCCTGGATGTATTGAAAAAGACTCCTGGCGTACTGGTAGACGGCAACGATAATGTCAGTATTGGTGGCAGAAACGGTGTCTTGATTATTTTCAACGGAAAGCCGACCTACATGAAGCAGGAAGAATTGATTACCATGCTGAAGTCTATGTCATCGGCAACCGTTACTTCTATTGAAATTATCAACAATCCGTCAGCGCAATACGATGCGGAAGGTTCCGGCGGAATCATTAACATCAATACACAGCGGCAACGTACGGAGGGATATTCGTTTTCGGTCAATAATGGAGTTTCTTATTGGGATAATGTCCGTCAGAATACCGAATTGGCTTTTAGTTATACCAGGAACAAGTTCAGTTTGATGGGCAACTACCATCATCAGTTCGGATATTATAATCTGGATTATGGGATGCACCGCATTCAGTCGGGAAAAGAATATGATAGTCCGACAAGTGATACCGACAAGCGAAAGACCATTGCCGGCAGCTTGGACTTTGAATATAAGTTCAATGACCGGAATCTGATTGGCGGACAATTGACTGCAAATACGCTATTCGGCCCCGGACAAACCATTACTACTACCGAAATCAGAGATCAGGCGCATGATAAGCTGGAGCAGATTCTGTATGCCCAAAACGATTATTACATGCAGAAAGGGAACCGGTATGGGGCAAATGTCTATTATGTGTCGATGCCGAAGGAGGGCACAAAATATACCCTCGATGCAAACTATGCGTGGTTTGATGGCGGTTCCGGGAATTTGCAGCCCAATACTTATCGGTCGCCCGGCGGTGATATTATCAATGACTATTTGTATAAATCAGTAAACAGCAGAAACATCCATATCTATGCGCTGGCTTATAATCAGCAGCATAAGCTGGGAAAGGGAGAGTTGAAATCGGGCATCAAGTTTTCGAATGTTCATGCAGACAATGGATATCAGTTCTATGAAATAAAAGACAATCAGGAAATAATCGACGCAACGCAATCGAATGATTTTACCTATAAGGAGCAAATTCTGGCGGCGTATGTACTGTATTCGTTCCCTTTGGGGAGCAGGATAAATATGGAACTGGGCTTGAGAGGAGAACAGACATGGTCCGATGGGCGGTTGTTTACGATAAATGGTTTGAATAATGAAGAGAACAGGCGCGGCTATCTCAATGTTTTTCCTTCTGTCAACCTGAATTATCAGATAACGGACGAGCAGTCACTGGCTGTCGGTTATGGAGGGAGAATAGACCGGCCGGCGTATCAGGACCTGAATCCGTTTGAATACCTTCTGGATGAGTTGTCGTACTGGAAAGGAAATCCCTTCCTTACTCCGCAAAAGACTCATCGGGTGACCGCAACATATACCAACAAGCGTACTTCGGTGACAGCGGCGTATACTTATATGAAAGATTATAAGGCACAGATCACAGATACGTTGTCTATAAACAAGGTAATTATGACTCCTAAAAATATAGGTAAACAACAGCAGTTTTCCATTACGTTGAATCAAGGATTTCATTTTATTCCATGGTGGGAGATGAATGTAAACGTGGTAGGATATTATGTCAAGAAAGATATTGCTTTCGACAGTTACAGGAGGTTCAACAAAGATGCTTTTGCCGGTATCTTTACTTTGATGAATACGTTCCGGCTTCCGTGGAAGTTGCAGCTGGAGGTAAACGGATCGTATGCTACCCGAAGACTGGGCGCTTCGAACGAAAAGATGGAACCCAGTGGTTACGTAGACTTGGCACTCGGCAGGACGTTCCTGAAGAAGCGTCTGGCTGTGAATCTGGCATTGACAGACTTGTTCTGGACCAATAACTGGGATAATTATAGTTCTTTCGACGGTTTCCAGCTTTGGAACTGGGGAAAAGGTGAATCCCGGCAGATAAAACTGAATATATCTTACCGTTTTGGTAAGGAAAAGAGCCGTTCCCACCAGCAGAATTTTGAGGAATTGGATCGATTGTAGTTGGATTGAAATACCGGGATTATTCCGGTTTTACGTAAAGATTTATCAAAGTATGGTTCTATGCTGTGAGTATGACTCCGGAAACCGCTGAACCATTTTTATACATAAAAGAAGAGTCATAGTAAACCACGTTGGAAGGATATACTATGACTCTTCGATTTATACCTGAAAAAGATCCAGGCGGGATGTCTTATTTCTTATATTTTTCGAGTAGTCCGATGGCTACTTCATCGCCCAGATCGCTTGCTTTCTGTAAATTGGCAATTCCTTTGTCCATCTGTTTCTGCTGAACCTGAATGTATCCCAGCATACGATAGGCAGGAGCGTTTTGCGGGTCTATGGAAATGGCCTTTTCCAATGCCTGAACAGCTTCGGTTACTTGATTGACACGCAGGCATGCACCTCCTTTTTCTACCCAGTAATTGACATTGTTCGGATCCAGTTCTACTGCCTTGTTGATGTCATCTATTGCTTGCTGGTACATGCGGCATTGCATTTCTGCCTGCATACGTGTCAGGTAAAATTCTGCCGAAACTTGTCCTAACATGGCGTCGTAAAAGTCATTATAGTCGGACACTGCTCCGCGGAAATCTTCTACCGCAATCTTGGCACCGGCACGTTCGTACAAGTAGGGGGCTGCATCTTCTCCGTAGGGTTTGTTGAAGCGTGCTACAGCACTATCCATTAAGGCAATAACTTCCTTTTTATCTACTCCTTCCATCAAGTCTTTGGCTTTAGCGCTCGAATAGAATGTTGCAGCGGAAGCAAGCGGGCTCTTGTTTACCTTGTCGTAAGCAGTAAATGCTTCTGCATACTTTTGCATGGCAAAATAAATATCTCCCTGTACCTGATAGTAGATAGGTTGCTGAGCTATCTGGATGGCTTCATTTATTTCATTCAGTGCACGGTCGAAAGTCCAGTCGGCATAAGTCGGTTTGTCTCCCTTGTTCAACTGGTAACTGTAAATCAGTTTGGCAATGTTGTAATGAGCATCATCCTTTTGCTTGGATAGATCAAGCATTTTGTTCATGTCCTCGGTTGCCAGAGCGTTGTGGGTATCGTCGCCGAAGTTCATGTAACACGTAGCACGACGCAGATAGCCTTCCTGATTTTCCGGATATTTGGCAATGAAATCGTTCAACAGGTTCAGATAGCTGTCACGGTCGAGCGTAGAAGCTGCCATATACAGATAAACCAGGGCTTGCGATTCATCTTCGGGAAGTCCTTTCTTGATACCGATCGATTTAAGGGTAAGATCGTTTACCGATAAGGGGCTGATAGACAATGATGATGCATAAGTTACACCGATGGCATAACTTTCCTTGCTTTCCGGATCGGCATTTTTCTGAATCAATCCCAGTACCTCTCCGTTGGCATTCATAACCGGACAGCTTACGGTCTTATCCGTAGTTTGCATGTTCAGCGTATAGTAGAACGAATTGTTGGCAATGGTATCAATTCGGGCAATTGTACCGTTCTGTCCTTCGGCCGATTTTTGGGTAGAGTAGGGAAGCAGGTAAACGGTTTCACCTGTCTTAGCAGTCTGCGAGGCCGGTTGCAGGGCAGCTGCTTTCTTGTCGAACTCCGTCTTGAACTTCACAACATCGTACATGTCGTTTGCTCCCATGATATATTCTACGGGCAGTTCCTTACCGTCTGCCGTTACGATTACTGCATGGTCGGCACCTTTGAACAGGGTATAGTCGGAAACGGCGGTTCCTTCTTCATCGATGTAGAATCCGTTTCCTGTATTCAGAATCTGGTTGTCCTTATTGTAAGTGATGACCGAAAAGACTGCTTTTCTGGCTTTACTAGCCCATTTGGGAAGTTCTTGTGAAAATCCGGTAAGGAAGGACATCCCACAAGCTATTATAAGTAATGTCTTTTTCATGTGTTTTTATTTTTATGTTTTTATTCTTCGTTATCGAATCCGCGTTGCTTGATGGCTTCGTAAATCAGGATGCCTGCGGCTACCGACACGTTGAGTGACTCGATGGAACCGAACAGTGGAATCTTGATCCATTCATCACACAGAGAAAGGTGTTCGTAGGGTACACCCGTGTCTTCTGCTCCCATGATGATACAAGTAGGATCTGTATAAGTTGCTTTGGTGTAATCGTAGTCGCCTTTTTCGGTTGCAGCAACAATTTTGAATCCGCTTTCTTTCAGGAACTTGATGGTGTTGGTCAGGTTGTTCTCACGGCATACCGGGATGGTGTGCAATGCTCCGGCCGAAGTCTTGATGGCATCGGCATTCACGCTGACACTGTTTTTCGAAGGAATGATAATAGCATCCACTCCGGCACACTCGCAGGTACGCGCAATGGCACCGAAGTTGCGTACGTCGGTCAGTCCGTCCAGCATGATCAGCAGCGGATTCTTGCCTTGTTCAAAGAGGAACGGAACAATATCTTCCGTGCGCTGGTAGGTAATGGGAGAGATGAATGCAACGACTCCCTGATGGTTTTTCTTCGTGATACGGTTGATGCGTTCTACCGGTACCCGTTGTACGGGGATGAAAGTATCTTTCAGTGCGGCAAAAAGTTCTTTCGAGAGATCACTCTGGATATCCTTTTTTACCAGTACCTTGTCTATTTCCTTACCTGCCTGTATGGCTTCGATGATGGCTCTTACGCCGAATATCATTTCGTTTTTTTCAATCATATCTTGTTTTGTTTCGTTTTTAAAGACTTGAGTTTCCTGCCAGCAGTGCGCGCGCATTGTTCAAGGCGGCTTCTGTAAGTGTACTTCCGCTCAGCATATTCGCTATTTCCTGTACACGCTCTTCCTGTGTAAGCAGTCGGATGTGGCTGTTGGTGCCTGTTTCAGTATCTTCCTTGTAAACCTTATAGTGCGCACTTCCTCGTGCTGCAATCTGCGGAAGATGGGTGATACTGATCACCTGACGGTTCTGTCGTCCCATATCCTGCATGATAAGTGCCATCTTTTCGGCTATCGAACCCGATACACCCGTATCAATTTCGTCGAAAATGATGGTCGGTAGTTTTACGGCTCCAGCAATCATGGCTTTCAGCGAAAGCATGACACGGGCAATTTCTCCTCCCGAAGCAATGGAGGCCACGTTCTGCAAAGTTCCGTTTTTGTTGGCCGAGAAAAGAAATGTTACACTGTCCATACCTTTTGCATCCGGTTCCTTGCGGGGAGTCAGTTCCACGGCAAAGCGTACATTGGGCATACCCAGAGGAACGAGCAGCGATTTCATGTGTTCCTCTATATGGCGTGCCGATGCGGTACGGAGAGCTGTGAGCTGCGAGGCTTGTTTCAGCACTTCTTCATAAAGGGCTGTCTTTCGGTTGTTCAGTTCGGCAATGCGGTCGTCGAAGGAAGTAATGGCATTCAGTTGCTTGCGGTAATTGGCCGTCAGTTCGATCAATGCTTCTACCGAGTCGACTTTATGTTTTTGCTGGAGGCTGTAAATCTGGTTCAGCCGTTCGTTCACATAATCCAGTCGTGAAGGATTAAACTCGATTTCCTCTTCGGCACCAGCCAGATCGTGTGCAATATCTTTCAGCTCGATATAACAACTGTTCAGCCGTTCGGTCCATTCGCTTGCCGGAGCATATACACGTGCAATGTTCTGTAAGGTCTGCATGCACTCCTTGGTCTGTGAGAGTGCCCCGCCTTCTTCACCGTCTATCAGTTGTTCGGCTTTGTACAGTCCAGCCTTTATATCTTCTGCGTGGCTCAAGGTTTCGGCTTCCTGTTCCAGTTCACTCTGTTCACCTTCCTTCAGATTGGCTTCTTCCAGTTGCTCCAGCTGGAAACGAATATAATCTTCGTCCTTGCGGCTCTTTTCTGCCTGTTCGATAAAATCGTCCAGTTCGCGGCATACCTGTCTGTAGTTTGCATACACTTGCTGATAGGCGGCAAGCTGCTTGTCGTCCTGTGCCAGAATATCCAGTATATTCAACTGGAAGCCCTCTTTGTTGAGCAGCAGGTTCTGATGCTGACTGTGCACATCAATGAGTTTCTCTCCCAATAGCTTCATCTGTGCAAGTGAGGCAGGAGTATCGTTGATGAAGGCGCGGCTTTTCCCGTTAGCTGATACTTCCCGTCGCAAGATACATTCGTCGGGATCGTATTCGATGTCGTTCTCGGCAAAGAAAGCCTCCATGCCATAAGTGGATATGCGGAACTTAGCTTCGACGATGCATTTGGAGGCTCCGTTTTTGATAGCCTTGACATCGGCACGCTGTCCCAGCAAGAGACCGATTGCTCCTAAAATGATGGATTTACCGGCACCTGTTTCACCTGTAATGACCGAGAAGCCGGATGAAAAATCAATATCCAGCTTATCAATCAGCGCATAGTTTTGTATATAAATAGACTGTAACATACGTATTCCTTTCGGTTTACTTAATGGAGGATGGCAGCAAGTTTATCGATGATATCTTCTGCTACTTCCTTTTTCCCTTTCAGTGGGTAGGGGGTTTCTCCCTGACGGTCGATGATGGTGATTTTATTGGTATCGCAACGGAAACCGGCACCTTTGTCGTTCAGCGAGTTGAGTACGATGAAATCGAAGTTCTTCCGTTCCAGTTTGTCCTGGGCATGCTGTACTTCATCGTTGGTTTCCAAGGCAAACCCAACCAGACGCTGGTGAGGCTGTTTCTCCTTACCCAGTGCTGCTGCAATATCCTGCGTCGGTTTCAGGCGTAGAACCAGATCTTCTTTTTCCCGTTTGATCTTATGGTCGGCAGTCTGTTCCGGTGTAAAGTCGGCTACAGCCGCACAAAGAATACCTGCGTCGGCTTCGGCGTATGCCTTCTTTGCCTCACGATACATCTGTTCAGCGCTTTCAACGTCTATCCGATGGATACGCGGATGTACGGTTGTCAGGTTAACCGGTCCGCTGACGAGGGTTACTTCTGCTCCCCGTTCGGCACAGACTTCTGCTAGGGCATAGCCCATCTTTCCCGAAGAATAGTTTCCGATAAAGCGTACCGGATCAATCTTTTCGTAGGTGGGGCCGGCGGTGATCATCACCTTTTTACCTTTCAGGTCCTCCTGTCGGGCAAAGAAAGCCTCCAGTACCTCTACAATCTTTTCCGGCTCTTCCATTCGTCCTTTTCCCACCAGGTGACTGGCAAGCTCGCCCGATGCCGGTTCGATGATGTGATTTCCGTACGAGCGGAGAATATCGAGGTTATGCTGTGTAGAAGGATGGGCAAACATGTCGAGGTCCATGGCCGGAGCCACGAACACGGGAGCCTTCATCGAAAGGTAAGTCGTAACCAGCATGTTGTCGGCTATGCCGTGAGCCATCTTGCCGATGGTAGAAGCGGTAGCCGGAGCTATGACCATGGCATCGGCCCATAACCCTAGGTCTACGTGGCTGTGCCATGTTCCGTCGCGCTGTGCAAAGAACTCACTGATGACAGGTTTGCTGGTCAGTGCCGACAGCGTGATGGGGGTGATGAATTCTTTTCCAGCTGGTGTGATGACGATTTGTACTTCCGCACCCTTCTTTATCAGCAGGCGTGTAAGGATGGCTGCTTTGTAAGCGGCAATACTTCCCGTAATGCCCAATACTATTTTCTTTCCTTTCATCATGCTTGTTTCACCAATCCGCTTTCGCGCAATCTGATTTTAGTCAGTACATTCTTCGTGTTCAGCGTGAAGTCACCGTTCAGGATCCACCCGTAGTAACCCGGATCACGCTGCAATACTTCTGCCACCGGTATACCTTTGTACTTACCGAAGTTGAAGACTTCCACTCCGTCGTCGTTGAATACGATACGTCCCGCAAAGTCTACGTTCTTGCTGTAAGTAGAATAGTCGGACAAGAACTTGATGTCGTTTTCCAGTACATCGGGATAACGGTCGAGCTGAGCTTTCAGCACTTCGTAGGTAGCACGTGTGTCGGCTTCTGCGGTGTGAGCGTCTTCCAGATTCTTGCCGCAGTAGAACTTGTAGGCAGCCGAAAGGGTACGCTGTTCCAGCTTGTGATAGATAACCTGCACGTCGATGAACTTGCGTTTGGTCAGATCGATGTCGATGCCGGCACGCAGGAATTCTTCTACCAGTACGGGCACATCGAAACGATTAGAATTGAATCCGGCGATGTCGGCTCCTTCCAGGTCGCGGGCGATGTCCTTGGCTACCTCCTTGAAAGTCGGGCAGTCGGCCACATCTTCATCGTGGATGCCGTGTATGGCAGTCGATGCTTCCGGAATATGCATCTCCGGATTGATACGCATGGTTTTGCTTTCTTCGTTCCCGTTCGGATAAACTTTCAGGTAACAGATCTCGACGATGCGGTCTGTATTTATGTTTGTTCCCGTGGTTTCCAGGTCAAAGAAAATCAGGGGATTCTTTAAATTCAGTTTCATAAAATAGCAATGTTTGTTTCGGCCTGCGTGGTCTCCCGATCATTCTTTCCTTTAAGGAAGAAGAACAAAAGAACAGCTTTTACTGCATGTAGAAAGAGTTCTTGTTCTTTTGTTCTTCCAACGGACAGAGTCTTCCGGCAATCCGGCAGGCTGACTGTATGTTTAATTTATCAATCGTTCAGCATCATTGGCATCAGCAGCATGAGGATGTCTTCGTTTTCTTCCTGTTCTTCCGGAACGAGGACTCCCGCGCGTGACGGATCAGCCAGTTCGATGACTACATTCTGCGATGACAGGTTGTTCAGGATGTCAATCAGGAAAGAAGACTTGAAGCCGATGCTCATGGCATTTCCTTCGTATTGGCAGATAATGGTTTCTTCGGCCGAAGTAGAGAAGTCGATATCCTGTGCAGAAATTTTCATCTGGTTTTCCGACAGACTCAGCTTGATGAGGCTGCTTGCCTGTGAGGAGAAGACTGACACACGGCGCAGTGCACTGATAAACGAAGCACGGTCGATGATAGCCTTGTGCGGATTGTTCTGAGGAATGACCGAATTGTAGTTCGGGTAACGGCCTTCAATCAGACGGCAGACCATGCGGTAGTTTTCCAGTGTAAACGAAGCGTTGCGGTCGTCGAATCCGATTTGTACATCGCCCTGTTCTTTCGGCAACAGGTTCTTCAGCAGGTTTGCCGGCTTCTTCGGCAGGATGAAAGCTGCCTTCTCGTCGCTGTGCGCAGCGAAAGTCTTGCAGCGAACCAGTTTATGTCCGTCGGAAGCCACCAGCGTGATGTCTTCGGGGGTGATGTCGAAATAAATACCGTTCATTACCGGACGCAGTTCGTCGTCGGCAGTCGCAAAGATACAGCGGTTCACGCCACCCATCAGTACGTCGGCCGGCATAGTTACCTGCACCGCGTTGCTGCCCAGTTCCTGAGTCTGCGGATATTCGTCGGCATTTTGTCCCATTAAGCTATATTTACCGTTCTGGTATTGTACAGTAATCTCCAGGTTGCTGGGGTTTATCTGGAAACTCAGAGGCTGTTCCGGAATTTCTTTCAGGGCTTCCAGCAAGGTCTTGGAAGAAACGGCCAGACGTCCGTCGCCGTCGAACTCGTTTACTTCGATGGAAGTCGACAATGTGGTTTCATTGTCGGAAGCAGTCATCGACAGTGTTCCGTCCTGCAACTCCAGCAGAAAACAGTCAAGTATCGGCAAGGAATTCTTTGAGTTGATAACACGACTGATAGCCTGTAAGTGGCTGAATAAGGCTGTACTTGAAACAATAAATTTCATGGTCTTTCTTATATTAATTATTTTCTAAGTTATATCATCGGATACTTCCGTAACGGGCTCTGCCGGCGGAAAGATAGCACGCTTTGTAGCATGCTGTTTATCTTGCCAAAGTTACGAAAAGATTGTAGAAGCATCGCAAAAAAGAGGGTAAAAATTAGTTTACTTGTTCAGAAAAGCGTAATTTCGTGACCGATTTAAAAACTAAAAATATGGAATTAGCAGGAAAAGTGATAGCAGTTCTTGAGCCCAGAGGTGGTGTTTCAAAGAATGGTAACGAATGGAAGGTACAGGAATATGTCATCGAGACGCACGATCAGTATCCTCGCCGGATGTGCTTCGATGTGTTTGGTGCAGACAAAATACAGCAGTTCAATATTCAGGTAGGGGAGGAATTGAATGTCTTCTTCGATATTGATGCACGCGAATGGCAGGGACGCTGGTTCAACAGTATCCGTGCATGGAAGGTAGAACGTGTAGGTGCTGCTCAGCAGATACCGCCGATGGATGCTCCTTTCCCGCCGATGAATGCGGCTCCGGCTGCTCCCGTAGACTTTGCGGCTTCAGACGAAAAGGACGATCTGCCTTTCTGATTTTTTCTGCTGGCGGATATAATAGCGGACCCGTACAGGCTGTTGTTCGATACTCAGCCTGCACGGGTCTGTTGTTTGTATGAAATAAGTTTGATGATTATCTGAAATCGGCCGGATAGGCGAGCAACTGATACATGATGGCTTTGGCCATGCGGTAGTGTCCGTTGGCATTCGGGTGCAGGCGGTCGGTCGTTGCATCATGAAAGTACTGGGTATGGGCATCGAACATCGGGTAGAGTCCGCAGATACTGTTCAGGTCGATTACCGGAACAGCCCATACGTTTCCGGCTTCCTTTATCGCATTTACATATTCGTCTACGTAGAGACCCAGCTTGTTGGGAAACGCTTCTTCCGGCTGAATATTGTCGTTGCTGAATCGGGCCTGTGCACGGTGTATCGGTGTCATCAGGATAATCTGCTGGGTGGGGAAGTTCTGCTTCAGGTAACTCAGTGCCTCGTTGATTCGTCCCCGGAACGTGTTGCTGTTCAGATCGGCACTGCGCTTCTTGCGCACTTCCTTGCCTCCGCCTCTTACGGTCGTTTCTTCGTAGCTGAACGTATACCATTCGCCCAAAGGTATTCCGGCGTTATAGTCGTTTGTTCCGGCAAAAATAATGATTGCGTCTACCTCATCTCCAATGTCTGCTTTCAACTTCTGTGCTTGTTTCAAGATACCGTTCCACTGATTGCCGTTGATGCCGTATACCAGCGGTTCGATTCCCAGCATCTCGGCCAGATACTGCCAGTAATTTTTGGTGGTTCCTACGTGTATCTTGTCGGTGATGGAATCACCTAAGAACGCAACTTTTTTCCCTTTCCATTGATTCTGCTGGATGCATTCTGTTGCTTTGGGCTCATTTGTCGTTGCCATGCAGGGAGTAGCCTGAGAAGTCAGGAGCAGTCCCGAAAGTAAGCATGCCATATATTTTGTGTACATGATGTTTGTTTTTCTTGGTGTTTGGATAAAATGAAAATAAGGCACAGATAACACGGGGTTGCATTCCGGTCTTAATCCGGTAGCTCGTGTAGTCTGTGCCTCCTGCTGAAAGTGGTTTATTCTTTTATTCCCACTCAATTATTTTATTGTTCCTATAGTTAAATGTATTATGTTTATTATAAGAACTTTAACTATGATATTTTGTTTCTGCTACTTCTACTGGTGTCAAAAACTGGTGTCAATATTAGAATTTATAACCAATGGAAATAGAAAGGTTTTTGTTTTTCATTGAAGGTGTAATATCTATAGTGTAGTCCTCGTTAGAGTCTGGGTCTCCAAAATCTTTTCTATCATCAAGATTGATAAAGCCCCAATCATAACCAATAGCAAAACTATATTTTTGATTAAACTCTATTCCAAATTTTAATCCCGCACCCACATCAAATCTTTTTATCTCATCAAAGGTATTGACTTTAGTTTCTGTTTGTTCTACAAACTCTGTTCCACCTATATTAGTTTCTACTTCTTTGGTTTTACCAAATAAACCAATTGCAAAATACGGACCAACTTCCCCAAATACTGAAACTTTATCATTAATAGCATATCTATAACCTAAGTGAATGGGAATGTCCAAGAAATTAGCATTAGTTTTTGAACTACCAAGTTCTCCATAATCTTGTTTGCATCCCTCAAAAGAGAGTAAAGCACCTGCATTGGCATACACTCCATTTGCAATAGATGGTATTCCCATTTCTGCTTTGGCTCCGATATGGAAGCCAGGTTTAGAACCTAAACCTCCTAAATTAGAAACATTAAGTCCTGCAATACCCTCCCATTGAATATTGTTCTGTGCACTTGCTCCGATAGCTACACTTGCAGCTAAAATGAATAATAATTTTTTCATCGTGTTTAATGCATTAAGGCTCTATCATGCTATTAAAAGGTAAATTTGGTATGGCATAAATAAGAAGTGTGAGCCTGTTAGTCTAATCTACTGATAGGCTCTGGACTGCCCGTATAACAGATTAAAAAAACAGCCCACACCTTTGGCTGTATATGTTGTTGAGTAACATATATAACAAACCAAAGGAAGTACGCCTATTGTTCCAGTTATACGGTGAATTGTCCAGATTCATCAGTTGGAATATACTAAACACTTCCTAATTTATGTCTTGTTGCTTTTGCAACGGCACAAAGTTAGTAAAAGTTTAGCAATAGGACGCACTTTGTGAGCTGTTATTTAGTATTATAGGTTAAATTCTTTCTTTATACGCTGTACTGTACTATTGCCTACCTTGCATAAAGAGGCTATATTACGGATTGAATACCCCTTTTTAAGTAAAGCTATAATTTCCTTGTATTCCTCTTTCTTTTGTTCTATAGTCTTTACGCTTCCAGCTTTTCTTCCCAACTTTCCGCCTTTTGCTATATATTGCGCTCTACCACTGTTAAGACGGAATTTGATGTTTTCTCTTTCCAGTTGCGCACAAGTAGAAAGAGTTGCAATCATGATGGGGGCGAAAGTCGATGGTTGTTTATTTTCATCTAGCAAAGTAAACTGCTCTTTTTGCATGAATAGGTTAATCTTATTATCTACAAGTCTTTTTACTACTTCCAGCACTTCAAAGGCATTTCTACCCAAACGGCTGAGTTCTGATACCAGTAGTATGTCTATTGAGTTTGCTTCGCAATATTCTAAAGCCTCAACCAAAATTGGACGTTCTGAGTTTTTCTTAGCTCCACTTATTTTTTCCTCAAAGATACCAGCAATTTCCAGTTTTCTGTATTCTGCATAGGCTTTCAAGTCCGCTACTTGCCTTTCTGTATTTTGGCGTTCTGTGGTAGAACTAACTCGTGTATATATAACTGCTTTCATAATAAGTGCTTTTTGAATTATGGAACAAAGGTAATAAAAATCCAGTGTATTCAAATAAATCAAAGAATAAAAAGGTTACTTACCAGCGTGTTTTTAACTATATTATACAGATTTATTTGAATACATTTGCTGGTTGAATACATTTCCGTCATTTATGGCTACATTTCCAGTTTGCTGTTATCAGTAACACCCTTGTCGGTTATGCTACCAAAGCCCTAAAGTCTATGGCTGTATTTTCAAGGCTTTCCAGCTTCCTAATTAGATTTTTGTATGGTTGCATGGCTTTTTTTATTGATGTGGTTTTAGCACTGTGTTGTCTTATTACCATTTCAATTTTGCCTAAGTCATACTCATATTTTTCTAATAAGGCTTGTCTTGGTAATTCGTCAATAGTTATATCTTTGTTGCTTATTAGGCTCTTTTCAATGAGTATTTTATCAATAATTGTTAATATTGGATTTGCGGTTGAATTTAGGACAGATAGTAAACTGTTGTCTTTTATTTCCAGTAATGTTCTTATTTGTTCCATGGTGTTGATGTTTAATTCAAATCTTTTTACATTTTTGAAACTATTGAGCATTTCTTCTCCATTGCTAATGGTTTTAAGAAACTCTCTGTTGGTTGCCATTTTCATTTCTTCGTATTTGTCGTATATTATTATTCTTTTCTTGTGCCTTTTAGTCTTGGCGCAATTGCTTATATCTATACCTCCTGAATATGGCTTATATTTCCACTTATCATAACTGCTAATCATGGTCTTTATTTGGGCTATCATGTCTTTAATATCGGTATCTATTATAATATCTTTTGTGGCATCACATAAGCAAACTTGACTGTCAATTATAATTTGATGTGTGTTCAGTTTAATTATATTTAACCTATTGATATTTTCAAGACAGTAGGATATTGTTTCAATATTAATCAACTCTCTATATCTTTCCAGTAATACCTTTCCTGTAAATTCTAAGACCAACTCCTGATGTTCATTATCCACTGTAATATTCAGATTATAAGGCTTGCTCTGTGTATATTTATAGTATAATAGATTTTCGTATTTTGTTATTGATGTGAATTGGGAAATATCTATTATTTCAGCATATTCAAGTCTTGATATTAGTTTTATTTTATCAAATTTAATCATAATCCTTAATTCTATATTTAACAAATATTAAGCTTTATAACTGGTTTTGTTATCTTGAGAAGTAGTGAAGTTGTATCGTTTGCTTCCATCTTCACTGCTTCTTTTGGATAGTTGCGCCAGTAACGCTTCATGCCATGGGATATAGCTTCTTTATGCTCCTGACTTTTGGCTTTCCCTTTCATTGCTTTACTAATTAAATCTTTCGTCTTATCACTTTTCTTTCTACCTTTAAGTTTGTTTGATATTTTCTTTTTAATGTATTCGTCCATACTTCCATATTTTACCATAAATATAGTAAGTAGGTTGAGGCTGTTTTATGAATTTTTATTGGGGGAAATATTTAACAAACTGTTTTTCCAGTAAGTGGGTATATAAAAAGTACCTTTTCATAGGTAGGAGTTACCTAACCGTAAAAGCTTTGGCTACTATCTTAGCGTGTTCCTCTTTGCTGACTTTAATGTATTTCAGAAAGTTATCCTCTGTTGTATGTCCAGTAATAGCCATAATACTTATGGACGGTACTCTTTTAAGATACATTAACGTAGCAAATGTTCTTCGTGCCGTATGGTTCATTATATACTCATACTTGGGCTTAGTGCTTGTAATGCTTTTACCACCTACGACCTTTGTTAGTGTTACCAGCTCATTAATACCAGCTATTTCTGCACATTTTCTTATATGGCGAAGTGTTTTAGACCTATCTACACTTCTTGGTAATTCCCCATTATATTTTTCAAGTATAGATTTTACCATTGGGTGTATTGGTATTACTACTGTCTTATCAGTCTTATGGGTTCTTACAGTCATAAATTTTTCTGTCAAACTTGCGGTTGATAGGTCTCTCCAGTCACTATATCGTAATCCTGTCCAGCACGCTACAATGAATAAATCCCTTGTTATTTCTATACGGCTTTGAGGGTCTATTTGTTGTCTGATTTCTTCTGATGTAAAGTCTATATTATATAATCTTTCTAATTCATTCTCAGTAAGATATATGTTTTCTACGTTTCGGCATTTGGTTTGGTAATGGTGGAAAGCCTTGTCATTAATGAAATTGTTTTCTTCTGCTTCCTTTAACCATACCTTTATTATGCTATATTGGGCTGCTATTGTATTTGGGGTATAGTTCTTTCCTATAAGCCACGCCGTAAAGATTTCTTCAAATTTCTTGTTGAATATCTGCCATGTGAAATTTAGTCCTTTTTCCCTGCAAAAATCCTCAATTCTTTTTAAGGCATTTTTATGGTTGTATATTGTACCATCAGCTATTCTTCGTCCAGTATCTCTGTTTATCATTTCACATTTTCGCTGTATATATGCCTCTATAAAAGACTTTGGGTTCTTTGAATATGAAGCCTCAACGCCTCTGATTTTAGCCTCTATAAAGGCTTTAAAAGCTGTTCCTGAGTATTCTATTGGGTCGTTGTATAAATGTCTTTCAGATACTAATGTTCCGTATTCTTGACAGTATTCTATAATCTTTCTTAGCTGTTTATTTATGGCTCTGTTTTCCTTTAATATGATATTTCCGAGAGAAGCATCTTCTTTGGCACATTCTCCGATTTCGCTTTTGCATTTTTTTAACCAGTGTTCTTCTTTAACAAGTAGTTTGGTATAAATTCTTACCCTTTCGCCATTTATGGTTGTAGTAAGCCAAATTTGTGATTTTTCTATCCCGACTTTCTTTAAGCTTTTGAGATTAAAGTTTATTCTCAACTGAAAAGCCTTTTCTCTATTAATTGTACTTTCTATCATTTTACAATGTTATTTTAAGTTATTTTATGTAAAAATACGTCTTAATTTTAATAAAAAGAAAAAATGTTAAATGTTTTTTTGTTTTCTGCGAAAGTACTGGATAATTAGAAGCAGGGCAAATTTTAAAATCTCTGCTGGTGTCAAAAACTGGTGTCAAAATACATCTTTTAAGATTGAGGTTAAAAAAGGTTTCTGGTGGCTTTTAAAAGGCTTTAGGGCTGTATATCAAAAAAATAGCCCCAACTTTTTTTAGTTGAGGCTACTCTAAATGCCTTTTAAAAAGGCTATAAATAGGGTTTAAATTATTCCCACTCGATTGTGGCGGGTGGTTTTGAAGAAATATCGTAGCAAACGCGGTTTACGCCTTTTACCTTGTTGATGATGTCGTTCGAAACCTTTGCCATAAACTCATAAGGCAGATGAGCCCAGTCGGCAGTCATGGCATCGGTACTTGTAACGGCACGCAAAGCAACGGCACGTTCGTAAGTACGTTCGTCACCCATAACACCTACGCTCTGTACCGGAAGCAGAATAACTCCTGCCTGCCATACCTGATGGTAAAGAGAAGTTTCGTTGCCGTTGGCGTCGGTAACCTTCCAGTCGCGCAAGCCTTGAATGAAAATATCGTCAGCGTCTTGCAGGATACGTACCTTTTCGCGTGTAATGTCGCCCAAGATACGTACGGCAAGTCCCGGTCCCGGGAACGGATGACGGGTGATAAGGTGTTCCGGCATACCCAGCTCGCGACCTACACGACGCACTTCGTCCTTGAACAACAGACGGAGAGGTTCGCAAAGCTTCAGGTCCATCTTTTCGGGCAGACCACCTACGTTGTGGTGACTCTTGATGACGGTTCCTGTAATAGACAGAGACTCGATGCAGTCTGGGTAGATAGTACCCTGAGCCAGCCATTTCACATCTTTTATCTTGTGAGCTTCTTCGTCGAATACATCGATGAAGCCTTTACCGATAATCTTACGCTTACGTTCCGGTTCGGTTACGCCTGCCAGTTCACTAAAGAACTTTTCGCTGGCATCTACACCGACAACGTTCAGACCCAGACATTCGTAATCGTGAAGAACGTTCTTGAATTCGTTCTTACGCAGCATGCCGTGGTCTACGAAAATACAAGTCAGATTCTTGCCGATAGCCTTGTTCAGCAATACAGCTGCTACCGATGAGTCTACACCGCCGCTCAAGCCGAGAACAACCTTGTCGTTGCCTAATTGCTCTTTCAGCTGGGCAACAGTTGTTTCAATGAACGATGCAGCGCTCCAGTCCTGTTTACCTCCGCAGATATCTACCACAAAGTTTTTCAGCAACTGTGTACCATCTTCTGTATGGAATACTTCCGGATGGAACTGTACGCCCCAGAGTTTTTCACCTTTTGCCTGATAAGCTGCTACTGCTACCTTGTCGGTAGAAGCAATGATTTCAAAGTTTTCGGGGATAGCTGTAATGGTATCTCCGTGGCTCATCCACACCTGAGAGTTTTCGCGGATGCCTTTCAACAACGGATTCTCATGGTCGAACTTGGCCAGATGTGCACGTCCGTATTCACGTGTGTTGGCAGGTTCAACTTTACCTCCGTTGGTATACGCCATAAACTGTGCGCCGTAGCAGATACCCAGGATAGGATATTTGCCGCGAATATCGGTCAAATCAACTTTGAAGGCCTTTTCATCGTATACAGAGAAAGGGCTTCCGGAAAGGATGACACCGATAACCGACGGATCATTGTGGGGAAACTTGTTGTAGGGAACAATCTCGCAATACATGTTCAGTTCGCGTACGCGGCGGCCGATGAGCTGCGTGGTCTGTGAACCAAAGTCGAGAATAATGATTTTTTCCTGCATATTTTATTCTGTAAAATTTTCTATGCGTGCAAAGATACTCATATTTTTTTATAAATGCTACAAGTGTTTCGGAAAACGTGGAGAGGTCACTCTAAAAATGTCTCGACGTTTTTTTGTTTTTTGTACAAAAAATAAAATGTTTTGTACAAATTCTTGCCGTGACATCAGGTCGTTTGTAAATGGATAACTAGATGTGTCTTGAAAAAGACGGAGTGGTTTCGTTTTTCCTTGCCTTTCTCGCTGCCGGCTTCTTTGTATGCTTGCTTTTTCCTCGTGAGGATGCTCCTGTCGGCTTTCTGGCATATCTGATGGCTCTTTGTTCTCTTTTCTCTCTCTATCGACAGATGCTCTTTGGGGGAGGGCACGTACTCTTTTGCTTAAGCGGCACGCCTTTGTAGTAAATGCGCGCAATACCTTTGTGTTGGTTGGCTATATTATCTCCTTATATATATTTATAAGGAAAGACTAAATGCTTTGTTTGAGAAAATAGCTGAAGAAGAAGAGGGTTCGGAACGAATTCCTTGCATGAAAAATGTAATGGGTATGTAATATATAAATATGTAAGGCGCAGGAGAGTGCGTTGTCTGCTGTAGACAAGAGAAAAGGCCGTAGAGGGCTTCCTGGGTTCTGAGAGATGTGTTCCGTGGAAGAAAAGACAATCTACGTGCAAAGTACGGATTGCAAAATGATATAAAATGACATTGCTTGTGAAGCTTTCCAGGAAAATTCCTGAAAAAACGGGCTGATTTTTTCTTAATTTTAATA
>ENA-UOJS01001051-UOJS01001051.1-human-gut-metagenome-genome-assembly--contig:-C74-NODE-1051-length-24935-cov-13.721825_pt1 | contig 24935 bp, 19 predicted proteins | sample MGYA00242355_ERZ723902 | MGnify/ENA metagenome assembly ERZ723902
GCCTTCCGTGTTGTTCATACCCCTCCCGGAATGCTGCAATTCCCTTTCGACATTTGTAACCCCTTTTTGCCCTCTTTTCGTTCATTATATTAAAAAGTATATTAGCAATTTCCGCTTTTTTTTGCAAATTCGCCCCCCTTTTTGACCCCGTTGGCTGATAAAAAAGGCGCAGTGCGGAGTCGGGTTCCACGCACTGCGCCGTCATTATATTGATTTTATTCATTCCGCCGCATCACTTCAGCGACTGAGGCGCAAGCGGACAATCCCAAAACATCAATCTGCCGCCGAACTGCTCCGCAATGCGTATCGCAAGCACCGTGACCTCATCAACGCTGCGTTTTTTCAGCGGACAAATTATGTGAAGAATCACGCCGTACGGCAGCTCGCTCATCTCTCTGTCCACCGCGCTGCCGATCGCAAAGCCTTCCCGTCTTGCCGCCTCTTCAAATTGCAGACGGAGCGGTTCAGAGCGGAAATACATGTGAAGATTCAGCCTCCGTGCAGCCTCGGAATCCCCGTTCGAATAAAGTTTTTCGATGTTCTCCTTATTCCGGACGGTTTGAAGCTTTGCAGCATCGGGATAAAGAAGTTTAAAATATGTCGTCCACTTCGGTTCGGACTTGCAGCCGAGTTTCACCGTCAGCTTGCGTTCTTTTTGAAGCAGCTGCTGAAGTGCCGAATACTTTTCTTCGCTGTCAATATAGAAATAATACTGGTGCATTGCGGCGGATTCAATGCAGCCGACATATTCTTTGCCGAGTTTCTTTATGCATCGGGCAATAAGGCTGTCAATTCGGCGCAGCTCGCCTGCCTTGAGCGGCTGCTCCGAAAGGCTTGCGCAGTAGATGAAAACAAGCTCCGCGCAGCCCTCGATCGGTGCATTTGTATACAGCGACATATCAACGCGGAACCGCGCATCACCGCCGTCCAACTTCCAATCGTATTCAAGCCAAGCATTTTTGCTCGTTTTCGCCATTGCATATCCTCCTCGCATTTGCATTCGCCGTTTGAACCGCAGCCGGCCTCCGCTCGAAATCCAAGTCGAATGCGGGCCGCGGCTCAATGCGCCAAAGTATCGGGAATTGAAGTTTTATCGAGATAAAATCAGTCTTTCTTTTCCTCTTTCGGAATCAGAACGGCCTTGATTCTTCTCACGCCCGCACTTGAAGCCTCTTCTTTTTTGATTTTGAACGTGCCGAGATCACCGGTGTTTGCGGCATGGGGTCCGCCGCAGATTTCGCAGCTGTAGTCACCCATTGTATAAACCTTTACACGTTCGCCGTATTTATCGCCGAACAGGCCGATCGCGCCGCGCGCACGCGCTTCGGGAACGGTCATTTCTTCGCAGGTAATGTCAACACCGGCATCAATTGCTTCGTTGACAAGTTTTTCGACCTCGCGCAGCTCCTCGGGAGTCACTTTACGCGGGAAGGAGAAGTCAAAGCGCAGACGTTCGGCCGTGATGTTCGAGCCGCGCTGTGCAACGGACTCATCAAGAACCTTGCGCAGTGCTGCCTGAAGCAGATGCGTCGCAGTGTGCAGTTTTGCCGTTTCGTCGGTTGCTTCCGCAAGGCCGCCTTTGAACTTATGCTCCGCGCCCGCTTTGGACTTTTGCTGGTGCTCTTCGAATGCCGCACGGAACCCCTCAACATCAACGGTGAGGCCGTTTTCGCGCGCCATTTCCTCGGTGAACTCAATGGGGAAACCGAATGTGTCGAACAGGCGGAACGCATTCTTTCCGTCAATTATACCGTTTTCAAACTTGCCTTTGATGCGCTCAAATTCGCGCATACCGTTGGTGAGAGTGCGCTGGAATCTTGCCTCCTCCGTGTCGAGTTCGCGAATGATTCGGGCTTCGTTTTCGCGCAGTTCGGGATAGACTTCGCCGTAATCCGAAATAACGGTTTCGGCAATTTTGCTGAGTGAGTTTTCGGGCATGCCCAGCTGCATTGCATAGCGAAGCGCGCGGCGGATAAGCCGGCGGAGAATGTAGCCCTGATCGACATTGCTCGGGGTTACGCTGCGCGGGTCGCCCAGCATGAACGCACTTGTGCGGATGTGGTCGGCAACGATGCGGAACGCACGTGTTGTTTCGGCACTATCACGATAGTTCTTACCGGAAAGCTCGCTGATGCGCGCAAGTATGTGCGCAAAGGCATCCGTGTCATAGACGCTCTCCGCGCCCTGAAGCGTTGCAATCGTGCGTTCAAGGCCCATGCCCGTGTCAACGTTTTTCTTTTCAAGCATGCGAATCTCGCCGTTTGCGGGCTGGAAGTACTGCATGAAAACATTGTTCCAGATTTCAAGATATTTGCCGCAATCGCATGCGGGGCTGCATTCATCGCAGCATTTCTCTTTGCCTGTATCAAAGAAAATTTCGGTATCGGGGCCGCAGGGGCCGCTCGTTCCGGGAATCCACCAGTTATGTTTTGCGTTCAGGAAGAAGATGTGACTCGGATCAGCACCCATTTCAACCCAGCGATCGCGTGAAACCTCATCGCGCGGGGCGCGCTCATCGCCCTCAAAACATGTGAAATAAAGCCTGTCAGGATCGATGCCGAGCCATTTTTCATCGGTCAGGAATTCCCAACTCCATGCGATCGACTCCTTTTTAAAGTAGTCGCCGAGGGACCAGTTGCCGAGCATTTCAAAAAAGGTCAGGTGGCTTGCATCGCCGACTTCATCGATATCACCCGTGCGAACGCATTTTTGGACATCGGCAAGGCGAACTCCCGCCGGATGCGCCGCGCCCATAAGATAGGGCATGAGCGGATGCATACCTGCCGTTGTGAAAAGAACCGTGGGATCGTTTTCGGGAATAAGGGAAGCCGAAGGGATTATCGTGTGTCCTCTTTCGCTGAAAAAGCGAAGAAAGAGTGCCCGAAGTTCGGTTGTTGTTAATGATTTCATTCTATTTGTAAACCTTTCTCCCCTTGCGGGGCTTGATTGCTTAATGTCAGGTTCGTTCCGAATAATTTGTTTTCGCAAAAACTCGATTCGGCGGCCGCTTTGGGCAAATCGCGGTTTCGAAACACCCGAATGCCCGAATCGGTTTCGGACAGGCTGCGGTTAAAGCAGGTGCATTCGCGAAAGGCATGTTCCGAATTAATCAACGTTTACCCAATTATACATTATACTGTCAACATGCCGCTCTTGTCAATGTGCGTCTTTACTGATATAATATTAATCATGAAAAATCGACATCATCACCCGCGGCGGAGTTTCCTCCGCGACGGAAAACAGCATAAAAAGCTTCGGCTCAATTTTACTCTTCGCGGCGAAAAGGGCAAACCCGTCCGCATCGCGCTCTGCTGTGCGGCGGGGCTGGTTCTGCTCGTTCTTCTTGCAGCGCTCTTAAAGCCGCGAACGCAGCTTATGAACACCCCGGAAATTCAGCGCATACGCGAACGCGGCGTGCTTGCCGTCGGCGTGCGGGACGATATGCCGCTTTTTGCCGAAGGCGGCGAAGGGTTTGAAATCGAGCTTGCGCAAAAATTCGCTGCGTATCTGCTTCCCGACACCGCCGGGGATGCGGCGGCAAAACTCATCACCGTGAACGGTAAAACCGCTTCAACAAAGCTTTCGGACGGCACAATCGATGCCGCCGTTGCGTTGATGCCGCGCGGCGCAAGTTCAAAATATGTCTACTCCTATCCGTATTATACGGATACATGCTCCGTGCTTGTTAAAAGCGGCAGCGAAACAACTCCGCTGAACGAACTTGTTATCGGTTTTGTTCAGGGCACGGCAGGTGAAACAAGGCTTAAGAAATACATTGATGCGCACGAAACAAAAGTTGAACGCACTCTCATTGACCGGCTTAAGGGACGCACACCGGAGCTTCCCGCCGATGCAATCGTGTTCGCAACAAAAGCTTTCGCCTCCTATCCGGAGCTTTTCGATGCGCTTGCGCGCGGCACCGTTGCCGGTGCGGTCGTCACCGGTGCTTACTGCACAAGATATGCGGAAGAAATATCCGCAAACGGCTTTATCCGCCATGAAACAAGTCTCGGCAATGTCGAATATGCAATCGCCTCAGCTGCGGACGAACCCGCCGTTGCTCAGCTTGCGGAACTGTTCATCTATGACCTGCAAAAAAGCGGTGAGCTTGATGCATTGCTAAAAAAATACGGACTTTGATTCAAGCCCTTGAACCGCCCGTCCGAGCGGGTTTCACCCCGCGCAGATGCACAGCGAGGTATTTCCCGCTCCGTGCTTTCTTGTTTCATCCGGTTTCGACAAAACAAAACGATATTCCCGCTTGCGGAAATACCGGGCAATAATGTATAATCTACATGCGGAGCTCATTCTCCGCACAACCGAAATATCCGCTTGCCCGAAAAGGCAGTTTTTACCTGTCCGAACGGCAGAGCGGCAACGGAGTTTTATTCGGAGTTTTATTCAATATGGCACTGTTTGATTTTCTGAAAGACAAAAAAAGCGGAACAGCAGGCGCACAGCCTGCCGAGGCAAAACGCCAGCTTGTTGAACTGGCACTGGATTCCATCGTTCCGAACCCTGCTCAGCCGCGAAAAACCTTTGATGACGAAAGCATATCCGAGCTTGCACAATCCATTCGGCAGGTCGGATTGATCCAGCCCCTTGTCGTTCGCAAAAACGGCGAAACATACGAGCTTATCGCCGGTGAACGCCGTCTGCGTGCGCTGCGGAGCCTTGGGTCGGAAAAAGCGCTCTGTATAGTTGACAACTCCGCGGTTGACGCCGATTCCGCATTGATGGCTGTTGTTGAAAACCTTCAGCGTGAGGATTTGAATTATTTTGAAGAGGCCGAATGCTATAAAGCCCTTTTGGACGAGCTGAAGCTCACACAGGAGGAGCTTGCCTCCCGTCTCGGCAAAAGCCAGAGTTTCATTGCAAACAAACTCCGTATTCTCAAACTTTCCCCTGAAGTTCGCGAAGCTGTCGGTCTTTACGGGCTGAGTGAACGCCACGCCCGCGCCGTGCTGCGCCTTTCGGACGATGCGGACAAGCTTGCAATAATCAAAAAAGCCGGCGAGGACGGCCTGAGCGTTAAGGACACCGAACGCCTTGTTGAAAAAAAGCTTAACTCACTGTTCGACAGCAAAAAGGACGGTGCAAAGCCCCGCCCCGTCATTATGCGAATTGTAAAGGATTACCGCATGTTCATGAACACGGTGAATTCCGCCTGTGAGTACCTGCGCTCCGGCGGCATGAATGTTGACGTGTCCCAATCCGACAGGGCGGACGGCGTTGACATCACGATTCATGTAACCCAGAACCCGAACAACGAATAAGAATGACTGAAGTTAATTCGGATTCGAGAATGCGGAACCTGCCCGAAATCCGTATCAAAGCTTATATGCGGAGTTCCCGAGTTTTTCGGCAGCATTGTTATAAACTTTCGCAATTGAATCCGGATTTTTCAGTCGAATTGTTCGTACTTTTGCCGAAGCTTGATTGATGTTTTTATAAATCAGTTTGAGTTATTGATTACTTAATCAATCTTAAATCTCTCACAAAGAAATTATATCACATTTGCACCCGCATGGAAACAGCGCAATTTTTCATGTTTCTTCTGTCGCCGACCGCCTGCGCTCTTTCTGAACGCCAGCTTAACAATCAGCGAAAAAAATAAAGCATCACTCGCTTTTCCGCCTCCGTTCCGCGTGCTATAATTGTTTCATCAAAAAAGCAAAGGAGAAAAAACAATGCTTAACCAGGAACAAATAGGAGCATATATCGCTGCCCGCAGGAAGGCCGTCGGGCTGACGCAGGCGGAATTGGGCGAACGCTTGGGCATAACCGCACAATCCGTTTCAAATTGGGAACGCGGCGAAACTATGCCGGATACGGGACTTTTGCAGGACCTTGCTCTGATATTGGACACCTCTGCGGATGAGCTTCTCGGTGCAGGCTCATGCGGCTGGCGTTACCGCCGCCGTGTGACCGTTGAACGAATGAGCGAAGCCATCTCGTGCATTCAACGCCTCCGCGAACTTTTGGGCGAGGATCATTTCATGTATCGAACCATGATAGACGCGCTTGACAAAAAGATGAACAGCTCCATTGAGCTGATTTTTAAAGAGGAACGCTTTCGCGATGCATATGTTGCGGAAGCATTGTGTGAATGTGCCCGCAAAGGCGATTACGTCGATATTTCCGATGTTCGCCGCAACATAAAATCCGAGCGTGCGCGGAATTCCGCCGTTGAAGTTCTGCGTGAATTCGGGCTGAAATAATTTTTGCCGCCCCGCTCCGACATAACGCTGCGGAAGACTCCCCGAGAATTTTCCGGGAGTCTTCCGCATTATGCCTCCGCACATCTGCATTTGTATTCATCCGGGTTCATGCGGCACGAAGCCTGAACATGCCGTTTCGTTTTATTGCGCAACGGTGAACAATGCGTAAAAATATCCCTTGTTCGCCATCAAATCCGCAAAGTTGCCCGCGATGGTGCCCGGACGCTTACCCACCGCCACGATCCACTCCTCCATGGGGCGGATCTGATTCGCCTTGCCGGGGCGCTGGAGGGTGCGGTTATATGCCATGACGCCGTGCTCGCCGTCAAATTCCAAGCGCTCGGCAAACAGGTCAACATTATTTTCTTTCAGATACTGATACGCCGTCTCGTCGGCAATCATGTAGACCGGGTTCGTGAGAACGCCGCGGATGGTAAAGCGGGTGAACTGCTTGCCGCGCTTTGTGACGCAGCGGTGCTCCAACAGGTACTGGTCGGTCTTGCTGAGCGAGCCGGTTTCCATGAACACGGAGAAAATCGTCTTGACCAGCTGGATTTCCTCCGGAATGGGCTTAAGCTTGCAGGCCTTCTTCACCTTGCCGTCCACTGTCACGCTGGACAGGCTTTCCGAGGCGTAGCCCGTGGGCGTTGTGCCCCCCAGCCAGCGCCCGGTCTTGGACAGCTCATGCATATTGTCCCGGATGCGCTCGGCGATGGTCTCCCGCTCCAGCTGGGAGAACACGGACGCAATGTACATCATAGCCCTGCCCATGGGGGAGGACGTGTCGAACTGCTCGCGGATGGAGATGAAGTCAATGTGCCGGTCGCCCAAGTCCTCGATGAGCTTGGCAAAGTCGCCGATGTTGCGGCTGATGCGGTCGAGGCGGTAGACCACGATGGCGGCAAAGGCGATCTTCTGCGAGTCCTTCATCATTTTCTTGAACTGCGGGCGCTCCAGATTGCCGCCGGAAAAGCCCGCGTCCTCATACTCCTGCACGATTTTGAAGCCGTGCGCATCCGCCCATTCATGGGCAAGCTCGCGCTGCTGGTCGATGCTCGCGTCGTTTTGCGAGTGGGACGAAAAGCGATAGTACGCTATCGCAAGGTTGTTGTCGTTCGGTGCGAATCTCTTCTTACGTGCCATAGGTTCACCCCCTCCCGTAATTTCTGCTTATAGGGTTTCACGTTAGTTCCTCCTATATGATGAATTGCGTAAATATGCATTTAATTATAAAGCCCGCCGCCCAAAAGAGCGACGGGCTGATTTACCTATCGGGCATCGCATATCTACTGTTGCGCAAACGTCAGGTACTGCCGATATTTGCGCAGCATCATGTTCTTGGAGTATTGCTCCATGTATTTGTAATCAGGCTCGCCGGAATCAGTGACGGGAAGCATAATTCGTAGTCGTTTTGCTCGCGGATTCGAAATTGAAAGTCCATGTCCAAAGAATCCATGTAATCCCGAAATGCATTTCGCAATAAACAACATAACAAATGCACTCATATCAATAAGCGGAACTAATGCTGTAACGTGACTATCGAGAGCCATGTTCGCGGGTTGGTAATATGCGAGACCGGCGCCTCCATCTCCGTCGTTATTCAACGTAATGCACTGCCCGGCAATAATTTTCTTGGGGTTATGCACAAACCCTTTTAGACCATTATTGTTTGCCTTGGCTGAAATCAGCGGGGTATCGCCATCTTCAAGCATGGCCATATTGTTCTCACGACCCCTAACGAGTTCAAACATGCTCGAAATAAAAATTGGCTTCCACTCCTTCTCGTCGAGAGCAGGAATCTCAGCAACTTCACCCAATTCCGCGATGCGTGCTTCGACATAGGCACGATATTTAGCAAGCATCGTGTCACGCTTCTGCTGTGCATACTCCGCCATATACGCGTAATCAGGCTCGCCGGAATCAGTGACGGGAAGCATAACGGTCAGGCGTTTCATTCGACTAAGCGTTGCACCATTACCTCCCCAGTTAAATTTTGCCGTCATCTGCTGACGTAAAATCGGCACCATAAACTGGGCAACATCTTCATTCAGGCTTTCACCAGTAATAACTTGTATGTTTTGCCCAGTAACAAACTTGTGAGGCTGATAGAACGCCGTCTGCGTGTCCAGACCGACAGTGATACATCCGCCATCATCGCTACCGAACTCATAGTTCTTTGGGCTTACAAAACGAGCCAAACCGTTATTTGAATCAGAACGAGTAACATACGGAACAGACTTCTCGTCATCATCTATTAGACGAACACCGTCAATGCTGCTATCAGTCGTTTTGATACACAACGGGGCATCGTCGCCAAAGGCAGACAGTTGTGCCCACGTCTTCTCATCAAGACTCTGCATTATCGTCGCCCCCTTCGAACAGGTACTCACGATTCTGCATGACCATCGAGAACTCGAACGTCAGATAATCGCCGATAGCCTTCTCGAAATCAGCATCCGTGGGAATCTCGTCGTTGAAGTAGTAGAACGAGTGCAGCCACTCATCCTCGGGTTTCACCGTGGACTCGACGCAGAACTTCGACGGCGCTTCGGCACGTCCATTCCAGACGTCCAACAGATGCTGCTTCTTATCCTTTGCGGAATCACCCTCGACAAGACCGACATGTGCGCGCACCTCGTACCCATCATCACGAAAGTCGATGAATTTGCACACCTTGTCGGCATCGTGCGGCTCATGAGCCGTAAACACGGCAATAACCGGGTTCGTTCCCACGCCGTAGAACGTATCCGTGTTGCACGTGATGACGCCTTCCAGCGTGTGATTCTTCATGATGTTCTTCTTGAATGCCTGCTCGGCTTTCGATTTGCCGGTCATGGAGGACTGCGGGACAATGACCGCCGCGCGCGCTCCGTCCGTCAATGAATCCAGCAGATGCTCAATGAACGAAAGCTCATACTGCTCGGGGTCTGCTTTCGTGCCCTGCGAGTAGGGCGGATTCATCAGACCGACCGTTGCACCCTTCATTTGTACCTGAGCGGGTTTCTTGCGCAGAAAATCGCAACATTCGAGATTGCTGTTGCCATCCTTGCGCAAAATCATGTTCGCTGCGGCGACGGCAAACATGTTGCTCTGAAGCTCGAAGCCATGAAGCTGCTTCTTCTTGATGTTCTTCTTCTGCGCATCCGTATCAGCCATCATCAACATTCGGTGCATGGCAGAAATCAGAAATCCTGCCGTTCCGCACGTCGGGTCGAGCACGGTATCGTTCGGCTAAACATCCACCAGCTCGCACATCAAATCGCAGATGTGACGGGGCGTCAAAATGATGCCGAGCGTCTGTCCATCGCCGCCTGAATAGCTCATAAACTCGCCGTAGAAGCGACCGATGAAATCCTCGCTGGTCTTCTGATATTTGATGTTGCGAAATACATGCTCATACAGGAACTCCGTGTAATACTTCAACGGGGTCTTTTTGAGCGTCTCGTTTACCTCGTTCAGGCGGAAGCTGGTCTGCAAGATGGCAAACTCCGCCAGAAGTTTATCCTTCTTCGCATCGGGGCCAACATTGGAGCGCGTCAGACGTCCCTTCACGGCGTTCATCAGCTTGTCGCCGTCACGCATTCCAGGCGTTTGGTCGCCAGTCAGTGAGTTAATCGAAAAGCCGCCGAACTCAATCTCATCCAACGCAAGCAGAATACCGGCGACAACCAGCGGCTTGTCTTGGTCCTTCAGCGTTCCATACGTGCGCAGATACTCGTGCAGTTCCGCCGCATCCTTCAGTATTTGCTCCGTGGTCTTCTCGATGTCAGTTGCCTCTTCCAACACATAGCGGGTGTAATACTCGTTGATGTTTTGCTCGGAGAACGAAACAAACGATTCAATATCAGGCAACTGCTTATAGCCCTCGCGGTCATCAACCCAAAGGGGCGTGATGATGTGATGCTTTGCATCGCCAGAAACGCCAACGGCAAAAACCTTCTTAAACGTCGTATTTTGCGCAATATGCTTTGCATAGAAATACGCACCGTTCACGGCGTAATCGGTCACGGCCTTTACGCTCGTGTCGATAATGCCCGAATCGGTCCATTTAACTTGCTTATCCATATCGGCTTTATCCTCGATGACGAGAACAAAATCACCGATGACGGCTGTGTATTCGGGATACCCGGCGTTGCCGGTTCCACGCTTCGAAGCAGTCTTCAGCGCTTCGTTGATTTCCTTTACGTCGCTGCCCTGCGCATCAAAGCGAATCTTGCACTCATCAAGCTGCGCGGCAACCCATAAATCAATCTTGACCTCTTTCTTCGCCATTTACTTCTCCACCTCCTTCTGATGCTCCTGCACCCACTCATGAATAATCGCGGCAATCGTCGTCTCACGCTCCGCAGCCATCATCTTGAGCGCCTTCTTATCGCTCACGGTGAGCGACAGCGAGAGCGTCGTGCGCTTCTCGTCCGCCGTCGTGTCGGCGACGACGGCCTTCTCTATTTTCTTCTGCTCGGCCTCGCGGTCGGCAGCGTATTTCTCGAATATGTTTGCCATGGCTCGACCTCCTTTAATCATTTACACATTTGCACAATTATACATCATAGAGACGCATTTGTCCATACGCAACACGCCTCTGACCTGCGGTTATTCCTTTGGGAACCCCGCAGCCTCGCGCACCGTGCCCACCAGAGCGAGAGTCGCCTTCGCCGCCTTGCCGCGTCGGTCGAACTCGACCACGGACTTGCCGGCGGCTCCCGCCTGAACGAACGCCTCGGACTGGGGCAGCGTGGCCACCGTCTGGTCGCCCGCCAGACCCTCGAACCACTCCATGAAGTCGCGGGACGCCTTGAAGCGGGTCCACCCGTTCATCACGTAGACAATCTTCGCGTGACCGTTCTTGAACACCGCCTTGCGCATGCGCATCAGCGGCTCGATGTCCCTCGACGTGGTTCTGGTCGGGATGACCACCACGTCCGCCTCCTTCAGCCAGTCCGCCAGTCCCTCCTGCAAGGCTCCCGGCGTGTCCACCACGGCGACCTGCGCACCATCCTCCTCATGCGTCTTGTGCAACGTGCCGCCCTGCGTGTCCAAGTCGTAGAAGCTCACAGGGATACCGGAGCGCTCGAAGGAGAAGGCAATCTCGTCAGCGACCAAGGACTTGCCAACGCCGCCCTTCTGATTGCATACCAGAATCGTCTTCATATCCTCACCTCGCTATGTATTTAATCAATTGCGTATTTCTATATTTAATTATATGAGCCGACAAATGTGTGTTCAACTGCCACTTTCGGGGCTCTATCTGGGCTTTTGCTGGTCTCCAAACGGGCTTCACGCCCTCGCTTCGCTCCGTCCGTTCCGCCACGCATTCCGAATCCGTCTCATAAATGAGCGGACGACGAAAACCCCGATTTTCCGCCCCTTGCGTGTACGTCCATCAACAGCCCTTCTGAAGGTCTCTTCGTAGCCCGCGAGCGGGGACTTGAGAAAGGGAGCAGCTTGACGCTGCTCCCTCATCTTTTCGGCTACTCGCTGAACTGCGTGTCCTTGTCCGCCGACCTCGGCGTCCTCACGCCCACACGCTGCTCGGCCTCCTCGACACGACGCGGCATGCGCTCGCACTTCAGATGCTCCTCGCGCTCGTCCTCGTTGGACAGCGCCTTTTCTGCCGCATCCTCGCCAAAGTGCATGGCGATGTACTGGCGGCACAGCTCGATCTGGTTCTCGATGCTCTCGCCCTTGCCGGTGAATTTGGACTTGCGGGAGTAGATAACGTATTGCTTCGGCGTATCTTTCGTTTTCATGGCGGCACCTCGCACTATTCGTTAGGTTGGTAGATATATTATAACGTATTGGAATCCATTTGAAAAGGTACCGAGAGAAGAATCTGAAATATTTCTGCGAAAATGTTCTCTCTTTCCGGTTTTTGAAAAGTGTTGATTTCCACGAAAAAGCCTCCGTTTTACCTCTCGGATGTGTTCCATAAGAAAACATCCACGCCCACCAGTTTGCGGCGGTCTGAGAGAAAAAAACAGAGGCTTTCGCACCCTAAATGATGCAGTTTTGAGGGCATCGCTCATGCAAGCTCAAAATATGATTGATGAAATGAGCGATGCATGTTATAATATGGGCAATCAAACTACGCTGTGAGGTGCTCATGAAAAACAAACAGCCGCCTTTTCAAATTACAAACAAAATCATTGATGAGGTTGCAGAAATTTCAGAGCTGACCGGCAGACTTTCTGCGCACGATCATCTTTCCAGTAACCCCAATCTGCGCCGCACCAATCGGATCCGAACCATTCACGGCTCCCTTGCCATCGAGCAGAACACCCTGAGTCTGGAACAGGTCACTGCCGTTCTGAATGGCAAACATGTTCTGGCTCCGCCCAAGGACATTGCCGAAGTCAAAAACGCTTATGAGATTTACGAGCGCTTGGACGAGCTTGATCCGTATTCCGTGGACGATTTGCTGACCGCTCACGGTATTATGACCCGCGGACTTGTAGAAGAATCCGGCATGTTCCGCACGCGGCCCGTCGGTGTTGTAGATCAGGAGGTACATGTCCTGCATTTTGGCACGCTGCCGCAATATGTGCCTGATTTGGTCGTGGAACTGCTGAATTGGGCAAAGCACAGCGACCTGCACATGCTGATCCGAAGCTGCGTGTTCCACTATGAGCTGGAGTTGATCCATCGATGGACAAGAAAGTCCTGCGCTGGCAGATGATTGAGCAGTTCTTGCAGACGCATGAGTATATCATGAATGCCGATGTGCGGGAGCTGTGCGGGGTTTCGGCAGCGACGGCCAATAGAATTTTGGCTGGGCTGGCGAACGAGGGAAAGCTAGTAAAACGCCAAGAAGAGAGTCATTGGGCTTACAAAATGTATCGTGACATTGCCCCAAAAGTATAAAGAGGAGGGAACAATATGGAATACACATTAGAGCAACTTCAACGAAAGAAAAAACCTATTTACTCCTTACGAGCTCCATTAAATTTAGCTACAAGAGAAAGTGGGTTAAAGACAAAACAACTGTATCGAACAGAGTTTATGCGAGATAGGGATAGAATTCTTTATTCAAAAGCCTTCCGTCGGTTAGCAGGAAAAACTCAGGTTTACTTGTCCGGTGTTGATGATCACCGAAGGACAAGGCTAACGCATACTTTAGAAGTTTCACAAATTGCTCGTTCAATCGCCGGTCCCTTGCGGTTGGATACTGACCTGGTTGAAGCAATTGCACTTGGACACGACCTCGGTCATACGCCTTTTGGCCATGTCGGCGAACGAATGCTACATGAAATAATGACACCCGAAGAAGAACATATACTTGGGAAAGAATGCCCACTCAATGTAAAAAAAGATGAGCACCTAGCCAAAGAACTTCTTCCCTACTTGGGGTTTAAGCACAATCTGCAAAGTTTAAAAACCGCAATGGCTCTTGAAAAAAATTATGGTGATCATGGATTGGACTTGACTAATTTTACCTTGTATGGAATACAAGCTCATTCAAGAGCTAAGTATGCCGAAGGGAGGCTTCCTAATCACGATCAGTTGTTTTACTACGAAGACTATTTGAGAAAAGGCTGCTGTTTAACAAAAGAAACACCTGCTTGGTCTTTGGAGAGCTTTGTTGTTGCAGAAGCGGACGAAATTGCACAACTACACCATGATGTCGAAGATGCTATTCGTGGTGGATTAATTTCAAAAGAGGAAATTGTAAAAATTATTAAGACTAACTTTAAAGATTATTTACGACCTTGAGATAAGAAGCAATTAAAGGATGCCATCGCCTTAGATACAGAGGCATTTATCGCAATCATTTCTAGAATAATTGTAAATATGTTTGTCACAAATTTGTTACGCGCCTCTGTTGTAAATATCAATTCTTTCATCTACAATGAAAAATTAACGCAGAACTCGTTTGCTGATTATATAAAAACACACCAACCTGATGATCCTAGAATCGTCAATTTAATTGCGTATGATACTGCAGAGAAGACGTCGAACTTTGTTGAATGCGCAAAAGATTTTAAGGCAACTATCACGAGTAGAGTCTTGTCATCTTACGATATACAGAGCGCAGATGCAAAAGGAAAATATGTAATTCGAAAACTATTCCAAGCGTACTATCACTCCCCTCAACAACTACCGAATCATTGTGTATTTGAATTCTTGATTGCATATGGCCCAACAGTGTATTCTCAAAAGATACTGCTCCAAACAGCCAAAGTTGAAGGCATCGGAAAAATAAGAGATAACTTTTCTTCTATCATAAAAAAACTACGAACTGATCAGAAGAAAGAACGATTAATTTTAATGCGAGTTATCTGTGATTATATTGCTGGTATGACAGATACTTATGCGCAAAAAGCATATGAAGATTTATATGGCTAAAATATTTGAATTAATAGCGCCAAAACGCAACGACAAATCGCTACAGGCTATGTTCAATGACACTCTGTGTGCTATTCATAATTTCAAACTTTTTAACCACTTATCGGAAGGCCTCTTGGCAGCATGGGACGACCCGCTCTTCCGGGCAATCTTGAATTTTTTATTAGAAGGTACACCACGACCGTATATCATATGGTGAGATTTCATTAGAAAGCTTTATACCCCATTATGCCATTCCGGCGGAAGACATAATGGGGTATAGCTCATATTCACTGCCAGTTTCGTTTCAGAACCTCACCACTTGTCGTACGTCAAGTTGAAACCGCAAACAGACTTGTCATACGACAAGTTTATCCGATTTTCTGTCCGTGTAAAACCGCCGCCCCGATTTTTCAGTCAGGACGGCGGTTTTGTTATGCAAGGCTTATCAGATATTCTTCCACATTCTGATACGAAATGCCGTCTATCACTTGGCTTTCCCCGCGATAGAGGACAAGCTTTCCGGCGATCGGGCCGTAGCGGTGCTCGGTCTGGGCGCATTTTTGCTCGTCGATCAGATGGCGATACTGCTGCGGAGCGGCTTCCTCGCTGTGCTTGATCTCGAAAATCCGGCAGGAGCCTGCCTCCGGGTCAAACACCACCATGTCAAATTCGCCCACAGGGAATTGCAGGACGAACACCTGCTTCTTGGGGTTTGCCAGCTTGGTTTCCAGCAGGACAATGTCCTCCAGCATCCGCCCCTTGATCTCGGTCAGGATGCGCTGCTGTACGGCGGTGCGCTCCGCAAGAGACAGCGCGCTGAATGTTTCATCCAGCAGCAGACTGCGGATCAACGCATCCGCCTGCGCATAGCGGAGACCCGGCTGTGCGATCACCGTGCGACTGGATTTCGTGCTGACATCCGGCAGGTACAGCACATCGATCTCCCGCGTTAAGTCCAACAAGTCCAGATACTCCTTGATCTCCGCCGCGTGAACATCGTCCAGAGCTACGGTCTGCTCTGCCCTGTTGCGGATCTCCAGCAGCTTCCGCAGGTTGTCGGTGACAAGCGCAAGGTCGATGCGGTCGAGGATGTCCGTCGGGTTCTTCCGATCCCGGCGCAGGTTACTGGCGGAAATGCCAAGGTCGTGGGACTTCCAATCCTGCGACAGCACCTCCAGCGTGAAGCGGTGGTTGATGTCCTCCACCACCCGGTTGATGGCGCTGGTCAGCTCGCCCTTCTCGTATAAATCCCGCAGATGGCGGAAGTGCCCCTCGTACTGATAGCAGCGCAGGGAGTGCTGGATGTTGCGGGCGATGGCGGTGTCCACATATTCGTCGGTGCTTTCCTTGCTGGCAAACGTGGAGGTCTCGTTGTAGTGAACGCCGCCGAGACTCATGGTGCCGCCGTAGCGGATATACTCGTCGATGCCGCGAACGCCGAGGACAGATTCAAACTCGCGGTAAGGGATGAATGTGGTGTGCAGCAGGATGCAGCGGTCGTAAAGCTGCTCGTCCTCGGTAAAGAGGAAGCCCAGCGAGTCCGTGCCGGAGAGCACGATCTTCATGCCGCAGGCCGCGAACACATCAGAAAACAGCGCCGCGCCCTCGATAAAATCCTCCATCAGCGTCACTTCGTCGAGGAACACATAGCGAAAGCCCTGCGCTTCCAATGCCTTGAGGTCGCGGTTCACGTCTGCCAGTGTGTCTTTTGCAGTGATCTGAATGAACGCTGCCTTGGCAAGCTCCGCGTCGCTCATCTCCGCAAAAATCTGGCGGATCATGGTGGTCTTTCCCGTCCGGCGCAGGCCGTAGAGAATGAACACCTTATCCTGCGGCTCGCCGTAGACAAAGTCGTGTAGCTGCCGGAAGCACTCACGCCTGCGATAGCCGCGAACAGACGCCGCAAATGAACGCAGCGCCTCGCCGGTGCGGACATTGGTGGTAAACGCGGAAAGATTCGCAGATTTCGCCTTGGGCAGCTGCTTTTTCAGCGCCTTCAGCTCCTGCTCCAGTTCCTTCCGCCGCTCGATCTGAGCACGGAAATTCTCCAATTCGTCCGCAGGAACATACTTCTCCCGCCGCTTTTTGTTCTCCGTCCAACGGTGGTAAAAATACTCCTTGCCGTTGACGGTTTTCTTCGTAACAGAGCCAGCGGGCAGATTTGCAATCTGCTGCTCCAGCTCCGCCACGCGGGTCTGCATCTCGGATAAGTCCATAGCGCACCTCCTTTGAGATACTATTCTATGCAGAATTATACCCCATTATACCCTCAAAATCAAGGGTATAATGGGGCGAAGTTCTGCTGTCAACATTGTTACAAAGTTCTTTATATAGATAAAGGTAAATCCTAATTCAATTTTGTTGCATATTCTCTTTATGGGGCTCTCATTCTTCACTAACAACAATATCAATATTCTCGATCAGAGCTCTTAATAATGCGGTATTCCATGTATTATATTGAAATGATTCTTTCGCGGCTAATAATTCTGTCAAATACGTCTTAAATTCTTCTCGCCCCCACTCTTTATATTTTTTCTTCCAAAACGGCAGATTTTCAGCTATTTCTGTAGTCGCCTGTATTGCATATGCTTTATTTAGATGATACAAATCCATATGTCTTTTTAGCCGCTGGTACAAACAAACATCCGACTTTTGTAAATCTTGGCTTACTGAAAATTCAGCCACAATCCCTTCATCCCTTTCGATAAGTTGTGCCTTAAGCCAATTTATGGAATCTACCTCATCGTAATAAGGATGCAATGGCGCACTATCTGGAATCATTATTGAATCACTCTTTGCAAAATTACAATCCTTACAGACCGGGACTAAGTTATACGGTGTAACTGCATATGTCGGATAGATCGTTTTCGCTAAATAATGATCTAAGGTTGATGCTTGTCCGATCCCGCATATGGGACATTTCCCTGTATTTGCAAGTGACATCAGGTGATCGTAGTATTTATTTTTTATCCTCTCAACCTTTACAAATTTCGAGTCATATATATCACACATATCTTCTTTAGAAAGAGTTTTATTTACCATGGTATGTGGCTGAAAGGCAGACCAATTATGTCGTGAAGCTTCTTCGTCATAAATCCGGCTTTCGTCGCAGATTACACTGATAGATACATGCAACCTATTTTTTATTCCATCACGAGTTTCCTTGCGATATGAAGCTACACAATCTTTAAGAATATCTTCTGTCGAAATTTGAGGTTTTTGTAAATGTCTCATTTTTTATCTTCATCTCTAAGTGCTAGTAAGGTCCTCAAAAGCGCTAATGCCTCATCCCCCAATTCATTATGGAACAAGTCTTTAATTTCGCCATAGCCGAGTCCCTTATTTACTTCGTCACAAAGCATTTTATGAAAACCCGATTGTCGCACTTCTAACCCAAATACTTCCCTTGTTAAGGCACCTATTGTTGCACCAAATGATTCTATCTCCAACCTGCTCACAGTCACTTCATTACCATTTCGATTAAGCTTCCAAGCACATTTCCTCGGAACCTCCTGCAAAATCACTGGTGAGTGTGTGGCTATCAAGGCAACGCCATTATAGCTAATCAACAGTTCTGACAAAGCCCTTATGAAAGCAGCTAAAAGCGGAGGATGCAGATGGTTCTCCGGCTCATCCAATATCACAAATGTTCGCTCGGTAAGGTACGCTATTAACTGCACGAGTGTGAGCATGATAACTTGGTGACCAGAACTCAATCTTTTAAATACAGCCCCTGTCCTTTCTTGTAAGTCAGATTCTGGTATACTTTTCCCCACATCAATTAAATGTTTTAAATCCGAGCGTGCAAATACTGGGTCTGACTCTAATACGCTAATAGTCTTATTAAGCATTTCGAGTTTTCTTTGAGAATGTATGCAGTTTTTTAAGCTCTTGTAGAAGTCATTGCTTAATATATCTGATAAGGAGATTGACCCAATAGCATCCTTAACCCCTTTTACTCCTGCGTCCGTAATATTATCGGTACTAGGAAAAGTTTGCCTAAGACCTATATAGGTAAACGGCATAGCTTTTTTATTTGATACACGATACAAAATATCAGAATAATCGTCAAATGGACTAAAAGAAACACAAAGCACATTGGCAAACACCTGCTTTCGAGCTCGCACCAATCGCCCTGTAGAATCATTGGTTGCACGCAGTATACCATGATCAATACCGTCATCGATAGAATAAATCGAAGAAAGAATATTCTTTATTAGGTATGTTTTTCCGACATTGTTGCGTCCTATCACAACATGAATATTCGTAGGAGGATTTGAATCCGGAACAATGTTGAAATTTAGTTTGGTTTCACACAGTCCTTCCACAACTGGATAAGTATATTCAATTTCATAATTGGTTAATCTTGCGTTTCCTTTGGCTATACGTTGGTACTGGTGTGTAATCATAAAATGTGTAACATCACGCATAAGTGATATGCGAGTTACCTCTTGATTTCGAACTACAGCATATAGGTCTGGATCATACGCTAAATCTCGCATATTTGTCAAAATTTGCTCTCTGATTCCATCGCCCAAATGATTGATATTTTCATAATAAAAATCGCTTTGGCCTAAAGAGAAACAATCCGCAGGAAGCTGGTTAAATTGAACTGGTAGGGCTGGAGAACGTTGGCCCTTCTCCATGTTCTCTTGTCCTATTTTTACAGCTCCGATATCATGAGATTCCCCCATCATATCAACGTATGACATGAAAAACTGAGTTTCATACTTAAACCAATCATCCCAGTGGTCTTTAATCAATAAAACAGAACTCTTGTAATCCGCCGTATTTGGCGGTTGGCGCTCAAAGACAAAAAACACGCTCATCCCTCCCTTGTGTCACAATTGTTTTATCCCACTACCAACTTATTCGTTTTCTTCAAAAACTTCGCTGGGATCGGGCGGTCCAGCTGCCAGGTGATATTCATCGGCCTGCTGCCCGTGTGCTTCACGTAGTTCGCCGTGCCCAGATAGGTGTACGCTTCCGCACTACCAGTCACGCGGTCTGACTTAAACTCACGGACGAACAGCAGCACCTTGCTGCTGCGTTCTTTATGGTGGATATAGCGCTGACCGGTGGGTGAATTCTCCGCCGTGGTACTCTGGCTCTGCCAATGAAACAGACTTTCACTGATGGAATAGTCGTTATACATGGTGGTGGGTGAATAGTCCTTGTCCGCCTTGTTCAGCGTCACAAAGAACACGTCGATATTTTTCTCCGGCAGCCACTTCACGCCCTCACGAACGGTGGACGGCTTCATAAAGTCCAGCGCTACCAAGAGCTGGTCGCGGGTATAGGTGCAGTGCAGATCCAGAGGACAGTCAAAGCCCAGATCAACCGGCTCGTCAATGAAGTCGATCTGCTCAAAGCGATAGCGCAGCAGTTCCATAAGCTCGTTGAGCAGGACAGTGCTATCCGATAGTGCATAGAGATTGTCTAACGCTTCCTCGCTGCTCCAATCCTCCACAGCCTTGCCCCAAACGGTGATATAAAACATCTGCATCATCCGTTTTTTGACATCCGAAAGGGTTGCAAAATCCACATTATCCAAACGCGGAAGAATATCCAACAGGAACGAAATCCAGCGGCGAGAATCAACCACGGCGAGCTTTGCAAACGCTTTGGTCAGGATGTCCTCCAGCGGCTCCGAAAAGTTCTCGATGGCATCCGCTCTGGCACAAATGCGAGAGAAGGAGGAAAACTTGTAGATCACCCGTGGGTCAAGATGGTAGTAGTCCAGAAAGTTTGCAAGCGTCAGCTCCAGACCACTGTCTTCATCAAAAGATGCTGCACGGGATACCAATCCGGCTGTGTTTCCATAGGATGCACGGATGTTATCCAGTATGTACTTTGCTGCTTTCTTTTCCAGCTGAATATAGCAGCCTTTCGGGACCGACACGAAGCCGTCTTTGATTTCACGGCTCACGCTGCGCGTTGCGTTTGACAGCAGCGCCGCAAATTTATCCTCGAAATTGTACCTTCGGTTCGCTTGGCCGATGAAGTCCAGCACGGTCAGGCACTCCTTGTCTTCCGATAAACGCAACCCGCGTCCCAACTGCTGCAAAAAGACAGTCAGCGATTCGGTGGGACGCAGGAACAGAACGGTATTGACTTCAGGAATATCTACACCTTCGTTATAGATATCCACAACAAAAATGAAGCGTATTTCGCCGGAGACTAAAAGCTGTTTCGCTGTTTTTCTTTCTTCATCCGGAGATTGTCCCGTCAGGAATATGGATGGGATATTGTGCTCATTAAAATAGCGGCACATGAATCTTGCGTGATCTACAGTTACGCAGAATCCAAGGCCTTTCACCTCATCAATGTCCGTGACATATTTCAGCAGTGATGCCACCACATGGTCGGCGCGGCGATTGGCAACGGCACCGCTGAATGTGTAAACCTTTTCCAATTCGCTTTTTTGATAGCCACCGGCAGACCATTTCAGCGTATCAAGAGCCACAGTGTCGGTAACGCCGAAATATTGGAACGGACAGAGCAGCTTTCGGTCAATGGCTTCGGGCAGGCGAATTTCAGCCGCAATGCGGTTATTGAAGTACGGAAGAATGCTTTTGCCGTCCATACGTTCCGGAGTTGCCGTCAAGCCCAGCAGGATGCAAGGCCGGTAATAAGCTAACAGCCTCCGATAGGTCGGAGCTGCCGCATGATGAAATTCGTCCACGATGATGTAATCGTAGAACTCAGCCGGTGTTTTTTCCGTGAAGCTCTGCGAATTGAACGTCTGAATTGAGATAAACAGATTATCGATGCTTTCAGGTTTACAGCTGCCCACGAACATCTCTCCAAAGTTCGCATCCTTGAGTACGGCTCGGAATGTGTACAGACTCTGTTTAAGAATTTCTTCGCGGTGTGCGACAAAAAGCAGGCGGCAGGCCCGGCCGGGATTATGTCTGCGGAAGCGTTTGTAGTCTAAAGCAGAGATGACTGTTTTGCCGGTGCCGGTGGCAGCTACTATCAGATTGCGCATATAGCCTCGAACGGCACGTTCCGCCTCCAGCTTATCCAGAATCTCTTGCTGATAGGCGTACGGATTAATATCCATGGTATAAACTTCGGCATTGTTGGTGTCAAAGTATTTTTCCGCTTTCAGCGCACGCGCCAGGCGTTCTTTCTGCTCTTCTTCATAGTATTCAAATTCACGGTCATTCCAGTAATACTCAAATGTGGCAGCGATCTTATCGATGGTTTCGGGCAGGTCGCGCCGCGTTACTTTCGTGTTCCATTCAAGGCCGCTTGTCAATGCTGCATTAGACAGATTGGATGAACCCACATACGCAGTCGTGAACCCCGTGTTGCGGTAAAAGATATAGGCCTTGGCATGGAGCCGCGTTGTTTTTGTGTTGTAGCTGACTTTTATTTGCGCATTGTGCAGCCGGCGAAGCTCTTCGATGGCTTTAACATCCGTCGCACCCATATAAGACGTGGTAATAACACGGAGCTCGCCGCTGTTTTGCGTAAATTCCCGCAGTTCGTCCATGATGAGCCGCAGGCCGCTCCACTTGATAAAGGATACCAACATGTCAATTCGGTCGGCCGAGATAATTTCTTTTTTGAGCTCCGTGAACATCTGAGGTTCATGCACTGCACCGGTAAAGAGCGAGCTTTGTGCAATGGATGTTTCCGGGCGCTCTATGTCCGCCGCAGTTTTTCCCACGGCAAGCCGCGGATCGGCTTTTCGCAAAAGTGCAAAAAGCTGCTCGGCACGTTCGTCAACACCGAGTGCGGCAAAGTCGGGTTCCTTCGTTGTGCTTTGAATTAGGTTAACGATTCTGTTGCTCAATTCTATCTGAGCCGAGATGTCGCCACCGTTGTCAAGAACGTTATCCAGTCCTTTCTGAATCACGTCCGCCAAATATTGCGCCAACACCTTGGAGGCTTCTGCCTTGTCAATCGGGGCAACAGCCTTGCGAGCCTCCGGAATTTCCGCAAGCTCGCGGGTCAATGCGTTATTGATGACTTGTTCGTACAGGCCGGGGTGCAGCATAGTGGATACTCCTTTTGTTATGAACCCATTTCCAATAAGCTAAACCACAATCTTTATCATACACAATTCTGATTGCCTCTTGATTGTTCTATAATCGTTGGTACACGATCTTCTTAAAAAATCAATCCTTAGAATAATCAAATTGGTTTAACTCCAAGATGTTGTTATACATTAGCTTTGCAAGGTATTCTGTTCGTTTGGATGGATCAAATGGTTTCTCCCTGAAGCGAGTCGCAATGCCTCTTGCGGATGTAAAACTGGACTTTTCATAAAAATCACATTTATCTGTTAAAGATTTGTTTGCACAGCTCCTATTCAACGCATCTTCAAGTGGAATTATATTTCCAATTTGGGCATTTGTAATTCCATCAGAATCGGGCAATATATGCTCTAATGTAAAATCATGTGCATTATGTGCCTGAGATACAAACTGCTCAATTACCTCAAGAATAATCTGTACTCTAGTTTTATTTTTCTCTCCTTTATAAAGGTCGTAGTGATTTGACCAGCCAACATTTTTGAATGCATTCAAAAACCATTCGTAACTTGGAATCTTGCGTTTCAAATTATTGGCAAATTCTTGCAGTAATCCGTCAGAATAGGAATCCTCCAACATACGAGCATACTTGAACACAACATCTTCCAGCTTATTCGACTTTTCTTCACCGATGATAGTATAGCAAACAAAAAAGTTGTAGATATATTTTAGCGTGAGCTCATACTTTTGGGAACTCAGTTTTCCAAGCGATCTTTGGTGGATTAAGCTAAGCAAGACTGGTCTAAATTGTTCAAACCGCTTTGTCCGGAAAAAGTCGAAAATAGCATACTCTATCTCGTCACAATTTCCATCTTCACTCTTATCGGGATGGATAATCTTGCTATAGTACTCTGATTTTAACTTGATATCATCAAAAAGCTCTCCTATATTTTGACCATGGGTTGCCTTCTGAATTGCTTGATATGGCGAATTGTATTTATCTCTTGTGTCGCCGAAACGATGAGTAGCATAATGTTTGATAAACTTATCCATGGATGAACCAACTGTCCGTTCCATATCTTCCCACATCATCTTAGCATCATCACGGCGCTCAGTGGGCTGAATATATCGCATAATGTAGTTTTTCAGCAATTCATGCGCCGCAAGTTCCTGCCCCCTTGCATTAAGGATTTCAAAAATTGTATACGAGTCTTCTTCAGAACTAGATACAATCTTAACTGCCGTCATGTCTAGCACTGCATTTCTGATTTCTCGCAGGCGCTTTTGTACGTTATCAACTTGCTGCACGTCATCTCTGATTGCTGAGTAAAAAAATCTGAGAGCATCGCCAATACACTTGTCTTTTGCCTTAGATAGTGTATTTGCCTCAACAAAAGATGCCATGGAAAGGCTCTTATCCTTGAGCGCAATCATTTTGCAGATTAACAGGGAAAGCGATACGTGGCACTCAGAATTGAGAATGGTAATATCTTGGTTACTGTTATTTTTGGATTGTAGATACGATATTGTTCCAAGGAAGTCATCTGTCATATCATTCTCATGAAAATGCTTCATAATAGCCAGCAGAACAATCGTTATTGTGGTAAGTCGTTGCTGTCCATCAATGATAGTGTAATATGAAAGGCCATCCTTTTTTCCTTCACCTTCAAGCACGATGCTTCCAACAAAGTGCGGCTTTGTTTTGGTAATTGAGAAACCAATATCCTCGTAAAGATCCTGCCAATGTGGTTTCTTCCAAACGTATCTACGCTGGTTCCTTGGAATATCAAATACAGATTTATTTAGAATATCGCTGATAGCATAGTCCTTTGCTTCAAAAGCCATATCATTGTCTCCCATTCCATCAAAGTATTTTTCCAGTAACTGCTGTACCGAGCATTTTCACTTGACTTGTCGATATGCGTTACCCAACTTCGTTCTCTGGCACAAACTCCATAACATCTCCGATATTGACATCTAACGCAACGCAGATTCTATTGAGCACGGACAGTGTAACTTCCTCATCCCGCCGCAGCCGGGTCATGGTGCTCGGCGCGATGCCTACCGCTTTGCGTAGTTCGGCCTTGCTCATTTTCTTATCGATGAGCAGCTTTCAAAGCTTGTTATACGAAATAGCCATTTCCGTTCGACCTCCGGCTACAAATATCGTTCTAATTATACATCTTTCTCGATCATAAGGCAAGAGAACTTCGCATCGTGTTGCGAAACTCTCTAATTCCAAAAACAGCTTGCATGCAAGACTCTCACGCATAGATCGTTCGTATACTTTGGCAGCACTTTTGCTTCTCATTTTCCGCTCGGCGTCAATATCATAAGGGCTTGGGATTATCCCAAAATCGCCGCGTGTCCGGACAGCGGCTGTGCTTGCTATTCTCTCAAATCT
>ENA-UOJS01001053-UOJS01001053.1-human-gut-metagenome-genome-assembly--contig:-C74-NODE-1053-length-24904-cov-6.368908_pt1 | contig 24904 bp, 20 predicted proteins | sample MGYA00242355_ERZ723902 | MGnify/ENA metagenome assembly ERZ723902
GAGGACGATAGCGCCGGTTCGCGCGCCCAGGCCTGTGCACTGGGCCGCGCCGGACTGCTGACCGCCGATGAGCTGCAGCGCATGGAAGACGCCCTTGACGAGCTGCAGCGCCGCGTGGATTCCGGAGCATTCGCTCCGATCGAGGATGACGAGGACGAGGCCACTGCACTCGAACGCGGCCTGCTTCAAATCGCAGGTGACGAACTCGGCGGCAAGCTCCGCGCCGGCCGTTCCCGCAACGATCAGATCGCCGCGCTCATCCGCATGTGGCTGCGCCGCCACAGCCGCATCATCGCCAAAATGCTGCTCGGTCTTGCCGCAACACTGATCGAGCAGTCCGAAAAAGCCGGTCGCACCGTCATGCCGGGACGTACGCATATGCAGCACGCCCAGCCAGTTCTGCTTGCCCACCAGCTCATGGCCCACGTGTGGCCGCTGCTGCGTGACGTGGAACGTCTCGCCGATTGGGATAAGCGCATCGACGCCAGCCCGTACGGCTCCGGTGCCCTCGCCGGCAACACCCTTGGCCTCGAACCGGTGGCTGTGGCCCGTGAGCTGGGCTTCTCCAAGGTGACCGCCAACTCCATCGACGGCACCGCCAGCCGTGATCTGGTCGCCGAATTCGCCTTCATCGCCGCCATGACCGGTGTCGATCTGAGCCGCCTGTCCGAAGAGATCATCATCTGGAACACCCAGGAATTCGCGTTCGTGCGTCTTGATGACGCCTACTCCACCGGCTCGTCCATCATGCCGCAGAAGAAGAATCCGGACATCGCCGAACTCACTCGCGGCAAGTCCGGACGACTCATCGGCGACCTGACTGGCCTGCTCGCCACCTTGAAAGGCCTGCCGACAGCCTACGCGCGCGACCTGCAGGAAGACAAGGAAGCCGTATTCGACCAAGTGGACACGCTTGAAGTGCTGCTGCCGGCGTTCACCGGCATGGTCGCCACCATGGTCTTCGACAAGGAACGCCTCGAAGCCGAAGCCCCGACCGGTTTCGCCCTCGCCACCGACATCGCCGAATGGCTCGTCAAGAACGGTGTGCCGTTCCGTCACGCGCACGAGCTTTCCGGCGCATGCGTCAAGATTGCCGAAGACCGCGGCCAGGAGCTGTGGGATTTGACCGACGAGGACTTCATCAACGTGTTCAAGGACTTCCTGCCGGCGGACAAGGCCCCGCAGGTGCGTGAAGTGCTGTCCACCGAAGGCTCCGTCTCCGCCCGCAACGGCAAGGGAGGCACCTCCCCGCTGCGCGTGCGCGAACAGATCGTTTCCGCCAAGACCACCATCGAGCAGCTACGCGCCTTCGCCAACTCCGTGTCCGACGGTTCCGCATACAAGTCGCCCGAATCCCTGCTCAAGTAATCCCTATTAAGCAAGGAGCAAAAAGCGGTGCTGTTGACGCGCACGCAGATACGACGGCTGGTCTACGCGCACGGCCGGGAGATTCTGGAACATGACCACATGGCCATCGAAAGGGTCTGCTACCAGCATGGCGTGGTCACCACATTCGCCCATTCCATTCGTGTGGCTTGTCTGTCCGTCTGGCTGGCAGACAGACTGCACCTGTGGAATAGGGTTGATCTACATTCGTTGATTCGCGCCGCTTTGCTCCATGATTACTTCCTTTACGATTGGCATGACTGGGACAACGGCACCCATCGGCTACACGGATTCACACATGGTGAAACGGCCATGCGCAACGCCATACGGGATTTCAAACTCAACCAGATCGAACGGGACAGCATCGAACATCACATGTTCCCATTGACTCCCTATCCGCCGAAGTACATCGAAGGATACCTTGTCACCGCGGCCGACAAAATCAGCGCCACGAAGGAAACGCTCTCTTTCGATCGTTTCGACAAACCCGCATCCGGACAACCGATGGACAGGAGCTGATGGCTGTGGCGCTCACACTCGAATATTTGTTCCTTTGGTTCCTGTTGTACGCCTTTATCGGATGGGTGTACGAGTCGGTTCTCGTGTCCGTTTCGGAACGTCGATGGGTCAACCGTGGTTTCCTTAACGGGCCGTTGTGCCCAATTTACGGATGCGGCGCGGTGCTTGCGATCGTGCTGTTGCATGACTTCACGAATCCCATCGAGATTTTCCTTATCTCCTCATTCGGCGCGAGCATACTCGAATACATCACCTCTTGGGGCATGGAAAAGCTGTTCCACGCCAGATGGTGGGATTACAGCCATTACCGATTCAACATCCAAGGCCGCATCTGTCTGCTCGGCGCAATCGTATTCGGATTCGGCGGAGTATTGATCATCGATGTGGTCCAGCCGCAGGTCGAACGGCTCACCGCCATGATTCCGCTGCTTGCCGTGCACGTGATATGCGCGGTCGCCGCCATCGTCGTTATCATCGACACCATCGTCACCGTGGTGGGTATCGTCGGCCTGTCCGAGCGTCTCGCCAAATTCAGCGAAGCGGTGCAGGAGCGTGCGGAGAAGGCCGGAGACTCCTGGCAGTGGGGCAAAGAGGAATTCCGCGAGAAGATGCATGATTTGTCGGAATCGTCGCAGGAACGTGTTGCCAATATGCGTCAGCTTGTCTCTTCCGCGTTGAATTGGCAGCAACGTCGTATGATCCGCTCCTTCCCACGCATGCGTTCCACGGACTCCACCAAATACAGCAAGATCATGGAAACCGTGCGTGAGATGCTGCGCCGAAAGTAAGTTTCCACCGGCCACACGTGTCGTATAGCATGTGTCCAAAAACGATTTGCCCCGCCAACCTGCGTTGCGCACGCTGACGGGCAAAATCCCTTTATGCATCACATCGGATAGGGGCTACGACACTTGCGATGTGGCCGACCCCTTGTAATCGGTGATGCCGGCACCAATGTTCGGATGCTGCGCCGAATACGCCTGGTCCACACAGTAGAACGCCAGAAGCACGACGGCCACAACGGTGAGCTTTCTTGTATCGATACGACTCAGCAAGTTGTCCAATGCAGGAGCCAGCAGATACACGATCGCCAAACCGCCCAAACCAAACGTCAGCAGACCCTCGGCACAGATACGACCATTGAGATTGAGAAAATAACCGGTGTAATCCCACCAGCGTTGTCCTCCGTGGGTCTTCTCCAGATACCAGGACGAGAAGTACTCCAACCCGCCACACAAGACCATGGCGGCCAGGAACTCGAACAAGGGCTTCTTCCTCAACTTCTTCAGCAGAATAAGGATAATCACTCCGCCGGTGCCATAGATCGGCAGCCATGGCCCATGCAGCGTGCCACGATTCACGAACGTTCCTTCGGAAATGAAGGCGAGGCTCACCTCCCATACCCATCCCACGAAACAGAAGATGAAGAACATCATGACCAGATTGACCAACGAATAGCTGCGATCGGAGCTGACGGTGCGGGATTCGCGGAACCGGAACGCCATCGGCGCCGGAGCCAGACGACCAGGATAGATAGTGCCGTCCAGAATCTCCCTGCCGGTATCGATCTGGTGCAGTTGCTCGCGATACTCCTCATACATGGTCACCGACCGCGCATGCAGGATACGCACGCCCAACCATTCGGACAGGAACCCGACGAAACCGTTCGGCTTGTCCACCGGAACAAGATTGCTGGACAACTGCTCCACCGTTTCGGCAACATCACCATACGCGGCATGCAATGTCTCAGCGGAGGCCTTGCTGTACAGGTATTCGTCGCTGAGCAGCTCGCTTCCCTCCAATCCCGAATCCTTGGACAATCCGCGCACATGCACGTAATATTCGACGAAAAACGCCGCGTTATAGCCGTTGGAATAGAAGATGCCGCTCAAGCCGAGCGTGAACAGATTGAGCAGCCACCAGCCAAGGAACGACAGGTCGGCCACGAAACACTCCCACTTGTGACCCTTCATCATGCGCCTGGACAGGCTGATGGCCTCCCGTGCCCCGATATTCGGATTTTCGGCGACGATGTAGGGCACCATACGGTAGGAATACGGTTTGATGAACGCGCCGATGATGGTGAACGTCCACAGGAACAGGAACACGTTCTCGAGCAGCATCACCTTCGCCATCGACAACCATTTGCGCGTGGTGATCGGGTAGAGAAAACGGCTCACGGGAAGTTTGTCGTAGGTCCGCCCCTCAAGCAGCATGCGCATCATGACCACCCGGTATGTCTGCTGGACGAACAGCCATACGAAAAGGTAAACGGCCAGGGATACGACGATTGGTACGGCCACGGCGACGCCGTCATTATGCACGATGGAATTGGCCGCATCGGCCATCGACAGAATGACCGAACCCGATGAGAACGAGTTGAGCAGAGACGCGAACACGCCGCGTTTACGCCCCATCATGGCATTGGTGTCGTTTTGCACGATCTGCTCCTGATTGTGCTCCACTTGCCTGCGTGCCTGGCTTTCATCGCCGACAAGCAGGTTCTCCAACACTTTCGACACGTTGTCGGATTGCGCTGTGCCATCCTCCTGCACGGTTGCGGACGGGGAACTGGCGTTCACCGACCATGTCGACGAACTGTAGGCGACACCGAACACCGAAGCGAACAGGCAGATGACGACTATCATCCAATAGTGTCTCTTATAGGCTTTCCTTGCATTGGCCTTCATGCCTTTGCGATCCATGCAGGCCTCCCTTCTTCTCGTCAATGAGATTCCGTTTTCGATTTTAACCGGCATGTTCCGTGATCGCTTTGATAAAAACATGGAAAACGGCACACGCGGCTGTCTGTGTCTTCTGCGAAACTGTAGGGTGCGTAAAACGCGGTAATGTCCACAATTCGATAGGGAGAAAGCACAGTTATGGCTCACGTCATCGATTTCAAGGAGGCCGGTTTCGATTCCGTCCTCGATGAACTGGAATGGCGCGGGTTGATTTCCCAGTCCACTGACAGGGATCGACTCGCCGAAGCGTTGAACGGAGAGCCCATCACCTATTATTGCGGCTTCGATCCGACCGCCGCCTCCCTGCCCATCGGCAACCTCGTTCAGCTCATCAACATGCGCCACCTGCAGGCCGCAGGACACCATCCGATCGCGTTGGTCGGCGGCGCCACCGGCCTGATCGGAGATCCGCGCCAGTCGGGCGAACGTACGCTCAACCCGAAGGACGTCGTGGCCGGCTGGGCCGATCGTCTGAAGAAGCAGATCGGCGGCATCCTCGAGACCGAAGGCAGCAATCCGGTACGTTTCGTGTCCAACTACGATTGGACCGCTTCGATGAACGTCATCGACTTCCTGCGTGACGTCGGCAAGAATTTCCGTATGGGCACCATGCTCGCCAAGGACACCGTGGCCCGTCGCCTCAACTCCGAGGAAGGCATCTCCTTCACTGAGTTCAGCTATCAGGTGCTGCAGGGCAACGACTTCCTGCACCTGTTCGACGAGTACCATTGCGTGCTGGAGATCGGCGGCTCCGACCAGTGGGGCAACCTCACCTCCGGTCTGGATCTGATCCACAAGGTGCGCGGCGTGGACGTGAACGTGTTCACCAGCCCGATCATCACCGACGCGCAGGGCAAGAAGTTCGGCAAGTCCGAAGGCAACGCCGTCTGGTTGGATGGCACGATGCTCAGCCCCTACAAGTTCTACCAGTTCTGGTTCAACCGTCCCGACAGCGAGATGGAGAACCTGCTCAAGGCGTTCACCTTCCTGCCAAAGGCCGAAATCGAACGGCTTATCGAGGGAAGCAAGACCAATCCGGGCGCGCGTGAGGCGCAGCGCACCCTCGCATGGGAGGTCACCAGCTTCGTGCATGGCGAGGAAGCCACTCGCCAGGCCATCGAAGCTGCCGGCGCGTTGTTCGGACGTGGCGGCGATCTGGCGGACATCGATGAGTCCACGCTTGAGGCCGCTATCGACGGCATGAAGGTCGATGGGGAATTCGCCAAGGTCGCAGCCGGCGACCGTGTGGCCGAGGCTGGTATGAAGGCAGGCCTGTTCAAGTCGATTTCCGAGGCGCGCAAGACCATCAAGTCCGGTGGCGTGTACCTCAACAACACGCGCGTGGAGGATGAGGAACAGACGTTGCAGGAAGGTGACTTCCTGCATGGTCGTTTCGTGCTCATCCGCCGCGGCAAGAAGGCGCTCGGCGTCGTCGAACAGGCGTGAGACGCATAGGCAATCGTAAGTAAATAATCGCAAGTATCTCAAGACCAATAAGGAACAGCATGGCAGAAGAACAGCGCGGATCGCGCGGCAAGTCCTACGGCAACCACAAGTCCTACGGCTCGGGCAGGCCGGGTAACCGCGGTGGCAAGGGATTCAAGCCGCGCGGCAACGGCGGCAAGTCCTACGGACACAAGTCCGGCGGCTTCCACAACGATGACCGTAAGGGCGGATATCGCAAGGGCAATGGCGGCGGATACCGTCGTGGCGACCGCGATTTCCATCGCGATGGCGAAGGCGAAGGTCAGGAGCGTCGTTTCCACAACGGTCCGCGCAAGTTCAACCGCGATGGCGAGCGTCGTGACGACCGCCGCGGCGGCTATCGTGGCAATCGCGGCGACAATCCGCGCTACCAGCGTGATGGCGAGCGTTCCGGCTTCCGTCATAATGACCGTCGTGACGGCGATCGCAGGGATTTCCATCGTGACGACCGCCATGGTGATGGCGAGCGTCGCAATTTCCGTCATGACGGTGACCGTCGTGACTTCCGCCGTGACGATGGTGAGCGTCGTGGCGGCCGCAATTTCCACAAGGACGGCGATCGCAGGGACTTCCGCCGCGATGACCGCCGCGGGGAGCGCCGTGATGGCGAGCGTCGTAATTTCCGTCGTGATGATCGTCGTGACGGCGATCGCAGGGATTTCCGCCGTGACAACCAGCGTCGTGACTTCCACAAGGATCGCGACCAGCGTCCGGAAGGCGGGGAGCGCCGCGAATTCACCCGTGAAGAGAAGATGGAGTACCGCGAGGCGAAGCGTGGTGAATACCTGTCGAAGCCACGTCGCAATTCCGACGGCACGATGAGCTTCCCGTCGCAAAACCCGTACACGCATCGTCGCCCGGGCGAGCCGAAGATGCCGAAGGGCATCGAGTGGAGCATGCTGTCCACCGATGACCGTGAGCGTCTGCGTGGCCTGTCCAAGGAACATGCGGAGAACATCGGCCTGCACATCCTCGCCGCCTACACGCTTGAGGAAAGGGATCCGGAGCTGGCGCTCGAACACGCCAAGTGGGTGGCGCATCAGGCTTCCCGTATTGATTTCGCGCGTGAGACCCTTGCGTTCGTGGCCTACCGTCAGGGCGATTACAAACTGGCCCTGCGTGAGTTCCGCACCGCGTTCCGCATGAACGGTTTCCTTGACTATCTGCCGTTCATCGCCGACTGCGAGCGTGGTATGGGCGAGCCGAAGAAGGCCATCGAAACCGCCATGAGCGATGACGCGAAGTATCTGCGCGGCGAATCCAAGGCCGAGATGTTCCTCGTGTACGCGGGCGCGCTGGGCGACCTCGAGCTGTGGGATAAGGCCATTGAGATCGTGCATACGCTGGGCCGTTCCAAGGGTCTGGCCGGCGAATACCGCATGCGTGCGGTGCAGGCCGAACAGTACTTCCTCGAGCAGGCCGGACGCTCCGATGAGGCCGTGGCCCTCGACCAGCTGCTTGACAAGCTTGAGCTGCAGTACGCCGATGCCGAAGAGGACGAGACCTCCGACGATCTGGTCATCGAATACGACATGCAGGAATTGAACGACGAGCTTATGGACAAGCTCGGCATTTCCGAAGATGACGCCCAGTATGCGCCGGAAGACGAGGATGAGGACGATTCCGAGGCCGTCGACGAGAACGGCGAGACCAACGATGAGACCCAGCTTGATGCCGAAGCGGCCAAGGAAGGCGCCGAGTCCGACGACGAGCCTGCCGGTGACGGCGAAAACGCGGGCGACTCCGAAGACGACCAGACTGAGGATGAGGTCGAATCCGCAGCCGATTCCGACAACGAGTGAGGTGCGGCAAAACAATGCTGAAATCCACAACCCGTCCGCTGAGCGAAGCCTACCAGCTGGCGCTGCTTGATCTTGACGGCGTGGTCTACCGTGGCAAGAATCCGGTGGAACATGCTGCAGAGAGCATCCGCAAGGCCGAAGGCCTCGGCATGACGGTGGAATACACCACCAACAATTCCTCCCGACTGCAATCCGTGGTGGCCGACCAGCTTAAGGGCTTCGACCTTGACGTCGAACCATGGCAGGTCATCACCTCGTCCGTGGTGGCTGCCCGTATGGTGGCCCGTGCGGTGCCGCAAGGTGCGAAAGTGTTCGTGCTCGGAGCACAGCATCTGCGTGAGGAAGTCGCCAAGCAGGGTCTTGAAGTGGTTGATTCCGCCGAAGACAAGCCGGTCGCGGCCATCCAAGGCTGGTACCCGGACATGTCTTGGAACCAGATGGCGCAAATCGCCTACGCCGTAGAACAGGGCGCCACGTATTTCGTGACCAACCGCGACCTGACCATTCCGCGTGAGCTGGGCATCGCCCCCGGTTGCGGTTCCATGATCATGGCCGTCATCAACGCCACTGGTGTGGAACCGGTTTCGTCCGCAGGCAAGCCGGAATCCGCCATGTATGACGAAGCCCGACTGCTTGCCGCGCATGATGGTGCCGAACCAGTGGCCAAGGAAGCATGCCTCGCCATCGGTGACCGTCTCGATACCGATATCGAAGCCGGCAATCGTGGCGGCTATGATTCCCTGGCCGTGCTGACCGGCGTCACCAATCCGCATGAGCTGATGTTCGCTCCGGAGCATCTGCGTCCGACCTACATCGCCAAGGACCTGACCGGACTTAACGAGCCGGCCCCCGAAGTCGTGCATGAGGCTGGCGCTTGGAGCTGCCGCGACGTGCAGGCGTGCGTCGACGGCGATCGTCTTTACGTCACCGACATCACCAGCGTCGACGGTCTTCGTGCGGCCTGCGCCGCCATGTGGGATGCGGCGGATCGCGGACACAGCGTCGACGGCATGATCGTGCCGGAATTCCGAATCGCCTGATTGCCGCACGTGCGTATGCGCAACATGAATGACGATTCCGGTGCCGTCGTCCGACTCGACATCGCGCTGGTGGAGCGTGGCGTCACGGACAGCCGCTCCAAAGCACAACGGCTGATCGAATCCGGCAAGGTCCGGGTGAACGGCATCGTCGCATCCAAAGCGTCGCTCAAAGTCACGGCCGCCGACACGCTTGATGCCGATCTGGGAGACGATTACGTCTCCCGTGGAGCCTACAAGTTGGTCGGCGCGTTCGACATGTTCTCCCAGACGGGCCTGCGTTCCGCGGAAGGATTCGATTGCCTCGACATCGGCGCGTCCACCGGCGGTTTCTGCGACGTGCTTCTGCGACGCGGTGCCGCGCATGTGATCGCGCTCGACGTGGGGCACGGCCAGCTTGACCCGCGCATCGCAGGCAACGAGCGCATCATCGAAATGAGCGGCGTCAACATCCGCGACGTCGAAGCGGATGATCTGCCGTACCGGCCAAGCATGATCGTATCCGACGTGTCATTCATCTCGTTGACATACGTGATTCCCGTCATCGCGCGCATCGCCGCGTCCGGCGCACACGTCGTGCTGCTGGTCAAACCGCAGTTCGAAGTCGGCAAAGGCAACCTCGGCAAAAACGGCATCGTGGAAAGCGAAACCTTACGCAAACAGGCGCTCGACACCGTCACCGCCTGCGCGAAAGCCAACGGACTGGATGTACGCGCCACGGCGGTCTCACCGATCGAAGGCACGCACGGCAACATCGAGTATCTGCTGTATGCAGTGGCGTAAACCGTTCTCCGCCAATCGATAGCGTAAAAATGAAAGGCCGGCGGCCCATATGAAAAATCCCATATGGACCGCCGGCCTTTTGCATGTTCCGTGGGCCTAGCCCCTCAAAAACTTGTCGATCTGATCCTGCTTGCCCATGATGATGAGCTCGTCGTTACGGTGCATAATCAGCTCTTTCGAACCGTATTCGAATTCCTTGCCCGGCGATTTGACACCGACCACGGTGATGCCGAACCGTTCATGTACGCGCGCATCCTCGATGGAGTAACCGACGACATGCGGGGGAGTGTGGATCTTCACCACGCTGTACGCGCCTTCAAGCTCGATGTAGTCCAGATAGTTGCCGGACACCAAGTGCCCTACGCGTTTGCCGGCATCGGTCTCCGCGTTGATGATGTGCCGTGCGCCGATACGCTGCAGAATGCGCGCATGCTCCTTGGACACCGACTTCGCCCAAATGTCGGAGATGCCCGCGTCCAGCAGATTGCCGGCGGTGATGACGGACGCTTCGACGCTGTCGCCGATGGCTACGACCGCCGTGTCGAAATCGGAGGCGTTGATCTGCTCCAACGCCATCACGTCGGTCATGTCGGCCTGCACGGTGGGGATCTGCGACGACCAGCGGTTCACCAGTTCGCCGTCCTTGTCGACGGCGAGCACATCCTGTCCCATCGTATCCAATGTGGTGGCTACGGAACTGCCGAAACGGCCGAGTCCTACCACAAGAACGCTTCTGGTGTTGTTAGCCATGATTGTTCGCGTACCTTTCGATGTTCTGTTCCGGATTCAAGTATAGGAAGTTGCGGGTATAGAAACCGTATCGACGAATCCGCTCAGCCGACCACGATCTGCTCGGTGGGGTAGCGGACCGGCTCCACATTGCGCGGCCTGGAGATCGCGTAGGCGATGGTGAGCGGACCGAGCCTGCCGATGAACATGGTCGCGGCGAGAATGTACAGGACCGCTGGACTAGAAGCGCTGGCCACGCCGACCGAATAGCCTCCCAGACCGAACGCCGAGCAGGTGTCGAACAGCGCGTTGCTCAGCGAGCATCCGGTGATGGCCATCAATGTCATGGACACTATGGTGACGAGTGCCAGACATGAGGTGGTGACGGCCACGGCCGTCATGACGGCTTGCGAATGGATGCGACGATGGAATGCGTTGACGTCATGGCGTCCGGTGAACGCGGCGCGGCAGGTCAACAGAATCACGGCGAATGTGGTGACGCGGATGCCGCCTGCGGTCGAAGTGCTGCCGCCGCCGATGAACATGACGATGGACAGGAACACCTTCGTCGCGTCGCTCACGCCCGGCATCCATGACAGGTCGAAGCCGGAGCTGCGGGGCATGACGGCCGCCACCATCGCATGCCACAACCGCGGTTCCACGCCTTCGGTGGCGAACAGCAGTTTGTTGTTCCATTCCATGAGGAGGAACCAGGTGAACGAGGCGAGCACGATGCAGAACGTGGTGGTCAGCGTGAGCTTGGTATGCAGGCTCCAACGCTTCGGCGGACGATGGTTGCGCCATGAGCGCATGAGGTTAAGCAGGACGGGAAAGCCGAGCGTGCCGCAGAACGCGCTGACGAGGATAGGCAGGCCAACAGCCCAATTGTTGACATGCAGGCCGGCGCCGTCAGGGGTGAAGCCGGCGTTGTTGTATGCCATGACCGCGAAGAACAACGATTCCCACAGCGTGTGCCGCACATTGCCATGATTGACTTTGTACAGGCCGGGGAACAGCGCCACGAACGTGATGCCTTCGATGGTGAACGCGGTGGCGATGACCACGGTGAGCACGCCCTTGATCTCGCCGAGTTTCGTGGTGCCCAGCTCGTTGGCCGTCAGCAGCTTTTGCGTGGCCTTGAGATGGTGGTTCACGGCCAAGGCGATGAGTGAAGCGAACGTCATGACACCCAAGCCGCCCATCTGCACGGAGAAGATGAGCACGGCCTGGCCGAAAGCGGACCAATGCGTCGTCGAATTGACGATGGAGATGCCACACGTCGAAATCGCGGAGATCGCGGTGAAGAACGCGGTGGTGAATGTCGTTTGCTCGCCTTTCGGCGTGGCGGTGGGCGTGAGCAGGAGCAGCGTGGACAATGCGCCCAACATCATGAAGTACAGGATGGTCAGACGTCCGGGATGTGTGGTGAGTCTGTGCATTAGGCTGCGCTTGCGCGGCTTGCGCTCCTCCGCCATGGCCTTCTCGAACGTGTCCCCGGAGAACCACCAGGCATAGCCATGTGAGGCCTCGCGATTGGAGGAGGACTCGTCGAAGACGAGGTTTGACATGCCGTTCCTCGCTCCTTGTCTGTATAAACGGTCTTCGTTTCCTTGAGCTATTGTAGACGGTAGTGTGACGAACGGTGCAGAGACATACCATTCGGCCTGTTCGGCGGATTCGTGGGAAAACGACGAACAGGTTTTGCGGGTGGGATGTACGTGGCTCGTGAACGAACGGAAACGTCTGCGGCGTGTCCGGACACCCGCTACCGCCATTCGTTCATTTGTTCGATTACAATGGTAGGCATCGGCGTCCGTCGAGGACGTGGTATGTACGAGAGTTCTCGGAAAGGGCTTGCGATGCACGGTACCCGGCATGCGGTGGTAGTGACGCATACACGTCTGCGTGAAAGCGGCACGGTGGTCGAAGAAGCCGTCGAACAGCTGCGGCGCGCCGATTTCGAAGTGACGATCATCGACAATATCGAAGCGCCCGATTTCGGCAGCAAGACGCCAGTAGTGCCGAAAAACACGGAAATCGTGGTCGTGCTTGGCGGGGACGGTACCATTCTGCGCGCGGCCGAACTGGTTCATTGCACTGAAGTGCCCATCCTCGGCGTGAACCTAGGGCATGTCGGCTTTCTTGCCGAATTTGAAAGCTTCCAGATGAGCGAGGCGATCCGTCGGATCGCCGACCACGACTATTCCATCGACGAACGTATGATCGCCCACGTCGACGTATGGCTGCCGGGCGCGACGGAACCCATCGAGGACTGGGCGTTGAACGACATCACTTTGGAACGTGCGGACCGTGGCAAGATGGTGGAATTGTCCATCCGTGTCGACGACGTGGAGATGAGCTCATTCGGTTGCGATGGCGTGATCGTATCCACGCCGACCGGTTCCACCGCCTACGCGTTTTCCGCGGGCGGGCCGATCATGTGGCCGAATGTGAAAGCCTTGCAATTGGTGCCGTTGGCGGCGCATGCGTTGTTCGCACGTCCGCTCATCATCGGTTCCGGCTCCACGTTCGCCATCGACATTCTCGAGGATTCCACGTCGGATGGCTGGATCTGCTGCGACGGCCGTCGTCAACGCGCACTGCCCAAAGGCACACGTGTCGAAGTGCGTGAATCGAAATGCACTTTGCGATTGGCTCGTTTGTCTGGCGTGCCGTTCACGAACCGGCTCGTCACCAAATTTGATTTGCCTGTCGTCGGCTGGCGCGAGCAGGCGCGCAAAACCGGTGGCATACATCATGGGCAATCGTTCCCTAGAACCGGCAAACCGGAAAGCGGGAAGTGACCGGGCATGCTGGAAGAGCTTGAGATTCACAATCTCGGTCCGATTCGTTCCGCTCTGATCGCCCCGGCAGGTGGTATGACGGCGATCACCGGTGAGACGGGAGCCGGCAAATCGATGCTGCTCAGTGCGATCCGACTGATTTCCGGCGGTCCGTCCGATGGAGGCCGCGTTTCGGTGGGCGCTCAGGAGGCGTGGGCGCAGGGTGTGTTCGAAGTCGCCTCGTCGCCGGCCGCGGTGGCCGCGGCACGGGAAGCCGGCTTCGAACCGGAGGATGGCGAGCTGTTTCTGTCGCGTAAAGTGCCCGCTTCCGGGCGATCCCGCAGCATGCTGTCGGGACGTAGCGTGCCGCGTTCCGTACTCGCCTCCGTCGCCGCCGAACTGGTGACGATTCACGGACAGGCCGACCAATTGCGCATAGCGACTACCTCACGTCAGCGCGAATTCCTTGACCGCTATGCGGGAGACGAAGTGGCTTTGGCCGCCTACGGCAAGTCGTGGAGCGCGTTGCGCGCGATGGACGAGCGGTTGGAACGGCTCAACAGCCAGGAATCGTCCATGCGACAGCAGGCGGATTATCTGCGCGAATCAATCGAACGCATCAACCGTGTCGACCCGCAGCCGGGGGAGATGGACGAATTGCGTGCGCGCCGCGACCGCATCGAAAACGCGGCCGAGATCGCCGAAGGCGTGACGCGAGCGTTGGGCGCGTTGGACGCCTCGCAGGTGGTGGACGATGTCGAATCGTCCAGCGCGGCCGATTTGATCGACCATGCTTCGCAGGCGTTGCGCGCCATCCATGTGGAAGGCGTGTTCTCCGAACTCGCCGACCGGCTCGACTCCATCAGCACCGATTTGTCCGACGTGGTGTTCAGCCTGTCGGGAGAAGTGGACAACGAAGCGAGTATGGAGGATTTGGACGCCATCAACGGGCGCATCCACGAGCTGGACGAGCTGACCCGCCGATGGGGGCCGGAATTGTCCGACGTGATCGCATGGCGAGACAAGGCCGTATACGATCTGGAGGATCTGGACGCCTCCCCGGAAAAGGTCGAACAGCTGGAAGCCAAACGGGCGCAGTTGCTTAACGCGGCGAAAAAAGCCGCGCAGGCTGTAAGCAAACGGCGCAGGACCGCGGCCAAGGAGCTTGCTTCCAAAGTCACCGCCGAACTTGACTCGCTGGCCATGGGCACTTCGAAACTTGAGATTCGCGTGGCCGAACGCGAACAGTTGGACGCCACCGGAGCGGACGACATCGAATTCCTCTTCACCCCGTTCCCCGGCTCCCCGCAACTGCCGATGGGCAAAAGCGCATCCGGCGGCGAGCTGAGCCGTCTGATGCTCGCGCTCGAATTGGTGGCCGCTGAAAAGCATGTCGTGGCCGGCGGAACCGTGCCGCCGATGACGTTCATCTTCGATGAGGTCGACGCCGGCGTGGGTGGCAAGGCCGCTGTGGAGCTGGGTGCCCGCTTGGCCAAACTCGCCCAATCCGCGCAGGTTCTGGTCGTCACGCACCTGCCGCAGGTCGCCTCCTGGGCGGACGAACAGTATGTGGTTGCCAAAGGCGAAACCAAGGATGGTTCCATCGCCACCACCATCAGCCAGGTGCGCGGGGATGAGCGCGTGCACGAAATCGCCCGCATGCTGTCCGGCAGCGAAAGCGAAACATCTCTGGAACATGCCGAGGAACTGCTCAAATCGTCGGTGCTTGACTGACGGCGGATTCAATCGTAAAAAGTAATCGCAAATCGCAAAAGCGGTAATTGCAAAACAAAGGAGCCGATATGACACAGGAAACCAAGGCGAACCAAGGCAAAGGCGCCATCTTCGACCTTGACGGCACGCTACTCGACTCCATGGGCGTGTGGGATCAGGTGGACGTCGACTTCCTTGCCAAACGCGGCATCGAGGTGCCGGACGACTACATGCAGAAGGTCGCGGCCATGCAATTCCGCCAGATCGCCGAATACACAATCGCACGATTCGGCCTGTCGGACACTCCCGAAGCGTTGATGGAGGAGTGGGACCATATGGCACGTGTCATGTACGCCACGGTGGTTGAAGCCAAACCGTATGCGCGCGAATATCTGGAATCGTTGAAGGCGAGCGGCGCGAAACTGGCCGTGGCCACGTCATTGCCGCCGATGCTGCGCGAACCGGCCATGAAGCACGTCGGCATTTTCGACTATTTCGATGACGTGGTCAGCGTCGACGATGCTGGCGACGTCGGCAAAACTGAGCCGGACGTATATCTGCTGGCCGCGTCGCGTCTCGGCATCAAACCAAGCGACTGCACCGTATTCGAGGATCTGCTGGTCGGCATGCGCTCGGCCAAGTCGGTCGGCATGCATGTGTGGGCCATGCACGACGATTCCTCCGACGCCGACTGGCCTGAGATCTGCGATCTGGCCGACGGCGTCATGTTCGACTTCCACGACGCGCCCGTCATACTGTAACGGTTTGCATCATCGCCTGATGTTTCCGGGCCATTGCGTGATTCGACCGCTTCACGCTTTCATGACGCCGATCAGGTCCATATCTTGTTGAGCCTCATGAAGACGCGGCTCATGATTGTTCCCTATACGCCTTCTCGAACATGCCAAGCAGATCAAGCAGGCTGATGTCGGCGGCCTTGGCGGCGGTTACCGTCTGCCGGAACACGTCCATGATGCGTTCGCGCGCACGTTCCTTCATAAGCTCGTTGCCGTGGGCCAGCACGAACGTGCCTTTGCCCTGCACATTCTCGACAAGCCCCTCATCCGCCAGCTCGCTGTACGCTCTGGCGATGGTGAGCACGCTGATGTGCAGTTCCTTGGCAAGCTTCCTGAGGGAGGGGAGCGCCTCGCCGGTTTGCAGTTCGCCCGACATGATCGCCGCTCGGATCTGATCTTCGATCTGTTCGTAAATCGGTTTGCCGGACGCGGATGAGATGTTCAGCTTCACTGTATCCCTTTCTGCGAGTGATATATATCCTGACCGAACAGTGTACGCAAACTGTTCAACAGCTATATATAACAGTAACACAGATTTGGCCATGCTGTTATTATATGATCTATAACAGCATGGCCGTAATTGAAAACCTTGGTATTCCGCCATTCTGAACAGTTGGTGCCTACCGGCTGCGGTGCCTGTCCGTTACTTGTGCGACGGATGGATGAGACGGTGGAAGGACAGGTAGATCAGCCAAGACACCGGCAGCGCCAGCATGAACAGGGGATAGAACCATGCGATCGGCAGGTGCCCATAGAGAACTCCAGCCAGCACCGGCCCCAACGCCATACCCAAGTCGATGCCCATATAGTACGTGCCGTTGGCCAAGCCACTGCGCTCCCGGCCGGCGATCACCACCGCCTGCGCCTGCGTGACGGAACTCATCAGTCCATAACTGGCCGCCATGGCGATGCCCGCGCCAAGCAGATACCAATCGTTCGTCATGAACGTGAGAAAGGCAAGCGACGCCAACATCGCAAACGAACAGACGACAAGCCAGAAACGGAAACCCTTCGAATCGAACAGGTCGCGCAACGTGAGCCGCAGTACCAGCAGCGCGGCCGCATAGAACACGAAGAACAAGTCGGACGAGATACGCAGATGTCGTGCGGAAATGTAATCCACCAGGAACGACTGGTTCGCGAAATAAGGGATGGCGAACATCATGAACACCGCGGCCAATGGAATGGCCCGTGGCTCCACCAGATTGCGAAGACGCAGACGATGCCGTAACGACTGCTCGGCGGCAACGGTTTTACGAGCCGGCCTGCCACCGTTTTTCACCAGCAGAACCGTCACGAACGCGCACACGTTAAGCGTCAGCGATGCGATGAACGTCCACTGGTAGCCGACGGCCGCCTGCAGACGGATGCCGAGTGCCGGGCCGACCGCAATCGCCAACGCGTTGACGATGCCGTACAATCCCATGCCCGCGCCCATATGCCGGATCGGAAGCAGCAGCGACACCCACGTCGCCAGACAAACCGTGCCGCATGCGAAGCCAAGCCCGTTGACCATGCGCGCCGCGACCAGCATGCCCGTCGAATCGGCAAGACAATGCATGACGCCCGCCACGATGTACAGCACCGTTCCCGCAGCCACCAGCAACCTCTTGCTGACCAAATCCGACAGATTGCCCGCGATGGGACGGCAGAACAGAGACACGAAACTCATCGCGCCGGCGATCACGCCCATCAGCGCGCCCGTCGCTCCCATCGACTCGCCATAGCCGGCGATGACCGGCGTGATCACCATGTTGCTGGTCATGAAGAAGAACGTCGCCAGCATCACCAGCGCCACGTCACGGGTGATGAGCCGGTCCTTCCTCGGTTCCGCGGGTTCATCCGGCCGATTTGCCGTTACGCCCGACTGCGATGCTGAAGCTACGCTCATGATTCTCCTGCCTTTCGGGAACGCACTGTACCAGCGTCAATGAAAAACGGCCGCCCGCGTATCGCGGACAGCCGATTCTTCTATGTATCGTTGCCGTTTTGCCTGTCGAAACCTTACAGCGCCTTCGCGGCCTGCTCGACGAATCCTTCCATGCCGTCGATTTCGACGACGTTATCGAAACGCACGTCGGCGGTCTCAAGACCGCGCAGCGCGGCCGGAGCGGTGGTGCCGGTGGCCTTGGCAAGCACGTCCATGCATTCGAAATCGGTGCCGGACGCGTCAAGACCCAGAGATTCGTTGACTACGCGCGGGAACTTGTACGGGCTGGCGGTGGACAGCAGCACGCGCGGCGTGAGCGGATCGCGCGGCATCTGCTGCATGACGTAGTAGCCGCATGCGGTGTGCGGGTCGATCACGTAATGGTTCTTGTTCCAGCAGTCCGCGATCATCTCGCGCACCTGGTTCTCATCGGCCCAACCGGTGCCGAAGATGGAACGAATCTTCTTCATCATCGGCTCGGGAACCTCGTAGGCGCCCCACTGGCTCAGATCGTTCATCAGCATGGAGATCAGGCGTGTGTCCTTGTCGGACATGTAATACAGCATGCGCTCCAGGTTCGATGAGATGAGGATATCCATCGACGGGGAAATGGTCTGGAAGAACGGACGCTGACGGTTGTACGTGCCGGAAGTCAGGAAGTCGAACAGCACGTTGTTCTTGTCGGACGCCACCACAAGATGCTTGACCGGCAGGCCCAGCAGCTTCGCGTAATAGCCGGCGAGGATATCGCCGAAATTACCCGTCGGCACAACGAACTCGACCTCGTCGCCCACATTGATGACCTGGCGTTCCAGCAGCTGCGCGTACGCGGAGAAGTAATAGACGACCTGCGGCACCAGACGGCCCACATTGATGGAATTCGCGGAGGAAAGCACCACATGCGAATCATCGGCGAGACGTTCGGCAAGCTCCTTGTCGCCGAAGATGCGCTTGACGGCGGACTGCGCGTCATCGAAATTGCCCTTGACCGCGCACACGTTCACATTGGAGCCGGACTGCGTGGTCATCTGCAGCTCCTGCACCTGGCTGACCTTGCCTTCCGGATAGAACACGGTGATGCCGGTGCCCGCGGCGTCCGCGAAACCAGCCAACGCGGCCTTGCCGGTGTCGCCGGACGTGGCGGTGACGATCATGATCTTCTCATCCGCGTCGCCATCCGCCGGAGTGGTGCGCGCCATGAAACGCGGCAGAATCTGCAGCGCCACATCTTTGAACGCGGAAGTCGGACCGTTGAACAGTTCCATCACATAGTCATCGCCGAGCGGCTTGACCGGAGTGATCTTCTCGTCGGACCACTGCGGGCCGTACGCCTCGTCGATGCACTCCTTGAGCTCGGCCTCGGTGTAGTCCGGCAGCAGCACGGACAGCACATCGAACGCGATCTGCTGGTAGGACTTGCCGGCCAAGGAAGCGATATCCACATGGGTCTCACCCAAGGAGTCGGTCACGAACAGGCCGCCATCATCGGCGATGCCCTTGCGGATGGCCTGCTTGGAGGTAAGCGAATCGGTGGTGCTGCGTGTGCTGTGGAACGTGGTCACTTGATTTCCTTAGCAATAGAACGGACAGATTACGTCAAACGTGCTTCTCAGTGTACCGGCACAGGTGGGAAGAACGTCGCCTCGCGTCCGTGGAATGGGACGCCGACCCCATACGATTGCCGACGGAAGGTCCTGCTTTTCCACGTGGCACCGCGATCGTGCCGTCCATGTCTTCGCGCGCAGGCGGTGCCATATTTCCCACATGTTTCGAAACCCGGTTTTCCTCCGATCGTTTTCACACGTACACTGCTCTGTAACCCGCGGTACAGCGGATGATCATTCCGAATTCAAGGAGGGCTTCATGACTGCATCACCTCTTACGCAAACACCGAACGACATGTTCAACGCGCCCATCGCCGAAGCGGATCCGGAAATCGCCGAAATCCTCGACGCCGAACTATCCAGGCAGCAAAACGGACTCGAAATGATCGCATCCGAGAATTTCGTGCCACGCGCCGTCCTACAGGCACAAGGCTCCGTACTGACCAACAAATACGCCGAAGGCTATCCGGGACGCCGCTACTACGGCGGCTGCGAGCAGGTGGACAAAATCGAAACCATCGCCCGCGAACGCGCCAAAAGCCTATTCGGCGCCGAATACGCCAACGTCCAGCCCCACTCCGGCGCACAGGCCAACGCAGCCGTCTACCAGGCGCGCGTCAATCCCGGCGACACGGTCCTCGGCCTCGCCCTCGACCACGGCGGCCACCTCACCCATGGCATGAAAATCAACTTCTCCGGCCGCTTCTACCACGCCGAAGCTTACGGCGTGAATCCCGAAACCTTCCGCATCGACCCGGAAATCATCCGCCAGCGTGCGCTCGAAACCCATCCCGCCATGATCATCGGCGGATGGAGCGCCTACCCGCGCATCGAAGACTTCAAAGCCATGAAGGAGATCGCCGACGAGGTCGGCGCCAAATTCTGGGTGGACATGGCCCACTTCGCCGGCCTCGTAGCCGCCGGACTGCATCCAAGCCCCGTCCCATACGCCGACGTCGTATCCTCCACCGCGCACAAAACCCTCGGCGGCCCACGCTCCGGCTTCATCCTCGCCAAGCAGGAATACGCCAAGAAACTCAACTCCGCCGTATTCCCCGGCCAGCAAGGCGGCCCGCTCATGCACGTCATCGCCGGCAAGGCCGTCGCCTTCAAAGTCGCCGCCACCCCGGAATTCAAAGACCGCATGCAACGCACCCTCGACGGCGCCAAGATCCTTGCCGAACGCCTCATGGCCGACGACGTCAAAAACAACGGCATCAGCGTCCTGACCGGTGGCACCGACGTGCACCTGGTCATGGTCGACCTACGCAACAGCGAAATGGACGGCAAACAAGGCGAAGACCTCCTCGCACAATGCGGCATCACCATCAACCGCAACACCGTCCCGTTCGACCCACGCCCCGCATCCGTGGCCTCCGGCCTGCGCATCGGCACCAGCGCACTCGCCACCCGCAGCTTCGGACCCAAGGAATACGAGGAAGTCGCCGACATCATCGGCACCGCTCTCGCCGCAGGACAGGACGCCGACGTCGACGCGCTCAAGGCGCGCGTCGACAAGCGTGCCGAAGACTTCCCGCTTTACCCGGGACTCGACCAAATCCACTGATCACCAGCCTCGACTGACGAAATCGCGTCCCGCCGCGCAACCAACGACCCGAAAATGGCCGTCATTGCCCAGCGAGGCGTGATTTCGCGCTATTCTAAGAGACTATGACGAATCCACAGAACCAAGGCACCGCCATGAACGCCGACGTGTTCGAAGCAGTATGCGCCATGGGCGACGCAGCCCGCACCGCGCAATCGCAACTTGCCCAGGCAAACACCGAAGCCAAAAACCAACTGCTCAACGCCATCGCCGACGCACTCGACCAGCATGCGGACGACATCGCCGCAGCCAACACGCTCGACATGAACCAAGCCGAAACCGACGGCATGGACGCCGGCAAACTCGACCGACTCAGATTCGACCAGCAGCGCATCACCGCCGCCGCGCAAGGCGTACGCCACGTGGCATCCCTACCAGACCCCATCGGCGAAATCGTACGCGGATACCATCTGGAAAACGGCCTACGACTGCAGCAGGTACGCGTCCCCATCGGCGTGCTCGGCATGATCTACGAAGCACGTCCCAACGTCACCGTCGACGTTGCCTCCCTATGCATCAAATCCGGCAACGCCGTCCTGCTGCGCGGCGGACACGCGGCCGAACACACCAACGCGGCAACACTCGCCGTCATCGCCGACGTACTCACCAAACACGGATACGACCACAACATGATCGCCACCGTAGACCAATACGGACGCGACGGCGCCACCGCCATGATGGAAGCACGCGGCCACATCGACGTGCTCATCCCACGCGGGGGAGCAGGACTCATCCAAGCCGTGGTACGCAACTCCAAAGTCCCCGTCATCGAAACCGGAGCCGGCAACGTGCACATCTACGTCGACCGCACCGGCAACCCCGACAAAGCCATCCCCATCCTCATCAATGCCAAAACCCAACGCGTCGGCGTATGCAACGCCACCGAAAAACTCCTCGTCCACAAAGACATCGCCGAAAGCTTCCTGCCGAAAGCCGCGGCAGCGCTCGCCGCAGCGGGAGTCGAAATGCATGCCGACGAACGCGCGTATGGCATCATCGAACATGCCGGAATCGCAAATGCGCAACTCGTGCATGCCACCGACGAGGATTGGGACACCGAATATCTGGCACTCAAAATCGGCATCAAGGTGGTCGACTCGCTTGACGAGGCCATCGCGCATATCAACCGTCACTCCACCGGGCACACCGAATCCATCATCGCCGAAGACTATTCGGCCATCGAGGAATTCACCGCCCGCATCGACTCGGCGGTGGTGATGGTCAACGCCTCCACACGTTTCACCGATGGCGGCGTGTTCGGATTCGGCGCGGAACTTGGCATCTCCACACAGAAGATGCATGCGCGCGGTCCGATGGGGCTGCGCGAGATGACCACGACCAAATGGATTGGCTACGGAACAGGACAGGTGAGAGAATGAGCGACGAAGTCATGCAGGACAATATGCAGCACACCATGCAGGACAACAAGAACCCATGGAACGCGGACTTGACCGACCCAATGCTCAGATTGCGATTGGCATCCGAACGATTGAGCATCGTGCGGTATGTGTTCCTTGTGCAGGTCGAAGACGGTATCGCGTCAGCGGACGAACGCGCCTCGCTCGAATACGCCGACGCGGTGCTGATCGGCTGGCCCGAAACCGACGCTTCGGACGTCATCACTCCCGATGCCGCCCAGCTTGACGATATCGACGAGCAGATGCGGGTCATGGAACAGCACATCGCCAAGTTCAGCGCGATGGAACGAGACCATGACATCGTCGGCATGACCGACACGCTGATTCGTGTCACCGAGCGCGTTGCCGGAATCCGCAGTATATACCAGCCGGATTTCCCGCTGCCGACATTCGCCGAGATTCGACGTGTGGTGCAGGACGAGTGGGATGAGGATATGGACAAGATCGATCCCGACAACGCCTCACCGACCGCGGACAGCATCGAGCAGGAAACCGCCGACGCGGACAAAGAGCAGCAGGCCGAGAAACAGGCCGAACAGCAGGCCGATGGCGCGCAAAAGAGCGGAGCGTCCGCATGACCGGACCAAAACGCATGCGGCCGGAATCTGCGGAGGCCGATCCCGAACTGACCGTCAGCTACGTGGTCGAGCCGGAACGACGCATGTCGGAACTATCCGTAGACCGGCCGCAATCAGCCGTGACCACCGGACGCAGGTCCGCACGAGGCAACTGGCACAACCGGTTGCGCATCGGCATCATGGGCGGCACTTTCGATCCGATCCATAACGGCCATTTGGTCGCAGCCTCCGAAGTGTCCTGGGTGTACGACCTCGACGAGGTGATCTTCGTGCCGACCGGACGGCCGGTGTTCAAGTTGGACAAGAAGGTCACCAATGCGGAGGACCGGTACCTTATGACGGTCATCGCCACCGCGTCGAATCCGAAATTCACCGTGTCGCGCGTGGACATCGACCGTCCCGGCGTCACCTACACCATCGACACCCTGCGTGACATCCGCGCCCAGTATCCCGATGCGGAACTGTTCTTCATCACCGGCGCCGACGCCGTGGCGGAGATCATGCAATGGAAGGACGCCAACAAGATGTGGGAGCTGGCGCATTTCGTGGCCGTGACACGTCCCGGTTATTCCTCGCCGGACGGCGTGAAATTACCTGAAGGCAAGGTGGATACGCTGGAGATTCCCGCTTTGGCGATTTCCTCCACGGATGTGCGTCGCCGCGCCGAACATGGCGAACCCGTCTGGTATCTCGTACCCGATGGCGTGGTGCAATACATCGGTAAACACGGCCTATACCGATAGAAGATGGATGGGGCCGTCCGCATGGCCCCCGAACACACGGGGTCGGTGAGGTCTGCGCGGCCGGTTAGTATGGGTCACATCCACTTCGCTAGAACAGACGTTTGGAGACACGGTGAGCGCAATCCTTGAAGGAAAGCCGGATAAGAACCTTATCCTTGTCACAGGCAGAGCACACCCGAAGCTGGCGGCGGAAGTCGCCGAACAGCTCGGCATCGATGTTCTGGAAACCACAGCATATGACTTCGCGAACGGCGAAATGTACGTGCGCTACACCGAATCCGTGCGCGGCGCGGACGTGTTCGTGCTGCAAAGCCATTCCAATCCGGTCAACCAGGCCATCATGGAACAGCTCATCATGATCGATGCGCTGAAGCGCGCTTCCGCCCGTTCCATCACCGCGGTCTGCCCGCTGCTGGGCTATTCCCGCCAGGATAAGAAGCACCGCGGCCGCGAGCCCATCTCCTGCCGTCTGGTGTTTGACCTGCTCAAGACCGCAGGCGCCGACCGCATCATGAGCGTCGATCTGCATGCGGCGCAGTCGCAAGGCTTCTTTGACGGCCCGGTCGATCATCTCATCGCCATGCCGGTGCTGGTCGATTACATCCGTGACCGTTTCTCCAACCAACTTGACAACGTCGCCGTCGTCTCCCCGGACGCCGGTCGTATCCGTGTTGCCGAACAGTGGGCGCAGCGCCTCGGCGGCGGTCCGCTCGCCTTCGTGCACAAGACCCGCGACATCACCCGCCCGAACCAGGCGGTCGCCAACCGTGTGGTCGGCGACGTCGCAGGCAAGGACTGCGTGCTTGTCGACGACCTGATTGACACCGCGGGCACCATCGCCGGCGCATGCAACGTGCTTAAGGATGCCGGAGCCAAGTCGGTGACCGTCGTCGCCACGCATGGCGTGCTGTCCGGCCCGGCCGTGGACCGACTGAAGAACTGCGGGGCACGCGAGGTCGTGCTCACCGATACCGTGCCGATTCCGGAAGAAAAGCGTTGGGACGGTCTGACTGTTCTGTCGATCGCGCCGTTGCTGGCAAGTGCCATCCGCGCCGTGTTCGAAGACGGTTCCGTCGCCGAACTGTTCGACACGTATCCGGAACATCACGGCCAGGGCTTCCTGTTCGCCTGATTTTCTAGGAAACTCGGATACTTCTGACACTTCAGCTATTTCGAGGTTTTACGTTATATGGGTTCCGGTTCATTCGGCACCCGTTTTCGTTATGCTTTTCGCTGCATTGCACGCT
>ENA-UOJS01001065-UOJS01001065.1-human-gut-metagenome-genome-assembly--contig:-C74-NODE-1065-length-24704-cov-13.256522_pt1 | contig 24704 bp, 18 predicted proteins | sample MGYA00242355_ERZ723902 | MGnify/ENA metagenome assembly ERZ723902
TTTTCCCTACTTGCTAAGCTTTAGCAAAAGCTGTAACATATTCTCTAAAGAAAGTAATGAAGATCTATCATTTTGAGGAGGATATGAGAACATGAAAAGAAGTACACCGATTCTTATAGCCACTTTATCACTATCTATACTTTATACGCTGCCGGTTTCTGTCATAAAGGCATCTGAGCCTTTTATACAGCAGGAACAGCTGAACCAAGCTCGGCAATTGGAACAATGGAAAAAAGACAGAGCCGCTCTGCCCCGCATAAAAGTAGAAAAAGCAGTCCATGAGAAAGAGACACAGGATATCTCTCCCTCGATGGCTGCTTTTTATGTGGACGAAATTCATCTAGAAGATCTACCGGAAGAACTGGATTTCTTGAACGACAGGGTGCATGCCTACGAAAAGCAGAAATTGAGCATGAACGATATAGAGAAACTGGTGAGAATACTCAATCAAAAGCTGCAAGATAAAGGCTATGTGACCACCCAGATCGTGATTCCTGAGCAGAATATTTCTGCAGGCACTCTTCATTTATTATGTCTGCCCGGTAGACTGCATCAGGTCATCTACAGCCAGGGCAGTAAGAAACTTCCCTGGTAGAACGCATTCCCCATCCGGGACGGAGACCTCTTGAACCTTCGCATGCTGGAGGAAGGCCTGGAAAATATGAAACGAGTATCGTCCCAAGAGGTGTCCATGAAAATACTTCCTACGGCTAAGGCCGGCTATTCGGACCTGGAACTCACCGTGCAACAGGGAAAGCAAGTCCATGGGATGCTATCGTTAGATGACTCCGGCATGAAAGAAACAGGGAAATACCAATGGAATGCAGGCATTGTTTTTGATGATGTATTTCATGCCAATGATACCTTACAACTATCTGCTGTATTGGATGGAAGTCGGAGAGGCTCTGAAAAGGGGAGTCGGTATCAGAGCTTTTCCTATACGATCCCGAAAGGGAAAGACCGTCTGACAATCAGCCACAATCGCAGCCGCTATCATCAAACCGTTGCCGGTATCCCTTATGACTTTATCAGCAGCGGGAAGACGCAGACCACCCGCTTCACCTATGACCATATGATTTCTCGTTCCCAATCAGAAAGAAAAGCACTGGATATTTCTATGATCAAGAGAGACTCCCATTACTTTATTAACGACATGGAAATCCCCGTACAAGCCATGGATACCACTGCTTTAGAGGTTGGTTTATCTGATCGCATATATATAGGAAGAAATACCCTCTATGTACGACTGGGGTATAAACAAGGAACCGGCTGGATGGGTGCCCAAAAAGAAAATACCTATCCCGATTCTCCCAAGACAAGGTACCAGATGTGGCTCTTTGACATCGACTGGCAGCAGCCGTTTACAATGGGGCATCGTCCAGCATCCTTTTCCAGCTCCCTTCATGGCCAGTGGAATACCAAGGGAAATCGGCTATACGGCGTAGATGCCCTGAGTATAGGAAATAGATATACCGTCAGAGGCTTTGATGGAGAATATACCCTAATGGGAGAAAGTGGATGGTACCTGAGAAATGAACTATCTTCTTCGATTCCCACCCTTCATAGCGATATCTACCTGGGACTGGATGTAGGCAGCGTCTATGGTGTCTCTACCGATGTCCTGGTGGGCCGTACCATAGCAGGTATAGCATTGGGTCTTCGTGGAAACTTTTCCTCAGGGCTTTCCTACGATGCCTTGATCAGCCACAGCCTGTACAAACCCGAAGGCTATCACACCAGGAAATGGGTTCCCGGATTTACTGTAAGCTGGAAATTTTAGTATTAGTTAGCAAGAATGAGTTAGTGGTAGGCAATTGGTACCAAGCAGTATATCAATGACGGCTAACCTCCAACTGCTATCTGCCTACAGATATAAAGGAAGCATCATACCATGAAATCCATACCATCCATGTCTCTCAAAACAAAAGCCATGAAATCCTTAGGACGGAAGATACTCTGTGTCTTACTGAGCGGTGTCTTTTTCGGTGATACCATCGCATGGGCAGAAGCCCCCATTCTTCCTGATACAACAGCACCGGGAAATCGGTATCCATTAGTGCAGGAAACAGCCAATGGGATCCCCTTGGTCAATATTTCTGCTCCCACTGCCGGTGGCGTCTCTCGGAATGACTATGAACGATTCAATATACCTGCCCAAGGGGCTATTCTGAACAACTCCTATACCCTATCCAAAACGGAACTGGCCGGTTACGTGCAAGGCAATGCCAATATGACACAAGGTCCGGCGAAAATCATTGTGAACCAAGTGACCAGCGGAAATCCTACGACGATGAATGGGTTTCTGGAAGTAGCAGGCCATAAAGCTGATGTGATCATTGCCAATCCGAATGGTATTACCGTCAATGGTGGCGGATTCATCAATACAGCTCGTGCCATTTTGACCACGGGCAAACCGGAGTATGACAACAAGGAACGACTGAAAGATTTCCGCATAGATAATGACGCTACCATTCTTATCACCGGAAATGGGCTCAATGGTAAAAAAGCAGACACATTGGAACTTTATACCAGAGCCGCAGAAATCAAAGCGGCTATCTTTGGGAATACCGTACATGTCACCACCGGTGCCAATGTGATTGATGCCAATACAGGGAAAGTCACTGCTATCGAAGGAAAAGGAAAGAAACCGGAGATTGCCATTGATGTGAAAGACCTAGGCGGTATGTATGCTGGACGTATCTTCCTTATTGGCAATGAAAAAGGCCTTCCTATCGACATTAAAGGTGCCATCGAAAGCCAGCATATGGTGCTGGATAACCAAGGAAACTTATACCATGCCGGCACCACCCACAGCACGGAAGATATGACCATCCATGCGAAAGATATACAGAATACTGGCACTATGGCAGCTTCCGGAAATATGACGTTACGCGCTGACGGGCAGGTTGTCAATGATAAAACCATCGGAAGCGTTGGAAATATGGCAATCACTGCCAACCAACTCACCAATCACAAGACCATTGCTTCTGAAAAAGACTTGTCCATTACCACAACCAGTGAAGAAGAAAATGCGCTGGACAATTCCAATAGTGAAATCCTTGCCAATGGAAATGTGACTATCCAAGCCAGTCATACGGACAATCTGAATGGTAATATCGCTTCTGGTAGTACCTTGTCTATCCAAGGAAAAACACTAAATAACTCTCAAGGGAAACTAACTGCTTATGGGAGCAATACCATTTCTGTATCAGACAAACTGGAAAATGAACAAGGTCAAATCGCTGCCAATGAGAATATTTCTATTTCATCTGATCAGATTCATAATGCCCAAGGAACCATCACGGCTGGGCAGAATGAAACCATCACAACGAAAGATATTCAGCTGGATGGGAAATTGGCAGCAGGTAATAATCTGACTATCACCACAGATAATGACATCACCAATGACAGTGCGAAAGAAAACTACGGTATCACCCAGGCAGATGGAAATCTGACCATTTCCGCCAAAGGTAACCTGACTAACAGCAAGAAACTGGAATCCAAAGGGACACTTACACTCAGTGCCAAAGATATTTCCAATAAAGAAAGTGGTGAGATCAATGGTGGCAGTGTTTCTATCACGTCCACGACTCTGACAAACCGTGGTTTAGTGAGTGCTGACCAAGCAAATACAATCACCACAGATATATTACAGAATATAGCTACCGGTCGCATCTATGGTGAAGACATTACCCTTCATGCTAAGACGCTGGAAAATAGAAAAGATAAAGTACTGGAAGAAAAACTGGCTGCTGCTATGAAAGATTTAAAGCAGAAAGAAAAAGATCTGGATGACGCCTTCGCCATCGACGTGACCGCTTTCAAGAGCAATAGTGAAAAAGAAAACTATTTCAAAGAAATAGAACATAAGCAAGCGGCCTATGCTGCTTCCAAAGCGGCTGTCGATGCTATTTTAGCAGATATGGCACAGGTGAAGTCTGCCACTATCGCTGCACGGAATGACCTGATCATTACAGGGGATACCTTGCTGAATAGTGCCTCTTCTCTGCTCTATGCCGGTGGCGACATGTCTATTTCCGAAGCCAAAGACATCACTAACCAAGGAGCTGACATCAAAGCACAAGGAAATATGTCTCTCACAGCTCCTACCATCACCAATGCCAATGAGGCCTTCTCGGCAAAACGTGTATGGACAAGCGAAGTCACTAATCCTGACCTTATCCGTATCGATGAAAATGGACATCCAGAAAAAGGGCAATCTTTCACCAGAGATGAATTTTCTGCTCTGGATAGCGGCTATGGGGCGTACCATAACAAAGGTATCACCCCGAAAACACTCTACGAAGAAGCCGGTTATGACAAGATAGAACAAATCACCGAGGAAGAACGGAAAGACGGTGAAATACCAGTCCCCGACGATTTAGTAGGCAAAGAAGCACCAAACTATGACTACAATGATCCCATTTTCAAAGAACTGGGTATCAAATCCATGGATACTCCACGACCCGGCTATGATGATCCGAAGCAAGCCGATTGGGACAAGCAGTATAAAGAAATATTGAATCAACTCAATGAAAAGATAAAGGCCTACAACAAAGAAGCCAAGGCTTACAATGATTCCATTGGTGCTATCGAAAGTAAAGCCATCAAAAACTACACCATCATTCGCACCACCACCCACACGTCAGAAAAACAAGTGCAGGAAACGAAAGCGGGCAACATTTCCAGTGGGAAAGATATGATCCTCTCTGGCAACGTGACCAATGAAAACAGCCGTATCACCGCTGGGAGTACCCTCACGGCAAACAGTGGCACATTGGACAACATTGCTGAAAAGAATCAAGTACAGAAAATCACCTTCGGTACCACACAAGAAAGCTACACCAAAAGAAAACATAGACCCCATAAGGCATGGAGACGGCACTATCGGGACCAAATTTTCATGACGCCACAGAAAGAGCTGGACAACCCCACCTCTCTTAATGTTGGATCCTATGAAGGAAACACAGGAAAGAACCCAAATAAAGAAGACATCACCCAGACCATGCGTGACAACGTCCAGCAGCATTTGAATCCATTTGCTACTGGGAAAGAAACCAATCCAGGCAGTACAGCCGGAAAAGAAACAGGTGGCACGCTGTCTTTTATCCCAGATAGCTCTCTCTACAAGCTCCATCCAGAAGAGAAGGCAAAGTATCTCATCGAGACCGATCCGGCCTTCACCAACAAAAAGACATTTCTCTCGTCTGATTACATGTACAACCAGCTTCTTTGGGATAACGACAAAGTAAATAAACGGCTCGGTGACGGATTCTACGAACAAGAACTCATCCGGAACCAAGTGACCCAGCTCACTGGCATGCGTTATCTCAATGGCTATACCAATGACGAAGAAGAATACAAAGCCCTCATGGATGCAGGTATCGCCTATGCGAAAGAATATAACCTGAAACCGGGCATCGCCCTCACCAAAGAACAGATAGCCGCTCTCACCAGCGACATCGTCTGGCTAGAAACCACCACGGTTACCGTGAATGGCAAGACATACACGGTTCTTTATCCTCATGTGTATCTCAAAGCCAGCACGGCAAAAGCCCTCACCGAAGACGGCAGCCTCATCAGTGCCAATACCTTGATTACAGATACCAAGGGCACTTTGACGAACCAAGGCACACTCAAAGGAAATACCATCATCACTAAGTCCAAGAACATCGTGAACAAAGGCACCATCTTCGGAAATGACATTTCCCTTAAAGCTAGCCAAGACATATTGCAGAGTGGTATCATCGAAGGAGAAGATAGAATCTCCCTAGATGCGGGCAGAAACATCACCATGAAAAACACCATCCAGCATGGCATGAACCAGGCCATCCTGGACACCACTGCTGGCATCGCAGTGAAAGGGCAAGAAGGTGTACTTCTGATGCAAGCAGGACAAGACATCACCATGACTGGTGCTACGCTAGCCGCTTTAGGTAAAAATGGCTCTATGATCTTCTCTGCTGGACACAATCTCACTATGGATACGGATAGTCTGGAAGCCAAGAAAGATATGACTGAGAATAGTGACAACTATATCCGCACCTATAGAAAAACAGAGACGGCAAACACACTCGCAGCTGGGAAAACCATCACACTCGCGGCGGGTGAGAATTTGAGTGCCAGAAATACGACGGTCCTTTCAGAAAACGGTCAAATAACGGTTGCCGCCAAGGGTGACGTGAACCTGGAAAACTGCTATAATGAGTCCAGGGACGACTATGGCCTGAAATACAAGGAACGCGGTCTCCTCTCCAGCAAGACCACAACGATCAAGAGCCGTGACGAAAGCAAGACCGTGACAGCCTCTACCCTTTCGGGAGATGCCGTGCAGATCACCGCGGGCGGGAATACAAATATGACTGGATCCCAAGTCATCGGCACACATGACGTCGCGATTTCTTCCGGCAAAGATACGTTCATTTCCAGCGCGGAAGAGTACGAACGGCATGACTACGCCAAGCAGGTCAAGAAGAGCGGCCTGCTCTCGGGTGGCGGACTCGGCTTCACCATCGGGACGGAGAAACGGAAAGATCAGTATAGCGATGCGGACGTTCTGCAGAAAGGCTCTACAGTTGGCAGTATCTCTGGTAACGTTACTATTACTTCTGATAAAGACATCCATGTGAATGCATCGGATATTATCGCGGGGAAAGATATTTCAATGACCGGCGAAAACGTAAATATTTCAAGCAAAGACAATATCTATCACAGCGAGGAAAAGCACGAATACAAGAAGAGCGGGCTCACTGTCTCTGTAGGCGGTGCTGGTATCGAAGCTATAGAGTCGGTGGCAGCGCCGGCTACACGGATGACAGAAGTTTCCGATCATCGTCTGAAAGCTCTCTATGGGTATGAGACAGCAGAAAAGATAAAGAAAAATGGAGATGCATTAAAAGCTGCGGCCAAGGGGAATTTTTCTCCTACGGTTTCTATCGGTATCACTAGCAGCTCCAGTAAGTCAGAAAGCCATAGCGCCATAACAGAAGCACAAGGCAGTTCATTGCAGGCAGGGCAAGACATGACCATTAAGACGAAAGAAGATTTGAATGTCAAAGGCTCTGATATCGTAGGCAACCATATCCACTTAGAAGCTGATAACGATATACATATTTGGGCTACAGAAGAAAAAGAAACCCAGAAGAGTAGCCAAAGCAGCAAAGGCGGTAGTCTTGGCGTCAGTCTTGGCGTCAGTCTTTCTGCCGGTTCAGTAGTTTCTGTAGATGGTAAATTCTATGCTGGTAAAGGCAAAGAAAACGGCAGTACTACCAGCTATAGAGCAAGTACCGTGAATGCAAATGATACACTGACCATGAAGAGCGGAAAAGACACCAAGCTCATCGGCAGTACGGTCAGCGGAAACAAAGTGAAGGCCGATGTAGACGGTAATCTAAACATCGAAAGTTTGCAGACCAAGAAAGAGTATAGCGAAGAAAACATATCGGCAGGCATGAGCTTTAGTACAGCAGCCGGTAAAACCAGCTATGGCGGTAGTGCGTCCAAAGGAAACATGAAGAGTCACTATGAAAGCGTCATCAATCAGGCAGGCATCCGAGCGGGCGGTGAAGGCTTTGATATCTCTGTCAAAGAAAATACCGATCTGAAAGGTGGAGTGATTGGTAGTGCTGCAAGCAAGGATAAAAATACTCTGACTACTGGCACTTTGAGCTGGGAAGATAAGGAAAACAAAGCGGATTATAAAGCAGGCGGTATGGGTATATCTTATTCGCCAAATGATAAGAGCAGCAAACTGAACCAGAGAGGACTGACTCCCAATCTGACACCTACGGTAAAAGATAACGCTGATAGTACAACGAAATCGGCAGTGGCAGAAGGAACTATTCATATCACGAATAAAGAAAAGCAGAAGCAGGATATTGCAAGTCTCAATCGAGATACCAAGAATAGCTTGAACCAGCTACAGGAAATCTTTGATAAGACCAAGGTAGAAGAAAAACAAGAACTGGTAGGCATGCTGGAAAAGTACGGCAATCAGGCAATCCATACATATGCCGAAAGCAAGGGCTGGAAAGATGGATCTACGGAAAAGATGCTCCTCCACGGCGCTTTCGGTGCGCTCATGGGAGACATGGCAGGTGGAAGTGCGGCTTCCGGTGCATTGTCAGGTGGCGTAAATGAATATGTGATGGGATATCTGACGAAGAAAAAAGGCGAAGACTGGGTACAGGAACACCCGGATACCGTACAATGGATCAGCGCTGGAGTAGGAGCCGCTATAGGAGCCTCTGCCAAAGATATGGCTACAGGGGCCAATGTTGCTCTAGATGCCTCTAAATGGAACTATTTAGGCTTTGGCATGGATACCACACCATTGCTAAAGAAGACGCTGAAGAGTAAAACCGGACAAGCACTTTCTGAAGAAGAGTGGAATAAAATCCATTCTGACCTGATACGTATAGCAGCGGAAGCAGACTTATTTGGTGCAGAATCTGATCAATTAGAAATAGGTAATGAAACGGCTAAACAGAATGTACGAAATTATTTAGTTGGCAAAGGCTTTACAATTGACAGTACAGAGGAATTTATTACTGGCTATGATAGCTGGGTAAGAGATTTGCAAAAACGCATGAACGGTATTCCTAGGTTTAAAGAACTACCACAAGTAACTGTTGTTGCCTCTCAAATAAAAGACGGTACATTAGATATACAGGATGTAGCATGGGATAAGAGTCAAGATATCCTAACATCAACCGGTCTATCCTGGGGCGCTGCTAATTGGTATGAAGCAGAGTACGGATATTTAAGCCGTAAAGAGGCAGAACAAATCGGACAAGAAATGAGCAATGCAACCATGAAAGCGTGGGGAAGCATTGCCTATCTGAAAGAGGTTTGTGGTAACCATAAACGGTACAATTCTTTTGAAAATGCATTGCGGGCAGATGGCTATGATACATTGCCAATAACTATCGGAATTGTAACATCTTCTATTTTAGCAACACGAGGTCCTTATATTCAGTTTATAGGCGTAGGAATGACAGGTACAGCAGCGACTTGGTATGCTAAAAATAAGAAAGAAACACTATCTAAAAATGCGCCAAATGTGGATAATCAAGAAAAAAGAGGTGAGTAATTATGTTTTTTCACTCGCTGTTATTTGATGCGTTATTGCTAATTTCTTCTGTGCTTTTTGCCAAACATTATCTTTTCAAGAAAGATTTAACTGATAATGATATCCTTCTTATAAATTATTCCTCTAATTGGATTAGAATAGTAATAGTTATTACCTTATTGGCGGAAATTGGATATATTATTGGGACTGATATTGGTTTGCTAAATGGATTGTATTACATACACAGTCTTATTCTTTGTGGAATTACTATATATATTAGTGCAGTTTGGGATATTTATATAGAATACAAACATGGCCCTAAAAATTATCAATATGTTGAAACTTTAAAAATTCGGTTACAGGCAGCAATAGCACTTCCCCTTATCATTATTATAATGTACATTTTTTATTAGGATAATGGATAAGAAGAGAAGTCTATGAAACCATTACCAAGGGAAAAGACTCCTTGAATCATATCAGCGAGAAAGGCATGCTAGGTATAAAAGTAGGGATAGGTTCCAGTGCGTTCAAAGCAACCTCCCACACAGAAACCACCGAAGCTGTAGGAAGTAACCTCGTAGCCAAAGGGGATATGCAAATCACGGCTAAGAAAGATATGGGAATGAAAGGTTCTACACGCAAAAAACACCTCCCTATGAGCGAGTCACAGGGAGGTGTTTTTTATTCTTCTGCCGCTTTCCGTTCCAGCAGCGGATCGGTGTGGTTCACCACGTTGTCTTCCGTGATGGTGCATTTCACGACGTCCTTCATGCCGGGGATCTCATACATGACTTTCTGCATGATCTTCTCAATGATCGCGCGAAGGCCGCGGGCGCCGGTATTGCGCTCGATAGCCTGGCGGGCGATCGCATGGATGGCAACGTCTTCGATGACGAGTTCTACGCCGTCCATGGCCAGCAGCTTCTTGTACTGCTTGACGAGGGCATTCTTCGGTTCAGTCAGGATTTTGACGAGTGCTTCTTCCTTCAGCGGGTGAAGGGCGACGATGACGGGGAGACGGCCGATGAATTCGGGGATAAGACCGAATTTCAGGAGGTCTTCCGGCTGGACCTGCTGGAGGAGCTCGTCCATGTCTTTGTCTTCTGCTTTCTCGATATCGGCGCCGAAGCCCATGACGCTTTTGGTGAGACGGCTGTCGATGACTTTATCGAGGCCGGCGAAGGCACCGCCGCAGATGAAGAGGATGTTGCTGGTGTCGATCTGGATCATTTCCTGATTCGGATGCTTGCGTCCGCCCTGCGGCGGCACGTTCGCCACGGTGCCTTCCAGGATCTTCAGGAGGGCCTGCTGGACGCCTTCACCGGAGACGTCGCGGGTGATGGAGACGTTCTCGGTCTTCTTGGCGATCTTGTCGATTTCATCGATGTAGATGATACCGCGCTGGGCTTTCTCGATGTCGTAGTCCGCGGCCTGAATGAGGCGGAGGAGGATATTTTCTACATCATCTCCGACATAGCCGGCCTGTGTGAGGGTGGTGGCATCAGAAATCGCAAAGGGCACATCGAGGTAGCGGGCGAGGGTCTGGGCAAGGAGGGTCTTGCCGCTGCCGGTCGGCCCGAGCAGGATGATATTGGATTTCTGCAGCTCTACGCCGTCATCTTCGCCTTTGAAAAAGAGGCGTTTGTAGTGATTGTACACGGCGACGGCCAGAGCGATCTTGGCATTGTCCTGCTCGATGACGTACTGGTCGATATATTTTTTGATCTCTTCCGGTGTCGGCACCTTGGTGTCAGCAGGTTCCTTGCCCTGCTTTGTTTTGTTTTTCCGCTCTTCCAGAAGAATGTTATGACAGATGTCAATGCATTCGCTGCAGATGTAGACGCCGGGGCCGGTGACCATGTTTTCGACTTCGTCGCTGGATCGGCCGCAGAAGCTGCAGATCTTCGGTTCTTTATCTTCTCCGTTCATGGTCTTTCTCCTTTATTTCTGTGTCATTTTCGCCAGCTCATTGCGGGTGAGGATGTGGTCGATGAGGCCATAGTCCTTCGCCATCTGGGCTGTCATGAAATTATCGCGTTCGGTGTCGTTTTTGATGGTTTCAAGGGACTGTCCGCTATGCTTGGCAAGGATGCCGTTCAGTTCTTCGCGCAGGCGGAGGATCTCTCTTGCATGGATCTCGATCTCGGTCGCCTGTCCCTGTACACCGCCAAGCGGCTGGTGGATCATGACATTCGCATGCGGGAGGGCATAGCGTTTGCCCTTCGCACCGGCAGTCAGGAGGACAGCCGCCATGCTGGCACAGGATCCGATACAGATGGTGGAAACATCCGGATGGATATACTGCATCGTATCATAGATCGCAAGGCCGGCGGTCACGACGCCGCCGGGGCTGTTGATGTAAAGATGGATATCTTTCGAAGGGTCTTCGGCTTCCAGAAAAAGAAGCTGCGCAATGATGACATTGGCCATATGGTCTTCAATCTGGCCGTCAAGGAATATGATGCGGTCCTTCAAAAGGCGGGAATAAATATCATAGGAGCGCTCTCCGCGAGCGGTCTGTTCGACAACAATCGGTACATATGCCATGTGATAACACCCTTTCTTTTGACTAAATAATAGGTAGTGACTGGCAGCTAGGGATTAGGGATTAGGGATTGAAAGTGACTGGTGACTGGTGACTAAATACCACCTTCGGGCATCGCCGCCATCTATGCTCTGCAGCGCTTAGATCCTTCGACTCAGTTCTCCTGTTTTCAGATAAGCTTTATTTACTAACATACGACGTTTTTCTCCGCTCAGGATGACGAAATGCGCCGCACCGGCACTTCTCACGCCCCACGGGCTGCCCCTATGTCAATTCATAAAATCGAGATCGGGGCAAGCCTTTTCCCCCATTTTCCCATATGTTCGAAAGAGACGCCGGTCATCCCCGCGTCTCTTCCAATACACACTGCCGCAGCAGTACTCATTCAATTTTCTAAAGGATTATTCCTTTTCAGCAGCCATGATGGTGTCGATGATCTCAGCTTTTTTTGCTTTGGATTCGATAGCAATGCCTTTTTCCTGTGCGTAAGCCTTGAGATCCTTGACGGTCATAGCATTGAAGTCTTCTTCGGTCTTCGGAGCTGCTGCTTCTGCAGCCGGAGCTTCTTCTGCTTCTGCTTTTTTAGCAGCGCCGTAGATGAAAGCAGCTGCTTTCTTGCGAAGGACGGAGTTGATCAGCATGTTCACGCGGCCTTCTTCTTTGATGATCTTCATGACATCTTTCGGGTCAGCGTTGAACTGGTGAGCCATGCTGTAGACTTCCATGGAGAGGTCCTGGTTCGTTACATCGAGTTCTTCTTTTTCTGCGATGGTTTCGAGGACAAGGCCCTGACGAACCTGTTCTTCAGCGGTCTTTTCGTAGTTCTTACGGAGCTGTTCTTCGGTCTGACCGATGTTCTTCAGGTAGTCAGCGAGCTTCATGTCTCTGGATTCGAGGTTCATGGAGATCTCTTCGACGATCTCGTCAATGCGCTGGTCGACCATTTCGTGCGGGATATCGACCTTGGCATTGGCTACCGCCTGCGCTACGAGCGCTTCATGGTAGGCTTCTTCTGCCTGCTGGATAGCCTGCAGCTGCATCTGCTGTTTAACAGAAGCCTTCAGGTCATCCATTTTATCGAACTGGCTGATGGATTTTGCGAAAGCATCATCAAGAGCCGGCAGCTGTTTGCGTTTTACATCATTGATGTGAACTTTGAATTCTGCTTCTTTGCCTTTGAGAGCATCGACGAAGTAGGTTTCCGGGAAGGTGACCTTGACTTCTACGTCATCGCCTGCTTTATGGCCTTCGAGCTGTTCTTCAAAGCCCGGAATGAAGCTCTGGGAGCCGATTTCCAGCGGATAGGTCTTGCCTTCGCCGCCTTCGAACGGTTTGCCGTCTACGAAGCCTTTGAAGTCGATGACAGCGTAGTCGCCTTTGGCAAGGACAGCGCCTTCTTCTGCCTTTTCGAGGCGTGCGCTCTGTTCAGCTGCTTTTTTCAGTTCAGCTTCGACCTGTGCATCGGAAACTTCCGGTTCTTCATGGGCTGCTTCGAGGCCTTTGTATTCGCCCAGTTCTACTTCCGGACGTTTTACAAAAGTAGCGGTGAATTTTGCGCCTTCGGTTTCAGAGAAGAGATCTTCCTTCACATCCGCCTGGGTGATCGGGATGATTTTTTCCTGCTGCATAGCTTCGGTCAGTGCGCCATTGATGACGATGTCTTTCGCTTCAGCGACGACAGCTTCTTTGCCGAAATGCATTTCCAGTACCTTGCGGCTTGCCTTGCCTTTGCGGAAACCCGGGATTCTGACCTGGTTTGCAATGCGAGCTACAGCCTGCTTGAATCCTTTCTGTACAGCTTCTGCCGGCAGTTCAATGGCAAGAGATACCTTGTGCTGATCCAGTGCCTCTACTTTTACGTTCATAAAAATTATTCCTCCTTAAGTCGGTTTTTCCGACAATATTGAACCTCTTTTATTTTTACAAAATACGCTAAATTGCAAGATATATTCTACCACACTTGTTTCGAAAATACAAATTTTACGTTCTCTTAATTGCTTTTCTCTATCTCTCACAGTATGATATAGAAAATTAAATCGAGGTGCGGGGTTAGCCCGTGGGGCGTGCCGTCCCTTGATTGTGGATGAAAGCTCTGCTCGAATTAGGAATGAGGAATTAGGAATGGTGGTGCGGCGCCAGATCCTTCGGCTCAGTTCTCACTGTTCCGCCTTTACATGATCGAACATCCGACATTTCACTCCGCTCAGGATGACGAAATGCGCCGCGGAGTTTCGATAACGCTTCGCGCGCATCGTCATTTCGAGCGTAGCCCTCGATGTTTATTGCAGAACACTTATCGCCTGATGTGAGGCGGCACCAAGAGATCGTTTTCCCTCAGCGCATACACGCTGATTCCCGCAGTGCAAGAAAGATCCCTCGGCTGCGCTCGGGATGACGATGCCGGAGCAATCCCAGTCACTAGTCACTAGTCACTTGTCACTCGAGGCTCCTAATCCCTAGTCCCTAATCCCTAGCTACTAGCTACCAGTCACTCCCCATTCCCCCAATTAAAGGAGTATCCCATCTATGAAGCTGCTGCTCGAATTATTTCTTATCTTTGCCAAAATGGGCGCCGTCACCTTTGGCGGCGGGTACGCGATGCTGCCTATTCTCCAGCGCGAGATCGTAGAGAACAAGCACTGGGGCAGCGAGGAAGAGCTGATGGATTACTATGCCTTGGGGCAGGTCACGCCCGGCATGATCGCGGTGAATGTCGCGACCTTCATCGGCTGCAAGCTGAAAGGCTTCTGGGGCGGCGTCTTCGCGACGCTTGGCGTCATCACCCCGTCCATGATCATCATCACGGTGATCGCGCTCTTTCTCACCCAGTTCGAAGAAAATCCCTATGTCATTCACGCTTTCGCCGGCATCCGTGCCTGCGTCTGCGTCCTCATTCTGGATGCCGTCGTGAAGCTCGGCAAGAAGTCGATCAAGGATAAGCGCACACTTGCGATCTTCATCGGCATCCTTCTCATCGCTCTCTTCGCTCCCTTCTCCCCCGTCTTCTCCGTCGTCCTTGCCGGCATCGCAGGATACTATCTGATGCCGCGGACAACGAAGTGAAAAGTGGTGGATGTGACACACCATTCATAAAATGCCCCCAATACCCCAATGCTATTAAGTTAAGGAAAATGTTAGCGCCGTAACGACTTGCTTCCCCCTTCGGGGGAAAGTGCCGAAGGCAATATGTGCAAGCGAACTGGATTTTTAGGAGCAAAGCGACGCTAAAATCCAGTGAGACGCCATTTCGAGCGCAGCGAGATGGGGCATGCCAGCGGCCATCGAACAATGTTGGATATACCGTAATGCTGCCCCCTCTCCCCTTCGGGGAGCTCCCCCGATGGGGAGCCAAGAACGTTCTGCCGCTTAACTTAATAGCATTACCCAATCCCCTCACGATATCATGCAGCTTATTTGGCATTTGTATAAAACTCTGCGGCGCTTAGGGAAGCACTGATTCAATCGCTGTCAGATTGAATCAGCATTTCCTTAGATCCTTCGACTCAGTTCTCCTGTTTTCAGATGATCCATATTTTCTAACATACGACGTTTTTCTCCGCTCAGGATGAAGAGGCGCCGCACTTTCACTCTTCACTCCTCACTTTTTTTCAAAAGGAGCATCCATCATGATCTGGCTTTCCATGTTTTGGGAATTCTTCAAGACCGGTCTCTTCGCCGTCGGCGGAGGGCTCGCGACACTTCCCTTTCTCTATCATATTTCTGAACGTACCGGATGGTTCAGCGCAGAAGACATCGCGAATATGATCGCGATATCAGAGTCCACCCCGGGGCCTTTGGGCGTCAATATGGCGACCTACGCCGGATTTCAGGCGCTTGGCATCCCTGGCGGCATCTTCACGACGCTCTCCCTCACAGCACCCGCGCTCATCGTCATCACGATCATCTATGCGATGCTGACACGCTTCCGCGAATCGGACGCTGTGAAGCGGATCTTCTACGGCCTGCGCCCTGCCTCCACCGCGCTCATTGCAGCCGCCGGTCTTGGCGTCGCGAAGGTGTCTCTCTTAGATACCGCGCTTTATGAAAAGAGCAGCTCGCTCATCGCCCTCTTCCAGTGGCCGGCCATTCTCCTTGCCATTGCGATCTATTTCGCTCTTCATAAATACAAGAAGCACCCTGTGCTCTATATCGCGATCAGCGCTGTCTGCGGGATCGCGTTCGGGCTGTAAAAGAAAAAGGATGCGCCGAGAAATGCTTTTGCATTTCGCAGCGCATCCTTTTTTATCAGGCTCTCAATATCGATTTCAGGAAGGCCTTGGTTCGTTCGCTCTTCGGGTGATCGAAGACTTCTTCGCTCGTCCCTTCTTCCTCGACGCGGCCATCGACCATGAAGAGGATCTTGTCAGAGACAGACTTGGCGAAAGCCATTTCATGCGTCACGATCGCCATGGTCATATTCTCATCCGCCAGCTGCTGGATGGTCTTCAAGACCTCGCCCGTCAGCTCCGGATCGAGTGCGGAGGTCGGTTCATCGAAGAGCATGATCTCCGGGCTCATCGCGAGTGCCCGCGCGATAGCGACACGCTGCTTCTGACCGCCGGAAAGACTGCCGGGATACATGTCTTTTTTATTGAGCAGGCCGACCTTGCTTAAAAGATCTTCCGCGATCGGCTGGATCTCTTCCCTCTTCATGCCCTTCACGTAGATGGGAGCGGCCATGATGTTATCCAGCACGGTCATGTGCGGGAAAAGGTTGAAGGACTGAAAGACCATGCCCATCTTGGCAAGGATCGCCTTCGTTCTGTCTTCGCTCGCGTAGGTGACCTTGCCGTCTTTGTCCTCGGCAAGAAATTCTCCATCGACTGCGATCGAACCGCCCTGAATGGTTTCCAGATGGTTCAGGCAACGCAAAAGCGTACTCTTGCCGGCCCCTGAAGGCCCGATGATGGAGATGACTTCGCCCTTTTCCAGGGTCATATCGACGCCGTGAAGGATGGTGAGCTTGCCGAAATCCTTCCGGATATTTTTCATTTCAATAAAACTCATGTCCGTCCTCCTTATTCTTCATAGACCGCATAGCGTTTTTCCACATACGTCAGGATCTTCGTCAGGATCGCGGTGCATACGAGGTAGAAAACGGCTGCCACAAGGAACGGCATGGTATCGAAGTCACGCTGCACGAAGGCGCGGGTGACACGCATGAGGTCATTCATCGCCAGAATGTAGACGAGCGAGGTATCCTTCAGAAGGGTGATGGTCTCATTGCCGAGCGGTGGGATGACACGCTTCACGACCTGCGGCAGCACGATATGCCACATGGTCTGCCTGTAGGTGAAGCCCAAGACCTTTGCGCCTTCATACTGCCCCTTCGGGATAGACTGGATGCCGCCTCTGAAAATTTCTGCAAAATAAGCCGCATAGTTCGCCACGAAAGCAAGGATCGCCGCCGGGAAATCACTGATCTGCACATTTAGCATGAGCGGCAGCCCGTAGTAGATGAACATGATCTGCAGCATGAGCGGCGTGCCGCGCATGACGTAAATATAGATCTCCGCGAGCTTGCGGAAAACAGCGACTTTGGAAATGCGGACCAGTGCCAGCAGGATACCGATCGGCAGCGAGAGCACGATGGTGATCAGAAAGATCTGCGCCGATACGCCCAGCCCGGCAAACATATTCGGCAGGATGCGAAGAATGTAATCCATAAAATACTCCTTATAAAACCAGTGTCATATAGAATTATCATACACTGATTTCATCCTTTTAGCAAGACAAAGAAATGGACACGAAGCGGACATGAAGAAATGGGGCGGGTTCATGGTTAGCCCATTGGGCGTGCCGTCCTTTAATTTCGTGCGAAAGAGGTTCAGCCGGTTCTGTGGGTTCTACTGGTTCAAAGGGGTCGATGCGGCGCATAAAAATCAGAAGCGCCGCGAGTTTTAGAAAACAGCAGGAATTAGGAATTACTGGTGACTGAGTTTGCGATTTAGGATTTTCCCACCAGCTGAGCAGGCCCTTGAAGAAGGGCCGCGCCAAAGGCGCAGGATAGAGTGCCCCGCAGGGGCACAACTCACTTGGTGATCAGCATACCACCTGTCTCAAACATTTTCCTTGCTATCCCACATGGTCTGCTATCCATTCTGCAAAATTCTGCCTCTTCGAGGCAGTCTATCCCTGGCCTTCGGCCTGCCCCTTCTTCAAGGGGCGACGCGTTTCACCTTATTTCAACAATTCGCGGCGCTTTTGATCTTTATGCCCCATTGAATCTTCTGTACCTTCGCCCCCGTTGCCCCTCTTCTCCCAATCAAAAAGCTCCTTCTTTTGTGAAGGAGCTTTCCAAACACTATCCTAAGGAAACGCTGATTAAATCGCAGAGTCAGATTCTACAAGAATTTTTATGCATAGCTTCGTCATAGCCTTCCTTAAATAGCTCGCTATTCGCGTCAGGTTATTCCTCGCCATGCATAAAAAATTAAGAGTATAATCTGACAACGATTTAATCAGTGTTTCCCTCAAATTATTTCAGCACGACATCCTTGCCGAACCATTTTTCAGAGATCTTCTTGGCTTCGCCGCTGGCTACGACCTTAGCGATGCCGTCATTCAAGAGATCGACGAGAGCCTGATTGTCCTTCTTGATCCCGATGGAGAAGGTATCCTTAGAAACGACACCCTCGAGTTCTTTGAACTGTCCCGGTTTCTTCGTCATATAGTATTCGATGAGGACAGAGTCAGCGAGGACGGCATCACAGCGGCCGGACTCGAGATCCATGAAGCAGGCCGTGAGATCCGGGTATGCTTTGATCTCAGAGAAAGACTTCTTGAGGTTTTCATCACGGTTCAGCGCCGTTTCTGCGGTAGAGGCTTCCTGAATGGAGATCTTCTTGCCCTTCAGATCTTCCGGCGTCTTGACGGCGCTGTCATTCAGTACCGCATAGACCTGGATATTATCCATGTACGGCTTCGTGAAGGCGAGCTTCTTGGTACGCTCCGGCGTCATGGTGAAGCCATTCCAGATGCAGTCGATACGGCCGGAATTCAGTTCCGTTTCCTTGGAAGCCCAGTCGATCGGCTTGAATTCGATCGGCACGCCGATCTCCTTCGATACCGCTTCTGCCATATCGATATCAAAGCCGACGATCTTGCCGCTGTCATCGCGGAAGCCCATCGGAGCAAAGGTATCATCCATACCGGCTACGATCTTCGTCGGCTTGCCGGATGCGGCCTTAGTCGCACTCGAAGCCGCCTTGTCTCCCCCGCCGCATCCTGCGAGCATTCCACAAGCACCCAGAGCCAGCATCCCGGCGATCATCAGTTTTTTCATTTTCATGGTCATCTCTCCTGTTCCCATTTTTGAAATCTTCATTTCTTTATCTCAGTAAAGTATCGGTATGCACATATCTTATCCTATAAAAATCCTTTTGTCAAGTAAAGAAGTGAAATGTTATGAAAAGGGATTCGTGACTAGTGAACAGGGATTAGGAGCATGCGATGTTTGAAATAGTGCAATTGATGCGCTGACCGTTCTGCAAGAAAGATCTCTCGCCAACGCTTCTGGTGCCGACAGCGCGAAGCGCTATCAAAATTCTGCGGCGCTTCTTTTTTCTGCGCCGCACCACCATTTCGCATTTCTCATTTTTAATTTCTCATTCAAGCGAAGCTTTCATCCGCAATCAAGAGGCAGCACGCCCAACGGGCTAACCCTTCTATGCTATAATAAGAATCGGAAAGATGAGGTGTACACCATGACCAATCCTATCACATTCAATATATCCATCGGCAGCGAGAAGCCTCATTCCGGCACACAAAAAGTCTGCCCTTTCTGCCATCCTGAAGATCTCACACACATTCTTGACCGGAAAGACGATATCATCTGGCTCATGAACAAGTATCCCGTCTTTGAGAAGACTGTCCCCACCGTCATCGTCGAGACAGCCGACCACGACAGCGAGCTCAGCACCTATGCGCCCGAGAAGCTCCACGAGGTGATCGCCTTCGGCCTTGCCAAGTGGAAGGAAATGGAAAGTGACAAGCGTTTCCGCTCCGTCATCTACTTCCGCAACTTCGGCCCCACCTCCGGCGGCTCACAGCGCCACCCGCACTCGCAGATCATCGGGCTCGAAGAGTACGACTACCGCGACAATCTGCAGGGCGAAAATTTTCTGGGCGAGGTCATCTATGAAAATGACGACTGCTACGCCTCGCTCGCAGAGTACCCCTTGAGCGGCGTCGGCGAGCTGAACGTGACACTGAAGAAGGAGGGAGGAAGTGACGGCTTTGCTGACACCATACAGACCCTCGCGCGCTACGTCCTCTCCGACTTCCCTATCCGCTGCTCGAGCTACAACATTTTCTTTTATCATCTGAAAAATCAGATCCACGCCAAGATCTTCCCCCGCTTCACAGCAAGCCCTCTCTACATGGGCTACCGCATCACAAATGTGATGGACGAAACGAGCAAGAAGCGGATCATCGAGACGCTCAGGTCTGAAAAGTATTTTGGATAAAAAAGGTTGTGGATTCAAGGTTCAGGGTTCAAGGTTGTGGTGGCGGCTTCGCCGCGAATATATATGAGGCGATGCCCGAAAGTAGTATTCAAGTCACCACTCACTCGCGTCTCTTAATTCCCAGTCACTAGTCACTAGTCACTAGTCACTAATCCCCCATCCCCAAACGAGGTTACCCTATGAAACTATATGCCTTCAGTGATTTCCATCTCTCCGGAGATCCGCCAACGAAGCCCATGGATATATTCGGAGAGAACTGGAAGAACCACCGGGAAAAGATCGTGAATGCATGGAAGGATACGATCCACGAAGACGATGCCGTCATCATGGCAGGCGACCTCTCCTGGGCGATGAGCATGGAGAGCGCCATCTCCGACCTCAGCATGCTTGGCACGCTCCCGGGACGTAAGATCATCGTCCGCGGCAACCACGACTTCTGGTGGTCCACCGTCACGAAGATGACCGCCATGACGCATGGCGCCTTCGAATTTATTCACAACTCCGCCATTCAGGTCGGAAATGTAGCGCTCGCCGGTACGCGCGGATGGATCTCCGAGACGGCAAAAACATATAAAGAAGACACCGACAAGTCCATCATCCTGCGCGAAGAAGGGCGCATGGAGCGCTCGCTCGCCCTGGCAAAGCAGATGAAGGCAGACCGGATCATCGCAATCCTGCACTACCCGCCCTTCGACGAAATGCGGCGGCCTTCGCACATGATGGAGATCATCGCCGAAAGCGGCGCAGACCTCTGCCTCTATGGCCACATCCACGGCGCGCCGAATTTCAAAAATCTGCCGGATTCCCTCCTGGGCGTCCCGCTTTGCCTGACAAGCTCGGACTATCTGGACTTCAAGCCATACTTCATCTGTGATCTGGAGGCGCCTCATGCATAGACTTGCCGAAAGCAAACTTCTCGCCGGCTTCATCTACGGCGACCCGCACATGCAGGAATACATCTACCTTCCCGCCAGCGAGCTGGATGCCGCCTCTCCCATGCTCGTCTACGAGACAGGAAAAGAACGCCATGACGTCGATATGCAGGAAGCCCTCTCCCTCATCGAAAAACGAAGCCTTCGGCCCTGCAGTCACCCTGTCTTCGGGAAGAATACGATGGGATAAAGGGTTCAGGGTTCAGGGGCGATACGAGAACACCGCCTTTCCTGTATCGTCATTCCGAGCGCAGCCGAGGAATCTCTACTGCACTACGGTAATCAGCACGTATGCACCGAGGAAAGACGATGCCCATTGCCTCACATGCGGCAATGGGCATTCTGCGATAGAGATTTCTCGGCAACGCTTTCAATGACGATACGAGAGAGCCTGCTGTCTCCCAGTCCCCCAGTCCCTAATCCCTAGTCACCAGTCCCTAGTCACCAGTCCCTAGTCACCCCCAATCAAAAAGCTCACGACAGAAGCCGTGAGCTTTTTATCTTCCACCGATCAAACGAGCGCCATCACTGCCATGTGACGGCCTGTTTTTCCGCCGGATCTCCGATACGAGTAGAAAAGATCATCGTGACAGTAGGTACAGAGCCCGCAATCTTCGATATGGCCAGCAGGGATGCCCGCCTTTTCGAGGAGGCGGCGGTTCGCATTGTGCAGATCGAAGAGGTACTTCCCATTGGCTTTTTTGACCGCAAGACGCGAGATCTCCTTCTCATTGAAGAGCTTATAGAATTCCTCTACCACTTCCTCACCCACCTCGAAGCACTCCAGTCCGATCGCCGGACCGATCGCACACAGGATATCCTTCCGCTTCGAGCCGTAGTTCTTCTCCATCTTCGCCACCGTGAGCGCAGCGATATTGCCGGCTGTCCCCCTCCAGCCTCCATGAGACAGCGCGATCGCCCGCTTCACCGGATCGTAGAAAAAGAGCGGCGTGCAGTCGGCATAATTCATCGTGATCGGGATATCCTTCTCATCCGTCATGAAGCCATCACAGGCAGGGATCGCCGTCTCCATCGTGAGTGCGCCGCGTCCGGCATCCTTCTCCGTCACCTTGTAGATGTAGGTGCCATGCACCTGATTTCCCGAGACAAGGCGCGAGGCGGAAAGCCCCAGTGCCTCGAAATAGCGGCCGCGGTTCTCACGCACCGCATCCGCATCGTCGCCCGTATGGAAGCCCATATTCAGAGAGGAAAACGGCGGCTCACTCACCCCGCCAGTGCGGCATGACACAGCCGCTACGACCCCCTGTCCCTGATAACAGTCGAATGTCATGTAAAGGATCCCGTCTGCGGAAATAAATTTCATAAGCCCAAAGCCACCTTTCGATGCGAATAAAAAGGAAAATATGTCTTCTTATTATAGCATACAGAACCTGCTGCCCCTTTTATTTCTCCATCCATTTTCTCATATCCTCCGGCACGGGAGCGGTGAATCTCATTTCCTTTCCCGTCACCGGATGAGCGAAGCGGACAGTATAGGCGTGAAGCGCCTGCCGCGTCATGAGACCGAGGGGCCCGCCGTAGAGGTCATCACCTAAGAGCGGATGCCCGAGACTTGAAAAATGCACGCGGATCTGGTGCGTGCGTCCCGTCAGAAGATGGATCTTCAAAAGCGAATACCCTTCATACTCGCCTAGCACCTCATAGTCCGTGATCGCGCGCTTGCCGTCTTCCCTGACCATCCACTCCACGATCGAACCGTCCCTGCGTCCGATGGGGCGATCGATGCGCCCTGCCTTCTCATCCATATGTCCGGAAACGAGAGCCAGATACTCGCGGTAGATCTGGTCATGGCTCTTAGAGAGGTCATACTGCCCCTTCGCTGACTTAGCCACCACGACAAGCCCCGTCGTATTACGGTCAAGACGATAAATGGGATGGATGCCCGCCTCGATGCGCCGCTGCGCATAGTAGCCTGCCACCGCATTCACCAGCGTATCATGCGCGCCGCGCGCCGTCGGATGGATGATCATGCCCGGCCCCTTATTCACGACGAGGAGCGCCTCATCCTCATACGTGATGGAGAGCGGGATGTCCGATGGGACGATATCATTCTCCTCACTCCACGTGAGCACGATGCGATCGCCCTTTGCGACTCTCCTGCGCGCATTGTGTACCTCCTCGCCATTCACCGTCACGCGCCCATTCCATTTGATCCGCTTCCACAATCCGCCGGACAAATGCAGCACCTTCACCGCGTCCTTCACCATCCGCCCCGCCTGGGCCTCCGATACTATGAGTTCCAGTTGCAAAATTCATTCCCCTTTCGATTGACTTTCATTGGTTGTCATTATTATAAAGGGTTCGGGGTTCAGGGTTCAAGGTTCAGGGTTAGCCCGCGGGGCGTGCCGTCCATGGATTGCGGGTGAAAGCTTCGTTTGAATTAGAAATGAGAAATTAGAAATGGTGGTGCGGCGCATAAAACTATAGAAGCGCCGCAGAATTTTGATAGCGCTTCGCGTCGTCGTCATCTCGAGCGTAGCCGAGAGATCTTCCTTGCAGAATGGTCAGTGTACCAACTGCGCTATTTCAATCACCGCTTGCTCGTCAGTTTATATAAAATTTCACGGCGCTTCCAAATTTGATGCGCCGTACCTTCACTCCTAACTCCTAACTCCTCACTCCTAACTTTCAGCAAAACTGATTTACTGCTCGTTGACCTATATTCAGTTAAATACAAAGGGGCCCCTGAACCCCGCCCCCATCAACCCAAGCCCTTTATCTATGCTATAATAGTGAAGACACATTTTTCCCCATTTGGAGGCAATCATGAAAATCACTGTAGACGATCAGTTATTCGATACCATCCCCGGCCTGTGCATCGGCGTCGTCGCCCTGCGCGCCGCTGACAACCGCGATGTGAATCTGGAAGCAGAAGCCTTCCGCCGCCGCTGCTGCACCGAGGCGAACCTGCTCCTCAAGATGAATCCCCATATCGCCGACCAAGAGATCGAGCGCTATCAGAACGTCCTTAAAAAGCTCTCCATCACCGGTGAGTCAGGTCTCGCAAAGACCTTTGCAGAATACAAGAAGGACCTGGGGCTCTTCGAAAAGGAAGAGGCGGCAGAGACTCCCATGGAGATCCTTCCTGCCCCCAAGACGGCGACACTGGATGAACTCGCCGGCTCTGATGTACTGCCGCGCCAGAATCCGATCCTCGACATGGTGCGTGCCGGCATGCTGAAATTCCACGTCGATATCCACGCCTACGACATGGGCGACCGCAGCCGGACACTCTCCATCAGGAAAACAGAGGATGATGTCACCGTTTCTCTCGGAGACGACCTCTGCACCACCGGCTGGCTGGCCGAAAATCAAAAGGCAGGAGAGATCACCCCGGCGACCGAAGACGTTCTCATCCTCATCACCGGATTTGCTCCGAACCGAAAGAAAGTCGCCGCCGCAAGAAATGAACTCGCCCGCCGCGTCAAGTCCGCCTTCGACCGTGCGGTAGAGGTCGGCTGGATCGAAGAAGCGCCGCATACCTTCGAGACGGATATTTGACGGTGGCTAGTAAAGAGACACATTTCACTTGTCCTTCACTGCTCTTTCATACCATAGTCACCCTATCCGCCCCTTCGGGGCACCTTTCCCTAGAGGGGAAGGCTATTAAGTCAAGGAAATCGTTAGTTACGTAACGTCTTGCTTCCCCCTTCGGGGGAAGTGCCGAA
>ENA-UOJS01001069-UOJS01001069.1-human-gut-metagenome-genome-assembly--contig:-C74-NODE-1069-length-24618-cov-7.777796_pt1 | contig 24618 bp, 18 predicted proteins | sample MGYA00242355_ERZ723902 | MGnify/ENA metagenome assembly ERZ723902
GCCTTATTTGCTTCTTCGGCTTTTTGTTTTGCAAGTATTTCATACAACTTAATCTGAGCTTCAAGATATTTGCTCTGCCGTTCAATTTTTGCAGTTTCTTCGTCAGTTACACCATCGGTTTTACTTGCTTCATCTTTTTTCTTTTGAAGATCTTTCCACTGCTTGTTTAAATTTTCAAGTGTGGTGGCTGTTTCTTCGTATGCTTTGTTTGCTTCGCTGGCTTTATTGACTAAATCTTCATAAGTTTTTATAGAAGACTTAATCAATTTAATAAGCTTCTCTACAGCAAATACAACAGCACCAATCGCAAGACTAAGTAATAGTTGTTTTCCTACAGACACAGCAGCATTAAATAAAAGTTGAGCTTTTGTTGCATCGTTTGTAGCATCGGCCTGTGCCTGTTTTGCAACAGTCTGAGAAATAGCAGCCCTTGTTTCATGCTGTTCTTCTGCAGTCAAAGTAGTAAAGGTCGTAGAGTTCTCGATATTTGATCTAGCCTGCTCTGTGGATAACAAATTATATTGCCCATCAGAGGTCATCAAACCGGCTTCAACCATTATACTCTGTTGCTGTACTTGAGAAAGGGAAGAAGTACTTAATTCACGCTGATACAACTGGGCATTAAGATTTTCTCCACTAGCAAGAGATTCTTGTACTCTGTTAAGGTACTCTTTTTGTCCTTTGGAAAGATTGACGAGGTGAGATGCGGCAGTCTGTTCCTTTTGGGAAAGGTTTTGTAACTGAATAGCAAAATTTTCAATGTCTTTATTATTGTTAAATTGTGCTTTGCCACTAACTCCCATCATTCCCCATGCACCGGCAATGCTATTCACTTTTGCAAGTTCTTTTGCAGCCGTAATGGCAGAATTTGCTGTGCCATCCAGCTGCCTCTGAACATTAGAAATCTGTTTGGCCGAACCTACGGTAAACAAACTACTAAGAGCAGCTGCAGCAGGGGAAAGCACACCTGTAAACTTAACAACATCATTTATAAGGTCAATAATGGCAGTTCCAAGTTTTACAACATTTTTAATGACATCATCATCAAGCAAATTTCCAGAAAGTCCTTCAAAAGAAGCTTTCATTACTTTAATCAGGCCCTTGATACTATTTAGGTGCTTTTCATTTTCCTCAATTGCGCTACCAGTAGCATTCTGAGCAGCTTCCATGGCATCCTTTGCATCATCCCAGTTTTCCAGCATACCAGCCACAATATTAGCACGGTTCTTGCCAGCAATCTGTTCCAGAATATTGGCCTGGTCAATGTCGCTCAAATCTTTCCACTTTGCAGCCAGCTGATCCATAATGTCATAGGTGGACTTGAAAGCACTATTGGTGTCCATGATTTCGACGTCGGCAAGATTCTTCATTTCCTCACGCAACTTAGCAGTACTCTTTGCCATTCCGTCAGTACTTTCACCGGCATCTTCGAGTTCAGTCTTAGCACCACGAATACGCATAGCCACAACACGCAAAGCGTTACCAACTTCTTCTGGGTTCTGTACAACATCATTGGCAGCAACAATCATGCCAATACTTTGATTGATATCATTGCCTGCAGAATTCAAAGAGGAAGCAGAGCGCTGTAATGCTTGTCCAATACCCTCGCTGCTAATTGCGAATTTATTCAATCTGTTACTTTCACGGATCGACCGTTACTGACCGTAAATAATACGGCGGATAGTCATTTCTGGCTACCTCTCATGTTTCATGTATTAGGTTATAGCATGAGTTCGGACTGTATATTACCGGCATATTACCGGAATTTACTTCAACATACCTGTTGCCAGGTATATCCTGCAGTCTCTACGGATTTATAAAGCATAACTTTTGGCTTTATATCTTTCCTCGGTCTTGAGTGCCTCCACCCTTTAACCGATATAGTAAATTTGGGGCAATGTTGTTTACCCACTTTGTTAAATTTGTCAACAATTTGAATTGAGTTTTGGGCTTGGATATTAAAGGCTTTCATTGTAGAGATGATACTTTCAGTTGCTTCGCTGACATCATCAATACCATCACCGACATTTTTATACAGAATTGCGCTGTTTGCCAATTCAGCAGAATCTTCAAGGCTATATCCAAGCCGTGCAAAGTCAGCTGTAGCATTCACGACATCAGAAATTGTAGCACCAAGATTTTTAGCTTTGTCTGCAGCATTAAGCAAAAACTGATCATAAGTAGCATCGGTTTCGTCTGTGACCTTTTTTAGCTCAGTCATAGCAGTGTTGATGTCAACAACATTTTGGTACACTTGCTGTGCACCCTGTTGGATCAAGTGCAGACCTGCCATAATCATTGCAGTCTGGAAATGCTCTTTAAACAACCGCACAAGTTTCTGATCAATACTTTCAACCGTTAAACCAAGCTGTTCTGCTTGAGCTTCAAGTTGTGCCCATGCAGTACGCTGAGATTGTAAATCTCCGGTGCAATTAGCAACTTCGTTACGCACGCGCTGCATGTTATTGTATAAATCAGTATTTTTGCTGACATTTTTATTCACGGCCATAAAGCGCTCAATTTGTGCACTTAGGTCAGCAAAACCTTTCTGATCGCCCAAACTGTCATTTGTTGATTTTATTTGCCGGGACATTTGTGCATATGCAAGATTACAGTTTTTTAACTGGTCTTGCAATGCACGTAATTGTTGAGCCTGATTTTCGTAACCCGAATCATCATTGGCAATATCATTGAATTTTTTAAAAGAATCATTAAAGCTTGCTATATCTGCGCCCTTATTTGCAAGATCTTGTGCTTGTGTACTTAGGGCGGTTGCTTTGCTCTTTAATGTTTCAATAGAAGTTGTTAGATGTTCTTGGTTTACAGTAGCCTGTGATGCCGATTGCCCCATATTGTTATATGCGACTTCTACTTTATAGGCTCCATCTTCAACGGCTTTTGCAAGTTCTGGAAATCTATCAAGGAGATCAACTTTATTATCGTCATCTCCAATAAGAGTGTGTATACGACTAGCGGCCTCACCCATTTTATCGGCAGCAGAAATCATTTTGTCATAAGCAACTTCAACATTGTCTTCGCTACCATTTGCACTGAACTTAGCCATATCAGCGTTGGCACTAGCAGCAGATCTGGCGGCTGAAATATAATCATTCAATGCACGAGTTAATTGCTTTGTTTTATCTTTCTGCTCTGATGTATTATTATTTGTGGTTTTTGCCGTGGCACTCAACTGTTCTTGCGCATTAGCTGTTTCTTTTATAGCATTACTAGCACTTTTAGCCTGCTTTTGAATATTTTCTAAAGACTTAGCAGCCCCTTTACCAAAAGCTTCATCTAAACTTTTTTTTAAGGAAGTCTTGTTGACTTTGACATCAATCGTAACAGGATTTTTTTGAGTATATTCTGTAACTTTCTTAAGTTCGTCTTCCAAGCTAGATTTTGTCGTGTCAAGTTTGACTTTAACCTTAACACTCAATTCTTTTGCCATACAATTCCTCCCTCTGGGCTATAGTAATTTTGCTTTGCAAATCAGTTACAAAATTCTGTAAACTATGGGTAAAAAATAAAAAAGGTTGGCACAAAACATGCCTACCTAAAATATATAAAAAAGGGAGGGAAGTCAGTTCCTAATCTCCCAACTCATCATCTCATCAAATTTGAATTTCATGCCGTGGTTTCCGCCAATCGCACTATAGTGATCGAATAGGTCAACCAGACTTTCTTTTTCACGTAATGTTAGCGACTTATTTTCATAGTTTTTGTCATAAATCGTATTCATTGTATTACGCAGCTCTACTTGGTTTGTTTCATTCTGACTTTTAAATTCTTCGGTAACTTTACGTTTCCATTTCTCGTCAGATTCAATATGGCTTTTTAGCAAATCTTTCAATTCACTAATCGCCTTTCGCATACTTTCCATTTCATCTTTATATTCTTTTAACACGTGGTCTGTATTATCACTCTTGGATGCTTTTCTAATTTTTTCAATACACCACTTTCTTAGTGGCTTTACAAACAACATCACACAAGCAATGCTTGTACTAATGGCTCCCATAAAGGAACCAATAGCTTTAGTGATTTCAAATACTTCTTCCATAAGGTTTCTCTCCAAACTCCATTCATATAAAAAAATAGAGCAGGGGAGTGAACCCCTGCTTTCATAATTGCAGATACATTTATATTTTACAATCTATTTAATAATTCCAAGTGATACACATTACGTTTTTTGTTGACCAAGGATAAGTGTTGTTCCCAAACGTAGTATTTATCTTACCAGTGATAATCTGTATTTCACCTGTTGATTTAATTACACATGTGGCAGGATAGAATATCTGTCCTTTTGTAGTACCATTTATTGTGACAGCACAATACATGTTTATTGTCGGCTTATATGGACTTTTTACTACACCTATTTGAATGAAGCCGGAAGCACCACTGGTGGCGGCTCCTGTTCCATATACAGTTAAAAATGCCGTTCTTCCTTTTACAAAAAGACCAATCGAACCTACCATAGATTCTGTACTTATATAATTAAATATACTTGTAGAAGTAAGATCGAAAAGTTTAACACAATTATTATAGGCATTTAGCACTGCTGAAGGCGTTGCTGCAACACCTTCGCTTGAGTTACTTTTTGTACTATAGTCATCGCTAAGTTTTACTCCTCCCAGTGTCGAAGCATCTGCTGTCGGTAGTGTATACTTAGTATCTGTTGTCGGCGGTGTATACCCCAAAGCATTTGTTACATTCGCCTTTGTCAAACTAATCGTGCCGGAATTCTCCGTAATGTTACTCCCGATTTTTACACCACCCAAAGTCCAAGCACTTGCGGTTGGCAGTGTGTACTTGGTATCAGTCGTAGGTGGCGTATAACCCAGTGCATTTGTCACGTCAGTCTTACTAAGGCTGATCGTGCCGTTGTTCACTGTAATATTGCTGCCAATCTTTACACCACCTAGTGTAGAACCTGTCGCCATAGGCAGCGTATAAGTTGATCCACTACTTGCAGGTGTCATATAAATCTGGTTGCTATTTAACGTTCCCGCATTCTTTGCATTGTCATACTGGCTTTGTGTCAGGTAGTTAATTACCAAACTGTCCAGCTTTGTATTTGTCGCCATAATCATATACCTCTTGTTACAATCGCGCTGATCGCAGATAGTCCGCTCGGCAGTCCAGTCAGTTTTCCGTTGCTGATGCTCAGGCTCAGATTGCTGCTGCTTGGCCCACCGTACATGGCGCTCTTGTGGTACTTGTCGCCCTCAAACGCGATCAGGCTCGTAGTCTGCCCGCCCCAACCGCTGGAACTGGTCATGGTGCCGTAGCCCCAAATCTTAATCGTGCCGCTGCTAGTCTTAAAATTCACACTGGGCGAGGTCGATGTCACATGATACGCTTCCACATTATTGTTCCCACTACTTCCGCCACTACTGCTCCCAGCATAATTTCCTGTCACACCAAAAATGCTTACGCCGCTTTTGATGTTTCCAGCCACAAGGTTCGCATCACCTTTAATGGTCTGCGCACCGTTCAAATACTGGCTTGCAGCAATCGTCTGGTTACTGGTCGTTGGTGTATAAGTCGCAGCAGCTTTCTTGGTCACACCACTGCCCACATATGTAGTCGAAATAGCATTTACAGTCACCTGGCTCAATCCGCCGTATCCGCTGTCAGGTTTTACAGTCTGTGTACTTTCACTTGGCGATACAGTTTTGCTTTGCAAACTCACACTTCCGCTTCCACCACTGCTGCTGCCCGTATAAGTACCAGAAACTCCAAAAATCTTCACGCCGTTTCTAATGTTACCGGCGGTCAAATTGCTGTCACCCTTAATCGTCTGGGTCCCATTCAGATACTGGCCGGATGCAATGCTCTGGTCACTCGTTCCTGGCGTATAAGTCGCAGCACTCTTTTTCGTTACGCCGCTTCCCACATAAGTTCTCGATACTGCATTTACTGTAACCTGGCTCAAACCGTCATAGCCATTGTCTGCTTTGATCGTCTGTGCGCTCTCACTGGGGCTAACCGTCTTGCTCTGCAAACTCGCCCCACTAGCACCACCAGTCACAAAACCTCCCTGCATATCCACCTGCGTACTTCCTAAATAAACTCCCATATGAAAATCACCACCTGCTAATTGTCACACTTGTTGCGCCAACACTGGCTGCCGTAATGCTGATAGATTTTGCACTACTGCCATCCCATGCACCCTGGCTTGTCCCATTCAGGTTAATCGTCAAAGCTGCATTCACCTTGTTGGCGCTCGTTGCGGCACCGCCTGCACTGCTGGACCCAGCATAATTGTGGGTGTGACCGCTTGCCGCCTTACCATCAATCAAGCCTTTCAATACCTTGCCTTGATTTGCACTCAAGCTATCTGTGGTCGAACCCGAAGTCAAATTGTCCTGGATTCCTCGCCATGTATTTGCCGGTACAGCCCAGGTTCCGTCTCCACGCAAGTAATACGTCTGTTGGCCTTTGGCCGGTGCCGGAACAAGTCCTGTGCTGCCAGCCGCATCAGCGGTCGCTTTCGCAAACACGCCATAGGTTGTATTCGTATCCGGGGGTACAGCCCAGGTTCCGTCACTGCGCAGGTAACGGTTCGCATTGCCCGCCACCGGCGCAATCACCAAGCCGGTACTGCCCGCTTCGCTTGTGGTCGCTCCCTTAAAAGTGCCATAAGTCGTGTTGGTATCCTGGGTCGTAATGGTGCTGGTCGTACCGTCATCTTTGGTACAGGTAATCGTTGTGCCGTTTACACTCAGGGATTTAATCACACCATGAGTATGACTGCTCGGTGTAAAGGTACTCGGTTTCCCCGTCACGCTGTCCCATGTATGGGTGTGTCCGGCCACAGCATAATCACTGGTGTTCTTGGTCACAATCGTGCCAAATGCACCCCTGTTGCAATAAACCAGGTTAGAACTTGTTCCACTATACGCGCCGTTCCAATAAGCGATAAAACTCATATCGGGCACATACTGCTGGTCGGTTGCCGCATCTTTCCAGCCACTGGCACCTTGTGCTGTCAAAGTTCGCACATTCTTAACAGCTGCTGTCCCTAGCGCCGGGAAATCCGTGATCTGGCTCTTGGTGTGTGTGTGGTTGCTCGCAGCTTTGCCGTCAATTAACGTCTTCAAAGCTTTGCCCTGGGCGGCTGCCAAACTGTCATTGGTTGAGTCACTTGTTAAGTTATTTTGAATTCCTCGCCATGTGTTCGAGGGGGTTCCCCATGTACCGTCACCTTTCAAATATTGGTTTACATTGCCCGTACCTGGCGCGGGTACCAAACCGGCACCACCAGCAGCGGAACTGGTTGCACCCTTAAATGCACTATATGTTGTGTTGGTCGGTGTGCTCCAAGTACCGTCACCGCGCAAATACTTCACCTGGCTTCCAGCACTGGGGGCGGGCACAAGTCCTGTGCTGCCAGCCGCATTTGCAGTGGCCGCGGTCATGCTGGAGTACGTTGTGTTGGTATCCTGCGTGGTAATCGTGTCAGTCGTCCCATCGCCCTTGGTAAAGGTAATGGTTCGCCCGCTTACACTCAGTCCGCGGATGTAACTCGTAATGGCCTGGTCTTTGGCATCGTTGGTAGCCTTGGTTGCACTACCGGCGCTAGTCGCGTATTTCACGCTCTTAGCGCTGTCCGCCGTGTTATCCACACTGCCCAGCCCAACATCGCTCTTGGTAAGTGTGCGGAACGTTGCCACGCCGTTTGCACTGGCCGGTGCTGCCAAAACAGTTCCCTTTGTCCGGCTAATTGTCGAATCATAATACTGGCTGTGTGTGTGGCTAGCCGGGGCCTTCCCATCAATTAGATCTTTTAGCACTTTGCCCTGTGCAGCACTCAGGCTTTGATCTGTGGCCGTGCTTGTCAGGTTATTTTGTACCCCACGCCATGTATTCGTATCGGTAAACTTGGCATCCGCAGGCACGCTTTTGCCCAAAGTATAAGTTGTAGTAACCGGTTTGCCATCACTAAAATAAATCGGCTGTGTCGCACTGCCTGCGCTGCTTGTCAACTTTGTAGCGGTGTCTGCATTGCCGGTCAACTTGCCAATAAAACTCGGAGCTGTTACAGAATCGCTCACATACAATTTGGACAGCAAGCGGGACACTCCGTTTACAATAAGATTGCCTAACTGAGCCATCCTATCATCTCCTTTTTACATCTCTATAAAGTTATCCATTACGATTGAATCATCGGTGAGTTTACCAGCACTTGTTAAGCCATCAACGTAACTATCGGCAGGCACAACCCGGATATTGGAATATGTAATCGTGCCTTTTCCATTGGAATAATTCGTCCGGCAGCCAAGCTGGAACCCGGTACAGTCGTTGGTTATACTGAACGTAGCAACATATCGCTTGCTCCCGCTGTCAGCGCTTAACACAAGATCTTTGAATCTTTTTAGATTATTGATCGCGTTACACATTGGGTTGTCATAATTCCAACTCCAGCTGGTTCCGTCATAACAAGAACCTTGACTAACAATATTAAAATTATCCGCCACATCTGTTTTGAAGCCACTCCAGATAACGGTCATATCAATTACATAGCTTTTACCTTTTACAAATCCGGTAATGTTATTACCCATTATGGAATTGTTTGTTGCGGCGATAGGCGTGTAACTTTCTCTGGTAAACGTGTTCAGCATAGCGCCGTTTGTCTCTACAAAACTCCCCGCATTCACAACCCCGCTTTTATTCACCCCCACACTCATGTTTCAATCAGCTCTCCCTTCGTCAACATCGTTCCGGTGCTTGTAATCGAAACCGGTGTGTTGTATAGCTCTGCAATGTCCGCGTCCGATAGAGTAGTAGCATAAATGCGGAAATCGGATAACGCATAATCAGATTCATCATACATGGCGTTTCCAATAAAGTGTTGATTGTGCGCACTGGCGTATGTAGTATTGATTTTCTCATTCACAACGGTTTTCACTAACACACCGTTTACATAGTATTTTGCTGTGTGCGTAGTTAAGTCCCATGTAAGTGAATACATATTCCACTTATTTAATCCATTATCAACCGTCACGACATTGCTGCAACAGTCCATGCAAAGACCAGAGTTTCCTGTAGTTCCAAAAATAATAAAATCGCTTTTATTCCCCGTCCAGTCGTAAAAATTGGCGAAAAATATGAAATTTCTCCATGTTGCTGTGGTTGAAAAGCGATCCACCCACAAACTAACAGTTCCTTGCTGCATTGTTTCAAACGAAAAGTTTGTCGTATTTATGTAAGGCTTTCCACCATCAACAAAACGATAGGCACCGGTATATCTTGGCGTATTATTCGTATAAACCATGTAGGATGTATTTTTTGCTACAGCATGGTTTCCAAACCCGCTTGTATCATACACCGTGCTATCCGCCCAGCTGCCATTGCTTCCACTTGCCGCCGTATTGCATTCACTTACACAAACGTCTTTCAAGTCAAAATCGCATGTATAAACTTTGTCTTTGGTCACCAAACTCTCTGAGTAAAATTCAACCAGCGGTTTCGTATCATACTCCGTGCCGGATCTTGTGTACTTTGCGTCCAGCTTGATCTGGATGTGGTATTCATGCCACTGGTTGTCCGCCACCGTGATCGTCTTCATACTCGTAACCCAGTCATTGCTGATGTGTGCCGCTCTAAAGCTAATGTTAAAGTTCTTGCTGTGGCACCGTACCTTGCAACTGTAATCATATGTCTTGCCCGCAGTAAAACTAAAAGTAGGGAAGTAAAAATTATGCCAGGTATTATTGCCGGTTCCTGTATAACTCAGCTTGTAATTATACCCGCGTTCATTTGCCAGCTTGGTCACAGTATAGCTACTACCGCTCGGCTTCCCCTCAAAATTATCTCCACTATATTTGTTAATACTCCCTGTTGCATACGGGTCATTCAGCGGATAGTGACAGCACAGCCCTTGTGCAATCTCGTGAACTTCTTTAGGGCTGAGAACGTTATCGTAAATACGAAAATCAGCGATAGAACCGTTATAATAATAAATATTACCTCCAGAATAATGGAAGCACCCAATCCCAACGCCAATACTTTCCGCAAACGTCGGTGCTGTTCCTCCAAAAGTCGCATTAACCTGCACCACACCGTTCACATAAATCTTGATGTTCGTCCCACTCTTCACAAATGCAACGTGGGTCCATTGACCACTTGTTACGCCGAACATCCAGCTGGAACTTCCAAATTTTGCCTGGCACTGGGTGGCACTTGCCACTTCCAGCGCATAACCAAAAGCCATCCCGTCCGCCCTGCCAACCGTGAAAACATACTGACTGGTGGTTCCGGTGTAATTCGTGTTCAGCCAAACCGCCCAGCTAAAATTATCCAGATAGTCAAAATCATGCACACTGGCGGTTTTAATCACCGTATTTCCAGCAAACGTGGCGCATTTCCCCATATTGCCGTTGCCCCAGCTGCTGGGCGCACCGCTTATTGTGGTTCCATTCAGCCCCAGCTGCCGGATGTTTCCATTCAGTGGCAGCCATAATTGCAAAGCCAAATCGCGCCACCTCCTTAACTAAACGTAAAATTCACACACTTGTTTGTTGCATCGTATCGGAGTGTACACCCATCGCCAATCATGACCTTATTAGCACTCATGCGTCCGGCAACACCAACACCGCCACTTACCTTCACAGCACCAGTACTTTTATTCGTAGACGCAGTTGTATTTGTAAACGCAGTCACGCCCGTCACAGTTCCGCCCGCCAGCGGTAGATATGGATGGCTGTGCGTATCAGCTTTGGTTTTCAGCTTCGCGTCAATCTCGCTCTCCGTATAGTACCGATCATCATGGGTATGGCTTGCCGCAGCATAGCTACCCTTTGGCTGATAAGTAGCGTCACCCTTGCCCTTGATGTAACTCCACAGGGTAGAAAATTTCACACGTCCAAAAGTATTGCCGCCTCCGGTATCTTGTCGTACAAAGTAAGTGTTATCTGTAGGAATTGAAGTCCATGTAGTTGTAAGCGTTGCCAACAGACTATTTGCCCCAGCCTCAGACTTGTCTACTTTTCCGCTAATATCTTGATGTGCGGTAAGATACTGGCTGTGCGTATGATTTACGGCAGCTTTCCCATCCACCAGGGTTTTCAGCGCCTTGCCCTGCGCTGCGCTCAAACTGTCGGTCGTACTGTCGCTGGTCAAGTTGTTCACAACTTTCGGGTTTGGGGTATTGATAATCAGTCGCCCATCTGCATCCGCCGTTACGCTCGTAATGCCGGTGCCGCGCACCTTTACCGTACCCTTTACCATATCACCATGTTTCAGTTCCAAATTGGCTTCCGTGGCATCAGCCTTGCTGACCCCAATTATAAAATCAGTATCATTCAGCATTACCCAACCAGAGTTATAAATATATAAATCTCCGGGCGGCAGGTAATAAATCTTCCCGGCCAGCGGGGCCAATGGCAGCTCACTCACGCGTTCCAGATCGCTTCCAATCCGAACTCGCCCACCGGCTGTGTCCCGGTAAGTGTTTCCCGTATCCAAGCAGCATACCAGCTGTCCATCCACAATAGGAGTTTTATCCAGCTGCGACTGTTGGATCTCGCATAAAGAAAGTTTTGACATCGTAAAACTCCTTTTTGTAACAATAAAAAAACCGCTTACCTGCGTACAGATAAGCGGTTTCGATTCAGTATTCAGTTTAACAAATTTTGCATTGACGGTATAATAATAGCAGAACTAAAACACCAACGTTTATCTTTTTTTCTTGCCATATCTTCCTCATAGACGTAATAGGCGGTCAAACCTCCCATCTGCCGCAAGGTATTGTGGAGCGCCCCTACTTTGCCTTCCGGTAAATTCATTTTTTGCCAGGAGGTGATGCTTATGCCGGATCTATCCTTTGTTGATACCATCGTCATCATTGGCGTTGTGTTCACTGGGGTTCAAACCGTCGTAGCAGTTATCACATTTTTTCGTGATAATAAAAAGTAAAACCGCCCTGTCGCAACCAGAGCGGTTTTCGCTATGATGGTTTAGCCATTGTAGTTTCATCGTAAACTGAGGCGCGACCGTCTATGTCGGTGCCGGTGCCTTAGTTCTACTATTATTATATATTCAACATCGTTGTTTGTCAATACAATATAAAACCTTCGCTGCACAGTGCATGTTCTCCTACTCGCAAAACACTGGCCCTGCAGCGAAGGCTATTTTTTATGTCAACTTGAAATAACTAACCGCTTGGCCGTCTCAGCCAATGGTCTTCCAGGTAATAGCGCCCTCAACAACCTTCACGCGGGTATCCATGGCAGTATTCAGGCCGTCAGCATACGCCTTGGCGGCATCACGGGCAGCATTAGCCTTGGCGGTTGCGTCAGTAGCGGCAGCACCAATGGCCTCGCTCTTGGCGGCAGCCAGCTGTTCAGTGCTCACCTTGGCATCCCAGGTGGCCTTCTGTTCCTTGGTCACATGGATGTCGGCATTCGCAGCGTGCGTATCCAGGGCGGTCTGCACAGCCTTGATCTTTTTGTCAGCTTCGGCCTTGGTATAAGCATCAGGCACAGCAACATACAGGCCGTCTTCCTCCAGGGTAATGGAGTTGTCAGCCTTGGCGCTCACTTTCACCTTTACACTGATCTTATTGTCAGTAGAAACAGTAACCTCAGCGGTGGAAGTTGCCAGACCGGTGTAAATATCAATCAGGCTGCCAACCGGGATCTTGATCACATCGCCGCTGGTAATGGTCAGCTCAATGTTTTTGTCCTTGGCATTATAAGTACCGCTGGTCACAACCAGATCCTTGCCCAGCGCAATGGTCAGTTCATCGCCGCCAAATACCGGCAGCTTGATGGTGCGGGTGCTTGCGTCATAAGTCGGTGCATGCACAACGCCAGTCAGGGTGGTAGTAACGGGGTCGCCGCCCTTGGCAACACTCAGCACGCCCTCATTGTAGGTAACATCGGTAACAAACACACCCTTGCCGCCAACAACGCCCGCAATCTTGGCATCAACGTAGTCGGCAACAGCCTTGGTGGTCGGCACATTGTCATCGCTGGCGCTGGCAGCCGGGATTTCAGTTACGGTGGCCTTGTTCAGCTGGATATAGCTGGTGCCATTGAACACATGCAGGGTAAAGTCGCTGGTGCGCACATAAACAACGCCCTGCACCTGACCGGAAGCAGGCAGGGTGCTCACCAGCTTGCAGCTCTTGGTGTATTCAACTGCGCCCTTAAAAATCTGCAAAGTGTCAGTCAAAAAATACAGGGTGTCGTTGTCCTTTACCTGCAGGGCTTCAAACTTAGCTTTGGTACCATAATTAAATTTTACTTCTGCCATAATTATTTCTCCTTAAATTTCATGTTGTTTTTGTCGATTAAAATTCTTGCCAAACAAATCCAGTGCTTGCAGTGTTGAACGGTTCAACAGCAAACTTCCCGGTATCCAACAGCTGTACAATCCACGGCTCATACTTGCCCGCGGTATTTTTAATCATTACGGTCTGCCCGGCATAAGTGTCGCTGCTGTTGTTCAGCTGTTCATTGGCTTGTCCGTTGCTGTCAAAAACACGGGTTCGGGGGCGGATCGCCTGCTTGCTCTTATCGTCACGGATGTAATAAAACTCCGATGTATCCTTGGTAATAACCAGGTCCTTCTCGTCAATAATTCCATTCGTAATCGCTGTATCCAGGTTTTCCGCGTTACCATAGCCCAACTTACTTGTGGTTGCCATTCTCCCAACTCCTTTCTCCATTTGTCGCTATATAGAAAAAATGCAGGCGGCCAAGCCTTAAAACTCAACCACCCGCATATTTCCATCAGTTGTACTATCGCCACCGCCGCCGGAACCGCCGCTGCTCTTGATCTCTACCGCATTGCCAATCGGGCTTCCGTTGGCGGTCAGCTGCAGCATGTCATTCTTGTAGCTCAGGTTGTCGGCCTTGCTGTTCATCATGGTGTTGCTTTTATCAATCATGGCCTTCAGCATAGCCTGCATTGCAATAATCCGCTGATCCAAAGCATTCAGTGCTTCGTCCGGGATTGTGGCCGCCCAGTCGTAAACATCAACAATTTTAATTTCGCCCGGTCCAACCTTGCGGATGTACTGGGTGGTCCTTCCTTCAGCATCCATCTCAATGTTGCCAAAGGTCAGCTGGAACTCAATCACACCGGCCTCACTGGTCAGCGCTGTATCAAAGGGCAGCTTGTATTCCAGCTTGTTTTTATACAGCTCGTCACTCAACGTCAAAAACTCGGTGCGGTATTTCTTGCTCACCGGCAACCGGTATTCCAGCATCACCACATAGTCGCGCATGTCTTTGCCCTTATACTCCGGGTCAGCCAAAAAATGCAGGGTATCTACCAGTTTGCTCTGCTGCATCACACGCTCCACCACACTGGCGGTCAGGGTATTGTCCTCGTTAATCAGGATCGTGTACATTGCTCGTCTCCTTTCCGCCCACAATGTAGTCAAACTCATTGCGGCTGATTTTGCCCTTGTGCCACAGCGCATTTAGGGTCGCTTCTTTTAATCGGCGATCCAAATACAACCGCCGCAAACTCTCCACAAAGTCACTCATAGCACACCTCCTTCAATCAGGCTCAGGGTATAAGCATCAATAATAGCCTCAGGGGTTTTGGCCCCCAAGGCTTTCAGCTTGTCATATTCGTAAACACTGATCTCTTCCAGCTGCACGGTATCGTATCCTGCCGCCGGAATGTTATAGTATCCGTCCACATGCCAGATGTAGCGCCCATCACTGCTCACAATTCCTTCGGCATCATCTGCCGTGCAGTTCACCATAATCCCGTGTTTCGCCTGGTATTTCACAAAACTCAGGTGGTCAAGGGTATCAATCACCTGGCCGTTATATATCACCTTGTAATACATTTCGTCCCTCAACCTCCTTTACACGCTGAACATCACGCGCACGCCATGCTGCTCATTCGGGGTAACATAGCTGTAAATCTGGCCGTCCGCTGCAACCTGCAAAAAGTAATCTGCATACTGAACATTCGGGCTGCGTGTCCAATAAGTGGTGGCCGCGCCATCATCGTCATAGCAAATTCGGCTCTGATTATCCGTCATGTAACTGATCGTTGTACCTTCATAAATATACGGCTCACTGTTCATGCTGGGGTTCAGCTCATATGCAGCCGGTATAAAGAAGTAACAATCCGCCGTTACAATTTCCTTGGATGTTCCGCCCGCACTGGATGTCACTTTTACCTGCTGGATCAACTGCTGCCATCCAATCGGCAAGGCATTCGGCAGTCGCTTATCCAGGTAGGTGCGCAGCGTTGCTGCGGGCCAACCGCCATTGTTGTAATAGCTGCTGGTAATCGGCATCTTGCGTGCCAGCGTATTTTTCGCCAAAAACGTCATTGCGCAGCGCTTGTTTGTGTTATCGCTTAAATAAAACTGCTTAAATCCGCACATCTCATATTCGCGGGTTTCATGCGGCCATGCAGCCAGCTTCCGGCAGGCATTGTCGCCCAGGTCTGCATACCAAACTTTCGCCCAGTACACATCACCCTTGGCAAACCGTTCATATTCTCCGTCATCTGCCTTGGCGCAACCAAACACCAGCGTTGCATTGGTCTGTGTAATTCGTCCACGGTTAATCTCGGTGTAAACAATGTCGTCACCGTAAATGTTGGCTGTATACACATGCAGGTTGTTTTCGCCCTTCTTGTGGCGCATTACCACCATGTCACGGGTTCCAACTGTGGCAGCTGTTGCGCTTTCGGTACCCCAACTGATCTTGGCTCCATTATTGTTCCAAATGCGGATGCCGTTCATGCCGTTGGTTTCAAAACACTGCATCAGCACAGCATTGGCCGTATCAGTTGTGGTCATCCGGTAATCTACCGCCAGCACCCAGTCCCGGTCTTCCTTCAACAGCTGCACACCAGTATCCACATAGTTGGTGCCATCAAAGGTCTTTTTCTCGTTGATCAAAACTTTCTCTTCAATGTCAGAGTAGCTAAAGTCGTTGCCCATCGTAATGGTCACAGCGTCCTTGGGACTAACCACCTTATTCTCCACACCAACCTTTTTCATTGCGTAAATCTCAACCGGGCGCAAACTGCCAATCTCTTTGCCGTCAAAATAACCAGAGGTATATTCGCAGCTGTCATATACCGCATTGATGTCCTTGTCTCCGTTCACATATCCGCCCTTGTCCCAATGGTCAAACAGGTAGAACTTATAGGCACCTTCCTCCGCCGTGTAGGTCGGGGTATCGCCTTCGTACAACACCATGCTGCCATAGGGGGCAACTGTTTTCTGCTTTTCCGCACCATTGTTCAGGTAGCGCACGGTATACTTCCGCACACTCTCGGTATATTTGGCCGTTACGGTCTGGTTGGTAAATACTGTAACAAACTCTGTGTCCCATCCAGCATAGGTAAAGTCAGTGCTCACTGTGCTCTTCTTGGTCGGCTTCGGGATCGGCTTCTCCGCACGGGTCACAGGGTCAACAGCCTTACCACCCTTGTCAATGTACTGCACATCCAAAACTGTGTGCTCGTCATCATCATTCACAAAGGTCCAGGTAAACTGTTCCACCAGCGTGTTGTAGCTGATCTTCAAATCCGGCCACTGTGCATTAAACTCTGCCAGCTTCTTTTCACGCATAATGGGCACATGTACCTTGCCCTCCAGTACAGAGTGCTCGGTATTATAGCCGTTCTCATCCAGGCCGGTCATCGTGTACAGCCGGTCAAGCAGCGCTGTATCCTCGCATTCCCAATCAAGGCCAGTCAGGCGCACGCGGTTCAACCCTGTGCATTTTTCCAACATAGCTTTCAAGTCAATGGTCGGGCAGCTTTCCACAACCAGTGTGGTCAGGTTCTCATAGCCGTCAATCTTCAAATTGGTCAGGTGGTTCAGGTTCTGTGCCGTCAGGCTTGCAATCGCAGGCAGTTCAGCCTTTTCAATCTTGCCGCCCTTGGCAAACGCCACACCGGTAATACCGCTGCCGCCGGCATAAAAATCGGTCAGGTTTACACATCCCGCCAAGCTGATGGATTTCTTCAGGTTTGGCACATTCTGCAAATTCAAGTGTTCCAGCAGCGTATTGTTGCCAACCGCAAAGTCGGTCAGGTTTGTGTTGCGGTAGCCTTCGGTGCTGTTGCCAACCTGCAAGTCGGTCAATTTCACACCATGGCTAAAATCAACATACCCAGGGTAAAACCCACTAATGTCGCCAATGCTCTGTATCAGGCTGGCATTGTAAACATAAACCTCGGTATCGTTCATGGCTGCAATCGGGCACTCAATCGTGTAGGTCTGGCCGCGCTTGCCGCGCATTTTTACCGGGTTGGAGCCATACAAAACACTCACATAGGTATCTGCATACGGGCGGATATGAAACGTACCGTCCGGCTGCACACCTGTCCAGTTGGTCGGGGTATAGCCGCGGATCGTCATATCATCAGCCGTGCAGGTCGTACCGCTGTACTTGCTCGCAATATACTTTTCCTGGTACTTCTGGTACTGACGGCGCTGGTGGCGCTTGTTGCCGTGCATCATCGGCAGGTAATTGGTCGTCCCATTGTCTTCATAGGTGCGGAAATATTTGCGCCGCATGTCCATGATCCAAAGCTTTTCGGGCTTCACATCCTGGTACGCCTCAATCTTGCGCAAAATACGGTTTGCACTCCAGGCCAAAGCGCTCTCGCGGTTCAGGTACATCTTCTGCAAGTCGTCCGCAAAAAGATCTCGTACCTTGCACCACAGCTTGCTGTCTGCCGCGTTAAACACGCTCTTGGTGCCAATGGTGTCGGTGTCCTCATAGCCGTAAGTCAGTGTCAATCCGCCCTCGTTGTCGTTGCCCTGGCAGGTATCGTTATCATAATCCATGCAAAAATCCCAATGGATCAAATCTTCTGTGTGGGGGAACACATTCTTGGCGCGGTTATCCACCATTGTGTGGCGCTCAGTGAACAGATAATAGAACAGCACACTGTCCTTGATAAAATGGTCCTCAAAGTGGGCCTTAAACTCTGCATCATCTGCATTTACTACCCAGGTCAGCAAGCTCTGCCAGGCATTCTTTGCCGCCTGTGTTTCTTCCTCGGTACACTTTTTGCTAATATAGCGGAACTCAAAACTGTGGTCGCCGTCCCAGGTTTCCTGGCTCAGATCATCACTCAAAAAGCGGGTCTGGGCATCGGTGTTATTATCAATCTCAACAATAACTTCCTTGTGGTTTTCGGGGTCCATGCCCTGGGTGTCATTGTTCTTCTTGCTGTTACCAATATCACCGCAGGCGTAAAAATGCCACTGGCCGTCCTTAAACACCGTCGCGTTCTCAACGTCCGTCTCCTGGATAAACACCACGCACGGGTAAAACGCCATCGTGTCGCGCACCTTCGGGTTCTCTTTCTTTGCCTTGCGGGTATATGGGTTAAACGTGTTGTAATCATCTGCAATGCAGGCGTTGTTTGCATTTTCAGAACTTGCAATGTTTACCTTGATATTAAAATATTTCTCCGGGATACTGTTCTCAGTCAAGGCATAGGTACTGCCGGTGCTGTCGTCGCCAAACGTAAATCCGCCGGAACAGTTAATATCAATGTTTCGGCCGCTCTCGCCATACGCATTGGAGCTGGTGCCCTGGCCTTTATGGCTACCGGTCGCGGTCCAGTTATCCTCCACGGCGCGTCCGTTCTTGTAAATTTGCTGGATGGTGGTATCAGAAACTTCATTCTTCTTACCGGTCGTAAAGGTCGGGGCGCTGATCTTGATAATGCGCAGGTCCGGGCACTTCTCGGCCAAAAGGTCAGCATCCAGCTCGCCGCTCACATTGGTAATATCGTTGCGGTTATAGCGTTCAATCATCAGCTCGGCGTTCTTGGCATCCGCAATAAAGTTGTCCAGGATTTCATCGTCTGACAGCTCCATGCCGTAGGTTTTCATGCGGTATACCTGCACATCACAGTCCGCAGAGCCAATCGTAATGCCAACCGGGCTTGCCTGTGTAAAGTTGTCGCTTGCATCGTACAGTTCCACCTTACAGGGGATACCGTCGCACCATAGCACCATCTCTTTATACTTGCTGTCCGGCAAAATATTGAACTCAAACTCCAAAAAGTCATCTTCGCAAATCGGCAGCTCAATGCGGTTCTGCTGGCTGGTCAGGGTAATCTTCTGTGCCTGTACCGTCAAACCAACGTTGCCATTTACGCAGGTTAGCGCCGTAGCATCGTAGTCTCGCACATTGGTGGTCTTAAACACCAGCTTAAAGTTCTTACCCTTCTTTTTGGCATCGTCCGCAAACAGCTTATAATCCAGCGTGGCGGTAGTTCCGGCTTTCACGCAAAAGTAAGTATCGCCGTCCTCGTCAATCTGGTAGCCGCCATTGCTCCAGTCAAAATTGTCGCTTACCGTCATCGCGGTATTGCCATCGGTCCACAGGCGGTTTTCGTCCGCATTGGTTCGGCCAGCCGGGTTAAAGTCAAACATCAGGTTGGTTTTCACCGGCTCAATGTTAATACCCAGCTCGGTAATTTTTACATTGATGGTCTTTACCGTCTCGCCGCAGGTAATGGTCAGCACATGGCTGCCAATCTCACTGCTCTTGTACGTCCAGGTCTGTTTGGTGCGTCCTACCGTCAGCTTGCTGGCAACAATGCCATCCACAGCCAGGGTCACATTGGTGTTGCTGCTGGCCGGGTCATACACGGTATAGCTGATCGCAACATTGCTGTACTGCTTGGCACTGTAATCCAGCACGGCGCAGCTGATAATCGGGGTATTATTGCCCTCTTCCACCCACATAATATCGTGGCGCAGGGTGTTGCTTGTCACCTGTTTGCCATTGATCTCCGCCGTCATGCTCACTTCCAACAGGTGGCTGCCGTGCTTCTGTGTGGGCAAATTGTAGGTCATCTGGCGGCCTGTCACTGCAGTGCTTGTTCCGCCAATCGCCTTGCCATCCAACTTAAAGCTGATGTTTTTGGCAATATTGCCATACGGAGTAAACCGGTAAGTTACTTCGCCGGAATAAAAAAGAGAGTCATCAAAAATACTCTCCAAATAAAACTCAACAACATTAACCGACCAGTTCTTGCTGCCTACACTGCCCATGCTGTCCGTAACCTGCAGCCGCACGGTGTTGTCACCGCTGTGCAAGTATTGCGTCACATCAAAGGTGTTCTTGCCCTGGGTAATGGTCGTGGTTGCCACCTTGGTGTTGCCCACATACCAGTTGCCAGTCGCATTACCGGTGTCATCGCCAGCATTATCCACACTCGTAAACTTAAAGCCGATCAATGCACTGTCACCCTGAACTACAGTCAGACTGCTGTCACCAATTCGTTCAATGGTAATGGTGCTGGTTGCCTCACCGCCGCCACCGCCACCGCCTTTAATGGTAACAACAGTCTTGGTTGTGCCATCTTCCAACAGGCTCAAATGACCGTCATCACTGGTATAAGTAATGTCGTACTCATGGCCGTTGCTGGGCTTAATATCTTTGATCTTTTCCTGGATTTCTGCAATATCGCTGTTGGCTGTATCCACACTGCCCTGCAAAGCTGTCACGGTATTCTTGGTCACAGTCAAATCATTGGTAAATCCATCCAGAGCAGTTTTGTCCGCCTTATCAGCCAACAGTTTGTTGGTTGCTTCCTTATTATAATAATCACTCTGCAAGGTGTTCGGCAGGTCGCCCACACTATCCTGCAAAGCTTTCACGGCCTCGTTGTTGCTGGTCTTGTATTCATCCAGCGCTGTGCTTACCGGGTTTACCGCCGCGCTGATCTTAGCATCCACCGTCTTGCCATATGCGGTCGTCCACTCTGCGCTGGGATCGGTGCTCAAGGTTACAGTTTTAATCACTGCATCGCCGTTATAAAATGTTAAAGCACGGGTACCCGCATCATACGCACAGTTAAAAGCCGCCAATCCGTCGATCCCAGAAATCTTGCCTTCCAACAGTGTAACAAAGCCGTCCACTTCTTCCTTGTTATAATACTTGGCAAGCTCCGTGGTCAGCTCAGTTTTCTTGGTATAGTTGGTGTCAAGGTCACTCTGCAGCTCCTGTTTAATGCCTGCTGCCGCATTCTGGATCTTATTATCCACACCCGCCGCAGCGTTGGCTGCATCCTGGGCGCTGGCCTGTGCGGCACTGGCATAGCTGGAAGCGTTGCTTACTTTCTCATCCATTAAAGCGACAAAACTGGTATACCAATCTGTATCAGGCTCTACCATTTTCTCGCCAGTTAAAGCTTGCAAAATGTTTAAGCGTCCGTTGGGGCGGGTACGCCACATATAACTTTCGCCCTTTTCGTTTACACCTACCGCAGTAATTTCAAATTGTATCTCACCGTCTTGTGCAGTGACATAATTACTCACAAGCCAAGCAAAACGAATATACTCTTCACTATAAGTTACATTTACCGGAGTAGCATATGCTTCTTGTCCACCTACATTTAAGTAATGGATCTGCAGCATCATTTCCATCAAGTCAATGCCATCATATCGTCTTGCCATCTGGAAGGGAATATACTGACTATTATTTTCTTGGGTAATGTTAATCTGGTTACTATCAACAACAATATTTTTATTTTCATCTACACGGGAATAATTGTCGTCGCTATACTGATAGTACCATTTGTATTTTTCACTACGTGTATAATTGTCATCAGCGGCATATGTACTTATTGCAGACGTTTCAACCTGCACAGGCTTGTTCGTATTAGAACGCATCATAGCCGCACGTTCATTCTTTAGGGATTTACCAAAAGAAATTGCCACAATCAATTCACCCCTATCTATTTTCATTATAAAATATCTTGCCCATGCCGCCTATAACCTTAATGATTTTCAATAAGGAATCAATCAAGTCATGGTTTCGTTTTTATAAAATCTTAATCTTCAAAAGCGCCTTTAATTAAATCAATAATTCGTTCAGGGTTAGCAGTTATCTTTTCTTGAGCTGGGACAATAAACGGTCGCGCTTCACGCCTTGGTTTATAAGCCCAATCAGCCTTTGGCATACTATCGCCAGTTCGTGCTGTTTTTGGGTTCCAATAACTAGCCCATGTTTCATGTTCTGCAGGGTTCCAGCCCATATATCTGCGATGTGTCAATAGAGCTTTTAGGTCAACCCATTTCCCGGCCTCAATCCAACTGGCAAACATTGTCCCGCCAACTGCTGCATTTTTTGCTTCATCAAAAGGCTGTCCAAACACAGAAGGGGAGGGCTTTGCAACATCTTTTACAGTTAATACGCTCTCGCCACCAGTTGTTTTAACTTCTCCAACCATACTATTTACATCATCAATACCACCAGAAGATCGCCCTGGAGTTTGTAAAATGACATTCTCTTTTGCAGTCTGAGAAATTGTTTTTTTTACTTCATCTGCTACTGCTGTTTTTAACGTATTGTCGATTATGCTTTGTGCGCCTTTAAGTAGATCGTCAAAATTTGTGTATTCGGGCATATAAGTGCCTCAAATTTCAAATTTATCTTTTTCTTCGCGGATTTTCTTTTTGTCTTCTTTTATATAAAACTTTTGTGTTACATCCGTTCCAAGATGATTAAGAAGGGAAGAGACATCCTCAAGACTCATACCAGCATTCTTCAAAAGAGTTGCGCCACTATGTCTAAAATCATGAGGATGTAATGTACTTACACCAATCATTGATCCAATTTCTTTGCACCATACATCCAATGCGCTGGCACTGATTGGCTGGTATGTCCCTTTATAATAAGCAGGGAATACATAGCCACCATCCTGTATTCCATGATGTTTCCTAAAATTGTACAATTCAAGCAGCAAATCCTTTACTTCGCTACTAAACATCAGATCAACAATTCGCTGTTCTTTTTCTAACACACCGATTACAATACGGTTGTCATAGTCAATAGCATCCCATTTTACATTACGAACAGCATTTACTCTTGCCAATGTACTTAAAGAAAACATCGCATACACTTGCATGGTTAAGCATAAATTTTTATCGCTTACCAACGTCGCTTTTTGGACTCTTTTGGCTAATGAAACCCTCATTTCATTCACTTGTTCTTTTGTAAGGTACGTCTGTACCATTACATTTACATCCTTTTTGGGGCGATCAATAAATTCCATGGGGTTTTCATTGATAATGCGTTTTTTGCGCAAGTACCGATAAAAAGCAGATATGGTACTCATGCGTCGTTTCATGCGGCGGCTATTATTCCCGCTCTGTTTGCAGAAAAACAAAAATTCTTCTACATCGTTCTCATCAAGTTCAGTAATACACACATTCCCTTGATTCTCTAAAATATAAATAAACCACTGTAACGCATCGTTAGAATAAGCATAGATAGTCTTGGGGCTTAATTCTCGCAAGCTCATATCCATTTCATATCGTTTCCAATATTTCAAAGTATTGGGATTTATTTTCTTTATCTTCTCTTCGTCATAAAAGCGAATCGGCGCACTTTTCTTAACCATACCTCATGCACCCTACCTTTTATTTCTTTTCTTTAATCTTTTCATACTGGATTGCAGCTCGCGCAAGCTTTTTCGGGGGCACTCGGCTCAAACTCTTTGCAGCCTCAGTCAAAGTACCCATGTCGATACCATCCAGATTCTTTTCCATTTTGCCCAAAATACCAGCGGCCATAACCAAGAAAGTATTCAGCGGGTTTTGCTCAACAGCAGCTCGTTCCAAACAAGCATCTTTCATTCCATTAAGTTCATCAATATTGATTTCACCAGGGAAATCCGATTCCCAATTTTCATAGGCAAATTCAGGCCATTCACTTTGCGGAATGTTTGAATAATCAGTTCCCAAATAATATTTTCTGGCAACAACCCTAAAAATCAAATCAAACAATGCAGGCTGATATTCGCCGCTAACAGTACAAAGCTGAATTACTTCATTTACAAAATCAACACGTTCCTGTAATGTCAAATATTTCATTATGTGTCTCCCTTTTATTTGTTTTTTTGCTTACGGCGGGCACTTCGCATTTTTTTTAGTGCGTCATACTCAATCCACCCACCATCTTTTTTGGAATAACTAATCCATCTGTAATCAAGATCAGGATATTTATACCAAAACATTTTTCGCTTTAGTAGGGCAGTAGGATCTGCCATACCTTTTGTGTCGATTATTTGTTTCTGCCCATCACTCCACGTTAAAACAAAATCTGCTTTATAAACAATCGCACGTACTGTTTCATTACTCCCATCGCTTTTCTTGTGTTTGTATCCGCACTGCAATTCAAATGGGATTTGCCGCTCACAGTTTAAGATTTCACCACTTTCGATTTTTGGTAAAACAAAATCACGATAGTATTTCATTTCCAGTTCGCTGTCAAAAATAATTCCAGCAAATGTACGGCGTGTTTTATCTTTACTCACATTAAATTTGCTTGCCATATATTTCTCTAAAACAAAAAAGCCGGGCAGCCATATAGGCCACTCGGCATAAGTTGATTTTTATAAAAATTCTAAAAACGTTATATTAAATATTTTGCTTTCGTAAAAATGGTCGTCACAAAGTTCTCTAAACCCCATGTTGCATCTGGCGTTTACTCGCTTTCAATAGAACCTTCTAACATTTTTGCAATATTCATCACAGGTAAAACAATCGGGGCAGTTTCTGGCTGCGCGGTAAGTAATGTCAGTTGAGAACGAATATAGGCAAAGAGAATGGCAACAGCATTATTATTCAATAGAACGTCTTTGTTGCTC
>ENA-UOJS01001071-UOJS01001071.1-human-gut-metagenome-genome-assembly--contig:-C74-NODE-1071-length-24595-cov-7.672046_pt1 | contig 24595 bp, 22 predicted proteins | sample MGYA00242355_ERZ723902 | MGnify/ENA metagenome assembly ERZ723902
GCTGCCGCGCAAACGCGCGGCAGCCCATTATTGCTACTTATTCATGTGAGTGACGGTTTTTCCGTCGCTTATGAGTATCACCGTTCCGTCGGTGTCCGTGCGGTATACCGCAGCGCCCGACACCGCAAGGCGGCGCAGCACGCCGTGATCGGGATGACCGTAGTCGTTTATCTCCGCACAGGATATCACCGCATATCCGGGGCTGAGGGCGCGTATCCAGTCATCGCAGGTCGAGGTGGACGAACCGTGGTGTCCGACCTTCAGTATGTCACAGCCCGGAAATTCCTGCCCGAATGCCGTAAGCACCGTGCGTTCGGATGCCTCGCCCGCATCACCGGTGTATATGGCGCTCGTTTCGCCGTAGGTTATCCGCACAACGGTCGAGGCATCGTTGCCGTCTGCCTTTTCCGGTACCGAGGGAAGCACGGTCACGCATATCCCTCCGACGTCTATCGCAAGCCCGGCGTAAGCCGTTATCTGTTCAACGCCGTGCTCTGCCGCCGTGCGGCAAAGGCTTTGATAAAGCTGTGTGTCGTTATCCCCGGCGGGCATGAGCGCACGTACCACCTCAAAATTCTCCATTACCGCCGCGGCTCCTCCTATGTGGTCCTCGTGCGGATGTGAGAAAACAGCAAGATCTATGCGGTGCACTCCCGCCGCTTCAAGCATATTGCAAAGGCGCTCCTCCGACTCGCACGAGCCGGCGTCTATAAGAACGCACACGTCCCGCGTGACTATCGCGGCGGCATCTGCCTGCCCGACATCGAAGAAATAAAAATACGCCTGTCCCTCCGGAATACCGCCTGTGACTTTGCCGTATACCCATGCGGCAAGCACGGAAAGCAGAAGCACCGCGGCGGCGATCGTTCCGATAGCCCTGCGGTGCTTCAGTATGCGCACGGAACGCCCGGCGGCTGTCCGGTCAGTCAAGACCTGCCTCGCAAAGCTCGATGTCGTTTACAGTGCTGCCGTCAAGGTGGATGATAAGCTCAACGCCGTCTCCCATGTCGTAGCGCATAGCCTCTCCTGCGGCTGTAAAATCACTGCCGTAAAGCGCTTTTATTTCATTTTCGGTCATGCCGACACGCCCGCCGTGCGGAGCCGTAATGTCGGTGCCGTGAATGTCGATGAGGTAGAGTATCTCTTTCCCGCCGTTCATATAAGTGTAAAGCGAGTAGGAATTGTAGACGTATATCTTGTCCTCGCCGTCATAGTGGCAGCTTTGCGCCTTCATAACGTCCACAGCCTCTCCGAGAGGCGAGAGCGTCCGGTCGTCTATCTCCATACCTATCCACGCCGACATGCCGTCAAGACGCACGGTAAGGTTGCCGCCGTTGTTCCCGGTCGGCGCCGAGGCGCCGGATGCTCCGCCGTCCCCGGTGGGCTTTCCGCACGCGGCGGCAAAAACGGTAAGCGTAAGTAATAACAATGCGATCAATGCTTTCTTTTTCATGTTTTCTCCTTTATCGGTAACGGGAGCCCAATACGGCGATCCCTTTAATACTGTCGGACGGAATGTCGATGTACGCCGAAAAGCCGCAAGCGGAGCTGTCTGCATCGAGCTGTGGGCACGCCTCAAAGTAAAACGTACCGTCGGACGCTTCAATGCGGAGGTATACCGTGCCGTAAAAATCGTCCGTGCTTCCGGTGATGTGCGTCAGCCCGCGCACGACCTCGGTCTTTATACCATCCACGTGAAGTTCCGCAACGTCAGTCGGCGCGGTCCTTTGCGGCGCGGGGATGACCGGAGCTTCGTAAAGCAGGTTGCGCAGATTGCGTTCGGCTATTTCGATGACCACCGCATCGCGCGGCGCGGCGGCGAGAAGGTCAAGCCGGAAGGGCACGACGCGCGAAATGTAAGCTTCGGCAAAATCGCCCGCCATAAGCGGGTAAAGCGCCACACCGAAGGAATCGCGGAACAAAAGCAGACTGCCTTCTCCGTCGCCTTGCGTCTCGATGATAAGATCGTCTGTCGATCTGAAGTTTCCCTTGTAGCTGAACCCGCGCACGGTATTGAAATACGCCTGTGTGTCGGGGCGGCGCCATGCGGGCATCAGCATAGCGGAAAGATCGCCGTCGTGATCCTCACGGAGTGTATATCCGACGGACATATAGTCTGTGTACCGGCGTGAAAACGCCTCCGCTGTCATGCGGTAAGCCACGGCTGCGCCGAGGCTGTTCCAGTGCGTGTCCTTTTTATGATATGTCTGCACTCCGGCATTTCCGAGCGCGGCGGAAAGGCTAAGATAGTAGCTTTTGTCCGCCATTGCCGCGTCAAGCGCGGTTAGGAACGAATCGCTCCCTTGCGTATAATTGAGCGGCATATATTCCGGATAGACTGTGTTTTTGTTGGGAGCGGCGATGAAAACAAAGCTCCCGCCGGTCGATGTGACGTATTCGTTCACAAGCTCAAGCGTGCGGCACAGCATTTCAAGCTCGCCGTCGCGCGGCGCGCTTCTGCCGGTGTAGTCGTCAAGCGTGTCTGCGTAAAACAGCCACCCATCCCGCCCGACTATCACCTTGTCCTTGACCGAGGTGTGTAAAAGCGTCTCCACCGCGCCGGAATAGGCTGTTATCAGCCACTTGCCCGCGCTCATGCGGTCGGAAAGATATTCGTCGGCTTTCGCCGCAAAGCCATAGTCAAAGCGCCCCTCGGAGTTAACGGGAGAGGGAGCCTTTCCGGTTCCGGTCCCGAAAAAGGGAGAAAGCCAGACCGGTATTGCAAGCAATGCGATAAATAAAGCCGTAAATGCGATATACAAAGGTTTTTTGTTCATTTTTCAAAAACGTGCGTACAGGAACGGGGTGTATGAGTTTGCCGCAAGAGCGGCGGCGGAAAGCACCGTAACGGGGATCACGGCAACGTATGAAGCGGCGTTCATGACGCGCAGAATGCGCTTGCCGTACCGTGCCTTCGAAAGCGCCTTCTTTATCGTCGGCAGCACGGGCATGGCAAATACAGCCGCCGAAATGAGCGTCACCGTAAAGCGCGGGTCAAAAAATTCAAGCGCTTCATGAGCGCCGAGCGTGGCGGGCGACAGCATTGCGGCGAGGTATCTCCCTGCCGCGCCGAGCGACGGCGAGCGGAATATCACAAATCCCGCCGTTACCGCAAGCGCGGTGTATATGCGTATAAGCGGCCGCAGGCGCGGGCTGTCGGCGCGTATCACGCCGATATGCTCAAGCATTACAAAAACACCGTTTAGAAGCCCCCATACGATGAAGGTTGCGGCGCTTCCGTGCCAGATGCCCGTGAGAAAAAATACTATCATTATATTGCGGCAGGTGACGGCGCGCGAGCGGCGGCTGCCGCCGAGGGGAATATAAACATAGTCGGTAAACCATGCGGAAAGCGATATGTGCCAGCGACGCCAGAAAACGCGCATCCCGCATGCGGCATACGGGTAGCGGAAGTTCTCGGGCAGCTCGTAGCCGAGCATTGTGGCAAGCCCCAGCGCCATATCCGTATAGCCGGAAAAATCAAAATAAAGCTGAAGAAGATATGAAACAGCGCCGAGCCATGCGGGTAGAAACAGAGTGTAAAGCCCGCTATCGGCAAATATGCGGTCGGCGGCTATTGCCAGTATGTCGGCGATGAACAGCTTTTTGAAAAGCCCGAGCGCAAACCGGTGTATCCCGCGGCAGGTGCGTTCGGCGCTCACCTGCGCCGTGCCGTCAGCGGCGGCAAAATCGCGGTATTTGGCTATCGGACCCTGCACGAGCTTGGGAAAGAAGATGATGTAAAGCAGGACCTTTGCCGCATTCCGCTCCGTAAGCTCCGGATCGCGGCAGGTGTCGATAATGTATGAAAGTGCGGAGAAGGTAAAAAACGATATTCCGAGCGGCATCCCGAAGGATGAATACTTGAAAAACGCAAGAACGGCAAGCAGTACTACCGCCGCCGTTGCCGCGATCGCCTTTCTTGCACGCGGAAAGCTTGCGCCGAGAATGCCGCAAAGCCACGCCGCAAACGCGACGGCAACCGGTACGAGCGTGCGCGGTCCCTCGCTCCATGCGTAAAAAACAAGGCTTGCGGCAATTATCAGCCACCGGCGCAGTGCCGGCGGCTTTCCCGGAAGCAGCAGATACGCCGCAAGGAAGGGCGGCAGAAGCATAAAAAGAAATGATACCGAACTGAATGTCATTGATAGTCCTTTCAGTCGAGAGTGTACCCGTATGACAGAAGGGTGCCGAGCGTCATTTTGTTGGTCTGTCCGGCATAAAGACTGTAAACCGGGTCGGAATAGTAGACCTCGCCCGACGGGTCGTATATTTTGAGCCAGTAGTGCGAGTAGCCCAGCGGATCATAGCCGTGGACGATCTCGGTGGTGTAGCCGAGACGCTCAAAGAGGCAGTAGGCAAGCGACGAAAAGTGGTAGCAGGAGCCTGTGCCGCTGTTCAGCGCCTCAACGGAAAGCTCGCGGCGCATTTCAGCGGAAAAGCCGGGAACATCCATGAACTTATAGGTTATCGAGCCGCGCACGGCGCGCCATATGCGGTGATAATCCCCGCCTGCGGTATATTCGCCGAGCAGGTGGTCAAGATATGCGTCAAGATTCGTAAGCGATGCGGGTGCCGGCGACGCGACTCCGTCCGCATCAAAGCGGTATATATCCCATTCGGTATCACGTAGCATAACGCCGTCAGCACCGAGATAATAACGCTGTCCGTCGCGCTCCTGCCAGCCGGTGAGCATAAATCCGTGCTCGTCGTAAAGGTAGCGCCTGCCGTCGCGGTCGAAAAAGCCGCGTATAAGCCCGTCATCGCCGGAAAAATAATATGACGTGCCGTCAATAACGGTCTCGCCGTCCGCACGGCGGTTGTCAAGATAGTAGAATGTCCTGTCACCGTATGTGACCCAGCCCTCGGCAAGCTCGCCGGAGTCAAGGAAGAACCATTCCTTGCCGTCCACCGTGTATTGGCCGGATGCCATACCGTCGGTGGGATCGAAATAATATTTTTTGCCCTCAATGACCTGCCAGCCGCTCAAAAGCTCGCCGTCACGAAGGTAAAAGGTCTTGCCGTCGGTGCGTGTAAAGCCGTTGCCGGAAAGCTCCCCGGAGGAGCTGAAAAGCATCTCTGTGCCGTCAACGGTGCGCCAGCCGGTGTACATCCCGTCATCCGCCGAGAAATAATACAGCTTGCCGCCGACAGTCTGCCAGCCGAGGAGGGCTGCGCCGCTTTCAAACATGTACGTGTGTCCGTCAACCGTGTAAAAGCCGTCGGGGGCGGCGGTGTATGCGGGCGTGAAATAGAACAGCCCGCCCTCAGCCGTCTGCCACCCGGTAGCGAGAATGCCGTCATCGGCGGCATACAGAGTGTCGCTGCCGTTTCGTATCAGCCCGGTCAGACGCTTTCCGTCCGGCGCGAAGAACATATCTCCGTCCGGCGTTGCGCATATGCCGGTCTGCATTATGTATTTGGTGAAGAAATATACATCCCCGTCGATCTCACAAAGACCGTTTGCCGCACCGTTTTCGGAGTAGTATCTGGTCCCTGCGGAGGAGGTGTAAAACCCGCACACGGTAAAGCCCTCGCTGTCAAAAAGAAATTCCGCACCGTCCACCGTGGCTTCGCCGCTCACCGGAACACCGTCGTACCCGCGGTATCTGCGTCTGCCGTCGGGCAGTGTCTCCCAGCCGGTGACGAGCCTGCCGCTCGTGGGATCGAAGTAATAAGTATGCCCGTCTATCTCGGTGCTGCCGGTGCATACGGCTCCGTCGGAGCCGGAATAATAAAGTCCGCCGCGGTAGGATATCCATCCGTAAAGCAGATAGGAATCATCGTCAAAGCAGTACAGTTTTCCGCCGTCGCGGTGCATCCCGCGCACAAAGGCAAGGCTGCGCGTGTCAAAAAAACGCATGCCGGACGTGCTTTTTCGCCATCCCGGACGCAGGAAAAAAGCCGCCGCCGCAAGGACCGCCACCAGCGCCGCGATGATCATCAGGATATTTTTTTGCGTTCGCCTTCCGCCTATGTTTTTCGACATGATAACTCCTTTTTCTTATAGATAAACATTATACTATAAAATCGCACGCAGTGTCAAGTACCGTGCCGAAAATAGCGATCCATATAATATGACCGCGAAAAAATCGATATGGGTACACTGCGCACTGCCGCGCTTGACTGAAACGGCGGATTGTGATATAATAATATGGTTAAACCGTGAAAATGAAAGGAAGACCGTCGGATATGGCTGAAAAAGCAAAAAGCACAGCGGGTAAAAAGACCGAACAGTATAACGATCAGAGTATAGTAATGCTCAAGGGGGCGGACCGCGTGCGTTTGCGCCCGAGCGTCATTTTCGGTTCTGACGGACTTGACGGCTGCGAGCATGCCTTTTTTGAGATACTTTCGAACGCCGTTGACGAGGCGCGCGAGGGCTATGGCAGCGAGATAAAGGTCACGGTCTTTGAGGATCATTCCATCGAGGTGGACGACCACGGCAGAGGCATCCCGATGGACTATAACGAAAAAGAGGGAAGATACAACTGGGACCTCATCTTCTGCGAGCCTTACGCAGGCGGAAAGATGAACAACAACGCCGAATCGGCGTCGTATGAATATTCGCTCGGTCTCAACGGTCTCGGCGCGTTTGCCACACAGTGCGCTTCGAAATACATGGAGGTCGATTCCTTTGACGGTAAGTATGTCAGATTCATGAGCTTCCGTCTCGGCAGTCCGGTGGGCGAGCTGGGCGTGCGCGAGCTTGCCAAAAACGAGCGCCGTACAGGTACCGTCATACGCTGGCTGCCCGACCGCGATGTCTTTACCGACGTAAACATACCGCGTGAATTCTTTGTTGACGTTCTGCGCCGTCAGGCTGTCGTCAATGCGGGCGTTAAGTTTACATTCCTTTTTGAGCAGAATGGTGAGTTCACCGAGGAGGTCTTTTATAACGAGCACGGTATCAGCGATTACGTTGCGGAGACTGCCGGAGATGCGGCGCTGACTCAGCCCGTGCTTTGGCATCTGGAGACTCAGGGGCGCGACCGTGAGGACAAGCCGATATACAAATTCAAGGCGGATATAGCCTTCTGCTTCTCGCAGACGGTTACGATGCTTGAATATTACCACAACGCGAGCTTTCTTGAATACGGCGGCTCGCCCGACCGCGCCGTGCGCATTGCCTTTGTTTACGCGGTCGATAAATTCCTCAAATCGGCGGGGAAATACAACAAAAACGAGTCAAAGGTCACGTTTGCCGATATAGCCGATTGCCTTGTGCTGGTTATAAGCAGTAATTCGACCATAACGTCATACGAGAACCAGACAAAAAAAGCAATAAACAACGCGTTCATTTACGAGGCGCTGGCAGATTACATCAAGAAAAATCTTGAGATATACTTCACCGAGAATCCTACCGAAGCCGACAAGATCGCGTCTCAGGTGCTTGTGAACAAGCGCTCGCGCGAAAATGCGGAGCGCACGCGCCTTGATATAAAAAAGAAACTCACCGGGTCGCTCGACGTTACCAACCGCGTTGAAAAATTCGTGAACTGCCGCTCCAAGGACCCCGCCGTGCGCGAACTTTTCATAGTGGAGGGCGACTCGGCTCTCACGGTGTGCAAGCTCTCCCGCGCTCCGGAATATCAGGCGCTGATACCCGTGCGCGGCAAAACGCTCAACTGCCTTAAATCGACCTACGACAAGATATTCAAAAACGATATAATCGTCGATCTTCTCAAGGTCATAGGCTGCGGCGCCGAGGTCGGCACCAAGGAAAAGGGAAAGAACAGTGAGGTCTCGGCATTCAACCTTGAGGCGCTCAGATGGTCCAAGATAATAATCTGCACCGATGCCGACGAGGACGGCTTCCAGATAAGAACACTGCTCCTTACGCTGTTTTACCGTTTGCTGCCGACACTGCTGAAGGAGCAAAAGGTGTTTATCGCGGAGACTCCGCTTTTTGAGATAACCACAAAGGATCAGACGCTTTTTGCGTATGACGAATTTGAAAAGGCGGCGATACTCAAAAAGCTCGGCAATCAGAAGTACACGCTCCAGCGCTCCAAGGGTCTGGGCGAGAATGCCGCGGACATGATGTGGGAAACGACTATGAATCCCGCAACGCGCCGCCTGATAGCCGTTACCCCGACCGATGCGGCGGCTACCGAGCGTATCTTTGATACGCTGCTCGGCGATAACCTCCCCGCGCGTAAGCAGTTTATCGTCGAAAACGGCGAAAAGTATATGAAGGACGCGGATATATAAGGCTCACCGATGACAGAACGAAAGCCGGAATGATGATGTAATAAAAATGTGGCGTTAAAAACTCGAATTGAGTTTTTAACGCCACATTTTTGGGCTATCGGCGGCGTTTGTGCCACCGTATTTTATCTTCCCGCGCGTACAAGTCTGCCAATGCCTTCGCGCAGCGCGTCGGCGAGGCGGTCGATGTCGTCCACGGTATTCTGCGAGCCAAAGCTCACGCGGAGCGTGCGGTCGGCATCGGTCGGAGACAGTCCGAAGGCAAGAAGGGTCCCGCTCGGTCCGTGTGCGTGCGACGAGCACGCCGAGCCTGCGGAGACGCAAATGCCCTTGTCCGAGAGAAAATGCAGCATCGTTTCACTGCGTATCCCCGGCAGGGTGAGGCTCACTATGTGCCCGGCGGCATTTTGCGGGAGATTGAGCCGCACGCCGGTAGCCGGAAGCACTTCAAGTGCATGGCGGTAAAGCTCATCCATATGCGTCGCATCGCGCGCGGCGTTTTCACACGCCTCGGCGCACGCGCGGGCAAAGCCCGCTATGCCGATAAGATTTTCCGTTCCGGAGCGCAAGCCCTCCTCCTGACCGCCGCCGTAAATGACGGGGGCGAGGCGCTTTGCGCGTATCATCCCCGGTGCGACGCAAAGCGCGCCGACGCCCTTCGGTCCGTGTATTTTATGCGCGCTGACGCTCACAAGGTCGGCGTCAAGGCTTGAAGGCGTGAATTTTACACGCATAAAGCCCTGTACCGCGTCGCAGTGCGTGACAGTTTCGGGGTTCTTTTTGTGTGCCATACGGAAAGCGCGTTCCACATCGTACCGTGCGCCGGTCTCGTTGTTCACGAGCATGAGCGACAGGATCAGCGCGCCGCGGTCAAGCTCTTTTTCGAGCGCCTCCATGTCGAGCGCGCCGCCTCGTGTAGGTATCTTCACTACCTCAAAGCCCTCGGCGGTAAGCGATGCGGCGGTGTTGGCGACAGACGGATGCTCCGAGTCGGTGGTGATGATCCTGTTTGATATCCGCCGCTTTTTTGCCAGTGCCGTGCCGCGCAGGGCGAGATTGTTCGCCTCCGAGCCGGAGGCGTTGAATATGATATGATAGTCGTCCGAACGGCGCAGTCCGAAGGCTGCGGCGATCTCGGCGCGGCATGTGCGGAGCAGCGCCGCGCTCTCAAGCCCCGCCGCGTTTACCGATGAAGGATTTCCGTAACAGCGCGCCGCGTCCGTCATTGCGGCGATAACGCCCTCCGACGGTGCGGTGGTGGCGCTGTTGTCAAGATATATCATTGTGTCGTTGGTATTCATTATTTGAATCTGATCTTTGAAACTATGTTGTCAACATCATCGGTGTGCAGGTCAAAGCCCTCGGGAGTCGACGTATAGGTGAAAACGTAAAAGAGGTTTTTGTATATCACAACGATCTGACGGTATTTGTATTCCGTCTCGCCGATCTTTGCGGTGTATTCAAAGCATTTTCCGTTGCGCTCGCCTATAACGGCGTCGGTCACCTCTCCTACCGGAGTAAAGCTGTCAAAAAGCGCCGCAAGCTCCGCCTGGCACTTCTTTACGTAATCGTCAACGGTGGTCACATCCTCGGATACCATGCAGGTCATGCTGACATTGGAGCGGTCCTTGTCCGAATAGTAAGCGGACGCGGCGCCGGAGGAGGTGTTTGTGACCCATGTCATCGGAACGAAAAGATAAAACGCTTCGGCGTCCGATGAAACTATCTTCATGCCGCTCGGCACTTCTACCGCCGAGGTTTTACAGCCCGCGAGAAGCATCGCGGTCATGAGCGTGATGATTGCAAGAACTGCTGCTGTTATTTTCTTCATTGATCTTTCTTCCTTGTTGTGGATTATTTTTTGCATTCTCCGACGGCAGCAGCCGCTTTGAGAATACCGTATTTTCCGCTTTCATATGTCAGTCCGCCCTGGAGGTATACCGTGTACGGATCGCGCAGGGGACCGTCGCAGGAAAGCTCTATCGAGGAGCCCTGAACAAATGCGCCCGCAGCCATTATTACCTCGTCGGAGTAGCCGGGCATTGCCCACGGCACCGGCTCAACATAAGCGTCCACCGGCGAGCCGGACTGTATACCGCGGCAGAAGGCGCAAAGCGCCTCGGGAGAATGCGTCACCACTGTCTGGATTATATCCGACCGGCGCTCATCCCACGCGGGAGAGGTCTCGTATCCGAGCTTTTCAAAAATGTATGCCGCGAAATGCATGGTCTTGAGCGCTCCCGCAACGGTGTGCGGGGCGTAAAAGAAACCGCGGAAGAGGTTTTTGTTCTGTCCCATGGTACAACCGACCTCGGCGCCGGTACCGACCGTTGTAAGGCGATACGAGGCAAGCTCAACGGCGCGCGTGGTACCGGCTATGTAACCGCCGGTCTCAGCCATGCCTCCGCCGGGATTTTTAATGAGCGAGCCTATCAGCATATCGGCGCGCGGCTCTGCCGCGGTCGTGAATTCGCCGTAGCAGTTGTCAACAACGACCCATACATCAGGGTGAGCGGCTTTTACGGCATCGTAAAGAGCGCTTATCTCATCCGGCATCAGTGTACGGCGGTTGAGATAGCCCTTGGAGCGCTGAATGAACACGACCTTTACCGTAGGGTCGGCGTCGAGCCGGGCGAGGATACCGTCTTTATCGAGCTTGCCGTCCGCAGTCAGCTCATGCTGTGCGTATCCCACGCCGAAATCGGCAAGAGAGCCGTTGCCCGGCGTTCCGGAAATGCCGATGACCTCCTCAAGCGTGTCATAGGGCTTGCCCGCGACCGAAAAAAGCGTGTCGCCGGGGCGCAGGAGGGCAAAAAGCCCGGTGGAGAGGGCGTGCGTTCCGTTTACAAAATTGATGCGTACAAGAGCCGCCTCGGTGCCGAATACCTCGGCATACACGCGGTCAAGCACCTCTCTGCCTTTGTCGTCGTAGCCGTAGCCGGAGGTCCCCGCAAAGCAGCCGTCGCTGACTTTGTTGTTTTCAAATGCCGCAAGCACGTCTGCGGTGCGGCGGTAGGAATTTTCGTCTATTTCCGCAAATATGGGAGCCAAAGCACGCTCGGCTTCTGCGGCGAGAGCTTTAAGTTCAATGTTTTCCATCTTTAAATACCGTTGTCCGTTCTTTTTTTATTGTCCGGGACTATGCGTGACCAGAAGCCGCATAGCCGCGCTGTATCCTTGCTTGATATTAGCGTCACCTTGCCGTGCTTGTCCGCCGGGGCGCACATGCCGACCTCGGATAGCCGCCTCAGCACCTGCCTTGCCGTGCCTGCGGCGCCGTCGAAGATAGGAATATCATTTCCCACGGCGTGCGCGATCGTATCCTTTATCAGCGGGTAATGTGTGCAGCCGAGCACCACCGCGTCGAATTTACCGCGGTATGGGGCGATGAGCGAGTCGAGAAAGCCGTCGAACACGGCGCTTGAAGGCTCATTTTCTTCTATCATCGTTGCCAGCCCGGGGCAGGGGACCGCTATCACCTCGGCGCCGCCGCACCGTGTGTTCACAAGTGCGGAAAAGCGTTTTTCGGCTACCGTTACCGGTGTGGCGAGAGCAAGTATCCGCCTATATCCCGCATCGGCGGCGAGCTTCAGCGCCGGTTCCGTGCCTATTACAGGTATATCCGGATAGGCGGCGCGTAGCGCGTCTACCGCCGCCGCCGTTGCCGTGTTGCAGGCAACGGTCAGGGCTTTCACGCCCATCTTGGTAAGTTGACCGGCAACGCCGAGCGCTATCTCGCGCACCTCGCCGTGCGTGTGTGCTCCGTAGGGGGCGTTCGCCTCATCTCCGAAGTAGATCATATCCTCGTTCGGCATCAGCCGCGTCATTTCGCGAAGGACGGTCAGCCCGCCCACGCCGGAGTCAAAAACGCCTATCGGTGAGTTTGCGTTTATATTGTTTTTCATGGCTTATACGAGCTTTTTCACATATTCGCGGAAGGCGTCCCCGCGCTCCTCAAAATTGCGGAATCGGTCAAAGCTCGTGCAGGAGGGCGAAAGCACAACAGCCGAGCCGGGGCGCGCAAGCGTGCGCGCACGGTCGATAGCGGCAAAAAAGTCGTCTTCGTATGCAATGGGGAGACTGTCGGAGCCGCGCCGCGTCGCCTCGGCTTCAAGTGCGCGGCGTATAACCGGCATCGCCTCGCCGGATACCACCACACCGCCTGCGCGGTCGTAAAGCGCACGCGCAAGACTGTCAAACGGCACGTGCTTGTCGCGTCCGCAAAGGATAAAGACCGGGCGGCAGTCGAACACCGAAAGCGCCGCTTCGGTGCGAGTGGGGGTCGAGTCTATCGAGCTGTTGTAATACTTTACTCCGTCAAGCTCGCGCACGAATTCGATGCGGTGGGGAACTCCGCCGAAGGTGCGCGCGACCTCTACAAGATCGTCGCGCGTGATAAGTCCGCGTGTGAGGGCGGCGGCGGTCATGTAATTTTCAACGTTGTGCAGTCCGGGCAGTTTTATATCCGTGCGGCGGAGAAGCTCCTCCTCGCTGCTCTGTCCGTCCGAAAATACTATCGAGTCCCCGCGCAGAAATACGGCGTTTGCACGTCCGCGGTGAGCCTCCGGAACGGTCTCATCGTATGACGCGGTGTGCGCCGAGAAGAATGTTACCGCGCCGCGGCGCTCGGGATATACATCGACTGCTGCAGCCGCGTCCGCGCTTTTGGCGTTGAGCACGATAAGCTCTGTGTCATTGCCCATCACATTGTATTTGGCGCGGATGTACTCGTCCATTCCGGTGTGCCAATTGAGATGGTTGGGGGTGATGTTGGTTATCGCTGCGCGGCTCGCCATGCCGCGCATGGTCATGAGCTGAAAGCTGGAAAGCTCAAGCACGGCATAGTCGCCGGGCTTCATTTCGTTCACGCGGTCGAGCAGCGGAGTTCCGATGTTTCCGCCGACGTAAACGTGTCCTCCGTTGCGCTTTGCCGCCGAGGAGAGCAGGAGATATGTCAGCGTGGTGGTCGTGGTTTTTCCGTCGCTGCCGGTCACGGCGATAACCGTGGCGGGAGTCGCATCGCAGAACCATTCCATCTCCGACGTGAGAAAGGCGCCGCGCCGCACGGCCTCGGGTATATCTCCGGCGTCGGGGCGTATACCCGGCGAGCGGAATATAACGGCGTTTTCAATACCTTCGCGGCAAAGCCCGCGCGTAGGGTCGGCGCCGCATATAAGTTCAGCGCCGGAAGCCGCAAGCTCCGCGGCGGCGGGACCGAGCGCGGACAGCTCCTTTGAATCTCTTATTTCGAGCTTTGCGCCGCGTGCGGCAAGCATGCGCGCAAGCGGCAGGTTGGATACGCCCAGTCCGAGGATGACGGCGCGTCCGCGCCCATCGCCGAACAGGCGGCGCTCTGTTTCATTTGAAATACTGTGTTTTATCATTTCACGTGTTCTTTCGAAAAAAAGTTCTACTATATATTATATGTTTTTTTTGCTTCCTGCGCAAGTACCCGATGCGATATTTCTTGACATATCACGTAAAATCATTTATAATAATTTTTATAATACAGGCGAAAGTGAGGATCGGAATATGAAGTTTACCGTAAAACAGCGGGTATTCAGCTTCGGTGCAAAGTATGATGTGTGGGATATAGAGGGGAACCCTGTCTACCATGTGTGCGGCGAGGTGTTCTCGTTCGGCAGAGTCCTGCATATATTCGACATGAAAGACAACGAGGTCGCATCTGTCGAGCAGCGCCTTTTTACGTTCGGTCCGAAATACGATGTTTATTGCGGCTCTGAGCTGCGGGCGACGATCTCCAAGCAATTATTCACCTTCATCGGTTCGCATTATACGATAGAGGGGACCGATTGGGAGGTCGAGGGGGCGCCTCTTTCGCATGAATTCTCTATCGTGGACGGCTCGGGAAACGAGGTCGCGCAGATAAGCAAGGAATGGTTCACGTGGGGAGACTGCTATCTCATTGATATCGCGCACGAGGATTCGCTCATGGGGCTTGCCGTTGTGCTTGCCATAGACGCCGTGATAGACGCCGGGAGAAACTGACGGCGGAAAAGTCGGAAAACACTTTAATAGGGGATGTTGAAAACTCAATTGAGTTTTCAACATCCCCGACGACTTGTTCTCGGCGGCTGAACACCGCCGTTTTGCCGCTGATAAACGGTAAAAGCAAAAAAGCACGGATATTGCGGGCAAAACCGACCAAGATCGCATCAAAAATGCCGGGATCCCGACCGGCATTTTTGAGGGGCTGTTAAAAACATCGAGTTTTTAACAGCCCCATTATGTATCAGAGCATCAGTTTATTTTTAAGGTAAATGTAGAGAAGCTCAAAGAGCGCTCCGATTATCACTATGGCAACGATGACGATGATTATCGTCTTTACTGCGCCGCCGGCTCCGCTCTTGGCGTCATCATCGGGCGCCGCTGTCGTTACCTCGGGCGTTGCGGGCGTTGTAACGTCACCCGGTCCGGGAGTCACAGCGGGGTCGGTATCGACGCCTGTCGTCGGCTCGGTCACGGGCGGGACGGGAGGATCGGTAGTTTCTCCGGAGGAGGTGCCGGGCGTTGTTACCGGCGCGGTGGTCACCTCGGGTTTCGTCGTCACGGGCGAGGGCGGGGTGGTCTCCTCCTCGGTGGTGGAGGGCGTCGTTGCTCTTACACCGGCGATGGCAAACGTTCCGGATACGCCTGTGACCGTAAAGGTCACGTAGCCTGCGGAATAGGATGCATCGGCGGTCTTGCCGTCGTATATGACCTTGAGATTTGAAAATTCACGAAGGCTTGCGGCGGGGAGAATGAGCTTGTAGGTGAGTTTGGCGTTGGGTGTGAAGCTGTCGCCGGATTCATAGACGAATGTGACGTTGAACACGGCGGCGACCGAACGCTCGCTGGCTTTTGCAATATCCTCAAGAGCCTTGAGCTGTGCTGCGGTTATCGACTGGGAAATGTTGTTGACCCTGAGCGAGCTCATAGCGGGGAAGAGGTATCCGCCGGCGGCGGTCACGGAGCCGTTCTTGCCGTCGCTGATCGTGGAGGACAGCGCGGGCATCACGACTATCTGCGGCGTGCCGCAGACGGTGCATGCGCGGTGGCGCTCGCCTGCCGCAGACTCGGTGGGTGCTTTGTCCACGGTCCATGCGGAATATATATGCTCAAGCTTTTTCAGCGTTGCCGATTCGGCTACTTCGCCGCATATTTTGCAGTATCTTACCGCCTTGCCGGTCTCCGCGCAGGTTGCTTCCTTGATTATCACACGGTCGCCGCCGGCAACATGAACGTGAGCGGCATATTTGACGTTTACCGTAAATTTATCCGTAAAGTCGCCCCAAGTCGCGGTCACGGTCTTTTCGCCCTTTGCGGATGATGAAAAACCGCTGAAGGTGATGCCTTCGGTAACGACCTTGGTCGTACCGTCTGTGTATGTTACTGTGAACGCAGCTCCGGTGCCGTCAAATTTTTCACCGATCATATAATCGGTCTTTGTGGGGAGCGCGGTGAGCTTTGCGGAAGCGGGGACTGCCTTTTTTACGGTAACGGTGAACGTCACCTGCTGTCCCGCACATTCGACCGTGACGGTCGCTGTGCCCTCGGTGTCAAGCCTTGTCGCGCCAACGAGCGTATAGCCGGAGTCGCGTGTCTCGGCAGGTCCTGCCGAATACGTGATCTTGAGCTTGAGTCCGTCAAGGTCAAGGTCCTCGCCGACAAAGTACTCGGTCTTGCGGGGCGTGCTTTCAACGCTTACCGAAACGACGCGGCGTACATCCACCTTAAAGGAAACGCCGAAGCCGCGGTGCGATACCGCTATGGTCTTTTCGCCTGCCGTGGATGAGTCAAAGCCGGTGCACATGGTGGCGTCGGCGGCAATGGTCTCGGTGCGGCCGCTGTTGTATTTGAGTCTGAGAGTAAGACCGTCAACGCTGAATGCCTCGCCGATATCGTATACCGTTTTGGTGGGCATGGAAGCGATTTCAATGCCGGTCAGCGTTTCGGTGACCGGGAATGGATCCTCGGGCGTTATATCGGTAGCCGATATTCCGTAAATGCAGAGCGTTGCCGCGATCAGCGTCACAACGAGCGATAAGAGAACGCTTTTTTTCCAAATGGTCGAGTTCCGGTTTTTTTTCATGATCCTTTCTCCATTACCGCATATGCGGTCCCACGGTTGTTTTTCCGGAGCGCTTCCGGAACGCGTTGGGTGCTTATGATACCTATTGTATCATAAATCATTATATTTTTCAATCGTTTTTTATGTTTTTTGCGGTTCTTTTCGCAATCTTACTTCCTTTTGCCGAAGTATCGGCGCAGCCTTATCTGCCAGAGCCTCGTCATTTGCCCGAGCGCTATGTCGTACAGCACAAAAGCAATATTCACGAGCGGATACCACAGCCACATGAGAGCCGTGTCGTCTGCCTCCGGCGTGAGGATAAGGTGCGCGGCAAAATATGCGGCGGTCACGGCGGCATTCAGCACCGCCAGCTTGACCACCCAGCCTATGACGCGCTTCATGCGGTCGAAGGTCGGTTTTATTATGGGATAGTAGCCGAGAAAGACCGTATACATCAGTGCGGGCATGCGGTTGGGGAGCAACAGCCATGAAAGCACCGATGTGACTGCAAATACGCACAGTGCGTCGCGCCTGCCGTATTCGGATATGACAGCTATGAGAAGTATCGAGGCAAATGCGGCTGCCGAAATATCCAGTATGTCAAGCACCGCGCCGAGATACATCACGGTAAGCCCGAGCGCGGCGACGGCGCCGCCTGCCGCAGTGCGCCGGGCGAGGCTCGCCCGACTGTCTTTTTTCTTACTGCCGCTCATCGCTCATCGTTCATCGTTCGGTGATCAGCATCCGCTGCTGCGGCAAAAACAGCTGCGGCAGCAGTCGGCGCAGAGAAGGGCGGTGCATATGCTTCCGCATCCCGGTGTGAATTCGGTGGAACGGTAAGCCGAGCTGCGCTCGCGCAGCTCCTCACGCGCGTTTCTGTACTCCTCGTTGCCCGGTTCGCGCTCGCAGGCATAGTCAAAGCAACGTCCGGCATCGGTGTAGTTGCCGCACCGTATGAGCACACAGCCCATAAGGAAGTACCACTCGGCTCCGCGCAGGCTCGCATCCATTCCGTTCAGCACGGCGCGCGCTTCTGCCAGTCTGTTCTGGTTGATATATGAACGTATAGCCGCAAACTGCTCGGCGCCAGTGCCGGTGTAGCCGCGCGAGTTGCCTCCGTAATAATTCCCGTAGCTGCCGGAGTTTTGCGTTCCGCCGTAGCTCTGCTGCTGTCCGCCGGACGCGGAGCCGCCGGACGCCCGCTCCTTGCGTATGCGGTCGTAGGCGTCGTTTATTTCCTTCATTTTTTCCTCGGCAAGATCCGCAAGGTCGGAGTCGCGGTATTTGTCAGGATGATATTTGCGGGCGAGGTCGTGGTATGCTTTTTTGATCTCGTCGTCATCGGCGTTTCTGTCAACGCCGAGCACCTGATAGGGATCGGACATATTTCAAGATTCCTTTCCTGCCGCATGCGCGGCGCTGCCGTCTGTTATTTTATCTATTGCCTGCGCGGCGGCGGCAGGCATACCGAGCGCAAGAATATTTTCGCATATCGCCCATGCCTCGGGTGCGCTTTCGTGCGCCGCGCGCGGCACAAGGTCGAGCGCCGCAAGCGCCGCATCGATATGCGCGGACACAGTGCATGAGAAGGTGAGCGCTTCGTCCGGCGTCAGTCTGTCTTTGCCGTAGAGCCTGAATATCGGGTTGAACCTTCCTTTTTTCACGTCCTCGGAAAGATCGTCGGCGGCGTCAACACAGTAAAGCCAGCGCCCTACGGCTGATGCGGCGGCGTGCACTATCCTTTTTTCATCGCCTGAAAGTCCTGCGGCTGCGGCATCCCCTGTCATTCTGCCGCATATGGCGGCAGGGGTATCTATGCTTGATGAGTCGCCGGCTTCGAATTCCGCCAGCGCGGCAAGCGCCGCGGTCACTCCGTCTGCGCAGTCCGGTGAGGCGGCGCGTGCGCGCTTTTCGGCGCCGCCGAGGAACAGCCTTGCCGCTCCCGCGCCAAAGCGCCGCAGACCGCGCTCGTCCGCCGCATCGTCGCACAGCTTTCCGTATGTCAGGAGAACGCATGACGCTGCGGCAGCGTCGCTTGCTTCATCGGCGGCGGTCACGGTGCGGCGGCAAAACGGGTGCCGCGGGCAGCGCAATTTTTCCGTTTCCGGCTGCCTGCCTGTGACCGCCGCGCGCAAAAGCGCTATGAATACGGCGTCATATGACAGCGTGAGTCTTGCCGTCTGACCGCACATGCGCCCCTCGGCAACGCACACGCCGCAATAGAGCGCGCGGTAATATTCAGCCTCGCGTATTTTCAACTCCCGCTCAAGCGGGCGGATGTATCCGAACACAACGTCACCGCCTTATGCGGGGAAGCCGCCGTCTACCGGCAGGGAGATCCCGGTTATAAACGCCGCCTCGTCGGAGGCGAGGAAGAAAACTGCCGCGGCTACCTCATCCGGCGTTCCGAGGCGGCAGAGCGGCGTTTCGTCGCAAAGCGCCGAAATATCCGACGGCGAAAGGTGAGAGTTCATCTCGGTGTCTATGACGCCCGGCTCAACGCAGTTTACGGTTATACCGGAGGGACCCAGCTCCTTGGCGAGCGCCGACGTCAGTCCGCGCAGTCCCGCCTTTGCCGCCGAGTAATGTACCTCGCAGGATGCCCCCAGCCTGCCCCATACCGAGCCGATGTTTATTATGCGCCCGTACCCGCGCCGTATCATGCCGGGAGCGGCGGCACGCGAAAGATAAAACGCAGACGAAAGATTGGTGTCGGTCATCCGTCTCCAGTCGCTGTCAGTAATATCGCAGAACAGCTTTATGTCCGCTATCCCCGCGCAGTTCACGAGGATGTCAGTGTGACCGAGCGCGTCCTCCGCCTCCGAAAACGCGCGCGCAGCCTCGTCGGGCAGGGAAACGTCCGCTTTTATCAGCGCGAGCGTCGGAGAGCCTTCTCCCCGGTATAGCTCGCGGAAAAGCGCTTCGGCGGCGGCATCGTTCTGACGGTATATGGCTGCCGTGTCATATCCCGCACGGTAAAAGCGGCGTACGCACGCGGCGCCGATCCCGCGTGTGCCTCCGGTGACGATGACCTTTTTGTTCATATACGCGCTCCTCCGCTCAATGTTATTTTGTTTTGCGAAAAGTTCCATAACATTATATCATATTGCGGGTCATCTTTCAATAGATATAAAGGAGTCGCTTATTTCAATTTTGGAAAATTATTTACGATTTCTATTGACGGAATAGTCTTTTTGTTGTATACTTACTATAAGTAATGCCTTTCGGCTTACACAACAAGAAAGAAAGGTGTCGGTCGGGAACGCCCCGATCGGCAAAGATCACAATCATGGGAAAAATGACATTTATGGGAGCCGGCAGTTCCGTTTTTGCACGGAACGTTATCGGCGACATGATGATGTGCGATGCCCTGCATGATTTTGAGATCGCGATGTATGATATCGATCCGGTGCGTCTTGAAGAAAGCTACCGTATCATTCATGCTCTCAATCACAACATCAACGAGGACCGCGCAAAGATCGTGAAATACTGCGGCGTTGAAAACAGACGCGATGCGCTCCGCGGAGCGGATTTCGTTGTGAACGCCATACAGGTCGGTCTTTACAAGCCCTGCACGGTGACCGATTTTGAGGTGCCGAAAAAGTACGGACTCCGTCAGACGATCGCAGATACGCTCGGTATCGGCGGTATCTTCCGTGCCCTCCGCACCATCCCGGTGCTTGAGGATTTTGCCGAGGACATCCTTGCGGTCTGCCCGAACGCGCTCTTCCTCAACTATACCAACCCTATGGCGATGCTTGCGGGATACATGGAGCGCTACACCGGCGTGCGCACGGTGGGTCTGTGCCACAGCGTTCAGGTCTGCACCAAGTCCCTTCTCAAAAAGGTCGGTATGGCAGATGACGTTGCCAGACCTCTGACCGAAAAGATAGCAGGTATCAACCATATGGCATGGCTCCTTGAGATAAAGGATGCCAACGGCGTTGACCTCTATCCCGAGATTCGCCGCCGCGCACTTGAGATACTTGACAATCCGCCCGACGACTTCAATGATCTTGTCCGCTTTGAGTACATACGCCGTCTCGGTTATTATGTTACCGAGTCCAGCGAACATAACGCGGAGTACAATCCTTTCTTTATCAAGAGCAAGTATCCGGAGCTTATCGAGAGATACCGCATCCCTCTTGACGAATATCCCCGCCGCTGTGAAAAGCACGAGGAGCAGTGGGCAAAGGCGCGTGAGACGCTTGAGGCTGATTTCACGCACAAGCGCTCGAACGAATATGCTTCCCGCATAATGGAATCGGTTGTCACCGATACGCCCTACCGCATCGGCGGCAACGTGATAAATACCGGTCTTATCGACAACCTGCCCGCCGAGGCGTGCGTTGAGGTCCCCTGCCTTGTCGGCAGACTCGGCATACAGCCCACGCATATCGGACGTCTTCCCGAACAGCTGGCTGCTATGAACCGTACCAACATCAACGTTCAGCTCCTTACCATCGAGGCGGCTGTCACCAAAAAGCGCGAGACCATATACCAGGCGGCGATGATGGACCCCCACACTGCCGCAGAGCTTTCCATCGACGACATCGTATCTCTTTGCGACGATCTCATCGAGGCTCACAAGGGATGGCTCCCCGAATATCACTGACCGGCAACCGGCAGTACGATCCATGTTCATTTCGTCCCCGCGGTGTCAACCGCGGGACGGTCTGATGATTTTTCACAGTAATAAAAAGCGGAGGTTTTCATGAAAAAATCAGTTGGCACACTTTCGCTCATCATGGCAGTGCTGATGCTCCTTGGCGCGTTTGCGGGACTTACCGCGTGCTCCAAGCCGCAGGGCGAAGGTGACAGCACAAGCACCGCCGCGGTAGACGTCACAGATACGATACCGGCGGAAACCACAAGCAAATACGAGATCGGCGATGAGATACCCACAACGCTGAATTTCGGCGGCGAGACGGTCACCATCGTCAGCCGTTCAAACCAGTGGGTCGTTGACGAGGTCACTATCGATAACAGCGACGGCGGTCTTATCGACAGTGCTGTCGAGAGACGCAACAAGGTCGTTGAGCAGCGCCTCGGCATCACCATCGAAAACACGAAGATCGATGGCAACAACTACGTGGTCGCGGACATCATCCGCAATCAGGCAGCGACCGGACACCTTTACGACATCTTTGCAAACAGTGTTTATTCTACGATAAAGTATACCGCGGAAAACTGCTTTGCCAACCTTAAGTCGGTTGACAACCTTGATCTCGCGCGTCCCTATTGGTCGCAGGGCTTCAATGAGGCGGCATCCATCGGAGACAAGCAGTATTTTTGTACCGGTGCTATCGCGCTGTCGATGTACCGTTTCATTTTCGTGACATTCTTCAATGCGGACCTGTTCAAAACTGTTCCGGACATCCCGGATCTTTATACCACGGTGAATAACCATCAGTGGACGGTCGACTATCAGATGGAGATATGCCAGAAGTTCTGGCAGGACGTTGATGCAGACCAGAAGACATCCGAAGGCGATATCTGCGGCTTTGTTTCCAATGCCGACCAGATAGGAGTTGACCCCTACTGGAGCGCGTTCAAACTCCCCATTCTTACAAAGGACAGCGAAAACTATCTTGTCTATTCTCTCGACCTTGAGCGCACAGTATTGGCTGTTGACAAAATGCAGAAGCTGTTCTGGGGCACTGAAGGCGCGCTTAGCATAAAGCATACCAGCGGAGATGCCGAGCAGGAGGACATTGCAAAGAAATTTTCGGAGAGCACGGCGGCAATGGTTACCCTGAGGATCATTGAGGCCGAGGGTGAATATATGCGTGGCATGAAGGATACATACGGAATAGTTCCGCTACCCATGCTTAACGCTGAACAAGACGATTATTGCAGCTACGCACACGACCAGATGACAGCGTTCGGTATTGCCAATACGACGCCCCATGACCGCCGCGATATGCTCGGCGCAGTGCTTGAGGCAATGGCTTCCGAAAGCTATCGTACAGTCACCCCCGCGTACTACGAGGTAGCTCTTAAAAACAAGTATGCCAAGGACCCCGCATCGTGGGATATGCTTGACATAGTGACCGAAAATCTTTACATCGATCCGGGTGTTCTTTACACCAAGAACATCGAGTCGGTGCATCAGAAATTCCGCACGATAATCGGAGATCAGCTCAACGGTGCATCCACAAGATTCAAGATTCTTGAGAGACCCGTAAAGTCAAAGCTTGATACCCTCAACGAAGGACTTAAAGCACTTACCGACGACTGATAAAATGTCGAAATAATAAATCGCCCGAGGCGGCGCAAACGGACCCTTCAAGGGTCCATTGCGCCGCCTCGGGCTTTGTCTGTGCCGGCAGAGAAGCTACCCGACAGGATGGTGGAATGTGCGGTCGTACCACAGTACCGTAAGAGTAAAAAACGGTGCTTGTAGAAGCCGGAAAATCAAAGAGGAATGCGCCGGCAGAAACAATGTCATACACGTAAAAGGCTGCTTCGAACAGCTTGCCGGGGGCAGATGCTAAATCGGTTCACAGGCAAGGAAAAAGCTGTCCGCGTAACGTTGGATGGTGATACACATACAGCATAAAAGCACACGGTATTCTCCGCGACTCAAAGCTCATGCGGGAAAGTACGGTGTGCTTTTTTTGCTGTATCGCAGGTGACAGAAATGCTGTTTTATCGACAAAATCATATTTTCATCAAGCGTTTTTGCATGATAATCATCTAAATTAGATTAATATCGACAATGAACGCATGATATAAATCTTGCACTAAATCAGCAGCACGAGCAAAAGACATATCAGGAGCTCGTTGTCGCGGTCGTCGCCGCTGAAAAAGATCAGAGCCATAATGCCTATCAGCAAAAGCTCTTCGGTGCCTATGCTTATGTTCATAAAGCCGCCGTGCGGCGGGGAAGGACGTTCTCCGCACGGCTCCGGGCGTGCGGCAGTACACGGCGCTTCCTGCGGCGTGTCGCCGCATTCACAGCACCGGGGAGGCTCGTTGGAGCGCTTCTTTTCCTTTTCGTTGCACGGAGGCGCGGGCGGCTCGCGCCGGCACTCGCAGCCGCTTTCGGAAGGCGGCGCCGGGGGCGGCGGTGGCGCTTCCGACGCACGCGGCGCAAACGCATTTCCACCGTAATTCTCGGGTATGGTCATACCGGCGGGTACCCGTCGGTCACCGTTTTTTGCATACATTTTATCTCCCTCCTTTGAGCATTGGACGGGACGGTCAGGACTTCTTCACAGTGCTTTTCAGCACGTCGCCGAGACGCTCTATCCCCAGCATGTAGTCTATGGTCTCGCGACGGTGGGGGTTAAGATACGGCTTCAGCGCGTTGAGCAGATCGCACCTTTTTTTGCGGTTGAGATCACCGCCCGGCGGCTTGCTGCCGCGACCTCCCCCTGTGCCTCCGAGCATGGATGCAAGCGCGGCTATCGACTGCATATCCGGTGCGCCCTGCTGTGGAGCAGTATCGGTCTTTTTGGGTGCATCGCCGCCTTCTCCCGTGGGTTTCATTTCGGATACCGCGCTTCTTACGGTCTCCATTATTCCGGGGTCTGACATGAGACGGGAAATGATTCCGTCAAGCCCGTTCAGATTTTCATCAGCCATATGTACGCCTCCATGCGCGGTCAGTTGTTGCCGCCGAGCAGCCCTGCGGCGAGCTTTTCAAGCTCCGCGTCATCGGCACTTTCAACGGCGAGCCTCAGCTTTGCAAGCGCCGCGGGGCTCATATCAAAGCCCGAAATATCCACACCTGTCTGAGCCGCTATCCTGCTTATTATGAACTTCAGCTGACTGTCGTCAAGGGTGAGTATGCGGCGAAGCATTTCACGGTCGATCTTCATGACCCGTTACCTCCGTAAGATATCAATGTTCCTCATGCACAGTTTATGCGCATGGCGCGGAAGTGACACAAAACCGCGGCGCATGATGTCGCAGAAATAATTTCGTTTTTTTTGAAAAAAGATATTGCAAAAAACAAGCATATGTGATATAATAGAAAAGCACGCTAAGCAAGCATGCGTGAAATGCTGGTGTGGCTCAGTCGGTAGAGCAGTTGATTCGTAATCAACAGGTCGCGGGTTCGAATCCCGCCACCAGCTCCAATAAAGCCCACACGGACTTTGTCCGTGTGGGCTTTATTGCAACTTGTATCGATCCGAACCCCTCCAACCCCGCAGGGGATGGATAAGTTTGCGCTCCGCAAGCGTAGGAATTCGCACGAACACCCGGCGCAAACGGGGGTTCAGAATTCCGCCGGAACATTGGAACACGGACTTTGTCCGTGTGGGCTTTATTGCATCTTGTACCGATTCTAACCCCTCCAACCCC
>ENA-UOJS01001088-UOJS01001088.1-human-gut-metagenome-genome-assembly--contig:-C74-NODE-1088-length-24296-cov-5.200446_pt1 | contig 24296 bp, 18 predicted proteins | sample MGYA00242355_ERZ723902 | MGnify/ENA metagenome assembly ERZ723902
TGGGCGTATTCTCCGGTACTTTAAGAAACAACCCTTTCAAGATGGCTTCATGCAAACGAAACATTTCTGAGTTTCGCTCATAATAATCCAGCATTTCTTGTTCATCAAAAGACTTCGTCACCCGTTCATTAACCAATCTCTTACGATATTCGAATATGACTAAATCTCGTCGGTATTTCTCAACCAATGCATCAATACGTCCTATATCGGGAATATTCTTTTGTGCCATTCGATATAGTAATACATCACAAATCCATCGACGGATATACTTGTCGGCAAAATCGGTACTATCAGCGCGTGAAAGACCCTCCGGCATGGCATCGGCAAGCTCTTGACGCGATAGTATTTCATCGCCCACTTGTACCAATGAATTTTCATCGCTCTGTAACCCACTTCGGCATGCCGTAAAAAGGCATGCCGAAAATGCTGCGCATAATACTATTATCGAGACTTTATACATCTATATTACCTACATAAATATCCGCTAAATTACGACTAAATAATGGCAACTACGGCCTATTAACTGTTTTTAGGACATCTTCATAGATTTCTACCGGATATTTTTTATTGAGTTTCTTCACCCAAACTTTTTCAAGGTAAGTTTGGTAATCGGCCGTTACTTGTCCTCTCACATCGGTATACGCCTCCGGCATCTTCTTCAATAGTTTACCAGACACAAAAGCTATCGGCAACTTCTCATCGGCTTTCACCGGAGCTCCCTTAAATACCAATTCGTCAATTTTTTCATTATCTCCCTCAACAAACAAACCTCGCTCCACTTTTACTCTTGTTAAAGAGTCGGTATTGAACTCTCGATTCAGCACGACGATTACAGAATCGTCATCGAGTTCTTTAATCCGGTTCTTTATGTCATCGGCGGTAGCCGCATCAAAACATTGAATCAAAAATCCTTTATAATGAGGTTTATCCCATTTGTATTTTTTCCTATTTTTCTTGAAAAATTTCTGCAAGCCCTCGGTATCTTTCGATGCTTTTTCCCAAACTTCCCTATTGCTGATTTCAAACAGCAACATGCCGTCTCGATATTCATTCATCAAATTGCGAAAATCGGGATACTTATCTTCCAAATGAGCCTTCTCGAAATCTAATATTTCCATATCGGCCATATAACCAATCATAGTCGAAACATAATCGGGGGCATTAACTGTCACATCACGGCCTTTGGACAAAAACGAGGCAAAATCGGCCACTGTATATGAATGGTTCTCAAATGAGAATAAAACACTTTGGTCATTATGAATAGCCGCTATATAAGAAGAATCGACTTTACCTAAATCGCCAGCCAACTTCATCAACATCGCCCGCTGCGATTCTTCCAAAGAAAAACCATAATCATTTTTCAATTTAGCCACCATCGCATTACGAGCCATGCTACCTCTTTCGTCTCGTGCCATCATTCGCGTAATCTCCGAGCGCATTTGTTCAAAGGGCTTAATATCCCGCCGGTCCATTAACTTAATGATATGCCAGCCATAGGGAGATAATACAGGCTCTGTAATATCTCCTTTATTTTTAAGAGCAAAGGCAGCATCCTCGAACTCTTTTACGAATTGTCCACTACTCACCCACGGTAATTCTCCACCTCGTACGGCAGAAGCCTTATCCTCCGACCGCTCCTTTGCCATCGTAGCAAAATCGGCTCCCGACTTCAATTCTTCATAAATGGCTCGTATCTCGGATTCCTTCTGCGCTTTTACTTCATCAGAAACACCACGAGGCACCAATATCATGATATGGGAAAATAGAAACTCTCCCGGATTGGGACGACGACTATGTACTTTTATAATGTGATATCCGAACTGGGTTTCCACTATATCGGAAACTTCTCCCGCTTGTAATGCGAAAGCAGCCTTTTCAAAAGGATAAACCGTACGTCCGCCTCTAATAAATCCTAAATATCCCTTATTCTGCCTCGATCCGTCTTCACTGAATTTCTCTGCCAACATTCCAAAGTCTTCACCCGCCTTGATTTCAGCCAATACCGATTCGGCTTTTTTCTTTGCCTCAGCTCGGTCCTCAGGAGTCCGAGCATTCAATCCTATGAGAATATGGCTTACCTCCACATCTTCTTTCATTCGATCATAAGCCTCATGTGCCAAACGGTCATCAACAGAAGCATCGGTCAAATAGGGTTTAGCCAACTCTTCTCTATACCCCGCCAATTCATTTTTAAATGCCGAAGTCGTATCAATCCCCATAGCTTCGGCCTCGGCGACTTTCAACTTGTAGTTCTTAAATAGTGTAACGTATTCATCGAGAGATTTATGATCGATTTGTTGCTGGCTGTTCTTATTATAGATATACTCAAATTCCGATTTGTGAATATCTTTATTATTCACTCTCATAATAACAGGGTCGACATCGGTAGCCCACCCTCCAAACCAAGAATTTCCGGCAAGCAAAGCCGCTAAGAGCCATTTGTTTTTCATTGTGTTATGCACTACATTTTATTGAGACTTGATAGTCCCGAGTTATCAACAAAAATAATACACTATTTTAACGCTTCAAATATAAGAAAATTATATCGTAATCACTAAAATAGTGTATTCTTCCCAAAAAGAAAAATCCACCTTCCTTATCGGAAAAGTTATCCTCTACTATAATTCGGAGCCTCGCTGGTTATCGACACATCATGAGGGTGACTTTCGGCTACACCAGCATTGGTAATACGAGTAAACTTAGCATCATGTAAAGCCTCTATATCCTTAGCTCCACAATATCCCATTCCGGCACGCAAACCACCGACCATCTGATAAACGACTTCATATAAAGATCCTTTAAAAGGAACACGAGCTGCAATTCCCTCGGGAACCAATTTTTTAGTATCAGTCTCATTAGCCTGGAAATAACGGTCTTTCGAACCTTTCTCCATCGCTTCGAGAGATCCCATACCCCGATACGACTTATACTTACGTCCATTGAATATGATCGTTTCTCCCGGCGATTCTTCAACACCAGCCAGCATACCGCCTAACATAACCGAGTAAGCCCCAGCGGCCAATGCTTTTACAATATCTCCCGAATAACGAATTCCACCATCGGCAATCAATGGTACACCTGTTCCTTTCAATGCTTTCGCCACATCATAAACGGCAGATAATTGAGGAACCCCGACACCGGCAATCACCCGAGTCGTACAAATGGAACCGGGGCCTATACCTACTTTCACTCCGTCGGCTCCGGCTTCCACCAAAAATTTAGCGGCTTCACCCGTCGCAATATTTCCCACAACGACATCGATATCGGGATATTTTGCTTTTATATCTTTCAATACACCGATTACGCCCTTAGAATGTCCATGCGCCGTATCTATAACGATAGCATCGACTCCGGCTTCTACCAACGCATCCACACGAGTCATCGAATCGGCTGTAACACCGACCCCCGCAGCCACACGCAGCCGACCTAATTTATCTTTACAAGCAAACGGTTTATCTTTGGCTTTCGTTATATCCTTATAAGTAACCAACCCTACCAAATGGCCGTCTTTATCGACAACCGGGAGCTTCTCTATCTTGTGCTTTTGAAGAATATCCGCAGCCTGTTGCAAATCGGTGGATTGTGAAGTCGTCACTAAATTGTCTTTGGTCATTACCTCGTCTACCAATCTTTCCAAATCGCGTTCAAAACGCAAGTCCCGATTCGTTACAATACCCACCAAAAGATTTTTATCGTCCACTACGGGAATCCCTCCTATATGGTATTCACTCATCATAGACAACGCTTCGCGCACCGTCGACCCGCACTTGATTGTCACAGGGTCATAAATCATTCCATTCTCAGCTCGTTTAACAGCATGAACTTGACGGGCCTGAGCCTCGATACTCATATTTTTATGAATGACTCCAATTCCTCCTTCACGAGCGATAGCAATAGCCAATTGCGCCTCGGTTACCGTATCCATGGCTGCCGAAACTAATGGAATATTTAATCGGATATTGCGTGAAAACTGCGTCGACAACTCGACATTACGAGGAAGGACTTCGGAGTAAGCGGGGATTAACAAAACATCGTCAAAAGTTAATCCGTCCATCACCACTTTTTCTGCAACAAATGACATAATGGGGTTCATTAGAATTTTATTGCATGCAAAGATAATTATTTTTCGGCAAGCTATTATCTATACATGAAGATTTTTAAATTATTTATCACCCCAAAAGCTAAAATAAAAAAGCGACAACCGATTATCGGAATGTCGCTTTTTCACTATTATTTCTCGGCTTTTAATTTCCCATCTCTGAAAGGAACTTGATACGTATCAAACGAATTTCTTCTTCGCTATACTCCATACCAAACTCCTCAATGGCATCTTCGAGACTATCGCTTTCACTCTCCTTGAAGTAGTCAAAAATATCGTCGATATGCTCGTCGTCCATAATCTCGTGCAGGAAATAGTCGATATTGATTTTCGTTCCCGAATAAACAATCGCCTCTATCTCGTCGAGCAACTCTCCAAATTCAAGGCCCTTCGACTCGGCCAATTCATCAAGTGCAATTTTCCTGTCGATGGCCTGAATAATGGATACTTTCAATTTCGACTTATTGGCAACCGTACGCACTCTTAAATCTTCGGGACGCTCAATTTCATTTTCTTCCACAAGAGCTTTGATGACTTTAACGAATTCTTCTCCGTAACGTTTCGCTTTACCCGCTCCTACCCCCGGAATATTTTGTAACTCCTCAATTGTAATCGGATAGGTTGTCGCCATAGCTTCTAACGAAGGATCTTGAAAAATCACATACGGAGGAAGTTCCAATCGTTTAGCGATTTTCTTTCGCAAATCTTTCAAAATAGAATATAACTCGGGATCGACCGCACAAGAAGCTCCACCTTTCATGGGCACTTCTTCCTCCACCTCGTCAAAATCGACATCTTTGACAATCTTAAACGAAACCGGATTCTTCAAAAACGCATGCCCAGCCTTCGTTACTTTCAATAGTCCATAATTCTCAATATCTTTACCTATGTAGCCGGCTATCAATGCTTGTCGAATGACGGCGTTCCACGTGCGCTCATCTTCACCCTGTCCGCTTCCAAACACCTCTAAATCTTCATGTTGATACGAAAGTATTTGGCTCGTTTCTTTACCTAACAAGACATCTATCACATATTCGGCTTTAAATTTTTCTTTCAGTGCAATAATAGTTACAAGAACCGCACAAAGTTGATCTTTTGCTTCCACTTGCTTTTTAGGATTTAGGCAATTATCACAATTTCCACAATTATCTTCCTCATACTCTTCTCCAAAATAATGCAGTAAAATCTTGCGACGACAAAGAGAAGACTCGGCATAAGCAGCAGTTTCTAACAAAAGCTGTTTACCAATCTCTTGCTCGGCAATGGGTTTTCCCTGCATGAATTTTTCGAGTTTCTGTAAATCTTTATTGATATAAAAAGTTATACACTGACCTTCTCCTCCATCTCGACCGGCTCGTCCCGTCTCTTGATAATAGCCTTCCAGACTTTTGGGTATATCGTAATGTATGACATACCTGACATCGGGCTTATCAATCCCCATACCAAAGGCTATCGTGGCAACGATAACATCTATTTTCTCCAACAAGAATGCATCTTGATTCTGAGTCCTAGTCGCAGAGTCCATTCCGGCATGATATGGCAACGCACGAATTCCGTTTACCTGTAACAATTCTGCCAATTCTTCTACTTTCTTTCGACTCAAACAATAGATTATACCCGATTTACCCTCCTGCGATTTTATATATTTAATAATGTCTTTATCGATATTCGCTGTTTTCGGGCGAACCTCATAATAAAGATTAGGACGATTAAACGACGACTTAAATACAGTAGCTTCCAACATGCCCAGATTTTTCTGTATATCATGTTGGACTTTCGGAGTCGCAGTCGCGGTAAGAGCTATTACAGGACGTACGCCAATCTCATTAATAATAGGTCGGATACGTCGATATTCAGGACGGAAATCATGTCCCCATTCCGAAATACAATGGGCTTCATCTACCGCATAAAACGACACATTCACCTGTTTAAGAAAATCAATGTTTTCTTCCTTCGTCAAGGATTCAGGAGCAACATATAACAATTTGGTTTTCCCCGATAAAATATCGGTTTTCACTTGGTCTATCGCAGTTTTGTTCAAAGAGGAGTTTATGAAATGAGCGACACCATCTTCGGCACTGAAATTCCGCATAGCATCGACCTGATTCTTCATCAATGCAATCAAAGGCGAAATAACTATCGCAGTACCGTCAAGAATCAACGACGGCAATTGATAACAAAGCGACTTCCCTCCTCCGGTAGGCATCAATACAAATGTATCATTCCCGGCAAGCAAATTTCTGATAATCGCTTCCTGATTTCCCTTAAATGTATCGAATCCGAAATTCCTTTTCAGTTCCTCAGTCAAATTTACTTCTTTTGCCATACGGTTACTCTCTTTCTCGTTATGTATATTCGCCGACCTTTATCGGTCAAACAAATTTATAAACAACTCCTCTTAATTACCAAATTTTTTCTTGCTGTTTTTTCTTATACTGCCAATAGTTTTGCTTTTTCTAACTTCTTTTCTGCATAGCTACGTGTTATATGCAATTTCTTTTTTGTCGAAGAAGGCGTTTCATACATAGCATCCATCATAATCGTTTCGACAATAGAGCGCAATCCTCGGGCTCCCAACTTGAACTCTACGGCCTTTTCGACAACATAATCAAGCATGTCCTCATCAAACGAAAGTCTCACTCCGTCCATTTCGAAAAGTTTGATATATTGTTTGATAATCGAATTCTTAGGCTCTACCAGAATTCTCCGTAGCGCGGCCTTGTCCAAAGGTTGCAAATAGGTTAAAATGGGCAATCGTCCTATAATTTCAGGAATAAGGCCAAACGATTTCAAATCTTGGGGTGCAATATACTGTAACAGATTTTCCCGATCTATACGACCATTGCTACCACCTCCATTATAACCTACGACATGGGTGTTCAACCTCATGGCAATTTTACGTTCTATTCCGTCAAAAGCCCCGCCACAAATATACAAAATATTCTTTGTATTCACTGGTATCATTTTCTGCTCGGGGTGTTTACGCCCGCCTTGAGGAGGAACATTTACGATAGAACCCTACAATAATTTCAACAAACCTTGCTGTACGCCCTCACCGCTGACATCACGGGTAATCGAAGGATTATCGCTTTTACGAGCAATTTTGTCGATCTCGTCAATAAACACAATACCTCGCTCAGCCGCCTCGACATCATAATCGGCAACTTGCAGCAAACGGGTCAAAATGCTTTCGATATCCTCACCCACATAACCGGCCTCGGTCAAGACAGTAGCATCGACAATCGTAAACGGAACTTTCAATAAACGAGCAATCGTCTTCGCCAATAAGGTCTTTCCGGTTCCGGTAGGGCCGACCATAATAATATTCGATTTCTCAATCTCAACATCATCATTATCGGCTACCTGCAAAACACGTTTATAATGGTTATAGACCGAGACCGACAAATAACGTTTAGCATCGTCCTGCCCGATAACATACTGATCGAGAAATGTTTTTATCTCTTCCGGTTTAGGTAAATCCTCTCGGGATACGGTCCATTTGGAACTCGCTTTTTTCTTTTTATGCAAATATTCTTCGGAAAGGAGATAGGCTTGCTCGGCACACTCGTCGCAAATACAACCGTCACGCCCCGGCATTAATAATCTTACCTCATTTTCTCCTCTTCCGCAAAAACTACACTTTTCGCCCTTAGCCATTCCTAGAATATTATTTCATAGATTTTACCAATACGTCGTCAATCATACCGTATTCTTTGGCTTCAAGAGCAGTCATCCAATAATCACGATCGGAATCTTTCTCCACACGCTCATACGAGTTTCCCGAATGATCGGCTATAATGGTATAGAGTTCTTTTTTAAGTTTCTGTATCTCCCTTGCCGTAATCTCTATATCCGAAGCCTGACCTTGTGCGCCTCCCATCGGTTGATGTATCATAACCCGGGAATGTTTCAAAGCAAAACGTTTTCCCTTTGTCCCTGCAACCAACAATACAGCGCCCATCGAGGCGGCCATACCTGTACAGATCGTAGAAATATCACTGCTTATGAACTGCATGGTATCGTAGATACCCAACCCGGCATATACCGACCCTCCGGGAGTATTGAAATAAATAGATATATCTTTACCCGGGTCGGCAGAATCGAGATAAAGCAACTGTGCTTCTATAACATTCGATGTATAATCATCGATAGGAGTTCCCAAAAAGATTATACGGTCCATCATTAAACGCGAAAACACGTCCATCTGGGTTACATTCAGTTGGCGCTCCTCCATAATAGAAGGGGAAAGATAGCTACTGGTAAACTGCGCATATTGATCAAGGGCAAGTCCATTCATACCCAAATGTTTTACCGCATATTTTCTAAAATCATTAGTCATAATTATATCGTTTTTAGATTGTTTTTTAATCCCTATTTTTAGTCAAAGATATAAATAAAAACAATTATACCCCAAATAAAATTCTGCTGCCCGGTCTTTTTTGCCAATATCTTCACAAAAAATAATACATCAACCGAACTACAAGCATCAATTAACTATATTGGAAGATTTCAAACAATGAAAAGCCCCGAAGCCATTACGTCTCGGGGCTATCGATAATTATATCGATTTTATTACTCGGCAACTTCAAACATTTTCTGGAATTTATCCATCGTCACTTCTTTGTCCGTAAGCGTTACAGACTCCTTAATGGCAGTTTGAATCTTCTGCTCCGTAGCTTGGTCAATAAGACGCGAACGAGACTCTTTGCTCGATAACATTTCCCTAGCATAACGTTCGAGAACATCATCGGGAACACCTGTCATACCATATTGTGCGAACTGACTTGCCGCTACCCGTTTTGCCAAAGCCAACAAATCGGCATCATCGACATGAATATCGAATTGTTTTACGATTTGTTCTTTAATCAACTGCCATTTCAAATCGGGAACCATCTTCGCAAAATCCTCATCGATATTTTCAGCTTTACGATTTTTATCGGTAGCCAACAACCAACGTTTCAAAAATGCATCGGGCAAATCAAACTCACCTACTGCCTTTTCTATCGCAGCACGTGCATCAATCGAAAATTTATAATCGCTTTCAGGAACCAATTGATGCGCTATCATTTCACGAAGTTTAGCAAAATATTCCTCTTCTGTTTTTACAACATCTTTACCGAATACATTGTCAAATAATTCTTGATTCAATTCGGCAGGTTGCAAATGTGTGATATCTGTCACTGTCATCTCGAAATTCGATGTCACATTGGCAGCTTTTTCCTTATCGATATTCAACATAGAGGCCAGTTCTGCGACCGAAGCATCACAACTTTTCGAAGGATTGAACATCACTTTGTCACCTTTCTTCACACCGGCAAATTTAGCTTTTTCCTTGTCATTCTTGAAATATGCAGGAGAAACGATGGTACTTTCGACCGTAATTCCCCCTTCTACCGGAGTCCCTTTTTTTACCATTTCTACCATCGAACCTTTGATAAGGTCTCTTTCATCGGTAGACTCATCTACCGAAATCTGTTTACCGAAACGTGACAAAAAGGATTCATTCTGACGTTTTACCATGTCATCATCGACAGTAATCGTATAGTAAGGTACTTTTATTTTTTTATCGACCTTTACATTCAATTCGGGGGCTAATGCCACATCAAAACGGAACGTGAAATCGTCTTGTGTATCCAAATCGACAGTCATATCTTCTGCGGTCATCGGCTCGCCCAAGATATTGAGCTTATTATCACGAATATAATTGTACAGAGACTCGGAAACCAAACGATTAATTTCTTCAACTCGAACCGATTTTCCAAACATCTTCATGAGCATACTAAAAGGAACTTTCCCTTTTCTGAATCCGGGAATATTCGCTTTTTGCCCATAAGCACGAAGAGATTTGTCTACTTTTTCCTGATAGTCAGCCTTTGAAATTTCAATCGAAATCACGGCATTCAGGTTGTCAGTGTTTTGATGCGAAACGTTCATTCTTATGATTTTATTAAATTAGACTCACAAATTTATTCTCAACTTTCCACAAAAAGCGTGCAAATTTGAGAGCGCAAAATTAGTGCTTATCTTTCGATAATCAAATTATTATTAATTTTTTTCTTTCTACCTATATCGTGAAAAGACTTTCCACTCCGCAAGAGCAGCCTCCTTTGAACTCCAATACCCAACCTTACTTCGTATCGGACATCAATTGTTCAAAAAAATCGTCAATCTCTTTATCCATTTTTTCCCAAAAATCATCGTGCAAATAGATATTCTCATCGTCCAATGTAATCAAATCGGCAACGGGCTCCATCTCATTATCTACCAACACGACAGAAAAGGGAGGTATAATATCCAGCGAATGTAAAGCATGATTCACATCTTCATGACTCAACACCTTCCTCAGAAAAGCAATTATCGCAGCATCCGAACGTTCTCCACTGGAATCTCGCCACTCGTCCAATCCATCAATTACCGATTGCACCAATATACTTTCAGTATCATCAAATACCGAAAACAACTGTTCGTCGTATTTCACCTGCACATACATATCGGTCAAGGACATCGCCTCTGCACGAGCCTTCTCCACTGCCGTACAAAAAGACTCACACATTGCAGAAAAAAGTGTTAATTCCGAAGTTTCCATAAATACATAATTATTTGTACTTCAAAGATAGTATAACCGAAGATGGAAACCAATTTATTTAGTCATGCCCGGCTCAACTTACCTTTACATTCACGACAAAGATAGCGAAAAAATCCGTAGACATCGCCGTTATGCAAAATTTTCTCCTATTCGTCACATACAAAGCAAGTTTCAAATACCATATACAAAACGATGCGATAAAAAAAAATCTCGTTTTATTCAAAAATATATAACTATTTGTTTGGATTCAAAAATGATTTCATTACATTTGCAACATCAAACTCATATTTGACAGGCAATGAAGAATTTTGATTTTGCATATTACTTTTACTTTTATTTTTATTTTGGAGAAAAATAGAAACGGGGTTTTATGCAAAAAAAAGAAATAGAAAACAATTAAGAAACTTATGATAAAATCCCGTTCAATACGAACGGGATTTTTTATTTATCTTGCTTATGAATAAAAAAGTCACCATACAAGGCATAGCCGGTTGCTACCACGAGGCGGCCGCCCGAGCTTATTTCGGGGAAGAAGAAATAGAAACGGTTCCCTGCTCGACATTTCCCGAAATGTTCGACCGCATGAATAACGACCGTTCTTTATTGGGTATCATTGCCATTGAAAACACCATTGCAGGCAGCATTTTACAGAATCACGAACTATTACGAAAAAGTGAATTAAGTATCATAGGAGAATATAAATTACGTATTTCTCACGTACTGGCCGCACTACCGGGAGAAACTATGGACGATATCCTCGAAGTAAACTCTCACCCCATGGCATTAATGCAATGCGGTGATTTTTTACAAGCTCACCCTAAAATGAAAGTCGTAGAAAAAGACGATACGGCTGGTAGTGCCCAAGAAATTTCACACCGTCATCTTTCGGGCCATGCTGCCATTTGCGGTAAACTGGCTGCCGAAATCTATAACATGAATATCTTGGCAGAAGGTATCGAAACCAATAAACGAAATTTCACTCGTTTTCTAATTCTTGCCGATCCTTTTCACCGTGAAATTTTAATAGCAGGCAAACGCATAAACAAGGCTTCACTTGTTTTCAGTTTGCCACATACACAAGGCAGTTTATCAAAAGTACTCACCATACTTTCTTTCTATGATATCAATTTGTCCAAAATACAGTCCATGCCCATTATCGGGAAAGAATGGGAATACCGATTTTATATAGACCTTACATTCGATAATTTCACTCGATACAAACAATCCCTCGAATGAATAAGACCTCTCACAAAAGACTTTAAAATACTTGGAGAATATGCAGAATTCAATCAACCCCTTTAATATCAGACCCGCTAATCGGGTAAATAACATAAGCGAATACTACTTCTCAAAAAAGTTGAAAGAAATAGCCGAACTAAATGCCCGCGGTTTGGATATTATCAGTCTGGGCATAGGCGGGCCTGACAGGCCGCCCCACCCCGAAACGATTGAAACCCTGTGTACGGAGAGCCGGAAATCTGATGTTCACGGATACCAACCTTACATAGGCCTACCCGAACTACGCCGAGCCTTCGCCGATTGGTATAACAGATGGTACAATGTAACACTCGATCCTCAAAAAGAAATACAACCCCTTATAGGGTCCAAAGAGGGTATATTGCACATCAGTCTGGCATTTCTCAATGCCGGAGACGGGGTATTGGTTCCCAATCCGGGATACCCCACATACAGTTCCGTCAGCCGACTGGCCGAAGCCGAAATTTTCACCTACGACCTCGACGAAAATAACCATTGGCGACCCGACTTCAAGCAATTAGAATCGTTACCGCTCGATCGTATAAAGTTAATGTGGGTCAACTATCCCAATATGCCTACGGGAGCCAAAGCATCTATGGAATTGTTTACCAAGCTGGTGGATTTCGGGAAGCGTCACAACATAATCATCGTGAACGACAACCCGTACAGTTTCATTCTCAACGACAATCCGATGAGTATACTGGCAGTCCCCGGGTCTAAGGACATTTGTATCGAAATGAATTCTTTAAGCAAATCTCACAACATGTCCGGTTGGCGAATCGGTATGCTCGCTTCCAACCCTCAATTTATCGAATGGATTTTGAAAGTGAAGAGTAATATCGATTCAGGAATATTCCGTCCGCTACAAACGGCTGCGACAAAGGCTTTGTTATGCGGTCAAGAGTGGTATGACCAATTAAACGAAGTGTACCGTAACCGACGTGATATCGCAGAAAAAATCATGAAAGCTCTCGGTTGCAGTTATGATCCTTCACAAGCAGGATTGTTCGTATGGGGAAAAATTCCCGATAGTGCAACAGATGCCGAATCGTTAGCCGACGAAATATTATACAACGCGCACGTCTTCATTACTCCGGGATTCATTTTCGGAAGTCGAGGGAACAGATATATTCGCATTTCGCTTTGCGCCCCCGAAAAAAAGATGCAAGAAGCATTACACCGTATAGAAAAAATTAAATCAAATAAATAACAATACCATTATGGAAGATTTACAATCAATTTTACTTCCCGGAATAGACTCTAAACGCCCTATTATCATAGCCGGCCCATGTAGCGCCGAAACCGAAGAGCAAGTAATGACCACAGCGAAAAGCCTCGCCGAGCGCGGCATTAAAATATTTCGTGCAGGTATATGGAAGCCTCGTACCAAACCGGGCGGATTCGAAGGTATAGGCGTAGAAGGCCTTGCTTGGTTAAAACACGTCAAAGAAGAAACCGGTATGTACACGGCAACAGAGGTTGCCACTGAACGACACGTATTCGAAGCATTAAAACATGGTATCGACATTTTATGGATCGGAGCACGCACGACCGCCAATCCCTTTGCGGTTCAAGAAATAGCCAACGCACTGAAAGGTGTAGACATTCCGGTACTTATCAAGAATCCGGTAAATCCCGACCTAGAACTATGGATAGGGGCCGTCGAACGCATTTATAACGCCGGTCTCCACCGACTGGCAGTCATACACCGGGGTTTTAGCAGCTACGACAAACAGTTGTACCGCAATATGCCTCAATGGCACATTCCCATCGAACTACGTCGCCGTCTCCCCAATCTTCCTATTTTTTGCGACCCTAGCCACATCGGCGGTAAACGCGAACTTGTAGCTCCATTGAGCCAACAAGCGATGGATCTGGGATTCGACGGACTAATCGTTGAATCCCATTGCGACCCCGATTGTGCATGGAGCGATAAAAATCAGCAAGTGACCCCCGACGCTCTGGACTATATACTCAACATGTTGGTAATACGAGAGACCACACAGACGACAGAAAACCTATCGGAACTACGTCACCAAATAGACAACCTCGACAATCAACTACTCGAACTGTTAGCCAAACGCATGCGCATATCCAGAGAAATCGGGCAATATAAAAAAGAGCATAGTATGCCCGTGCTGCAAACTAACCGCTATGACGAAATCCTACAAAAACGCATGGCACAAGCCGTTGAGTTGGGAATGAGCGGAGAATTCATGAAAGAAGTGATGCAAGCCATTCACGAAGAATCGGTACATCAACAAATGAATATTATTAATAAATAAAAACGATGAAAATAGTAATTCTCGGAGCCGGAAAAATGGGCTCTTTCTTTGCCGATGTACTCAGTTTCGACCATGAAATCGCCCTATACGACATAGACCCTCATCGACTGAGATTCGCATTCAATACTTTGCGAATGACCCGGCCAGAAGAAATACAAGATTTTACGCCCGACTTAGTCATCAATGCGGCAACCGTAAAATATACGATAGAAGCGTTTCAAACCGTTCTTCCCTATTTACCGGCTCACACAATCCTATCGGATATTGCTTCGGTCAAGACCGGATTACCCGAATTTTATGCCCAAGCCCGACACCCATTCGTATCGACACACCCTATGTTCGGACCAACATTCGCTAATTTGAGCGACCTAAGTACACAAAATACAATCATCATTACCGAAGGCGACCACATGGGCAAAATCTTTTTCAAAGATATTTACCAGCGCCTGAGATTGAATATATTCGAATACAGTTTTAAAGAGCATGACGAAACCATAGCTTATTCGCTCTCGGTTCCATTCACTTCGACGTTGGTGTTCGCCTCGATTATGAAACATCAAGAGGCTCCCGGCACGACATTCAAAAAACATATGGACATAGCAAGGGGGCTACTTTCGGAGGACGACTACCTGCTAACCGAAATTCTTTTCAATCCCAATACCCCCGACCAAGTGCGGGGAATACAGAAGCAATTATCGTCTCTCCTCGATATTATCGAGCGTAAAGATTCTATAAAAATGAAAGAATACCTCACCCAAGTGAGAAAAAACATAAAATAGCTCAAAATCATGAAAAAGGCTTGCTTAACGCAAGCCTTTTTCATTTCACGCACGCCCTGCCTCACCAACTTTATAAAATGAAATTGATACAATATTTTCATGGATTGCAAAAGAATATTTATATTTGTAGGTTAACTTAGGCGTATATATAAGCGCACTAACAAACCTATAGATTAACATGAGAAAATATAATACGTTCCGTATTTCATGCATAGCCTTATTATGGGTATTCTTATGCGTTCTTCTAATTAGGGGAAGAGGCATCGACGGGCAAGCTCTGTTCGCTATCATTGCTTCGGGAATCATTGTATTCGTTCCACTCTACAAACGATGGAAGCAAGAGAGTAAAGGTAAATATTACCATTGTATTTACGTAAAAGAGACTAAAAATGAACCCCGACAATACTGAACTACTGAAACAAATAAACACACCCGCCGATTTACGAAAATTACAGGTTAGCGAGCTACCCCAAGTGTGTGACGAAATCAGGCATTTCATTATCAATACTCTCGCCCATAATCCGGGACATTTTGGGTCTAGCATGGGGGCCGTGGAATTGACCGTGGCCTTACACTATGTATTCGACACTCCATACGACCGCATAGTTTGGGACGTGGGACATCAAGCCTACGGGCATAAGATTTTAACTGAAAGACGAGACAGGTTTTATACTTGTCGTAAACTCAACGGATTGAGTGGATTTCCAAACCCAGCCGAAAGCGAATACGACGCTTTCATTGCCGGGCATGCATCTAATTCTATATCAGCAGCATTAGGCATGGCCATTGCTACACAACTGAAACACGAACAAAAAGAAAGAAAAGTCATTGCTGTCATCGGAGATGCATCCATTGCCGGAGGATTAGCTTTCGAAGGATTGAATAACGCATCCATCAGTCCCAATAACTTGCTCATCATACTGAACGACAACGATATGGCAATCGACCATAATGTCGGAGGGCTAAACGAATATCTAGTAAACATCACTACATCGAAAAGCTATAATAAACTCAGATACGATGCTTATCGTACCCTACGTAAGCTAAATCTGATAGACGATGAACACAGGGGGGCCATTTTACGTTTCAACAATAGCCTAAAAGCTTTGCTAACCAAGCAACAAAACATTTTCGAAGGTTTAAATATACGATATTTCGGTCCCATAGACGGGCACAATGTGGTTAATATCGTCAATAAACTCAACGATATAAAAGATATGACCGGTCCGAAAATACTTCACCTACGTACGATCAAAGGGAAAGGATATGCTCCGGCCGAAAAAGAACCGACTATTTGGCACGCTCCGGGCTGTTTTAATCCAGAAACAGGCGATAGAATTACCACAACAGAAGAGCAAAAACCTCCCAAATTTCAAGATGTATTCGGACTCACGCTTGTCGAATTGGCTAAAAAAAACGATAAAATAACAGTTATCACACCTGCAATGCCAACGGGAAGTTCTACATGTTTCATGATGGAGAAATTTCCCGAAAGGTCTTTTGATGTCGGTATCTCCGAAGAACATGCCGTCACCTTTGCCGCTGGTTTAGCCAAAGAAGGATTACAACCATTTTGCAGTATCTATTCGACTTTTCTCCAAAGAGGATTCGACGAAGTCATTCACGATGTCGCCATACAAAACTTACCGGTAACATTTTGTATCGACCGCGCTGGACTCGTGGGAGAAGACGGGGTTACCCACCACGGTGCATTCGATATGTGCTATTTGCGTTGCATACCCAATATGACTATTGCTGCACCTATGGACGAACATTATCTGCGACATCTCATGTACACAGCACAACTATCCGACCGCGGGCCGTTTGCCATTCGCTATCCTCGCGGTTGCGGAAGTCATGTCGATTGGGAATGCCCTATGCACGAAATTCCTATCGGGAAAGGTCGCAAGCTCTATGACGGAAATGAGATAGCCGTACTGAGTATCGGGACTGCGGGTGTCGCGGCACGACAAGCCGTAGAGCGGGCCCGAAAGACAGGTGTAAAAGCAGCTCTCTACGATATGATTTTTGTCAAACCCATTGACGAAGAGATTCTTCACGAAGTAGCCCAAAAATACAAACGAATCATAACCGTAGAAGATGGATGCATAACAGGAGGCTTCGGAAGTGCTGTATTAGAATTCATGTCCGACAATGGATATACACCCCATATAAAACGAATAGGAATCCCCGATAAATTCATAGCACAGGGGACAGTTAAAGAACTACACCAACTATGTGGTATAGATGAAGAAAATATTTACTCGGTAATTATTGGTAACTGGTAAATCATAGAAATAAAAGAGAACTAATAATTATGAAAATAATCATTGCTGGAGCCGGAGAGGTTGGAACACATTTAGCAAAACTGTTATCCCGAGAAGAACAGGATATTATTCTAATCGACAATGATGAAGAGAAACTACGAGAACTCGATGCCAATTATAATTTAATGACTGTCATCGGGAACCCTACTGCATTCCAAACATTAAAACAAGCCCAAGTATATAAAGCCGATTTATTTATTGCTGTCATGCCCTTCGAGTCTCGTAATATCATGGCATGTACAATGGCATCGAAACTAGGCGCAAAAAAAACTCTGGCAAGAGTGGACAACTACGAATACCTTTTGCCTGAAAATAAAGCCTTCTTTGAAAATCTGGGAGTAAATGAACTGATATATCCCGAAAAACTGGCCGCAGAAGAAGTAATAACCGCATTAAAACACACTTGGACACGCAACTGGTTTGAACTTTGTAATGGAGAATTAATCGTACTAAGTGTAAAATTACACGACAACGCTAAAATTCTGAATAAAAAACTCTATGAACTCACAACAGCCGAAAGCCAATTTCACATCGCGGCCATCAAACGTATACATGAAACTATTATTCCAAGAGGAAACGACGAAATAAAAATAGGAGACATCGCATACTTTACCACGACTCCTAATCATATACAAGAAATTCAAAAACTCTCAGGTGAAACAGAAGCAGAAATTCACAAAATAATGATCATGGGAGGCAGCCGTATCGCTATACGCATATCGAGTTACGCGCCTGATAATATGGCAATAAAACTCATCGAATGCGACAAGCAAAAGAGTTATAAATTAGCCGAATACATGAACGATATAATCATTATTCAAGGAGATGGACGCAATGTGGATCTTTTGAAAGAAGAAGGAATCCGTGACATGGATGCATTTATAGCATTAACCGATAGTTCCGAGACAAATATATTAGCCTGTTTAACCGCCAAAGAATTAGGGGTAAAAAAGACTATTGCAGAAGTCGAAAATATCCAGTTCATCTCTACTGCTGAACGGCTAAATATAGGAAATATCATCAATAAAAAATTACTAGCGGCCAGCCGTATCTTCCAATTGTTGCTCGACGAAGACTCCTCAAATGCTAAATGTCTCGCATTATCCGACGCCGAAGTCGTAGAATTGGTTGCAAAAGAAAATTCTAAAATTACCAAAGCCGCAGTAAAAGACCTAAAACTCCCGTCCGACTTAACAATCGGTGGATTGGTTCGTAATGGACACGGCATGGTCGTAACCGGAAACACATGGATACAACCGAATGATCACGTCGTTATTTTCTGTCTCGACACAGCATTACATAAAATAGAGAAGCTTTTCAATTAGGAATATCATGCCCAAAATTAACTTTCATGTCATACTGAAATTCATCGGAATATTACTATGCATGGAATCTATATTCATGCTCGTTCCGTTTGTCGTAGCTCTTATTTATGGAGAAGGAGATGCGCCGGCCTTTATTAAATCGGCATCAATAACTGCAATCGTAGGTGGTATATTATTCTACATTTTTAGAAATTCCCGTAACGACGTAGGAAAGCGTGAAAGTTATTTACTGGTAACTTCTATATGGCTTTTCTTCTCGGCTTTCGGGATGCTCCCATTTTGCTTAATGCCCAATCATTTGAGTATTACAGATGCTATTTTCGAAACAGTATCCGGCCTAACAACGACAGGAGCTTCCATTATAGAAAACGTAGACGTTCTTCCACATGGTATTCTCTTTTGGCGCAGTTTCATGCATTTTATCGGAGGAATGGGTATCATCTTGTTAACAATCGCCATACTGCCCATGCTCAACCATCAGGGTGGATTACTTTTATTTAATTCCGAAGTAACCGGTATAACAACTGAAAAATTGAAACCAAAAATCGGAGAAACAGCAAAAAAATTATGGAGTGTATATATCATACTCACCATTATCCTTTGTCTCCTATTGTGGTTGGGTCCCATGAATCTTTTCGATGCTATCTGTCAAGCATTTTGCGTCATGGCAACAGGTGGATTTTCGACCAAACAAGCCGGTATAAATTTTTGGAACTCCTCTTACACAGAATATGTCATGACTATATTCACATTTATTGCAGGTATAAATTTTGCTTTGGTGTATAGAGCCGTAACCGGAGATTTCAAAAAACTATTACACAATGAAGAAACCAAATGGTACACGGCAATTGTATTAGGGGCCACTTTATTAGTCATTACAGGACTATACATAACCGACCAAAACGGCTCCTTCGAAGATACTTTTCGAAGATCGCTATTCTTGGTTGTAACAATTGCTACGTCAACCGGATACACCGGAGATGACTATGTTGCTTGGGGCCCATTTTTTACAACTATATTTTTACTACTCATGTTCTTCGGAGCTTGTGCCGGCTCCACTTGTGGAGGAGCAAAAATAGACAGGCTGGTGGTCCTCGCCAAAAATACAAAAAATGAACTTTACAGAGTCATACACCCCAATGCTATATTACCCGTACGCGTAAATGGGAAAGCCATATCTCACGAAATAGTATCCAAAATATTAGCATTTATCTTAGTATATGTCATGGTACTTATAGCAGGGTCTATTATCCTATCGGCATTGGGGTTGTCTATGGAAGAATCATTCGGTTCGACACTTTCCTGCCTCAGCAATATCGGTCCCGGAGCCGGTTCAACCGGTCCGGCAGGTAACTATGCTTTTATCCCCGATTTAGGAAAATGGACTTTGTCAATCATCATGCTCATCGGCCGGCTTGAACTGTTTACAGTCCTCATTTTATTCACATCTTACTTTTGGAAAAACTCATAATATTGTTGAGAATAAGTATTTTTTGTACATTTGTATCTAATCTAAAATCCAAAGCGAAGTATTCTCATAATATGCCTACAACAGACTTAGAAGAAAATAAAATAAAACAAGCCCAACCCGAAGAGGGAAACGATACAGCTCAGAATGAAAGAGAAATACGTAAAAACATATTTAAAAATGAACGTGTAAATTTCATTTTAGGTGTCATTTTAGTCATATTCTCCCTCTATTTGACTATCTCTTTCATCTCATTCTTTTTTACAGGAAGCATCGACCAAAGTAAAGTTGAGAATCTATCGGTAGGAGAACTTTCTTCCATTGGAAACGAGATTCAAAATTGGACGGGTGCATTCGGGGCATACTTATCCAACCTCATGATAAATCGTTGGATGGGTATATCTGCTTTCATCGTTTCTCTATGGTTATATGTCGTAGGCCGTCGATTCATGAAAGTCGCCCATACTCGAATGATACGATTTACGATTAGCTGTGCCTTGTCGATAATAGTTTTGTCTCTCTTTTTCGGATTCATTTTCATGCACAGTTATAACAACACCTTCCTATATTTAGGGGGATATCACGGGTATTATGCGACTTTATGGCTCAATGCATGGATAGGACCATGGGGAACGGCTCTATTCATTATAGCTCTCGTTATTATATTGCTCGTCCATCTAAGTTATAAAACCATTGAATATATTCGACGAGTATCGTCCGTCAACCTCACAGGGAAGGCGATCCAAGCAATAAAAAACAGGACGGATAATCCAGAAACAGATAACGAAAATGACAATAGGGAAACTGAATCTAACGAAATCCAAAACACTGAAAACATACCCTCATCGGAAAACGATATTGTAAATACATTGCCCGAATATCCCGATGACCCTACCGAAGAAATCCCTACACTCGAAGATATACAAGAAAATATTCTTCCTATCGAAGAGGAGACTAAACGAGTTACCATCGAGACCGGTGACCCCGACTTTGTCATCGAGACGGCTGAGACCGAAGTATTAGCTACACAAGCTCCTATGGAAGATTATGATCCTACGAAAGACCTCTCGCATTATAAAAGACCGACATTCGATTTACTGGACAAACGGGAAAACAGCGAGGTGGAGATCAACATGGAAGAACAGTCTGCCAACAAAAAACTGATCACCGAAACCCTCAAAAATTACAATATAGAAATCAGTTCCATTACGGCGACTGTGGGTCCTACCGTTACTCTTTATGAAATAAAACCAGCACCCGGAGTAAGAATAGCCCGGATAAAAAGTTTGGAAAACGATATTGCCCTCAGCCTGTCGGCGTTAGGGATTCGCATTATAGCCCCTATTCCCGGCAAAGGAACCGTCGGTATCGAAGTACCGAACAAAGATCCTAAAATGGTCTCTATGTATTCTGTTCTAGCTTCCAAAAAATTTCAAGAATGTAAATATGAACTTCCCCTTGCGTTAGGAAAAAGTATTACGAACGAAGTCTGCATAGCAGATCTTTGTAAAATGCCTCACATATTGGTGGCTGGTGCTACCGGACAAGGAAAATCCGTCGGGCTGAATGCCATTATCACATCTTTACTTTATAAAAAACACCCGGCTCAATTAAAATTCGTATTAGTCGATCCCAAAATGGTCGAATTCAGTATCTATTCGGTTATAGAAAGACATTTTATGGCTAAATTACCCGACGCAGAAAAGTCCGTAATTACCGACAGCGACAAGGTTATCGCCACTTTAAATTCTCTCTGTATCGAAATGGATAATCGATATGCCCTACTCGCCAAAGCAAATGTGAGAACAATCAAAGAGTATAACGAAGAGTTTATCCATAGAAAACTGAATCCGAATAACGGACACAAATTCATGCCCTATATCGTGGTGATTATCGATGAGTTCGCTGATTTAATTATGATGGCAGGCAGAGACGTCGAAATGCCCATCGCTCGAATAGCACAAAAAGCGAGAGCTGTCGGTATTCACATGATCATAGCTACACAACGTCCTTCAACGACCGTTATCACCGGTAACATTAAGGCAAATTTCCCGGCACGTATCGCTTTCAGAGTCATGCAAATGGTCGATTCACGGACTATACTCGATGCTCCCGGAGCAAACCAGCTCATCGGACGAGGTGATATGTTATTTACCGAAGGAGGTGATTTGAAACGTATTCAATGTGCGTTTATCGATACTCCCGAAGTAAAACGAATTTGTGAGTATATCAGCAAACAACAAGGATACCCCGAACCATATGAACTTCCAGAATATAAAAATCCCGACAGTGACGCAGGGAGCAATGGAAACGATGTAATCAACCGAGACCCCCTATTCGAGGAAGCCGCTAAAATGATCGTCGTTTCAGGGCAGGCCTCCACATCGTCTTTACAAAGACGCTACTCCATCGGATACAATAGAGCGGGACGACTGATGGATCAACTGGAAGCTGCCGGTATCGTAGGCCCAAGCGAAGGGGGTAAACCTCGACAAGTACTGATTGTGGATATTATGGCTCTCGAAAACAAATTAGAATTAATGAAATGAAAACAAATCGCATTCTACTATGCTGCTCTGTACTTTTTCTACTATTAAGCATGGAACCTCTACATGCACAAAACGGTACACAGGCATTAGATAAAGTCGTTGGTAAATTCCAACAATCGAACGGTATATCGGCTACTTTTACACTGACCGTTTTTAATGCACTGAACGAACCCGTAGAAAAACAAAACGGAACTATAAAACTATCTGGGAACAAATTTTACTGGAATACAACATCTATGACTGTATGGTACGATGGTTTGCAACAATGGGCATACGTAAAGGCAACAGAGGAAGTAAACCTAACCGAACCGACGACCGAAGAAATCGCAACAGTCAATCCCTACATACTCATCAATAACTACAAAAAAGACTTCTACATCAAAACATTAAAGTCAAAAAGTTCCAAAGAAAGTATAGCAGAACTTACACCAAAGAAGAAAGGAACAAATATAGACCACATTATAATTATTATCAACACAACTACGTGGAATCCAAGCTCTTTTAAACTCTATTATAGCGATCGGACATATAGCATAATCAACCTGTCAAAATATGCTACCGACCAAAACTTTCCAGACTCGACATTTGTTTTTAACAAAAAGCAATATCCAAAAGCAGAACTTATCGATTTACGCTAATAACACAAATAAATAGAAATTATGGAACAAAACGAACGCATACGTTGTCTAATTATAGGCTCAGGACCGGCCGGTTATACGGCAGCTATTTATGCTTCACGAGCAAACCTATCACCGGTTCTATATGAAGGCATGCAACCGGGCGGACAACTAACAACGACCAGCGATATAGAAAATTTCCCGGGATATCCCGAAGGTATATCAGGATTCGATATGATGGAAGATTTGAAAAAACAAGCCGAACGATTTGGGGCAAACATTCGCCGAGGGATTGCCACAGCTGTCGATTTTTCTCAAAAACCATATCGTATAACCATAGACGGTGAAAAAATTATTGAAGCCGATGCCTTAATCATCTCTACTGGTGCTTCGGCCAAATATTTAGGACTCCCAGATGAGGCTAAATATGCAGGTATGGGAGTGTCGGCCTGCGCTACTTGCGATGGATTTTTCTACCGAAAAAAAATAGTCGCGGTAGTAGGTGGAGGCGATACGGCTTGCGAAGAAGCAGAATACCTCTCCCACTTAGCCTCTAAGGTTTACTTAATCGTCAGAAAAAACTTTCTAAGAGCCTCCAATATCATGCAACGCCGTGTCAATGAAAATCCTAATATAGAAATCTTATTTGAAACTCAGGCCGAAGGATTGTTCGGAGAAAACGGAGTGGAAGGAGTACATTTGGTTAAAGGCAAAGACACAGCGCATGAAGAGCGTTACGATTTACCCATAGATGGATTTTTCCTTGCCATTGGACACAAACCCAATACAGATATATTCAAACATTCCATTACCCTCGATGAAAACGGATATATAGTTACTGCACCTCACACAACCGAAACTAACATAGAAGGTGTATTCGCTGCCGGAGATGTCGCAGATCCCCGGTATAGACAGGCTATCACTGCGGCGGCATCGGGTTGTAAAGCGGCAATGGATGCCGAACGATATCTTATAAATAACAGCCTATAAGGACACTTTTTCTT
>ENA-UOJS01001090-UOJS01001090.1-human-gut-metagenome-genome-assembly--contig:-C74-NODE-1090-length-24276-cov-11.209446_pt1 | contig 24276 bp, 18 predicted proteins | sample MGYA00242355_ERZ723902 | MGnify/ENA metagenome assembly ERZ723902
AAGAAATTATGCGGTTCGTTCTAAAAAGGCGAAACGCTTCGTTTTGCGGATTATATTTGTCCGGAAGGTTATCGAATTTTCCTCTCATTCTTTTGATGTTCTTGTCTGGTTTCATAACTTTCTGTTTTTAATTGTTTTGTAATAGCTTTTTTATTTCTCAAATCAAGTCATCCCGGTTACGGCGGTACAGACTGTTGATTTCATCCTTGTTTTCCTCGAAGTGCTGCATCAGCACCGTATCGATGTATCCGCCTACGGTGATTTCCTTGTCGGCGATGGTGTTCACTATCTTGGAAACGATGCTGTGCGCTTCCTTGCTGATGTACACGCACTGGCGGCTTTTCAGCTCGCCCCGTTTGAGGAAGGTGGAACCGTAATCCGTCCTTTTCTTCCTGACGGGTTCGGGCTTCGTTTTTGTTTCCACAGTCCGCGCAGCGTTTTCGGACGGATCGGCTACGGATGGCTTGATTGCGCTTTCAGCGTTCCCCGCTTCTTCCCTTGCCAGGGTGTCACCCATTTGTCGGGATTTTCCTATGGAGGCAAGCAAAAGGCTCTCGTCTATGCCCTCCGTGTTCAACTTTCGGCTTGCCATGACGCTTATCCGTTGATGATGGAATATATTTCTTCCGACAACTCCCGGATACGGCTTCCACGCAGCATGGCGGTGTCCGGCGGAAGGATGGTCGAGCGGAACACCGACTTGCGGTCGTCGGACGGTTCGCGGCGGAAACGCTTGCTGTCGGGCAGCCTCGTGTCAAGGACATGGAAATTGTTTTCGGCGAACAGCTTGCCATAGAGGTCGTACAGTTCCGTCTTCTCCCGTCCGTCCACCATTGTCCAGAACAGGGAGATACCCTTTGTCTTGGCAAGCCCGGTGGTGACAAGGTTGTCGTTGAACATCATCACGAACTGCAACGCGCTCTCCACCACGAAGCGGTCGGCACTGACGGGCGTGAAGATGTAGTCCATCTGCGAGAGTGTCTTGATTACCCCGTCGCTTTTCAACGTGCCAGGGAGGTCGAAGAACACGATGTCGGGTTTGTAACCGTCTTCGGAGAGCAGCCTGTCCGCATCGTCCAGCGCTTTCACGGCGTTGCTCCGGATGATGGGGAACGCCTTGCGCCCCGACTTGCGGAAATGTTCGCAAGCGACGGCCTTCAGGCTGTCGTTCTTTTCGATAAGTACGGTTTCCTTATCGCGAAGCCCGGCAATACTGTGTTGCGGCTCGTCGCAGTCTATCACGGCGACGTTGCGTCCCATGACGTTGTGGACATAGTTGGCCACGAGCGCGGTGACGGTCGATTTGCCGACTCCGCCTTTCTGTGTTGCAAAAGCAACGAATGTTTCCTTGTTCATTTCTTTATTCATTTTTCTGTATGTTTTAATCGTTGTTGGTTTATTGTTATGGCAGTGCATTTCTCCGCCTGCCTGTTTCTCCGCTTTTGCATATATGCGCAAGCGCACTTCCTCACTGGAACGTGTCATTGATGCGTTATCGGTTCATGGCATCATATGTCCACATCTCAGCATATCCGTTTCTTTACGGAGGTCTTGATTTGATGCCCCATTGATAGGCTGTCGCACGACAGTACGCCATTGCGTCAGCAAACCTGTGCGTCAATCCGTCAGCGGAGCGGTGTGTCCGTGCGTCCGTGAAGACTTGCTTTTCCAGATGTCTGTTTACGTTCATATCCATTTCTTCAAATCGTTGGTTCGTCGTTTCTGTGTGCAAAGGAAAAGGTATTTCTTCAAACTTGTATCGTTTTGGAGTTTGGTGGCAGCTTGTGGCAGCAAGTGGTAGGGAGTGGCTTCGTTCTTATCACGTTTTCAAGGGCTTAAACGCTCTACCTTTGCACCCAAGCGGCAGGGCAATGCCGAAAGCGCGTACCGCGGCCCCCGGCTCCGTCCTTCTTTTGGGCAGCCGGAGGGTATCGGGCGACCGATACCTTTATGGGATTGTTATAACAGGTATATCCCCAATCCGTCTGCTACGGATTTTTGTGTCCTCAAAGACACAGCAAGGTGTCCTTTGAGTTACTCAAAGGGTTTCGGGTTACTCCCGAAACGGCCTTGCCCCATGCGGGAAGGGGCTTCCTCTCCGAAGTCGGGAAGCCTGTTTTCTACCTGCGGTGCGTATGCCGAAGCTGCGCTTATGCCGTGACACCACTAAATCCATTGTAATATGAACGAGAACAAGACGAAAGACAGGGCGGAAACGCCCAAGTGGGGGCGGCACCCACGTGAAAGCCGCAGGTCGCACTGTGTGATGGTGCGTTTCGATGACGGGGAATGGCTCAGGTTTCTCGCCATGCACGGCAAGTCCGGCGTGGAGGCGAGGGCGGTATTTCTGAAGGCGCACTTCTTCGGGCAGCCCTTTCGGGTGCTGGTCACGGACAAGACACTGCTCGACTACTGCACGAAGCTGTCCGCTTTCCATGCGCAGTACCGCATGGTGGACAACAATTACAACCAAGTGGTCAAGGAGCTGCGCTGCCATTTCTCCGAGAAGAAGGCGATGGCGTTGCTCTACAGGCTGGAGCAGTGCATGAAGGAACTGGCCGCAATCACGCGGCAGGTCGTTGAACTGTCAAGGGAGTTTCAGGAAAGATGGTCGCAAAAATCACGGTAGGAACGTCGCTGTACGGCGCGCTCGCCTACAACGGCATGAAGGTGAACGAGGGTGAGGGGAAGCTGCTTGCCGTGAACAAGGTCTTTGACGACGGCAGCGGGCGGGTGGACATCGCCCGTGCCGAACAGGATTTCAAACGCTACATGCCGGAGAACGTCCGCACACGGAACAAGGTCATCCATATCTCCCTCAATCCTCATCCTGACGACCGCCTGACGGACATGGAGATGGAACAGCTTGCACGGGAGTATCTGGAGAAGCTGGGGTACGGCGACCAGCCCTATCTAATCTTCAAACATGAGGACATCAACCGCCACCACCTGCACATCGTATCCGTCAATGTGGATGAACATGGCAGACGGCTGAACAAGGACTTCATCCATCGCCGCAGCAAGCGTATCACAACAGAGTTGGAAAAGAAGTACGGCCTGTACCCTGCCGACCGCAGGCAGCACCGTCACGACAATCCCTTGCGCAAGGTGGATGTTTCGCAAGGCGACGTGAAGCGTCAGGTGGCGAACACCGTCAAGGCGGTCATGGCGGCCTACAAGTTCCGGACGATGGGCGAATACCGCGCCCTGCTTTCCCTTTACAATGTCACGGTGGAGGAAGCCCGCGGCATGGCGGGCGGACGGGAATATCACGGGCTGGTCTATTCCGCCACCGACAATGCCGGGAACAAGGTGAGCAATCCTTTCAAGGCGTCCCGTATCGGGAAGTCCGTCGGCTACGAGGCCGTGCGGCGCAGGTTTGAATACTCCAAGGCCCACATCCGCGACAAGCGTCCGGCGGACATGACGCGCAAGACCGTCGCTGCCGCGCTTGCCCGGACGTACCATAAGGAGGAGTTCATCGCCCTGCTTCATACAAAGGGTGTGGACGTGGTGTTCCGCCATACAGACGAGGGGCGCATCTACGGGGCAACCTTCATCGACCACCGAACGGGCTGTGTGTTGAACGGCTCACATTTGGGCAAAGAGTTTTCCGCCAACGCATTGCAGGAGCATTTTACCCTGTCGTATGCCGGCACGCCGCCGATGCCGTTCACTGTCACGGAGGACGCACCGCAGCCGGATACCTTCGTACAGTCGGAACACGATGAAGGGTATTCCACGGGCTTGGGCTTACTCTCCGGCGACGCATCGGGCGCACAGGCGGAGGAAGCCGCCTTCGAGCGCGAACTCAAACGCAAGCGGAAGAAACGCCGCAAGGGTTTGGGCTTATAAATTATCCATTCGCAGGGTATAGGGGATGAGGTCGGACTTCATCCTACATCAGGTCCGGCCTCATGTACCATGAAGTCCGGGGAGATGTATGCTCACCTCCGTACCGTGCCTTGCGGATATATTGTTCAACTTAAAACAGAAACAGATTTATGTCACAACAGACTGACGATTTGAGGGCGTTGGCGAAAATCATGGACTTTCTCCGCGCCGTGAGCATTATTCTGGTGGTCGTCCACCTCTATTGGTACGGGTATGAGGCCGTAAGGCTGTGGGGCATCGACATCGGTGTCGTGAACCGGATGCTGGTCAATTTCGACCGCACCGCCGGGCTGTTCCACCATATCCTTTACACCAAACTTTTTGCGTTGTTGTTATTGGCACTCTCTTGCTTGGGTACAAAGGGCGTGAAGGAGGAAAAAATCACGTGGGGCAGGATTTGGGCGGTGCTTGCAGCAGGGTTGGTGCTGTTTTTCCTCAACTGGTGGTTGCTATCCCTGCCGCTGCCCGTGGAAGCCAACGTAGCCTTCTACGCCGCTTCGATGGCGGCAGGCTACGTCTGCCTCCTGATGTCCGGCACATGGATGAGCCGCCTCTTGCGCACAAACCTCATGGATGACGTGTTCAACGTGGAGAACGAGAGCTTCATGCAGGAAACGCGCCTCATGGAGAACGAATATTCAGTGAACCTGCCCACGCGCTTCTACTATAAGAAGAAGTGGAACGACGGATTTATCAACGTGGTAAACCCCTTCCGTGCGTCCATCGTATTGGGCACTCCGGGCAGCGGAAAGTCGTATGCTGTGGTAAACAGTTTTATCAAGCAACAAATTGAAAAGGGCTTTAGTCTTTACTGCTACGATTTTAAGTACCCTGACTTATCGACCATCGCCTACAACCATCTGATGAACCACGGCGACGGCTACAAAGTCAAGCCGAAGTTTTACGTAATCAACTTCGATGATCCACGCCGGAGCCACCGCTGCAACCCCATACACCCGAATTTCATGGAGGACATTACCGATGCCTACGAGAGCGCCTACACCATTTTATTAAATTTGAACAAGACTTGGGTGCAAAAGCAGGGCGACTTCTTCGTGGAGAGTCCGATTATACTGTTTGCCAGTATTATCTGGTTTTTACGGATTTATCAGGATGGAAAATATTGCACCTTCCCACACGCCATTGAGTTGTTGAACAGACGGTATGAGGACATTTTCCCTATCCTCACCAGTTATCCCGAACTGGAAAACTATCTTTCACCCTTTATGGACGCTTGGCAGGGCGGCGCGATGGAACAGCTTGCCGGGCAGATAGCCTCGGCGAAGATACCGCTCTCGCGCATGATTTCGCCCCAGCTCTACTGGGTCATGTCCGACAGCGAGTTTACCCTTGACATCAACAATCCCGACGAGCCGAAGATACTCTGTGTCGGTAACAACCCCGACCGCCAGAACATCTACGGTGCGGCGTTGGGCTTGTACAATTCGCGCATCGTGAAGCTCATCAACAAGAAGGGCAAACTGAAGTCGGCGGTAATCATAGACGAGCTGCCCACGATTTACTTCAAGGGGCTTGATAACCTCATCGCCACCGCCCGAAGCAACAAGGTGGCGGTCTGCCTCGGCTTTCAGGACTTCTCACAGTTGAAGCGCGACTATGGGGACAAGGAGGCGGCTGTGGTAATGAACACGGTGGGCAACATCTTTTCCGGGCAGGTGGTGGGCGAGACCGCCAAGACGCTTTCGGAGCGTTTCGGCAAAATTCTGCAAAGGCGCCAGAGCATCACCATCAACCGCGAGGACAAGTCCACCTCCATCAACACGCAGATGGAAAGCCTGATACCCGCGAGCAAGATTTCCACGCTCACGCAGGGCATGTTCGTGGGCGCGGTGGCCGACAACTATGGTGAGCGCATCGAGCAGAAAATCTTTCATTGCGAGATAGTCGTGGACGCGGAGAAAGTAAAGCGCGAGGAACAGGCTTACAGGCCTATCCCCGTCATTACGGACTTCACCGATGCCGACGGCAACGACCGCATGAAAGAGATGATACAGGAGAACTACAACCGCATCAAGGCTGAGGTGCGTCAGATTGTTGCCGATGAGTTGCAGCGTATCCAGTCCGACCCCGAACTGCAACATCTCTTGCAGAATAAGTAATACGCCACAGGCGAAAAAAGGAAAATCCGTAGCTCGGTTCTGTTCACGACCGGGTTACGGATTTTCCTTATGATTTTCGGCTTCTTAATTTTTCTTTTTGCCTTCTTGTAACAATGCTTTCCCCTGTTCGGTAAGTTGGTATTTCTGCTTAGGATGTTTCGGCTGGTCCGGATAGAGCGGTTCCACCAATCCGGCTTCCATGGACGGGTTAAGATAATTGACCAAAAAATTCTCCCTGTCTTTCAGTTCCATCATTCCCATCATTTCTTTCAGCGAGTAAGTACGTTCCCCTATCATTTCTATGAGCCGGACAATGCTTGTCGGGTACTTGTCGGGTACTTGCCGGGTGCTTGTTGGGTGCTTGTCGGGTGCTTGTCCTGCTGTTTCATTCTTATAACGGAATACCACCCATACGGAACTTCCGTCCGTGTGGAATTCCGGGTCGGGTATGCCGGCACGACGACACTCGTCTATCATCAGGCTGATGCCGCGTCCCCAGCTTTCCAGCAGTTCGCTTTTGTAAAGCACATTGGCTATGATGAGGTTGGGTGGCTCAGAACTGTGTCCGCCAAGAAGTTTTTCAAGGGTCATGTCGGGAGGAAACGCGCCGCTGCTCTCTATTTCCACACGGTCATCATAGATGGCGATGCCCACCGAACCGCCCGGGCGATGGTAGGCTCTGTGACAAAAGGCATTGATGCAACATTCCCTTAATGCCTTGTAAGGTACGCTCAGTTTTTCTTCACGGTACAGCCCTTCTATTTTTCCCGACAAGGACAGATGCTTGAAAAAGAACGACATGGCTGCGTCTAACAGCGTGTAAATGTTCCCTTGCAGGCGTTGGTTATCCCTGAATTCCTCTTTGGTCGTGCCCACGAACCTTGCCATTCGCAACAGGCATTGGGGATAGTCATACAGGTTGCGCCCGAACAGCACGGCAGCGGCGTTGTTCAGCTTCCCGCCATGCAGCAGGTCGAATTTTTCAAGGATGGCGGGTATTTCCTCGCGGATGGTGGTTTCCGGCAGACGCCCGCAGTTTATTCCGGCACGTACCGCGCCGATGACGGCATTCTCGTCGAGGTCGTTGATTTGCAGGTCGGGATTGGGCATCGCCTCCCAACTGTATTTGCCGCCCCTTTGCATCAACAGGTGGTTGTACTTGTCTTGCGGCATGACGGATGTCACGCTTTCTATCCGCTGGTAAGCCCTGCCTTTGTACGAGAACGGACGCATATAGCGTTGTTCTTCTGCATATAAGGCGATGACCTGCTTGTTCGTATCGGGAATACCTGCGTAAGAGACCGTTACCGTGGCAAACGGCTCAATCAGGCGGATGGCTTCCGCAATCTCCCGTTTCGTCTTGTCGCTCACTTCCTGCCCGATGATTTTCCCGTTGTCTGTCACGCCGAACAGTATTGTGCCGCCTTCACCGTTAAGGAAGGCGCACAGCGTTTCCATGCCGCGCTCTAACTGCCCGGTGGTCTGCTTGAACTCAACCTTGCCGCCTTCCTTTTCTGCTATCAGGTCTTGTATGCTATTGAGATTGTCTGTTTCCATCGTCTTGCTCTTTGGTTTACAAAAATAATAAATTGCCCTGCCGAAAAAGAAAGTTTTACGCTATTTCTATACGTTATGACCTAAAAAACAGGCAAGGAGACACTCACGCGCCCCCTTGCCCTCTTTGTTTTGTATGATTAACAAAAATGTTTTATCTTCTCATCCGCTCCCGTTCCTCGTCCAGCAGCATCCGTCTGTTCACTTTCTCCGCCGCGCGGTCGAGGAAGTAGGTGCGGCTCTCGTTCTTGCGCATCTTGATGTCATTGTAGATGTTGTAGCAGCCTTTCGCCTGCACCCCGAACACCTTGTAGAAGTAGGCGGCAATCTCTTTCAGCGAGGCTTCGCCGCCGTTGATGCAGCCCATTTCGCTGATGCCGTAGATAAGTTCCACGAGGTCGGACGCCTTGCCCGTCCACCGCATGGGCGGGGCATCGGCAGGCGTGTCGTTTTTCTTTTCGTCTTTGGAGGGGATGGAGGATAGTGGCGGCACTTGGCTGTGTGGCAGGGAGAGGTGCTTCAGCATCTTGCGCACGAAGGCGAGGGCTTTGCGCACATATACGCCGTGGTCGGTGTCCGTGCCTTGCAGGGCTTTGTGGTATTGCAGTTCCGTTTCCGCGTAGCTCAACGCAGGAAGGGGATGGCAGGGGCTTGCCGCTCCCGTGCAGAGCGATACGACCGCCATTGTGAACTCGTTGTATGCCGCATTTAGTCCGCTGCGGTTGCCGGGATTGTCTATCAGACGGAAAAACTCTGTTTCCGTCAATATGAGATGTTCCATTTGCTATCAGTTTTATGTTGTTACACTTGGGTTGAAGTGTGCGCACATGGAACTGTCCGGCAAATGGAATGCCCGGATGATGGCTTTGTTTTCGGCTGTTTTTTCAAGTGATTGCCATTCAGCAAGTTCTGTGTCATAATTTGTATTCCGAAGGATAGATTTCCTCCTCCTTCCTGTTCGGAATCAGGACACGGAGCAGCTTTCCGAACACATAGGCGAACACGGAAACGCCCGTCTTGCGCGGATTTCCGCCGCGTCTGTAAACTGCCCTCACCGTACCGTCCTTGTACATCCGTACCGAACGGCATTCCAAGGTGTCTTCGGGCAGCATAGGGTGGAACAGGCGGCATCCGCCTCCGGCAACCACGGGTATCGTGTGGATGACCATTTCGTCTATGAGTCGCATCCGTATCAGCCCGTTTACCATTCCAGCCGTGGCCGTTTCCGCCTCGACAAGATAGACCATGCCGTATGGACTGCGTTCCAGCCAGTCGGGAAGCATCGTCAGTGGCGTGTCCTGAGTGAGCACGTGGGCGGAAGCCTTCATCCTGCCAATCCCGTACCTGTCGCCGCCGAGCCATTCAGCAGCCTTGCGCGAGCTGTTTGCCAGATAGCCGTCCAGCGTGACGACGGCTGTCAATATGACCTTTCCCATTTTAAGTTTTTCTTTAACGACCCGGGCCGTAAAAAAGATAGCGTACAAAACACGCTATCTCTAATGGCGGCTCTGGTAAAGCCTTACGGGAAATATACGTGAATGTACGCTACGCCGAAGCATAGCATAAGCATCACGCAATAGCTCCCGTTGTCGAAATTTACCAGATTTCCATTAGAACGTCTTGCGGTCTTATTCTATACAATATCTTTTCGGGGCAAGGCTTGCGCCGAAGCCCCGGTCTCTCGAATGTCGCTACAAAGATAGGTATTTGGCTTCAAAATCTTTCATGTTTCGTCCTTTTTCTGTCCTATCCCGTATGCTTTTATCTTTTCGTAGAGCGTGGTGCGTCCTATGCCGAGCATTTCCGCCGCCAGCTTCCTGTTTCCGCCAGCCTCTTCAATCGTATGGAGGATATGCGCCTTCTCCACGTCCCTCATAGGCGGCGGTTCCCTTCTTTCTCCGTCCTCTGTTTCCAGCGCTTCCGCCGTCACTGTCTCGCCTTCGGTGAACAGAACCGCGCGGCGCACGGACAGCTTCAGCTCCCTCACGTTGCCTTTCCACGGGCAGGAGAGCAACGCCTTCTTCGCCGCTCCGTCAAACCCGGCGGTATGGCGGTCGAACTCCCTGTTCGCGTGTTCGCGGAAGAAGTCCGCAAGCGGGAGTATGTCCTCCCTGCACTCACGCAGCGGCGGTATGTGCAGGGTGTATTCCTTCAGCCTGTGGTACAGGTCATCACGGAAGCGCCTTTCGGCGACGGCCTCCTTCATGTCCTCGTTGGTGGCGGCGACTATCCGCACGTCGGCCCTCCTGTCCTCTGTGCCGCCAACTGGCCTGTACCTTTTGGACTCCAACGCCCGGAGCATCATCCTCTGCACCTCCAATGGCAGGTTGCCTATCTCGTCGAGGAACAACGTGCCTCCGGCGGCTTCCTCCCAGAAGCCTTGTTTCTTGCTTTCGGCTCCCGTGAACGCACCTTTCTCATGCCCGAACAGGGCGGATGCGGCGAGTTCCTTCGAGAGCAGGCCGCAGTCCACGGACACGAAGGGCCCGGTCGCCCGTTTGCTCCCCGCGTGTATCTTCCCGGCGATGTGTTCCTTGCCCGTGCCGCTTTCGCCCAGTATCAGGACGCTCATGCTGGTGGGCGCGACCAGCCTTATCTTTCGGCCTATCTCACGGAAAGCCGCGCTCTGCCGCTCATAAACCGGCGTCTCGTGCCGCTCCATTCTTTTCCGCAGGGCTTTCAGGAGCGGGAACAGGTTGTCCTCAAGCAATTTCTTCGGGATGAAATCCTCCGCGCCCAGCTTCAACGACCGGACGGCAACGGGGATTTCGCCGAACTCGGTCATGATGATGTAGGGATTGTTCCTGCCCTGTTTCCGCAGTCCTTCCAGCAGGGCGATGCCGTCACCGTCAGGCAGGCGCATGTCGGCCAGCACGATGTCGTCCTCCTGCATCCTTGCAAACAGCTTCCGTGCGCCGTTGCAGTTGGATGAGCTGACACTTTGGTATCCCCTGCTTTCCAACAGTCTGCACACATAGTCGGCGAATATATAATTGTCCTCTATCACGATTACCCGTCCCATCGTTCCGCCTCCTTCCTTGCCAAATCTACAATCAGTTTGCCTTGTTCCAACACTCCGTTTACGGCGGACTGTACATCTTCATACACAATGTTTTCCTTATGGATTGCCTCATACAATGCTACCAACGGCTGTTCCGCCTTTACCAGCATCCATGAGCTTCGCAGATGGTGCACCCAATTGTCCAACGCCTCCGTGTCCTTGGCTTCCGCCGCCTTGCGCACTCCGTCCATGTCGGATTGCGTCGTGGCTGCCAGCTTTTCCAACGTGCGCCGCTTGTCGCCGAAAGCGAGCAGGGGCGAGAGGCTGATGCCGCTTGTACCCTTTGGCTTGATGCAGTTTTCCGTGACGGCCAGCAGTTCCCCTATGGAGTACGGTTTGTACAGCACGGCGGCGAAGCCTTTTGCTTTCAGTTCCTTTTCCTCCACATAGCCTGCGGCGGTGGCGGCAACTACGGGGATGGTCTGCGAATTGCCTATTTCCGACGTGCGCAGCAGTTCCAGTACCTCGTAGCCGTTCACTTCCGGCATCTTCAGGTCGGTTATCAGCAGGTCGTAGCCCTTCGTGCGCATCAGGTCGGTCAGTTCGTCCACCGTCAGGCAGGTGTCGCACTCCACACCGCTTTGCCTGTACATTTCCCTGATCAGCTCCAGCAGCATCCCGTTGTTGTCAATCGCCAGCACGGAGCAGCCGTACAGTGAGGAATGTCTGGCGTTCGTCTTTTCGGCGGCCGTCGCTTCCTCCGCCCCGGGCAGGGGCAGGCTTACGGTGAAACGGCTTCCCTTTCCCGGTATACTCTTCACGCTTACGCTTCCTTGCAGCAGCTTTACCGTATAGGAAACGATGGCAAGCCCTAATCCGAAGCCGTCTTCCGTCACGGCGTTGCCCAGCCGCTCGAACGGCTTGAATATCCGCGCCTGTTGTTCTTCGGTCATGCCCGTGCCCGTGTCCTCCACGGTCAGGGTGAATATGCCGCCCTTGTATTCAGTTGCCAATGTGACCGTTCCGCTTGGGGTGAACTTGACGGCATTGGACAGCAGGTTGCCGCCGATGCTCAGGATGCGGTTCTTGTCGCCGCTTACAATCTCGTCCGCTTGGTTTCTTACCGTAAATGCAAGATGTTTCCCTTCTGCCAGTGGCCCGAACTCCGTTTTCAGGGTCTCGGCGACGGAGCATAGCTTGAACGGCTTGACGCTTGGCGTTTCCTTGCCGCTGTCCAGCCGGAAGTACACCAGCAGGTCGTTTATCATCCCCGCCATGCGTCCGGCGGCGTTCCTTACGGCTTGGGCGTGGCGCATCCGGCTGTCCGCCTCCGTGTCGTTCAGCAGCAGTTCGGCGTTGCCGCCGATGGCGGTCAGCGGGGTGCGCAGCTCGTGGGTGACGTTACGGATGAGGTTGCGCCTGAAACGCGCCAGCTCGTCGTTCGCGCGCTTGCTTTCCTGTAGTTCGCCGATAAGCCTCTCGCGTTCCTTCCGTTCGGAGGCGTTCCGCTTCATTTCCCGGTGGATGGCGAGATAGGAAAGCAGTAGCAGGACGATGGCGGTGGATATGGTAATGCTGAACAGCCGCACGGACAACGCTTGGGCTTCCGCTATCTTCCTTTCCCTCTTTGCAAAGGCTTCCCGCGCCTGTGTGTCAAGGCTGCGTACCAGCCGTTCCAGTTCCGCGTTCAGCGTCCGGTTGCGGACGCGCAGGCTGTCAGCGTGTGCTCTCCTTTCTGCTTCCTGTACCTGCCGCAACGTTATCAGGCTATCGCTGAACCGGTGCAGTTCCTTGGCGGAGGGGATTACCTGCACGGTCTTCTTGCCGCCCAATACCCCTGCCAGCCCGCTTTTCTTCCGTGTCACCGTGCGGACGCGCGTCGCCCTTTTCGCCACTTCCGGCAGGCGGTTCACCAAGAGGCTGTCGGCCTTCTCCTGCCGTTCCGCCGCCTCCATGACATGGCGGAGGTGTGTCTCCTTGTCGGCCAGCAGGGTGCGGAGCGTGTCTATCTGTGCTGGGCGCACGTATTCAGCGCAGCGCGCCCTCACCGACAGCAACAGGCTGTCCGTGCGCAGGCGGCAGGCACGGTAGCGCAGGTAGTCCGCCTCGCGCCAGCCGATGGTGCCCTCGCCCAGCAGGGAGAGCCGGACGATGCGGTCGCGGGCGGCATCCATGTCGCGGCGCACACGGCGTATGTCCTCCGTGCCCGCCTTTATTTCACTTATCCGTGCGCGCTCGTAGAGCATGATGGCGGCCAGCCCTCCGGCGACGGCCAGCAGGGCGATGTATCCCGCCAGTATCCTGTATTGCAGTTTCCTTTCCTTCTTTTCCATATATGGTTTGCTTGTCGGGGCGAAAAAATCCCGGCAGTCGTGCGTTGGCGGCTGCCGGGCGTGTGTCTTGTCGTGCCGGGCTTGCTTCCGTGTGTGCCGTGGCCGTCTTCAGATGTCGTCCTCCTCCACGGCGGCGGTAAGGTGGCGTACCAGCGCCACGCCCCCGTCATGTACGGTGTAGAACACGCACCACGTGACGTGCGGCACGCCCTGCATCCTGAACCGCGTCCAGAACGTGTCCTTGCCGCAGAAGCGGACAAAAGCCTCCGGCGTGGCCTCACGGCGGCGCGGCAGGGGGCGCAGGGCGCGGGCGATGCGGCGCAGCAGCAGGGGTGCGAACTCCCCGCGCACCGTGGACGCGGGCTTCGTCTGCCGCATGGAGTATATCTTGTCCGTTTCTTCGGACAGGCGGCGGCGGACTTCGGGCAGGTAGCGCACCTCGCCGCTGTCCGTGCCGTCGAAGGCGGGGCACAGCGTGTGCGCCGTCACCGAACGCGCCATGTCGCCCTGCTCCTTCGTGTCCAGTCCGTGTGACCGCAGGAAGGCGTTAAGCTCCCTGCCATGCACGTGCAGGTCGATGTCGATCCGCGAGGGGGTTCCGTCGTCGTCCCTGAAGAGCGTGATTCCATTGTACTGTACCATCACGTCTTATTTGATTTCCTTTCCCTTGTACGTCACCTTGTCTAATGTCTCCAGAGCCTTGGCCGCCACCTCGGTGGGCAGGGGCGCGTAGTTCAGGCGCGAGGCGACGGCCTGTGCTTCGGGGCCCGCCAGCCAGCGGAGCACACGGATGGTGGCTTCCGCCTCGCCCCGGCTGCGCCCGGCGTAGTCCTGCTCCTTGTAGAGCATCACCCACGAGAAGCAGCTGATGGGGTACGCCTCCGGAGCCGTGCTGTTAGTAATCATGATGTCGGTGGCCGACGCTTCGCGAGCGGCTGCGGCTATGCTTTCCGCCGTGGGGAGCGTGAAGTTGCCCGCCGCGTTCCGTATTTCGGCGCGTTGCAGGCTGTAGGCAACCGAATAGCCCGACGAGGCGTAGCCTATCGCGCCGGGGATTTTCTCGATGAGTGTGGCGATGCCGGGTGTGCCCGTGGCGGCCACGCCGTGGGGGAACTGCGGGTGCATACCCGTGCCTACAGCCGACTTCCACTCCGCACTCGTTTGGCTCAGGTAGTGGGTGAAGGCGTAGGTCGTGCCGCTGCCGTCCAGGCGGAAGATGGGGTAGATTTCCTTGTCGGGCAGTTGCCTGCCGGGGTTCACGGCGGCGATGCGCGGGTCGTTCCAGCGCGTCAGCTCGCCGAGGTAGATATCGGCGATGAGTTCGCCCGTCAGCCGCAGGTTGTCCACGCCCTCAAGGTTGTAGGCTATCTCCACCGCGCCGACGCACATCGGCACTACAAGAGCCTGTGCGGGCAGGCTGTCGAGCTGCTCGCGGGTGGGCGGCACGTCGATGCCGATGAAGTCGGTCTGCAGGTTGCGCAGGCTCTCCAGCCCCTTGCCGGAGCCGATGCCAGCGTAGGTGACGGGCACGCTGTTCCGTTGCCAGTACGCCTTGAACGCCTCGTTGTAGAACGGCAGGGGGAAGGTGGCCCCTGCGGCGGTCACCACCGTGCGGCGGCCTGCCGGAACCTTGTCTTTCGTCTCGCCGGAGGCCGTCATCGCCGAGGCCAGCAGGATGAACGCCACGCACAGCGCGCCGATTGCAGCCGTCGGAAGCGTTCCGCCCGGCTTGCTGAAAATGTTTCTGAGTCTCATAATCGTAAATTTTTAATTTGTTGTTATTGGGTTTTTATGTTTCCGTTTCCTTGCCCGTTTCCGCCTTCCGGCGTGGTTGTGGGTTCTGCCCGGCACGGTTTGCAGCCGTGTGGCATAGGGGCGGGGCGGCACGTATGCCATGCGGTTGCGTCTTCTTGCCATCGGGTCGGACCGGTACTCTTGCCATTGGCCGTGCTGGTTTCGCAGTCGTTTCAAGGAAAGGAAAAAGCTCCTCCGACGCTCTGCGCCGTTGTTGCTTGTCGCCGGAGGGGCTTAGGTTATTCGGTAGGGTTTTCCCATCCTTCACCACGGATAAGCGTGTAGATGGATGCCCAATCACCGGTGTACTCTATTACCATTGTTTGGTATTTCCACATAAATGCGAACGGGTCTGATTGAGTTTCAAAATAGATGCTTCCCCATTGGATTGTACCGTCAAACAGCAAGTCTTCAGTCTTCGCATCGAATACCTTATAAGTATATCCAGTGGCTTGCGTTGAACCTTCGTCCTGATACTTGGTCAAGTCAAATTCTATATAGTCCGACAACTGATAGGCTTTGATGGTGAAGTTTGCCACTTCTTCAAGCCCGTCACTGGTCCCGTCGAAGAAGAACGTGTCCGCATTGTAGGAATACAGTTCCACTCTGATGGAATCCGTGTTGACAAAAGAATACGACTTTGTAAAGTAGAAATTAGCCTTTCCGACATTGGGCGTTGCAGGAGGGTTGTCATCACTGTTTCCGGTCAATATCTGATAACCTATTTCCCCCGTTTCCAGATAGGTTTCCAATATCACAAGCGAGCCTCCGGGTGTTATGGTGACATCATCCGCACTGTAAATGCTTTGCCCGTCTTTAAGGATTTCAACAGCATAGCTTTCCTGACCCAATTTCATATAATTGGCGGTGACTCCGTCAAACACACAGGTATTGCCATTGACCTTGAATGAATACTTGTTCCTCTCCGAATCATCCAAAGGCACAAACGTGATGGTGAACGTACTATAATTTTCTTCTGAAAACACGCCCACTTCTCCGTCAAGCGCAATCAATTGGATGTTCTGGTTTGGCTCAACTGTGATGTTTTCCGAAAATACTAAATTCTCATTCGCGTTGTCATATACTTCCAGATTGCCGTTTGTTTCATTTTTGGGAACATAGAATGATCCATTCTTTGCATCCTGTCCGTTGAATGTCACACGATAAATTTCATCGGCATCTGACGGATAAACGAACGAGACATTAAGCAAGGAAAATCCGGTTTCTATTACATCGCCTTCCGTGTCACAGCTTATAAAGTGAACCGAAGCCAACAAACAAATCAGTATTATTTTTATTCTTGTCATTAGTAATCATTTTATTAACTATCAGTCTCTTTTTACCCAGCCATCTTCAAGCCAGCTTGTTCCCGGAGCAATAGCACCCTTGTATGAAACTCTTGTGAAGAAACTCATATCAAGGCCAGTGAAATATGTTCCGGAAATAGCCGGAGTCTTAAACGGAACGAGTGCGTTATCCGCATAAGCACCAAATGGAAGTCTGATACCAAGTGCATTTTCAGTTGCTTCTGTTGCACCAGTTGTAGTCGCATCTGGAGTAATTCCGGAGAAATTGGTACTTACACCATTTACAACATTGTTTTTGAAAACATTGCTATTAGGTGTTTCACACAAAATACCCGTAGGATAACCATACAAGATACTGTTTACCAAGGTAAATTGACAGTTACGACGGAAATTAGCAGCGGATTTCAGACCATTGGTGATACTTTCATTAGCAGAACCAGCCACCAAACCATTTGAAGTTCCAACAATAGTTAAGTTGCTTATAGTAGGATGAGTGTACGGAGTAGAGGCATAAGGAGCGTCACCTTCATTATCACATTCAATACCATTCGGATCTTTGGTGAACAAATCTCCACTGGCATCCACTGTAGCTACAAGGAACTGAAGATTGCCACGATAGCCGAAATCAAAATCAAAAGCATCATCGTGTGTACTGGTAGAAACCAAATACTTGCCGTTCACTGTACCACCGAAGAATTCGAAACCGTCATCCTCGCCATAATAAGCCTGGCAGTGGTCAAAGGTAGTACCTGCACCTACTCCACCAAAGGTAAAGGCATTCAATTCATTGTCTGTATGTACATTAGCACCGGCATACTCTACACGTACATACTGAATAGTTCCGGAATTGTCGTTAGCATTGTTGCCACCATAAGAAACATCAACTCCGGCAGGAACAGATGCCTGCTCAATACCTTCGATGTATTGTGTTTCTGTCTGGTTGATAGGAGCATCACCCAATATTACGAGACCACCCCAACCGCCGGGAGTCTGATGTCCTGACTCAGCAGTCATGACAATCGGGTTAGATGCTGTACCACGAGCATCAATCATACCGTCACGGGTAATAATCAAAGCCGATGCTTGTGCAGGGTCGGCATTGTACTTACCGATGATTTTCGTTCCGGCAGGAATCGTCAAGGTGGCACCACCTGTAACATACACCTTTCCATTCAATGTAACCTCATCGTAATTCCACGTGGTGTTGGTGTTGATTACACCAGACACGGTAATGGAACGGGCTGCACGGGTGTCCACACTGTTAATCACCTCGTCTTCGTTCGAGCACGAAGTCATGCTCATGCCTGCTGTAAGCACTCCGGCTAACAGCAAGGCTGAAAAAATGGAATTTTTCATTTGTTAATTAAAATTTTAATTGAACATATTGGAAACTCCGTCAAAGAAAAGCGGAACCGTGAACCACTGCTTTGCTTTTAATGTCTATATCGGGGACAAATGACGGATGCAGCTTGTCCGCATGACAAGCATATAGGCACTGTCGATTGTCCATAGACACCATTCAGTTACTTGACTGGTATTGGTCGGCTTTCTTGTCCTTCGTCTCCATTTTTTTATTTTGTATCTTAATATTATTTAGAATTTATATCCTACCGACAACGAAAGGTTTACGCCTTTTTTGATGCGGCTCATCACCCAATCTCCGTTGTTATAATTCATATCTGATGTGAGGTCAGTATTTGAGTAGCTACAATTCCGGTAAACTACGATGTCCTCGTTGAGAATGTCGCTGGCATTGAACTTCACTTCCAATTTATCATTAAGGAAATGTCCGGTAAGCTGAATGTCGAGTGCATTGCGCGGAGCCTCATATTGGTCGTGCATTGTCGCGTCTCCTGCATAAACCAACTTGCGTCCGTTACGTCCATAATTGATGGCTGCACCGAACATTTTGCCGTCATAAGCTAAACCTGCGTTAATCGTATAGGGAGCCAAGCCCTGCAAGGGGCGGCTACGGTCTTCCATTTGCGAACGATTTTCCGTTCCGGCCGCCTCGCTCATCAGCTTGTCCAAGTTGTAAGTGACATCACCTTTCAGAAAAGTGGCGTTACCGCTCAAGTAAAGGTCTTTCAGGAACGAACCGGGAGCAAGGAAACCGAGCGACTTGCGCACGTTGATTTCAATGCCTTTCACCGAAGCGTCATCTATATTGAACGGATAGAGCACATACTGCAATTCGTTGGTCTGGCGGGTTACCATTTCGATAGGGTCTTTGAATTTCTTGTAGAATGCGCTGACCGAAAGCACTTCACCTGCTTGCGGATACCACTCCAAACGGAGGTCGAAATTGTCGGAATGCGATTGGCGGAGCTGCCCCATGCTTCTAACTTCCACACGATCATCCACATTGTAATACATGCATGGCGTTAACTCTCGGAAATCAGGACGTGCGATGGTACGGCTGTAAGCGAAACGGGCGTTCAGGTTATCCGTGATATTATATACCAAAGTGGCAGCAGGTAGCCAGTCGGTCTTTTTCACCGTTACTGTGCTGTCTTTTGTTACTTGCTCGTTCCGGTCAAAAAATGTAGTGTACACTTCCGTATTGGCATCTTCCATGCGCACACCGGCAGTAAGATGCCATTTGCGGAAGAAAGTGAACTCGCCCATCAGATAGGCAGCATGGATATTCTGCTTGCCCTCATAATAATCAGCAACACTTCCACCAAGACCGCTTGTCACATAATGAATAGCACCATTTGTAAAGTTTTTAGGATTATACAATTCGAATAATTCGCAATTTGAATCCCTCAAGGAGACCCAAGTGTCCCAATTTTCGCTATCAGCAGATGCGGGCATCCCATGCAGGTATTGCTGTTCGTAATCGGAAGTACGGAAAGTACCCATATACCCTGCTTTAACTATCTGCTTATTACCTGAGACGACAAAAGGATGTTCGAGATTCAATCCTACATTCTTTTTTCGTTCTTTCAGATTGCTGTACATCAGATGACCTTGTTGTATTTCGTAAGGACTGGTTGTTACACTACCTGCCCATCTAACCATATTTTCCCCTTGCACACTTCCTATTGCGTAACGGTCATCTGGGTTGGTGCGTTCCACCTGATTGAACGAGGCATTCCATGTCACAATAAGGTTCTCGTCAAAAAGTTTGTGCTCACCGTCAAGCTGGGTCTGCCAAAGCTGGCTACGCATAGGTACGCTGTATTGCTCGTAAGTATCAAAATCAGTTGTGTATTTGTGTATATAGCGTTCGAGATTGGTATGCGTAAAACGGTTGTTGAACATATTGCGCCATGTGATTTTATGGTTGGGCATTTCCCAGCCCACATTTGCTACTGCACCTATGGCGGAAACCATCTTGTAACGCTTGCCCGGTCCGTTCAGGCTGTCATTTGATATGGTCTTCATTTCCTTGTATTCCTCCACGGTCTGCTCGTTGCGGTATGTGAGGGCGGCCACGAAGCCGATTTTCTGGTTGTAGCCGAACTCAAAAGGCGCACCTACGGTCAGCGAATAGTTCTGTACGGGCATGCCCTTGTAACGCTTCATGCCGAAAGTGTTTTTCAGCGCGGCGTTCTGTGCGCCTAATTCCAGCGAGGCATCATCGCGCCCGGCATACCATTTGCGGTCGTCCACGTTGCCGAAGAACCAGTCGGACTTGAAACGTGTGTTGCTCATGAAGTCCTTGCCTGTGCTAAGCGTGTTCATGCCCGTGCCGAGAGAGAGGTTAAAAATCTTCTTGTTGGGTACGGCGAGCGTGTTCACCTCCACAAGACCGCCCGTGAACTCACCCGGAAGGTCAGGGGTGAAGGTCTTGGCGATAGTCACGTTATCCACCAGTCCGCTCGGTATCACGTCGAAAGCGAAGTTGCGGCGATTAGGTTCCGTGGAAGGCAGCGATGCGCCGTTGAGCTGCACGTTGTTGTAGCGTTCGCCCATGCCTCGCACGTTGACATATTTACCGTTGTCGATATTGACACCTGCCACACGGCCCAATACCTGCGCCACGTTGTTGTCCGATGTCTTTTTCATCAGGTCGGCACTGATACCGTCGCTCATCGCCACCATGTTCTTCTGCTTGGCATATAGGGCGTTGGCGCTGGCCTTGTTGTAGGTGGCTGTCACCACCACTTCACCTAACATCTCGCTTGCCTCCTGCAAAATCACATCCAGCGGAGTGCTTTTCCCGGAATTGATTTTCACGTCACTCACGCGCATGGTCTGATAGGAGATGCAGGACACTTCCACCGTAAAGCTGCGTGTGGGAAGCCCGCTGACGGTAAAATTGCCGCGCAGATCGGTAGCTGCCCCTTTGCCCGATAGCTCAACAATGCGCACCGTAGCGCCCACGATGGGGAAGCCGTCCTTATCGACCACCGTACCCGTCAGGCTTCCGCTGCCCGTGCGGGGCTGCTGGCCGGAAGCCGAAGCCGTGCTCCCTGTCTTATAAACGGCATACGTGCGTTCGCCCGTCTTCTTGTAAGAGTAGGCCGTACCCGAAAGGCTGGCCGCCAAGTCCTTTTCAAGGGATGAACTGCGCAGCGGCGCGGCACTGACCCTTGCCATCTGTGCGGCATCGTAACCGATGTCTACCCGGTATTTGCCGATGATACGGTTCAGGCGTTTGTCCATCGTCTCTGACGGATAGTTGCTTTCGTGCGGGCCTGCCGACTGTGCCACAAGGCTGACATGAGCCGCAGCAGGGCAAACGGGTGTTCCGGCAAGCGCACCGGCGAGCAGAACAACTGCCATTTGCATCTTAGAGTATAAACTCCACTTTCTCATTTTCTTCTTGTCTTTTTAATTGTTGTTTATTGATATTCAGTTAATTATTTCTTTTTTTGCCGTTCGCGAAAGGGCATAAGGATGGCTGTTCCTCCTTGCGGGGGAATTTTCAGGCTTGCGGACAGCACCCTACCGTCCGCCCAATCACAAAATGGCTGCGCTTTAAGTGAAGAGGTAAAGGTAAAGAGTCAAAGCCCCCGACGGCCTGCCACCAAGCGCTTAGCGGAAAGGCACGTGTGATGGAATCTTCACTCTTCGTACTTCATTCTTCACTCTTGATTTATGTTGTTCGCCGGGGCAACAATGACCCGACTACCGGATATTCTATACGTTGCGGCATAGACGGAGCATACGCCACGCATCACGTTGTCAAGCGTAGGGCTGGCATGACGGAACGAGAACGTGATTTCAGCATCGGAAGGGATGGCGTTATCCTCGATGACAAGCGTCTTGCCGAATGACTGCAACACTTTCAACTTGAAATCGTCCACCGTGGAAGCGTCGAGGGTGAACTCTCCGCGCATCCATTCGGTGGCCTCGTCGGCATCCACCTGCGCCACGCTTGCGCTTCCGTCGGCGAGATGGTAGGTCACCTGTCCGCCACGGCTGTATTTGCCGTAGGTGACCGCTCTCTTTTCATTGGTCACTTCCACGCATCCGCTGCACACCGTCACCTGACGGATGTCCGTTTCAGGGTAAGCCATGACACTGAACGACGTGCCGTGCACCACCGCCTCAATGCCGTCCGTCCTAACAACGAACCGGCGCGTGGAATCCGTCGCCACATCGAAAAACGCCTGCCCGCGCAAGGAGACCGTGCGCCGCTGTTTTCCGAAGTCTTCCGCCAGAGCCAGACGGCTGCCGCCTTTCAGATAGACCTCCGTACCGTCGGGCAAAAGCACCGTGGTGTCCCTGTCGTACCTCCATTCGGCATTGCCGTCTCCGGACGCAATGCACTTCTGTGTGTCGCCTTTCCACCATTGCAGGTAAGAGAGGCCGAACACTAAGGCTATGCAAGCGGCTATACCTGCATAGCGGAGCAGGTTGCGGCGGACAACAGCGCGTATCGGGAAAGATTTTTGCGGACGCTCCTCATCTTGATTTATCCCCAATCGTCCTGCAATCGCCTGAAAGATCTTTTCACTCCATTCTTCTTGTTCTTCAGAAGTGAGTTCCTTTTCGGCGCAGGGCTTGATGGTTGTCATGATGATGTCGGAGAGTTCATCAACGGTTTCTTTTTCTTCGTCCGTAGCTTTACCGTCCATATATTTACGGTAGAGTTTGTTCATCCGTTCCCAAAGTTTGCGTTCCTTTTTGCCTGAAACGCTGCGGCGGTTGTCGTCTGACGTTGGCATGGTCTGTCTGGTTTTTATTGTTTATACTTTATTTTATCAGTCATTTTACTTTCAAGAAGGATTACCCCTCTATATGTAATTCGTAGCGGACAGGGCGAGTGTTACCCAATTTTGCGTTAAGAAACATTAAACAGGGAAATTTTCTTCCAGACCGTCCGCTTCTCTGGGCTTCCAACAATTACACAGATTCGTAACCGAAACGAAACATCCATTCGTTACATTCGCTCCCCAAATAACCAATATTGATATGAAGAACGATACAGACATACGGAAAGAGGCGTACCTGCGAATCATAAAGTGGGAATTGTGCTGGTGGCTGGTTGCCATAGCGGGCGGCTTGCTGATTGCCGGGGCGTTCAGCGGGTCTGAGATTGTAAACCTTTTCCAGCATGGCTTCCAAGGCATCAGAGACTGCTGGGTGGGCATCATGTGCCTGCTGGTGGCAGGTTACATTGTCTATTCCCTGCTGGGCATCCTGAGGGAGAAGCGGAAGCTGATAGGGCATGGCATCCAGGCCGAAGCCGTCGTCACCGCCATCCAGAAAGAGACAGATGCCGAAAAGGGCAAAGAAACCCTCGTGGCAGTCTATGAATTCACTCTGCCCGGAGGCAAGAAACGCCAAATAAAGGAACCCATCGAAAACTCACGGGCCGGGCATTTGGGGCTGATTGAGGTGGGGAGCCGGGTACCCATCTTCGTAGACCGCAACAATCCGGACACCTTTTACCTATATATATACAGTCTTATCCGCCAATTCTATCGGGAAGACAAGGAATTTATCGGCCACATAAAGAAGCTCAAAAGGCAAGGCACGGATGCGAAGACCATCGGGCAAGCGATGCTCAAGCATCAGGACAAGAGGCAACGGGTGCTCCGCAATCGACGTGAATGGAGGTTGGGGTTGCTGGTTCTCTTTGCCATTGTGACGGCTGTTGGGGGGCTCCTCGGCTGCGTGGCGTACTGGCAAATCGAGACATACACGCTTATCTCTGATTTGGACTTCCCCCCGGACCAAGATACTACAGCATCCACACCACGAAGTTGCACGAATATCAACCCGGAACCAACCTATGGAACTATACCGACGAAGACGGCGACAGAACCTGGACGAGCTTCTGGCGCTTCACCGACAAATGCAGGCGTCCCATGTTCGTGGAATGGGGTACGCAGGGATTGACATACACCAAGACGACCAGCATGCTGATGATTCCCGAAAGCTATCGCGGCAGGTTGGACGAGTACATATACGACATGAACGCCGATCTGAAACCCAAACTGCAAAAGCTGTTGAAAGGGTTTGCGTCACGCACGGGTCTTTGCATCCTTTCCCCGGTATTGAAAGACACGATGCAGATAGAAGGCGGAGGATATTGGCCGCTGCTCACCTTGAGAGGTGCCTGCGCGACAGCTGCCGCTGAAATCCGCCTGAAAGCGTCGGGCATGAATCCGGATACCTTGAGGGTGAACAAGACGATGTTCTTTTACAAAGCCATAGAGGCGGTGTCCGATGAAGACACCCTCGCCACGGATGCGATGGCACGGATAGCCGGCGGCATAGGGTGTTTCGGAGAGTTGTATGCCTCCGTCGGGATACATGGCTTCAAGCTTGCATCGGCACGCAACACGCCCCTCAACCAGGCCACGCCCCTTGACATGGCTTCGTTGCTGGGCAGGCTGATGCGTTACAAAGACCACCTGTTCCGGGAGCACCCTGACATCTATGAAACGCAGGACTATCTGGAGCAGAGTTTGGAGAACAAAGGTTGGCCTACTACCGATTACACCTTAGCCTGCGCAGAGGTAGGAGGACGGCGTGTGCTGAACGTCATTGCTTCGGTGGGCGGCCACCTGCTGGTTGTCTTTATGGAAGGAACGGATGTATCCGAAGAAACGCTGATGAAGAAGGCGGGCGAGCTGATACAGGTTGCCAAGGATAATTTGCCTTAAACACGTCTTCCCGTTCTCATCCCACCACACTGTCAACATCCACATAATAATTGGAAGGATTATTGCGGTCAACATAGACACGCACCTTCCTTTGGGGATCTATCTCGTAACTCTCATACCAGAAAGAACCGCTGTGAAACAGGTATATACGCCCGTCGGATGCCACATAACGGCAACTCACGATGATGGGATGCCGTCCGTTCA
>ENA-UOJS01001095-UOJS01001095.1-human-gut-metagenome-genome-assembly--contig:-C74-NODE-1095-length-24234-cov-16.875677_pt1 | contig 24234 bp, 22 predicted proteins | sample MGYA00242355_ERZ723902 | MGnify/ENA metagenome assembly ERZ723902
GCTCTGCTCCGTCCTTTATGCTTTCACCTAAAGTACAGGTTCATTGTACCGCAGGGAAAGCAGAGCGTACAGGTGGAAACTATCACCTTGTGTTTTTACACATTTGGTATATGAGCAGAAGTCGGTTGCCCCTCAGAATCCTCAAAAAACAGTGGTCACTTGTTTAGTTTCCGCCGTTGTATTTGTTTATCATTTCCGCTTTTAGTGCCAAAAAAGCATTTAGCCCTTCATTATCAACAGCAAAAAACTCATTGTTAGAAACCTCAGCATATGGCACATAAGTGGATTCACCCGAAATAGGATATGTTATGTTTTCGCATTCTTTATAGGAGAATACGGGCGCAATGAATTGTCCACTCTGCAGCCGGAGCACGTTTGTGCCGTCCTCTGCGTTACCTACGATTCCCGATAGGAAAACAAGATATTTGTTGCCGACTTTCATGAAATTGACATAGCCCATATCCATACTCCTATCGTCGGCATAGACTTTCCATCTATCCGCTGTGATAAGAATCTCCTCTCCCTGCGTCACTTTTTCGCCTTTGAATATCTGTTCTACCCGGACACGCTGCTGTCTGCCTTTAAAAAAACAGATTGGCTCATCGACAGGCGTCACTTGGAGGATGACAGGGGCTTGAAGGAGAGTTTTTCGCATCTCTTGACAATCAGCGGTCGCCATCTCCGACATTAATTCGGCTACGTAGCAGGTATATTGATAATCCGACTCTGCGGTAAAGTTTGTGTAACTGCCGTAGTGCGCTCTTCCCAGTATTCCAAATGCAGTCAGCAGAAGGGCAACGAAAACCAAGTGATAACGCAATTTCAAGTTTAGTCACCTCCCCACAATGGCTCCGCTATCCATGGTAAAAGTATGATCGCAGAGTAGTTGGATGTCCTCTTTGTTGTGACTTGCGAGCAGGACTATAGCCCCTCGATCTTTTTCGCTTTTGATCAGTCCTCGAATCAATTTTACAGAATCTTGATCTAATGCGTTTGTCGGTTCATCCAGCATGAGAATGTCCGGCCTCTCCATAACCGCCTGAGCAATGGCCAACCGTTGCTTCATACCTAACGAGTATTTCCCATACTTCCGCTTGTCCGTCGGTTCAAGGCCCACTCGTCGCAAGGCATCTATAATCCCGGTTTTATCCACCTTGCGATTAAATCTCGCAAGATATTCAAGATTCTCATATCCTGTCAACTCTGGATAAAGCAAAACATTTTCAAGTAAAATCCCCAGGTTAGGGAGAACAGGGAAGTCCTTTTTGAGAATTTTTCCGTCAAGGCTTACTACACCTGCTGTCACAGACATCAGCCCAGAGAGCGCTCGGAACAACATTGTCTTTCCGGAGGCATTTGGTCCAATAAATCCATAGACATACCCGCTATTTAATGATAGGTTGATATGTGAAAGTACAGTTTTTCCTTTTATCACCTTTGTGACATCGGTAGCTGTCAATTGCATATTATGTTCCTCCAAATTCGGCATCTACGGTAATAAAGTCGTGCCTTTTAACCAGGATCCCCCCTCCTATCAATATCAAAGACACAATAAATACTATATAGGAAAGCGAGTTTTGAAGCCGCAACACCCCTCCTAGCACATCTAGTCCATCTATGCCTGACGATTGCCAACCTAAAACTAAACGCGCCATCGGATTGATCTTTAGCACCACAAACTGTATTAAATAATTACTTTTTGGTAATGCCAGAAGCGTAATAAACACAACCTGTCCCCCCAGCACAATAGCAAAAGAGTTTTCACTACCCAAAAGTATAGATAGAATATTGACCAGCATCACCATGGCGAACAGCCATAAGCCATAAAGGACAAAATGGGTTATCAGTACCAGAAGCCCCTGCCACACCACATCATAGCGACAGTGCGTAACGATAATAACCGTTCCCAGCAGAGTAACTTGATAAAGGATGCCTGCACCGCAAATTTTCAGACATTCCTTGATATACCAACGTGTGCGGTGAATAGTTCTTGAGAACACATAGACGCTCGCTGTACAAAAATGCCGATATAGATATACTCCAATGTATAGTTCAAGCAAAAAATAGGGTGCCATTTTTATGCTGAATGACAATAGCTCCGGAAGGGAGGTTCCAAGTGGAAGGTCTCCCCGGGAACCACTGAGCTGCAAAACCAGCTCCGCCAGAGTTATTTGCCCATTATGCGGATTAACGAAAGCCAATGACAACAGCGCGCCGCAGAGCACCGCCATTGAGACGAGTGGTACAGATTTTTTGCTGCTCATAAATGGTCACGTCTCCCTTTATAAAAAACACAGAAAAACGACACAGCCATCAGCATAACAACTGCAACGATAAAAAACGCCCCGCTTTTCTCGGCATCGTTGAAAATATACACATAGTCAAACCATCTGACCGAGAACGGAACGCCCTTAATAATTTCCGAAAAATATAGCGATATATTGAGCAACACAAACACCGGCAAGAACAAGAAGATCTTATACCGCACCTTTAGAATCATGGATAACGCAACCGTAAACATTCCAAGAATTCCGGAGAACACGCCAAAAAACAAGGTGCTGATTACAGAATACAGATATGAATCGATTTTGAACAATTCAGCGAAAGTATAATGGCTGACCATTTCAACATAACGCGGATTGTACTGATTCAAATTGATAAAATCTCCTGTAGCAGCTGTGGGGAATGATATGCAATTCAGTACCAATTCTATCAACGTTGGGATCACGAACACGAGCGAGGTTACTATAAAGCTGGCTGCTACCTTGCTCACATAGTATTTCTTACTTCCCATACGGGCGATCAGCAGCGTATCGGTCTTCCTGTTTTTTTCGGAAATGAGCGTAAAGCCAGCTGGGCAAACCACGATGACTGGATATAATTGCACAAGCAAAAGCGTCATATCGGCATTGTAATATATCCGGTTATAGCTCAGCACAAGCATTTTGGCAGGATGATACATCTCAATAACGTCGGACCCTTGAAATGCAAATACATTCGTAGTAAAGTTTAACAGCACGAGTGTCAAAAGAAGGTAAAACGTCAGAATTGCCGCCTTTTGCTTCATGGCAAAAGCGACTTGTGATTTTATGGCTTGTATCATGTAAACTCCTTTCACAAAAGCGGTGACAACCGCAACGTTGTCACCGCTCCGAGAGATACTATTCCAATATCTCCGTGATAACACCTACGTTCAATAAGTGTGGTAACTTACGACGGCGTAGGCTGCAGCGTTACTATTGCCGCTAAATTGGAATGTTACGGAGTTTACATGCTCATAGCCTTCCTTGAGTGTAATCGTAGTATAGTCGGGGCTGCGTTCGCTCAAGTGGACTATGTCGCTGATCACAACAGAGTCTCTCTTGAGGCGACACCGAATCGTGCTGAACAGATCCAAACCGCTTTCGGGGTAAACAGAATGGCAACGAACGGTCGGAAAATCACAATAGTTACGTGCTTCAGTTCCGGCAGTCATCCAGCTCATTTTCTCGGGAAGATAAATGGTCTTATTGTCTGCAGCAAAGGCCGGCAGAGCCATTACAAAAGCCATGGCGAGTGCGATGATAAGGGTAATCAATTTTTTCATAGTAAATCTCTCCTCGTCTTGTCGTCTTGGTTTGTTCCTGTCGATCTCATTTCATTTAAACCTGTCCCACCCCTCTTCTACACCGGTTATGCAGAGAAACCGCGCGCATTTCTCTGTATCCACCTTAACAAAACCTGCTATCGGCCACATGTACCTTCAACCGAAACTTGCGGTTTGGTGATACCTCCAATCACAACATCCACAGTCAATGTATAGCGTCTTCCTTCCACCACCTGTGCTGTATCACTGAACAACAGATATCCGGTTCCAGCGGCCGTCCAACTATCAATAACCTTTGATCCGTCCCAAAGAACCAAGGTCGCACTAACTGAGTCTGACATTTTATCCGCAACCACTGATACGCTACATTTTGCAGTTGTCCCATCAAATGAAATCGACGGCTTGATGGAAATGGTTCGCGGTCCTGCATATGCTGAAATCGTGGACACCATAATTGTAAAAAGCATAAGCAGCGCAATGATGTTCTTTTTCAAAACAATGACCTCCTTCATTCGTTTAACACCCAAACGAATGAAGGAGGTCATTTTGGACAGGCTGTCTTAAAATTTTAGGAAATTTTTTGCACGCTTTTGCATAGTTCTATAATTATATCCTTTGGCAGAGATGTAGTAATAGAGAACAACGTATCTTTCTGTGCTGACATCCATACAACGGTACTACTTTGGCTATTATTTTGAGCCTGATAAAAATCGGCAATAAACTCCCCTATCTGAATCGTTTGGACTTCTCCATTGAAGTCGCCAACGAAAAGGCTATCAGCATCGGCGCCGGTCGAATAAACAAATTGGATCAAGCTGACATCATGACTGTAAATGATCGTGCAACCGTCCTCCGTGATCAGGCGGTCAATTTCGGTATAACCATCGGGCAGCCACGTTAACTCGTAATCCGTTTTCTCCTTTTCCGATGAGGGCTTCCCTACAAAACGATACTCAATAAACTCCTCATATTTCTCCCTGATCCATGCAAAAATTTCTGTTCGCGCATCGGCATCCACAGTTAACCATGTACTACCAATAATTATCGCAGCAATGATGAAGCAGGCAACTCGCTTTGGAATATTATAAATAATGGGATGTTTTGCTCTACGTATTGTCCGCTGCATCTTTTTTTGGAAGCGTGGCGTGAATTCATGACTACATTCTCCTGGGGCAGGAAGAGAATCTATAATTGCCATAGTTGCTTTTGCTGCAGATGCACTCAACTTGTCTTTATGAATCATAAAATTCCTTCCTTTCTACAGATTTCTTTCAATTTGTTCTTGGCGCGCTGATCCAGCTTGATTGCAGCCGGGAGCGATATCCCCATAATGGCTGCAATTTCTCGCACACTATATCCTTGATGATAGCGTAGAAGGATCATTTCTCTGTATCTTGCCGGCAGTCCGAGAATGCACGATGTCAGTGTATCGTCGCCGTCATAAGCCACTTCTACTCCGTGAATATCATCTGTAAAGGGGATCGCTTGGCGCTTTTTTGCCTTGCGATATTGATCTATAGCCTCGTGCTCAACAATAGTAACGACGTAACCATGCGTTTTTGGACATACAGGTTCACCAATCTTTTTTATGTTTTCTGCAATTCTCACAAAAGCTTGATGCGTTGCATCCTCAGCACTTTCCTCATTGCGCAATATTCCATAAGCCACATAGAACATGAGATTCCGGTACTCCAAGTAAATCTGTTCAAATTTTGATTGGTCATCCTGTGTTTCAAGTATTTGAAGATAAATAATCATGGATGTTCCGGCCTCCAATTCCCCATCGCTTTTCTCTTCTGATATATACTAACAAAAACTATGCGGTAACACAATATGCACACGCATTTCTATATGTCAGCGCAGGAAAGAAGCTGACCCAATTGAGCGGTAAACCTGCTCAATTGGGTCAGTGTACATCTATATAAGTATTTACTGAACTCTGCCGATCGATTTACACGGGCTTTTTCTGAATTATCTGTTTACACATACTTGGTATACGTGCGGCTATCTGTTGCGCCATCAGAGTCCTTGACGAACAGTGTCACGACAACTTTATAATCTGCGCCCGCCGTGCCTTGGTAAGTAATTGTGTTATCGTACGTCACCTTATTCATCGCGCTCATCCCAAAATAATATTCGGTATATGACTCAACCAGCTTCCACGAAGTCCCGTTTTTAATGTAGAAAGACATGCTTTGAGCCCCGATACGCGACATTATTCTTTTCCCTGTAATAGAAAACGTAACGTTGATTTTTCCATCAGTATCCGCGCTTGCAACGCAAGAATGGGAAATAATCAGCTTGCTGGCTCGCGTTTCCATAGCAACAGCGGTAGTTGTCAGCATAGCAATAAGGGTCAACGCAAAAATGAGTGATATAATCTTTTTCAACATATACTTTCTTTTCATATGATACTACCTTTCATAAATGGAATCTACAACGGATATCAAATCACGTTCCGGCAAGTCCGTGTCAACTACACATTCAAGATTGCCATTGAACCATGTGACGCAGTTTGAATCCATGTTCGTGTAAAAATAGTGCCTGATCCCATTTTTTACATACTCAGTTACCGCATCGGCATCCTTTTCAAAGCTCTCCATATTCAAGTTAAAAACCTGCCGAACCTGCAACGTCAAGTAGTGATCTCCGCCTTGGTATACCGCACAAAACTTAACAGAATTTCCTTGTTCGGACTCACTCACATCTATAGTTACAACCTCAAAGCCTTCCGGGAAGCTTGTAGGCACAACTTTCGCAGTAATTCCATATGCTGCCAGAGCTTCTTCCATTGAGGCGTACTGTGCATTCTCCAGCGGAGCAGCTAATTCAGCCCCATCTACCTTCGGTATGTCTCCGTCGTAGGTATTCTCAAAGGCAAAAACTTCAGATGTCCATTTCCCAACCATTTGGAAAAATCTGCCAATACCGCCGACAGAGCACGCCGCCAGTGAAAACACGCAGACCAACACAGCCGCGATGAGTCCCGCACCTCGGAGAGAAAACTTGCGATGTCTCGACTTATGGAACACTTTAGCGGGATCACTTTCGGCTTCTTTGTCACCCAAGTTGTCACTGGAATACAGCCGAAGACCATCGCCCTCCGGAGTCGCGTAGGCAGAGAAAAAATCTTTCAGTGCATCAGCGGCAGCCGTTTTATCAACTCCGCCCTCACGTTTTTCTATCACCTCCATAATGTACATAACCATATCCAGATCTCCGCCGTCTGGGTCTTCTGCGTCTTTTTGCAGAAGAGCCTCCAATTCCTGCGTACTCAATTGGTCCAGATAGGAGTACATATCAGCACTATTCGTTACAGCCATATTCTGAACCTCCTTCGCTTAGTATATGTGGCTATCGGGCAGTTACTGACAAAAACAAGTTCAAAAGTCCGGAAATTCTTCCTTTATCTTTTTTCGCATTCGTTCTATCCGCTTTTGACTCGTCCACACCGTTATTCCCAATTCTTCAGCTGCGTCCTTATGACTCTTTCCATCGACTATTACCCTTTGGAACAGGGCAACATCGTCATCCTTGAAATTATCGCAAATGAACTTTTGTATAGTCGAAAGAGCATTGACCGTTATGATCTTATTGACAAAATTATCGGGAGCAGCAATGTCTTCCGGCCTGTCGAGATATTCGGCAAATAGTTTGACATCTCGCTGCCGTAACCGTATGTAGTTCCGCATCTTATTTTTCAATGTCAGCATCAGCCAGCCGCCGATATTTTCGTGGTCACTCAGTTCGCCGAACTTGCTCCATGCATCATGAAATGTATCTTGGACAAGTTCTTCTGCTACACCGGCACACCATTTGTTCGCTTTAGCGTAACGCAACAGCTTAGGCCAATTATCTATATAGATTTCGCTGAATATCTCACGTTGTTCCGATGTCATGCTATTCGCCCCACCTTTATTGACCGCATCCGACCGCATGCCTCTCGTCGACATGACAAGTCGTCCTATCTGCGATTTATCTATTGCAAGAAATGGTCATTTACATATTGAAGAAGCGCAAATAGCTTCCGCGAATCATCTTCACTTACAGATACAAGAAGCTGCGCAATGCTCTGCCTTGCATCGTTCGCAGCATGTTCGTATATCAACGCATCCACGCTGACATGCAAAGCTTCAGCCATACGTACAAGGCTGGGAACGCTCATCATCTTGTCACCGCGCTCAACCTGCGTAATATGCTCAACTGAAATTTCGGCCTTTTCTGCCAAAACTTCCTTTGTATATCCGCAAGTTTTACGGGCGTCCCTGATATTTTTGCCGATAGTACATTGTAGATCCTTTTTTGACACGGCCATGCACATATACCATCCTTTGAAATTCCTATTGGTACTTATTATATTGCCCAAATAGGGTCGGCGGAATGTGCCAGCAGGGTCTGTTATAAGTCCTGTCAGGATTAGATTATAACACAGACGACAAAGATTTTCCTTATTTTTGTCAGCTTTTATTTTTCTGCCAAATACAACTCAATGAAGGCGTCATCAGGCAGCGGCAATCTATGAAAGGAGGCTCACCCTGCACCGAGTGTATGCCGTAAGCCTTGATTCGCTAATTCGAGAAAAAGAGAGGAAAATCATATGAAAGCACCACGCATGACAAAAGTCTTGTCATTCCTTATGGCGCTTGTATTCTGCCTTTACCTTGTCCCCACGGAAGCTTTAGCGGTCGAGGTCAAGAAAAATGCGCTTGAGGCAGCAAGCGAGTACGCCCGGGATTATGATCCTGTGGATTCGCCCGACATTGTTTCCGAGATCGTATCCAGCCGCGATGAGTACCAAAAGGAATACATGCTGTCTAACGGGCAGCATCTTCTGACCGTTTATCCCACTGCCGTCCACTATGCAGATAAAAATGGCGAATGGCAGGAGATCGACAATACGCTCCATGCCACATCAATGGACGGAAAACGGGTTTATCGGAATACGGCAGGACTTTGGGATGTTACTCTGCCCTCCAATCTTTCCGGAGCCGATCCGGTCACGGTCGCACGTGGTGACAGTGCACTGAGTTTCCGCTTTGCCGGTCAACTGCTGCAGGACGATGTCCTGACCGCGAAGCTGGCGCGGATGAACGAAGATATTGCCTCCTCCGAAAGCGAGAATAATACATCGGATGCAGAACCGGAGCCTGCTGATACATTGGCCGATACGTCTGAACCGCAGAGCGATGCGAATAGCGGCGCCTCTGAAGAGGCATCCCCTGCAGACGAGAACACCGCAAATCCCACCGAGTCCCATATTGCGGTCACTCCTCCGGATACTACAGCAGGCGCATCTTCTCCCGAAAGCGAAAATGACGCACAGCCCGAGGCTCTTTCTTCCGGGGAGGACACAGCCAATGAGTCGCCGGTTTCTGGGACTGCGGATGATGCTGATGAATCCGTGGCACCCGTTACCAAAAATGACACGATCGATGTTATTGCAGAGAGCCAGTGGGAGACCGCCACTACCACAAAAATGGGTGATACCGTTTTTGGACGCACGCAGGTGCAGCCCTCTCAGCTCACGCTAAAGGATTCGGAGATCGTCTTTTCTCAGAACGACAAAACTCTGCAGGAGACTTTCTCCGAAAAGCTCAGCAGCACTGCGGAATACGCCTCTGTGTTCAATGACGTCAATGTGCGCTATGATCTGAACTCCAATTCCCTGAAAGAATCCGTTATTATTGCCGCTGCTCCTACCGGGCGGACAGGCTATCAATATTTGCTGGAAGCCAAAAACCTCGTGCTGGAATTGCAGGAGGACAACAGCATTTATGCGTATGCCATTGGCCACACCGAGGGAGATGAGCCTGTCTTTTTCATGCCGGCACCGTATCTGTTCGATCAGGACAAGGCATATTGTGATGACATCGAACTTATCTTGAAGGAAACAAACGAAGGATATCTGCTGACGTACCTGCTTCCGCAGGAGTGGATGGCGGACGAAGACCGCGCCTACCCTGTTGTTCTGGATCCTGTGGTACATGCCGAGCTTAGCTTCACCAATATCGCAGATCAGACAGTCTTCTCTATTACGCAGCTCAGCTACACATGGTCGATGCTGTGCATTGGCCAGGGTTCTTATGGCATTGGCCGTTCTTTTGTAAAGTACAAGAATCTGCCCGCGTTGACATCGGCAGATGTCATTGTCGATGCGAAGATGGCGCTTTATAAGATCCAGACCAGCAGTTCCACCTCTGAAATCGATGTTCACAGCGTCTATGACACATGGGAATCCAACACCATAAATTGGAGCAATAAACCTGATTATAATCCCATTGTTGAGGACTACCAGATCGCCGGTGCGCAGGGCTGGTACTACTGGGATGTAACGGATATTGCCCAGGGCTGGTACGCCGGCGAAAATACCGGTATGATGTTCAAAATGGAGGATTCTCAGGAAGCGGCTGCCCGCGGACTGTACCGTGAATTCTGCTCCTCCGACTATTCTGCAGGCACCCTCCCCTACTTGAGCATCGCCTATATCAACAACTGCGGTTTGGAGAGCATCTGGGATTATACCTCTCACAGCGCAGGCGCCGCCGGTACCGGATACATCAACGACTATACCGGAAATCTCGTTTGGGTATACAACGGTCTTGGCTTCTCTGGCAATCGCATGCCTGTCGCCATCAACCACGTTTACAATGCCAACGACAAGGCCAACAATGATTTTGGCATGGGCTATGGCTGGCGAAGCAATTACAACCAGCTTGTATATCAGTGGTCCACGGACAGTTCTTACTATGTTTGGGAGGACGAAGACGCCACCCGGCACTACTTCAAATACAAGTCCTCCGGCACATATGAGGATGAAACAAATCCGACTCTAACCCTGACCACCAGCGGCAGCGGCACGACCAAGTACTGCATTACTGACAAGAATGGAAACAAGAGCTACTTTGACACCAACGGCCGCCTGACAAAAATTAGCAATAATCAGGCCGCTGTCAGCAGCATTACTATTACGTATTCCTCTGGCAAGCAGATCGCCAGCATCACGGATGGCGCTGGGCGGAAGTATCAGTTCAATTACAGCGGGGCAATGCTCAGCAGCATTTCCTTCCTTGGAACAGGCACTTCTTCCCTCGCAACAGAAAGCTATACCTATAGTGGAAACGAATTGACCGGCATCTCGTCCACCCTGCTTTCCTCCGCCAGCTTCTCCTACACCAGCAATCATCTTCTGTCGCAGGCGGAAGATGCAGGCGGGTATCGACTTGCCTACCTTTACAACACCACAAGCAGCACTAAACCCAATCGTGTTATCCAAATCAGTGAACACGATGGGAACACTGACGGTGACGTTCTGTGTATCTATTATGCGCAAAAGCAGACCATCTTTACCGACAGCAATAATAACCAAGAGGTCAAGCAGTTCAACAACTACGGCAGCACGGTCTCCATCCAAGATGGTCAAGGCAAGGCTCAGTTTTACAAGTATAAGAGCAACAATGATGTGACAAAGGCCAGCCAGCTGGCACTTTCTTCCAAATTGCAGAATACTGTTGCCAACTGGGTTCGCAACAGCAGTTTTGAACAGACAGGCTTCTGGACGGCAGGCAGCGGAAATGCCTCCACCGGCTCGTGGTCCTATACGTCTACGGGGTACATCGGTTCCAAGTCACTGGCCATTTCCCGCACCTCCAGCAGCGGCACTATCCGCGTGGATTCTACGCAGGCGGCCTATTGTCCCGCCAACAGCAGCTACACGCTCTCCGCTTATGTGAAGACTACCGGTATGAGCGGAGGCGGACTAGGCGCTCAGCTTGTCCTGATGTCCTCCGGGAATGTTATCGCCAGCAGTGCACCTATTACGACCAACACAGATTGGACTCGCGTGGAGGTCACATACACGAACACTACCGGAAGCGACATCTCCGACCTTACAGCGGGAATGCGGAATGGCACCTCCGGCACGGCTTACTTTGACTGCGTGCAGTTGGAGGCCTCCGCCAACGCCAGCCGATATAATCTGGTCGATAACGGGGATTTCAGCTACAATTCCTCCTTGGGATGGAACAAGAACCGCGCATGCACTTCCGCTGACGGCTCCAGCTCGAACTATTACCGCGCTCCTGCGCTCAACGATTCTTGCCTTAAACTTGTTGGTGCCGCCGAAAAGGACAAGCAGGTTTCTCAGACCATCACTGTTTCCGGCAGCGAAGGAGATGTGTTTTCTGTCGCAGGCTGGGCATTAGGTGACTCCGCCCCCATTGCCAACGACAGCAACCGCCGCTTTGCCATCAGCGCAAAATTCAACTACACGAATGGTACAAGCGATGCTACTCTTATCGCATTTAACCCCAACGCCATTGGATTTGTAAATTGGCAATATGTGGCAGATCGTATCGTTGCGAAAAAAGCTTATAACTCCATCACTATTTCCCTACTTTACAGCTACAATGAGGTATACTTTGATGGGATTCAGCTGTTCAAGGAGGAGTTCGGCCACAGCTACGTCTATGACAGCAACGGCAATGTAACCAGCGTCACCGACTTGCAGAAAAAGACCACCACCTACGAATACAGCAGCAACAATCTCACGAAAATGACGCTGCCGTCCGGCGCCAGCCAGACCTACACCTACGACAACTATCACAACGTGCTGTCCGCCACCAGCCCCGAGGGTGTGGTGTCCAACTTCACCTATGACAGCTACGGCAACAATACGAAGGTCACTGTCGGAGGCAGCAGCGCGAAAAAGATCACTTCCTCTGCGACGTACACTTCTAATGGCAATCAGCTGGCTACCGTTACGGATGCGCTGGGGCAGGTCACCGCTTATGGTTACGACACGCAGACCGGCATTCTGAATTGGACGCAAGCCCCTGGCGAAACGACTGCTACCCGCACCAATTACAGCCACGACAGCCGTTACCGCACCACCGGCGTGACCAAGGGCAACTCTACGGTGAACTACACCTACAACAGCGACCTGCTGTCCGCTATCTCCAGCGCTTCCGGCACGGACTATACGTTCACCTACGGCGCATTTGACCTTGTGAACAGCGTCAAGATCGGCAGCCGCGCGCTGATCAGCCACACCTATTCCAACGACTCCAGTCATTGGCTGACACGCTCCGACTACGGCAACGGTGACTACATCACCTACAGCTACGACCGCTATGGGCGCACGTCCGCCATCGGCTACGAGGACAACGCCGAGGCTGTCAAGTACACCTACGACAACAACGGCAATCTGGGCATCCTGACCGACAACATCTCCGGGCGCAAGACCAAGTACGCCTACGATTTCCAGGATCGCCTGATGCGCTACGAAGAGGCAGGAAGCAACTACAGCAACACCGTGCAGTGGGGCTATGACGACAAGAACAACCTGTCTTCACAAACCCAGACACTGGATGATACCAGCTATACGACCAACTACTCCTACGACAACGACAACCGGCTGAAGCAGGCGACAACAGGCAGCAAGAGTGCCAACTACACCTACGATGTCTACAGCCGCATGACCGGCATTACAGCCAAGAACGGCAGCAGTACTGTTGTCAATACCGGCATCACCTACAAGGATCCCACTTCGACCACCACCAGTACGCAGGTTTACAAGTGGGCGACCGGCGGCACGACCTACACCTACACCTACGATGCACGGGGCAATATTACAGCGATATCCGACGGCACCAACACCACCAGCTACGTCTACGACAGCCTCGACCAACTGACCCGCGAGAACAATCAGGCGGCGGGTAAGACGTGGGTCTACACCTACGACAACGGCGGCAATATCCTCACAAAGAAGGAGTATTCCTACACCACCGGCACGCTAGGCGCGGCACTGGATACCATCTCCTATGGTTATGGCGACAGCTCTTGGAAGGATCTGCTCACCAGCTACGACGGACAGGCATTGACCACCGACACCATCGGTAACCTGACCAACGACGGGACATGGTCCTATACTTGGCAACATGGCCGCCAGCTGAAGCAGATGTCTCGCCCCGATGCTTCCGGCGACACGGAAATGATCCGTTTCCGCTATGACTCCGGCGGGCACCGAATCGGCAAGGACAGCGGCGTCTATCACGCCAGCTATTCCGGCGGTGAGATCGTCTACGCGGGCGAGACTACGCGGACAAGCTATTCCTACCTCGGTGACACGCTGACGCAGGTCAACATTGACGCGCCCACTGGCAGCACTTCCCTGCACTTCACCTACGACGAGATCGGCTCCATGTCCGTCACCTACGATGGCGCGGAATACTTCTATCTGAAGAACGCGCAGGGCGATGTGACCGGACTGGTCAACAGTAGCGGCACGCAGGTGGTGGCGTACACCTATGACGCATGGGGTAATCCGCTGACTACCACCGGCACCATGGCCGACACGCTGGGTAAGCTCAACCCCTTCCGCTACCGCGGGTATGTCTATGACACGGAGACGGGGCTGTACTACCTCGGCAGTCGGTACTATAATCCCGAAACCGGACGGTTTATCAATGCAGACTCGGAGAGTTTGGTTACAGCATCCCCTGATAGTGCGAATTGGGACAAGAATCTGCTCTCATATTGTGATAGCAACCCAGTTACACGAGAAGATAAGAGTGGCCAATTCTGGAATATTATTGCTGGAGCCATTACCGGCGGAGGTTTAGAACTTGTTAGGCAATTGTTATCTGGAAATGAAGTAAACTGGGCTAAAGTAGGAGTATCTGCTATATCAGGTGGCCTTACTGCGGCCGTTGGACCTATTGCAGGTTGCTTAATTTCCGGTGCAAATGATGTCGCTATGGATGCCTTGGACGGAAATATTCACAGTGTGTCTGACGCGGCTAAATCCTTTGCTTGTGGCACTGCCAAAGCCGCTATAAGCTACGGCGCTGGGACAGCAGTTGGGAAATTGACGAAAAGCACAACAAAAATCGAAAAAGTAGGAAAAATAGGCAACGCTGGATACCCGGGAATAAAATATTCATATAATAAAGGACGAGGCAGAGCCGTTCGATCTGTTGAATTACATCCAAACCATAACAATCACGGAATTCATTTGCAAGGTAACAAATGGAATCCCAAAACCGGTACTCGTTCAGGAGTGTCTTTCAGAAAGACAATATGGAGGTAATTCATGTATCACTATTATTGCGAAATGGATGAATCCATATTAGCAGATATTCAACGGTATGAGAATCAGCAATTGGCAAAATTCCAAAGGGAATTTGGCTCCTTATGTTTAAGTGTATCTAACTCACATGGTTGGAATTACACTGTCAGTATACATCGTTGGATCGACACAACAGATAAACTGCGAAGCAGCCCATTCGATGGATATACTGCAACGTTACAAGTAGATTTTGCGGATTCTAACGGTAATTTGATTGAGATTGATGAGGCTATATGCTCATTTTTCGAGAACATAACTTTTATTTCATTTATACCGCTTCTACGGGAATATAGAGTCTTCCAAAACGAGGTATTAGGAGATATACGGAAAGAGATTAAGTTTTTTGCTCAAAGCCTTGATAAATTTCAATAGCTTACTGCTTGCGAATTCTTTGTGAATATTAGGCGTTAAGGCTTGTGTTCTCATTCTTGAGCGAGGAAACAGTTGGAGGGATACGATTCTCTTCAACTGCGTCCTCGCAAAGAGAGATTTCGTTTGCACCACCGGCACGTTGGGTGCGGCACTGTATACCATCTCCTACGGCTATGGCGACAGCTCTTGGAAGGATCTGCTGACCAGCTATGACGGACAGCTGCTGACATCGGACGAGATCGGCAATCTTGCCAATGACGGCACATGGAGCTACAGTTGGCAGCACGGCCGCCAGCTGAAGCAGATGTCCCGCCCCGATGCTTCCGGCGACACGGAAATGATCCGCTTCCGCTATGATTCCAGCGGGCACCGAATCGGCAAAGACAGCGGCGTCTATCACGCCAGCTATTCCGGCGGTGAAATCGTCTACGCGGGCGAGACTACGCGGACAAGCTACTCCTACCTTGGCGACACGCTGACGCAGGTCAGAATTGTTGAGCCTAACAGCAGAACAGTGTATCCCCTTCTATCCTATCCGCATTTTTTATAAGAGTTTTGGAATCGGTAATATATTGATAATATGAAGACACTTATGTGCTAATGGCGTTTTTTGATTTTATTTTAACAAAATAGTATAATTACTATATAAGCATTTCATAACAGTGAGATTTGGATATTATCACAATTAACTAAACAGGAGGTTATCAAAATGACTGCACCAATTAACGGAAAATTACTTTATCATCTAACACACATAGATAACATTAAATCGATACTTGAAAAGGGATTATTGCCTCGTAATAAACTTAAATCTAATGATTTTAAGGATACGGCAGATCAAGATATAATTAGTGGTCGGCATGAATATAACGTAGATCTTTCCGATTATGTACCTTTCCATTTTTATGTAAAAAACCCCTACGATGGTGCTGTCTGTAAAATACACGGAGCAGAGAACATGGCAATCATCGCAATAAATAGACCTAAAACTAATGCCTATGCGAAGGCCTACTACGTCATTCCACAACATCCTCTAAGTGGCACGCCAAGATTTCTGCCTTACTTTGATGGCATTCAGGAAATCAAGTGGAATCTTTTAGATAATACTGGCTATACTCGAGATTATTCGGATCCTGAGATCAAGAGTGCATGCTTGGCAGAGTGTGATGTGGATGGCATGGTAACCCCATCACAATTTTGCTATATTTATGTGAAGACAGAGAAAGCAAAAAAGCGAATTTTGCGAGCACCTATAGCAAAGGAATATATAGATATTATACAAGTAAATCCACACATGTTCCCGTGATCTGCTAATAGGCCGGTATGTTTCTTGAGAGGAGGTGCGCCATTGTTTATTTATAAAACGGGAGACTTGCTAGAATCTCCTGCTGAGGCCTTGGTCAATACTGTTAATTGCGAAGGCTATATGGGGAAGGGTATTGCTTATCAGTTTAAACTTCGTTATCCGGAAAATTTTAAAGATTATCAACGAGCTTGTAGGTCTGGGGAACTCCGCCCAGGAAAGTTGCATTATTATTCAGAAGACGGGAGATTGATCATTAACTTTCCCACTAAAGACAAATGGCGCAACCCCTCAAAAATGGAATATATTGAAACGGGGTTGCGCGAACTTGAGGCCCTTATCTATCGCTTATCTATAAAGAGCATTGCCATTCCGCCGTTAGGTAGTGGGAATGGAGGACTTGTTTGGGCCCGTGTTCGTATGCTGATCGAAGATAAACTTAAGGTGATATCAAAAGAGACAGATATCTACCTGTATGAGCCATCAAAAGCCTATGTAACTAGACCGGTTCAGGAACCGGTGTTGAGTACTTCTGCACTTGTTTTGATGGAAATTAAAGCAGGGTTGAATATATTTTCTTCACTTCGCCTTCAGAAAGCAGCATATTTTATGAATGTCTTTTCGCATTCGCAATATTTCAAATTTAAAAAGCATAAGTATGGCCCTTACTCACATAGTATCGATGTTATTTCTCGTAACATCAAAGCATATCAGTCCTTTCATGAGAAAAACTCTGAGGAAGCTAAAGCAATTCTATATAAAAAGATAATCAGTAGTACTGTTGACGAAAAGTTGAATAGCTTACTTCCCTATATTGAATTGGCTTGCAAGTTCGTGAATGAATTTCCCAACAACCATGACTTGGAGTGCTTGGCGACGGTGTGTTATCTTGTGGAAACTGAACAGATGCGTTCTGAAGGAGAAGTGGTTGATTCTTTTTTAGGGTGGTCAGAGGATAAGGCTAATCGATACCATAAAGAAGAAATAGTTGATGCATTGCAGATATTATATGATCGTGGAATCATTGATAAAAATTTAGAAGGATACTATTTGACGTGATTTTATGACTATCAAACAAAAATATCTTATGGGGGCGTGCTCTTTTATTAGTACATATTTTCATTGTTGCTGGTGTAATTCATCTATTGTAATAGGGTTTGAGCTATATGAATGGAATTGAATTGACGGGAATAATTAAAGATGGAATGACACTTTTGAGCCCATCAATCTCTGCTATCGTTGGCGGAATTGTCTCGACGCTCTTTTTGCGAAAGAACGCTCAAATGTCGGAATTTGAAAAAATCAAAGCTGGTAAGTTTAAAGATGTGATTGAAGACCTCCTCAATAGTGGAAAAATGACATATCTCGAATATTATAAATGCAACAATTTTCTGAAAATTGCCAAGTTAGCCGACTCGGCATATCAAAAAAGGGGGAATGAAGTGAGCAATACTGTTGACTCATATGACTTTGATTGGTTTATTCGCTTTTTTGAATATTCAAGTAGTATTAGCGATGAGCAAATGCAAGAGATTTGGGCGAAGGTTTTAGCTAGAGAAGTTGAGACGCCGAATTCAACATCGATCACACTGTTGCATGCGCTGTCTATGATGCGGCGTGAGCAGGCGCTAGCTTTTTGTAATATTTCGCGTTTTGCTTTTTTGGATATTAATGAGCGACTTGTTCATCCGTTAATCTTTGTATCTTCGAATCGAGAGACATATGAAAAAGAAAATATTACCCCATCCTTACTTAAGGAACTAGATCGGTTGGGCCTTGTTGAATGCAATTTTTCTGAAGAATATATTTTTCTGAAGAAAAAAGTGTTTAAAATAAGGAACAAGGTTATAGAAGTATTTGGAGACCCGGAAAGAGAATATAAAATTCGAGCTGGCAATGTTAAATTTACAAGGGATGGTCAGTTGCTATATCTTGCTATAGATGATGAACTGAAAAAATGTCACGAAGGAATTTTGAATTTTACAATTGAAAAATTCCGTAAGCGTAATTGCAGGGTTGTGATTAATGACAGGAATATTATATGAGCAAAGAATGCTTCCTGATTATGGAAATGTTATTAAATGTCGGCAAGGATGATCACTAGGTCGCTGCAAAAATAGAAGACCTCCATCTCAGCAAGCAGCAGAGCCTATTGAGATGGCGACCCTATATGCGGATGGATTTTACGTTTTTGTATTTCCCTTGGCATCCGCAAGTTATATTTTAATAATATTTCCGCCGAATGTGGACAAAATGTAACCAATCGATATGAGAATATAACTGCATCCACTATTGTTGATATGTTGAAATATCTTTGCGGCTGATAATGACTTGAGCATGTGCTATATCTATCTAGTGGAGTGGATTTTTTTGCAATAGACGATGCATCTCTCCCGCCCGCCGCTGGCGTAGGGATGGCAGGTCAGAAGCGTCAGCAGGTCGCGGTTCGGTTGAATTTTGATCTTGTCCACCTCGTGGGGCTGGATGATCTGAATGTCGGCCACTGTGTAGGTCAGCGTCTCCCATAGATTTGTCAGCGTAACGGTATCGCCCACCTGCAAGAGGTCTATACGCCGGAAGTAATCCGCACCGCGCCAGCCCCGGTGTCCGGCAATGACGCAGTTGGTGTTGTCCCCGCCGATGGGTGCAGATGTGTTTCCCAACACCGCCGCACCTGCGGCAAGGTGAGCGTCGGACGCGCCCAGATAGACCGGCATGGTCAGCTCCATAGCGGGTATCTCTAAGACGCCTATGATCTCATCTTCGATGCCGTAGGCAGTCAAGTCGGCGGCAGGCGCCTCACAGGCTTCGAGGTCGGTGAGATTACACTGTTTTCCCTTATAAAGCTGCCGGTTGTACTCCTGTAGAGCCGCAAGCAGTTCGGGATATTGCTGCTCCGGCTCGTCACGGTCAGTCAGGAACTCCTGCACAGCAGTTGCAGCGCTGCTTTGGAGTCTGTTCCCCGTGACCACCGGCCACAGCATGACGCAGATACCCGCCACGGCCAGCAGTGCCGCCAGCATAAAAGACAGCCTACGCATGGCGTTTCCTCCTCATCAGGAAGTATCCGCCGCCTGCAACAGCTGCCACGCTAAGACCGATACCCAAGCCAGTGAGGTAGTGCCGCGTCCACGAGGATGCCGCAGGTTTTTCTGCGGCGACAGTGGTCGCCTGTTTGGGGGTGTACGGAATGCGGTGGCCTCGCACCAGCAATCGGTGGGTGTTGATGCCGAACGGGGTGCAGGTCACCAATGTTACATAGTCTTTGCCGTCTTCGATTTGGAGCCGCGATGTGTCCGTAGGCAATACCGTGTGGATGGCATCCACCTTGTATGCTAACACCTCTCCCAGCACATGGATGTAAAACGTGTCGCCCTCTGCAAGCTGGTCTATGTCCGAAAACAGTTTGGAGCTTGCCATGCCGCTGTGTGCCGACAGCACCGCATGGGTGCTGCTGCCGCCTACCGGCAGGGATGTCCCTACCACATGACCCACGGCACGCTCCAGCGTGTCCACGTCCGTGCCGTGCTGCACGGGCAGATACACGTTGATTTTGGGGATGTCTACATAGGCCATGGCTCCGCCCACCGTGAGTTGCTGGGCATACGCCAAGGGAGGGGCAGATGCCCCTCCCTCAGTAATAGTTGCGCCGGACAACATGGCATTATATTGCTCTGCTGCCTGCCGCTGGGCGGTCAGCTCGGCGTCATCGGTGTCCGCGATAACTGCGGTGTAGGTGGTTTCCACATCGGAATGATACTTTTCATTCAAGAGTTCTCCCACCAATGGGTAAAACAGAAGCCCCAACGCCACAGCACCGCAAGCCGCCGCCAGTAACCAGCGCTTCACTGCTCGTTCTTGTGCTTACGGCTGCGGATCACGATAAACGCTGCCGCGCCCAGCAGAGCCACACCGCCGATAGTAAACATCCACGTGCCGTAGCCGCCCGTCTTAGGCAGGTCGAAGCCCGGATTGTTGACCACGGTCAGGGGCACGATGGCGTTGCCCTCACTCATGCTGGCATCCTTGCTGTTGACGGTGGCGGAGGCGGTCAGCAGCTTGGCTCCGCACTTCTCGCACTGACCGTTCTCGCTGGTCTTGATAGCGATTTTGACCGCATCCTTCAGCAGCACATAGCCCTTGTCGGTGGCAGTTTCGGTCAAGGAATAGGTGTCGTCCTCCAGCCCTTTGACCACGACGTGACCGCTGCTATTGGGAACGAAAGTGGTGGCGTCGGTTTTCTTGGTGGCAAAGCCCTTGGCGTAATACACGCCATCCTTCAAGTCGGCAATCACGAATACATCATCGGTGTCGTTGTGCAGTCTAAACTTCACGTTCCGCACGTTGCCGCCGTTGTCAGAAAACTGCTTGAGGACGTCAATGCCGTAGGTATACACATGGCAGCAGTCCTTGAGGGTGTCAAAGTAGGTCGTGTTGGTACGCTTCCAAGTCAGCTCGACTTCGTTGGGGTTATCCTTGTTGCCCATCTGAGCGTCGGAGGTCAGAGTGGCCGCATAGGTAATCCGCATGGTGCAGTCGCTGTAACCGCGCTTCACGCTGTCGGTGTGCACGGTGGTCGCCTCATTGATCTCGTTCAGGCCAGCCTCGGTCATCTTGATGGTCATAGTGTTGGCTGCGTCATCGTAACCCACAGTGAATTTGCCGGAGTTCTCCGCCCATGTGGCGATCTTGTCGGTGCAGCCAACGTCCTTAAAGAACTCGATGACCACATCGTTCTTGTTGTACTTGATGCCCTTAGACATGGTATCAACGTAAGTGTACTCGCTGAGACCGGATGCCTTGGAGGTGATGGTGGGCAGGGTGCTGATGATCTGGTAGTCCATGGTATCGCCCACGGAGGCGGTAGCGGTGTGGGCATAGCCGTCAGTAATGTCGGTCAGACTGCCGGTGTTCTTGCCGGTGGAGTCCTTTGCTTCGCGCACAGTCTTATCCAACGTAGGATTGCCAGTCTGGTTCTTGGGGTAGACGGTCACATCGTAGTTCCATGCCGCACCGTCAATGGTGGTCATGGGCAGAGACACGAAGAACGGATTGCAGGTGCTGGCAACATTTTCGGGGACACGAGTCTCCACGACGAGATACAACCCCTGCTCCATCTGGTCAGCAGAGGCGTGGCCGGTGGCATCCGTTTCGGTCATGGCAACACCGCCGTTCTTGACAGCGGCCTCCAGCTCATTCTTCACGGTGGTGGCATTGGCAGCCAACGCAGCGGCCAGCTTGTTGTTCAGCATATCGCTGGTGAAGTAGTTGATGCCGCCCTCAGTCTTGTGTGCGTCCGCGCCGGTCAGGCCGATGGCAGACAAAACGGCGGTGCTTCGATCACTGTTGTCGAAGCCATACAGCACACCCACCTGACGCTGGCCGTCCGCCAATTCATTGTTCATGGTAATGTCGGCAATACGGAGGTAGGTAAACTCCACACCCTGAATGGCGTACTTGCTCAGCTTGTCAACAACGGCATCGTCATGCAGCCCAGTGCTGACGTAGGATTCGGTATCCCACGCACCGTCTTTGCCGGCAGTGGTGATGTCGTACTTGTAGATGGAAAGGGAGGCGTTCTTTGCGGGGTCGATGGTAGGTTCTGCGAACGCTGTGGTGATGAGGCTCAGAGCCATGATAGCGGCCATGAGCATGGCCAATACGCGATGGATCTTTTTCATTTGGTTTTCTCCTTCATAAAATCAGATTTTTTGCAAAAATAAACACCCGCCATGAGAGCGAGTGCTGCAAACAGGAAATAGGTTGTAAATCCCGTACCGCCTGTGAACGGTAGGGCAAATCCTGCGTTGTTGCAGGCAGTGATGGTAACATCTCGGTTGCTGCTGTCCAGCGTTCCCGCGAACAGCGGTTCGGTCAGCAGCGTGTAGCCTGCTGGGGTCTTGGTCTCCGTCACACGGTACTGTGCACCGGTTTTGAGGTCGCTCCACTTGGCAATGCCGGTTTTGTCAGTGGTCACTCTGCCCTCCTCCGACCAAGTCTTGCCATCTGCGGAAGTCTCCAGCAGCAGCTCCGCACCAGCGAGAGGACTGCCGGTAACGTCCACCTTGCGAACGGTGATACTCCCTTTTTCTTCCACAATGTTGACCTTAAAGTGAATATACGCCCACACGGGGTCGGGTAGTGAGGTCAGCGCCGCACACGCTTGGTAGCCGCTGCCGTTGCTGGGCTCCAGCAGCACGGACTCTGTGCCCTCCACATCCAGCGAGTAGCCGTAGTCGCTGCTGATATAGCTGTTCAGCTGCGCCGCTGCGTCCTTTGTGGCCGTCACGGTCAGCGTGTTCCAGCTCTGATTGACCGTCACGCCGCTGATATTAGTGCTGAAGTAGTACTGCGGCAGCACGCCGTTTGTGTCGGTGGCCGTGCCGGTGTATTTGCTGCCGTCCCACGTCAGCGTAATGGCGTTAGCGTCCGAAAGCTGGTTGCGGTACTTCACCGCAAAGCTGGGGATCTTGCCGTGGTTCATAATGCGGTCAATAATGATGTTGTACGCCACCGCCACGTCGTCGCCCGCATAATGGAACAGGTTGGCGCAGGTGGTGTCGTACAGCGTGTAGGGGTACACCGGGCTGCGGTAGCCGCACACGAACTCCCACACCACCGCCTGCGTCGCCAGCTGCGCGCAGTCCGGGTGCATATTGAAGCCGTAATTGCCGCCGTAGCCATAGGCCATGGCCAGCGTCACGGCATACCGCTGATTCCACGTCAGGTCGCTCCACGACGTGGAGGAATACTGCAAATCGCCGCTGGCGGAGCGCACCTCCGGCTCCATGCAGTAGGCCGGGACAGTCTCCCCGGTGTCGTTCCGGGTGAAATACTTGAGCTTGTTGCTGGTGTACGGCCCCCACTGGGACACAGGCGACTTATCCTCGTGGTAGCGGTACTCGTTGCCGCTGCTGACGATGCCCGTGACCGTGGCGGCGTGGGCGGTCACGATGGACAGCCCCATGACAGCCACCAGTAGGCACACCAGCGTCAACAGCTTAGGAATTGTTTTCTTCATGCTCGTCCTTTCTCCCAACGCAAAAGACCGGCAGCTCACGCTGTCGGTCCTTCGGTCGGGTGTTCAGTTGGTTTATCCGTACAGCACCACTACGATATACTCGTCCGATGCCGCGTCGTAGCGGACGGTGCAGTTGAACCGCGCATACGCGCTGACCGTCTCTGCGCCGTCCATGGCGGCGAGGCAGGCGAAGGTGGCGTCCACGTTGCCCTTTACGGCGGCGGTCAGTGCCGCCTGCCCACCGTTCTCCGCCAGCCATGCCACGCTGTCCGCCGTGCCGGGGAAGTAGCTGGAGTCGGCGGCGGTCATGCTGGTGTCGATGGTCACGCCGTACTGCGCTCTTGCGTACTCGTTGCCCGCTTGAATAGCCTCCGCGATGGAGTAGATGTTCCCGCTGGCGGCAGGCTTCGGCGTGGGCGCAGGTTCGGGCGTAGGCGCAGGTTCCTCCTCCTGCTTCTCTGCTGGTTTCTGTGTAGGTGCCGGCGTGGGTGCGGGAGCAGGTGTATCCTCCGGAACAGGCGCGGGTGTCGCCGCCTGTCCAGGGGTAGTGGGCGGTGCCGTTTCAACAGCTGTAGGCTGCTTTTCTGCGGCGTTATCCGCATTCTCTGATGCATTTGCCCGCTCGACCGGCAGCGGCGTATCCGCACTGCCCTCGGTTTTTCCCTCCTTCTGCGGCATTTCAGCCTTGTCCTCCACAGGTGCGATAACCTGCGCCATACTCTGCAGTGGAGGCGTTGTCAATGTGGAAACATCCTTTGTCTGCCCGCAGGCTGTGAGCAGCAGAACGCCCTCCAGCGCGAGCAGTGCTAATCGTCTTTTTATCATTT
>ENA-UOJS01001106-UOJS01001106.1-human-gut-metagenome-genome-assembly--contig:-C74-NODE-1106-length-24086-cov-32.211186_pt1 | contig 24086 bp, 17 predicted proteins | sample MGYA00242355_ERZ723902 | MGnify/ENA metagenome assembly ERZ723902
CATTGGCAATCAATTTATTATAAAGTTTTATTCTTTTTACGACAGTCCCTATTTAACCTGAACGGGCTATAAATGACGACCAAAGAGCAGATTTTGGGCTTTTTTGTTTTATGGGCAGGCCCCGAACGGAACAGCCTGCGCCCCTTTCGAGGGATGACGTATCGGGGAGTGTTCGTCCGGGGAAGAGGGGATGCCCCGAGGAAGAGAGGAAAGAAAGCGTCCGGAGGCAACCGCGCGGAGGCGCAAAACGACGGCGGCACGGAGGCGCAAAACGACGGCGACACGGAGGCGCAAAACGACGGCGACACGGAGGCGCAAAACGACGGCGACACGGAGGCGCAAAACGACGGCGACACGAGGTGGAAAAAAGGGCGCGGCGACATGCGATAAGGAGAGCGAGGCGGCAGGAGGCGGCACGCAGAGGGCGTCGTGCTGCACGGACAAGGGAGGAGGTGAAGTACCGGAAGGAAGGGAGGCAAAAGAGGGCTGAAAGGACGGGCGGGCGCGGAAGGCGATGCACAGAAGCAGAGCATGGATGCAGCTGGCGGGGGCACGGGGAGGGGTACAAAAAAAGAGCGGCGGAAGAGTTGAATCTTCCACCGCTCACTTATCGGTGCTGCATCAACCGACCGGGCGTCTGGAGACCGGGTGCCAAGTCGGAGACCGGAGGCCAGGTGCCAAATGCCGGGGGCCGGAGGCCGGGTGCCGGAATCGAGGGTCGGGGACCAGAGTCGGGACCAAGACGGCCGCTTCGGCTATGCGTCGCGGCGATGCTTGAGCATCCCTGCAGCGAAGGGGCGCCGCACGCCCGCCGAGTCGATGAGGCCCGCCTCGAGAATGCGGCACTGCGTATGTCCTCATGCCGGAGAACATCTACCGGATTCCCTACGACAACTTCGTCATCGCCGCCGGCCAGACGGAGTCCAACGCCCTGACGGTCGAGTTCACCGGTTCGCTCTACGGGCTGCAGAAGGGTACGACCTACCTGCTCCCCATCACGGCCGTCATCGACGAGACGATTGCCGACAAGGTCGACTGCAGCGACGTGGCCCACTACATCGCTCTGGATGTTGACCGCGAGCTGATTTACCCCCCGGGCCTCTCGATGCAGAACTACTCGAGCGCCATGTACCGCACCCTCTCGATACCCAACAACGAGGTGGTGACCATCGAGGGCAATACCCACACCTTCGAGATGCGCATCTTCTGCTACGGCTGGCACAGCGGCACGAACTACATCGGCACGTGGCGCGGCCAGGATACGAACAACAACGAGGCCTTCAGCGGCTGCGAAGTCCGCGTCACGGGCGAGGAGGGTGCCAGCAACATCGGCAACCGCCAGTGCGACCTGACGCTCGCCTCGCAGGGCAAGACCATCTCGGCCGGCACGTGGCACACGATTTCGATTACGTGCGACGGTACGCAGACCGGTCAGCGCCAGGAGGTTGCCTACCGCTACTATCTGGACGGCGAGTTGATTGCCGAGGCTGCTCCCACGAAGCGTTTCGGCCCCACGTCGAGCCAGCGCTTCCAGGTGGGCTACACGCTTACGGGCTTCCAGTTCGGCTACGCCTCGAGCGGCTACTACTTCAACGGCCTGATTGGCGAAATCCGCATGTGGAAGGACTGCCTCACGCAGGAGGAGATTCGCTCGCACCTGCGCACGGTCGAGAATCCGTCGAAGGATGAGATGTACGCCTACTGGAAACTCGACGAGGGCGAGGGCACGACGCTCAAGGATTCGTCGGGCAACGGCCGCGATTTGACCTTCCCCGAGGGAACCGAGGTTGCCTGGGGCGCCGAACTCGAGGACTAATCTCCGCACAACAAGGGCTCCGGGCCGCAGAGTGCTCCCGGAGGCCATCCACGGAAAACCGCGCATCGCACAAGGATGCGCGGTTTTTTCGTGCCCGCGGCGAAAGAAAGGGGTGCAGGGACGAGCCGTGTCGGCGGAATACAGGGGCGGGATAACGGAACAGCGCCGCGGCGGGAAGAGGGTGCAGCAGGAAGAGTGCGCAGCAAGGTGGCCGCAGGGCCCGCGGCGGCGAAAAAATGCACGGCGGGGCGCCCCCGGCGCGGCATTGTGGCGACAAAACGCTATCTTTGTCCCCGAAAACCCATCTGCGGAAGGACGCCGCACAGCACGCCGCCGCATCGCACGACCATGACACAACTCCGCCCCCTCTTTCCCGACCTCGACCCTCGACGCCCGCTGTTCATCGCCGGCCCCTGCAGCGCCGAGACCGAAGAGCAGCTCCTGACCACCGCCCGCGCGCTGGCCGCACAGGGGCTGCGCATCTTCCGCGCCGGACTCTGGAAGCCCCGCACCAAGCCGGGCGGCTTCGAGGGTGTAGGCGCGGCGGGGCTCGTCTGGATGGAGCGCGTGCGGCGCGAAACGGGGATGCGCGTGGCCACCGAGGTCGCCACGCGCGAGCACGTTGCTGCGGCACTCGATGCCGGCATCGACCTGCTGTGGCTGGGGGCCCGCACCGTCTCGAACCCCTTTGCCGTGCAGGAGGTTGCCGACGCGCTGCAGGGTCACGACATCCCCGTGCTGGTGAAGAACCCCGTGAGCCCCGACATCGACCTCTGGGTCGGCGGCATCGAGCGGCTGCTCAACGCCGGCATCGGACGGTTGGGGGCCGTCCACCGGGGCTTCGGCGCCGCCGACCGCGGCGGCTACCGCAATCCGCCGCAGTGGGCCATCCCCATCGAGCTGCGCCGCCGCATGCCCTCGCTGCCGCTGCTCTGCGACCCGAGCCATATCGGCGGACGGCGCGAGCTGGTCGCTCCGCTGGCCCGCCAGGCGATGGAGCTGGGCTTCGACGGGGTGATGGTCGAGGTGCACTGCGACCCCGCACGGGCGTGGAGCGACGCCGGGCAGCAGCTCACCCCCGACGAGCTGAAGGAGCTCGCGGCGCATCTGGAGCTGCGCCGCGTTGCCGACGCGGGCGACGGGCTGGCCGAGATGCGCCTCGAGATTGACCGCCTCGACGACCAGCTGGTCGAGCTGCTCGACCGCCGCATGGCCGTCTCGCGCCGCATCGGCCGCTACAAGCGCGAGCATGCGATGCCGGTGCTCCAGTCGCGCCGCTACGAGGAGCTGCTCGCCCGCCGCACGGCCGAGGCCGCTGCGCTGGGGATGGCTCCCGAGTTCATGCGCAGCGTGCTGCAGGCTATCCACGAGGAGTCGGTGCGCCAGCAGCTCTCGCTGCCCGAGGACGAAGCGAAGCGGTGACGTTCCCCGACGCCTGAGTCCGGACGACCGACCGACGCCGACATCCGGCCAATCCGGCCAACCCGGCCGCGTCCCGCACCTTTCACGCGCCAATACCGCCGGGCCAACCCGACACACACCGGTCACCGACCCGCACCGCACCGCCGCCGACCCAACTACACACTGCACGCTCCGCGCCGCCGACGCCTCCCGGATTCGTCATGCCCGCCGGCAACCGCCCGCACCCTCCTCTCCACACACGTCGGTCGCCGCCGCCACACTCCGCAACTCCGCCCCGGCTCCGCCGTTCCCCGCCCTGCACTCCCGACCGAGCTGCGCTCTTTCCACCCCATCTCCTGGAAAAATTTGCCTTCCGGACGGAAAAACTCCACCCGACTTCCGCTGCCGCGGCATCCTGCGCCCCGAAGTGTTACATTTGCATGAAAAGTGTCGCCGCAGAGCGCCATTCCCGAAACGGTTTCGTAATTTTGAGGCGGAATCGGAGTCCGGATGCCCCCGCGCAACGGCCGGCACCCCACGGACTACCGCAAAAACGCAGCTATGGCAAAACAAAAGATTCTGGTGGTGGACGACGAAGAGTCGCTCTGCGAAATCCTGCAGTTCAACCTCGAGGTCGAGGGCTACGAGGCCGACGTGGCCTACAGCGCCGAACAGGCCCTTACGATGCATCCCGAGCGCTACTCGCTCATCCTGCTCGACGTGATGATGGGCGAGATGAGCGGCTTCCGCATGGCCCAGCAGCTCAAGGCCAACCCCGCCACGGCCGGCGTGCCGATTATCTTCTGCACGGCCAAGGACAGCGAGGACGACACGGTGGCGGGGCTCAACCTCGGCGCCGACGACTACATCACCAAGCCCGTCTCCATCCGCGAGGTGCTGGCCCGCGTCAAGAGCGTGCTGCGCCGCACGGCCCAGCGCGAGGAGGAGCCCGAGACGCTCGACTACGGCCCCCTGCACATGGACCTGCGCAGCAAGACCAGCACGCTCGAGGGCGAGGAGCTGCGCCTGACCAAGAAGGAGTTCGAGATTCTGGCCCTGCTGCTGAGCCATCCGGGCGTCATCTTCTCGCGCGAGGAGATTCTCCACCGCGTCTGGAGCGACGAGGTGATTGTCCTGGACCGCACCATCGACGTCAACATCACCCGCCTGCGCCGCAAAATCGGCGCCTGCGGCGAACACATCGTCACCCGCCCGGGCTATGGCTACGGTTTCGAAATGTAGGCTCTCCTACCACCGGCGGCTCTTCCTGCTGCTGCTCGGCATCTCGTGGGTGCTCGTGGGCTGCTTCGTCGCCTACCAGTACGGCCGCGAGAAATACTTCAAAATCGAGCGGCTCGACGCCCGGCTCCAGCTGCTCAACCTCCGCCTGCTCGACGAGCTGGCCGCCGGCGTGCGGCCCGACTCGCTCATGGCCGGGAATGCCGGCCGCTTCCCGGGGCTGCGGCTGACGATTCTCGACCACAAGGGGCGCGTCCACTACGACTCGCGCAGCGACACGACCCGACTGGCCAACCACCTCAACCGTCCCGAGGTGCGCGCGGCGCTCATCAACGGCTCGGGATATACGCTCGAGCGCCTCTCGGAGAGCACCCACGGACACTACTTCTACTCGGCCATGCGGGGCGACAGCCTCATCGTCCGCTCGGCGCTCCCCTACAACCTCGAACTGAGCGAGGTGCTGGCCGCCGACCGGGGCTTTCTCTGGTTCATGCTGGGCGTCACGCTGCTGATGAGCGTGGCGGGCTACTTCGCCACGCGCCGCCTGGGCCACAACATCGTCCGCCTGCGCGACTTCGCCGAGCGGGCCGAGCGCGGCGAGGTCATCGCCGAGAGCGAGCCCTTCCCCCACGACGAGCTGGGCGACATCTCGAACAACATCATCCGCCTCTACGCCCAGCTGCAGAAGGCGACCGCCGAACGCGACCGCCAGCACGAGCTCATGCTGCACGAGGAGCAGGAGAAAATCCGCATCAAGAAGCAGCTTACCAACAACATCAACCACGAGCTGAAGACCCCCGTGGCGGCCATCCAGGGCTACCTGGAGACGCTGCTGGCCAACCCCGGCATCGACGCCGCACGGCAACGCGCCTTCCTCGAGAAGAGCCTGGCCCAGACGGGCCGCCTCCGACAGCTGCTCACCGATGTCTCCATCATCACGCGCATGGACGAGGGGAGCCAGCTCATCAGCAAGGAGCCCGTCGTGCTCAACGACATCATCGCCGAGGTGGCGGCCGACGTCCAGCTGCTGCCGCCCGAACGCCGGCTGCGCGTCCACTGCGACTTCCCGGGGCCGGTCGAAGTCTGCGGCAGCCCCTCGCTGCTCACCTCCGTCTTCCGCAACCTGACGGACAACGCCACGGCCTACTCCTCGGGACGCGACATCTTCATCCGCCTGCTGGCCGACGACGAGGAGTCGTGCACCATCTCCTTCGCCGACAACGGCATCGGCATCGAAGAGGAGCACCTGCCCCACATCTTCGAACGCTTCTACCGCATCGACAAGGGGCGTTCGCGCAAGATGGGCGGCACGGGGCTCGGCCTATCGATTGTCCGCAACGCCATCGCCATCCACGGCGGCACCATCACGGCGCACAACCGCCCGCAGGGGGGCCTCGAGTTCATCTTCACGCTCCGAAAGCACTCCTGAGGGCATCCGTCACCGAGACGAAATCCAGTTGTAACGGTTCTGTAACAACTGTTTCGTTCCTTTGCAGCGTCGCATCACGCGCATGCGGCACCCGTCAAGAAGCAACGAAACCTTACCAACCGGAGTATGTCACCTCTATTCACCTTCATCGTCATCGTACTGGCCGTGCTGGCCGTACTGGGCATCGTCGTCGGCGTGGCCAACGACGCGGTCAACTTCCTCAACTCGGCCCTCGGGTCGAAAGTCGCGCCGCGACGCTCGATTCTGTGGGTCGCCTCGGCCGGCATCCTCATCGGCACGCTCACCTCGAGCGGCATGATGGAGGTCGCCCGCAGCGGCGTCTTCTACCCCTCGGAGTTCACCTTCCCGGAGGTGATGATGCTCTTCCTGGGCATGATGCTGGGCAACGTGCTGCTGCTCGACCTCTTCAACACGCTCGGACTGCCCACCTCGACCACCGTATCGATGGTCTTCGGACTGCTGGGCGCCGCCGTCGCCACCGCGCTGCACCGCATCTGGGTCGACCCGGCCTTCGAGCTCTCCAACCTCTCGCAGTTCATCAACTCGGGCAAGGCGATGGTCATCATCGCGGCGATTCTGGTCTCGGTGGCGCTCGCCTTCGGCGCGGGCATCCTCTTCATGTACATCTCGCGCCTCATCTTCTCGTTCCGCTACGCCCCCGCCTTCCGCCGCTACGGCGCCGTATGGTGCGGCATCTCCTTCGCCGGCATCATCTACTTCGCCCTCTTCAAGGGGCTCAAGAGCTCGGGGCTCATTCCCCCCTACATCAACGAATACGTCGCCGAGCACACCCTGCTGACGCTGCTGGTGCTGTGGGCCGCCGCCTCCGTGGTGCTGTGGCTGCTGCAGCGCATGCGGCTCAACATCATGCGCGTCACCATCCTGGCCGGCACCTTCTCGCTGGCGCTCGCCTTCGCCGGCAACGACCTGGTCAACTTCATCGGCGTGCCGCTGGCCGGATACGACTCCTACCGCATCGCCCTCGAGGCCGGCACCGAGCAGCTCACCATGGGACAGCTGATGAACCCCGCACAGGCCAACTTCCTGCTGCTGGTCGCCGCCGGCGTCATCATGGTGCTGACGCTCTTCTTCTCCAAGAAGTCGCGCCACGTCACCGAAACCGAGCTCTCGCTCGCCTCGCAGCACGAGGGTGACGAGCGCTTCGGCTCGACGCTCGCCTCGCGCGTGCTGGTCCGCGCAACGCTCATGCTCAACAACTTCTGGTCGGGCCTCATCCCCGCACGCCTGCAGGCGGCCATCGACCGCCGCTTCGAGCCGCTGCCCGTCGAGGAGCGCTCGTCGGCCCCCTACGACATGATTCGCGCCGTGGTGAACCTCACGGCCGCCTCGATTCTCATCGCCGTGGCCACCTCCTACAAGCTGCCGCTCTCGACCACCTACGTGGTCTTCATGGTGGCCATGGGTTCGTCGCTGGCCGACCGCTCGTGGGGCCGCGAGAGCGCCGTCTACCGCATCACGGGCGTGATGGCCGTCATCTCGGGATGGTTCATCACCGCGCTGGGCGGATTCGTCATCGCGCTGGGCGTCACGCTGCTGCTGCTCTGGGGCGGATGGATTGCCGCCGTGGCACTCACGGCCATCTGCGCCTGGCTGCTCATCCGCAGCCACCGCAAGACGCCCGAGCTGAAGGAGGAGGCCGAGAAGCCCCTCATCGAGCAGGCCAAGACCCCCGACGACGTGCTCTACACCTGCATCGAGGAGGTCTGCACCACCATGGAGCAGGTGACGCGCATCTACAACCGCACGCTGGTGGCCGTCTTCAAGGAGAACCGCAAGGTGCTCAAGGAGATGGTGCAGGCCTCGAACCGGCTCTTCGAGGAGGCCCGCGCCCGCAAGTACGGCATCATGCCGACGCTGCGCCGCCTGCGCAACAGCGACATCGACACGGGACACTTCTACGTCCAGGTAGTCGACTACCTCTCGGAGGTGACCAAGGCGCTCATCCACATCACGCGCCCGGCCTTCGAACACATCGACAACAACCACGAGGGGCTCTCGAAGGAGCAGATTGTCGACCTGATGCGGGTGAACGATGACGTGGAGGCCATATTCGTCAAAATCAACGAGATGCTCCGCTCGAAGGACTTCTCGGAGCTGGACAAGGTGCTGGAGATGCGCGACCGGCTCTTCGAGACCATCGTCGGGGCGGTCAAGAGCCAGCTGCGCCGCATCCACGACGACGAGAGCACCGGCACGCGTTCGAGCGTGCTCTACCTGACGGTGCTCAACGAGACGAAGACCATGGTGCTGCAGGCGCGCAACCTGCTCAAGTCGCAGAGCTACTTCCTCGAACACAAGAAGTAGCACGGCGCCGGGGAGACCCCTCCCCCGCCGCAACGCCGCAAGGGCCCCCGCCACGAGCAGGGGCCCTTTTTTGTAGCCGCAATGTCACACGGCCGACATCGGGATGCAACAGCGCCGCGCTTTCTTTGTCGGTGAAAGGAGCAAGGTACCGGAACACACACCTTGAAGCTCTTTTCCGGTTTCACCCGCGGGAACGCCCGGCCCGAAGCCCTGCCGCTCCCTTCGTGAACGGGAAATCTGCTTTTCTTCATACACCGGATTTGGAGAGGCCGCTGCACCCCGACGGGGAGACAGCGGCCTCGGGTTGTTTCTGCGAAGGGGCGGCGGCAGCGGATGCGCTACTCCTCCATGTCGTGGAGGTGGATTTCGAGGGCCCGCACCGAGATGCGCACCTCGTGGAGCGAGACGCCGAGCGAGCCGATGAGGCAGAGCAGCGCCACGCCGAAGACATAGGCCGAGAGGCTCTGGAGGCCGACGTAAATCAGCAGCATGGTCACCACGCAGAGGAAGAGGCTCGCCACGCCGAGCGCCTGCATCGTACGGGTCAGGCGCAGCCGGCGGCGCAGGTTCTCGATTTGCGCCCGCGTCACCCGCGAGGGCTGCTGCCGGTGCTGCTCGTGGAGCGAACGCACCAGCTGCGCGTAGGAGAGGAAACGGTTGGTGTAGGCCAGCAGGATGAGGGAGATGGCCGGGAAAAGCAGCGCCGGCGTCGTGAGTGTCAGTTCTTCCATATCGAATATCTTGAAACGGGAGGGAGGGCAAAGGTAGCCATTTTTTCGCGACAAAGCGCCGCCCGGGGCGGAGAAAGCCGCGCCGCGCAACCGTTCCCGCACCCTCGGGTTTTGGTTATCCCGTTTTTTATCCGTAACTTTAGCTCAACCGTACAACCTAAAACCCGTGAACCAATGAAAAAGTACTTAGCGGAAATGGTCGGGACGATGGTCCTCGTCCTGATGGGATGCGGCAGCGCCGTATTCGCAGGGAGTGTGGCCGGCGGTGTGGGCGCCGGCGTCGGAACAATCGGAGTGGCGCTGGCCTTCGGTCTCTCGGTCGTTGCCATGGCCTATACGATTGGCAACGTCTCGGGGTGCCACATCAACCCCGCCATCACCTTCGGAGTCTTCCTCTCGGGGCGCATGAGCGGCCGTGAGGCGGCCGCATACATGGTTGCCCAGGTCATCGGCGCCATCGTCGGTTCGGCAATCCTCTATGCGCTGACGGCGAGCGGCAGCCACGGCGGCCCCACCGCAACGGGCGCCAACAGCTTTGCCGACGGCATGATGCTCCAGGCCTTCATCGCCGAGGCGGTCTTCACCTTCATCTTCGTGCTGGTGGTGCTGGGGGCCACCGACGCCAAGCAGGGCGCCGGCAACCTGGCGGGTCTGGCCATCGGTCTGACGCTGGTGCTGGTACACATCGTCTGCATCCCGATTACGGGGACGTCGGTCAATCCGGCCCGCTCGATTGGCCCGGCCCTCTTCGAGGGGGGCACGGCGCTCTCGCAGCTGTGGCTCTTCATCGTGGCGCCGCTGGTCGGTGCGGCGCTCAGCGCCGGGGTATGGCGCCTGCTCGCCGACAAACGGAGCGCCCGTCCCGCCGGCAAGCGGAAGTAGCGGAAGGGGTCCGGCCCCGTCCCGACAGGCACAAGGCCGGAAGCCCCCGGCTCGACATCACGACAAACCCCTGCCGCACAGGTCGGCAGGGGTTTGTCGCTTTTGAAGCGGAGCGGGAACTATCGTCCGAACCACTCCAGGAAGGAGTCGCGCTGCGAGGCGCTGACAAGCTCCTCACGCTCCTGACAGGGGCTCCTGAACCTTATCTTCAGCCTCCCCTGGTCGAACTTGCGGACCTCCCGGATGACGTTCCGATTGACGATGCAGCTCCGGGAAACCCGGTGGAAAAGCTCCGGCGGCAACAGCTCGACCAACTCCTTGAGTTTGTAATCCACCAGATACTCCTGCCCGGAGAATGTGTGGAGCGTAACATACTTGTCGTCCGCATCAAAGAGCGCCATCTCCTCCACCTCGACCGCCACATAACGGTTTCCGCAGCTGACCAGCAGCCGGTTCTGACTGGTCCGCCTGCCCCCGACCGCCGCGAGCAGACTGACATACCTCCGGACATTCGCCTCCGCAACGCCGACCTGATATTCGTGCTTTTCGACGGCGCGCAGCAAATCCCCGTCCTCAATGGGCTTGAGCAGATAATCGATGCTGTTTACGCGGAATGCCCGGATGGCCCATTCGTCGTGCGAGGTGGTGAAGATGATGGGATTGCCCACGCGGCACTGGTTGAAGATTTCGAAACACTGGCCGTCGGAGAGCTCCACGTCCATAAAAACCAGAGAGTCGTCATCGGGATGCCGGCGAAAATAATCCACGCTCTCACGCACCGTGCCGAGTATGCACAGCAACCTGTAAGAGGGGCGGAGCCGGCCTATCGCCTCGGCAAGCATCCGGGCTCCGAACAGTTCATCTTCTATGATTATGTAATTCATCATATTCATCAGTCAAGGTATGAGAGTTCGACCCGGAAACACGCTCCGTCGCCTCCGTAGGTCATCGTACCGCCCTGGAGCCTGTAATGTAGCCGAGTCCGAACGAACTCGAAACGACGTTACTTCGGGGGTGTATCGGATTCGAGACGACGATTCGCTCCGCTTCGACCCTGACGGAAACGGTCATCGGCTTCCGGAGCGATATTTCGTTGTGCTTGGCGATGTCCTCGATGAGCATCTGCAGCACGAGCGGCAGAATCCGATGCCCGCCGACATGCTCCCGCCCCTGGAAATCGACATTCAGCGCGTTGTTGTAGCGAATCGAGAGAATCGACACGTAATGCCACATGAAATCGAGCTCCTCGGAGAGCGGAACCGTCGATTTGTCGCGCACCTCGAGGACATGGCGGTACAGACGGGACAAATTACGGGTGAATTCACACGCCCCGTCGGGATTGCTGCGGATGAGGTAGAGCAGGTTGTTGAGCGAATTGAACAGGAAGTGGGGATTGACCTGGGCGTTGAGCAGATTGTACTTGTAGGCCAGCAGCTCCTGGCGGGCGACATCCTGCCTGTGGCGCAGCTCATAGGCCGCAGCCACATGATAGGCAACCTCGACACACATGAAAATGACGATGTTGTAGAGTATCGTCCCGGGCACATCGACCGTCGTCTCGGGTTGGAAAATCCGCGCCACGACAAGAAACAGCCTGTTGATGATGAAGAGCAGCAGGAACGACAGCACGGCGTCGACCGTCATCTTCAGCCATAGTGCCGGCTTCCTCCGGAACCGGCTCCACAACGTGAAAATCACGAGGTAGTTCGACAACAGAATCAACAGGCACGGGACCATGTTGTACAGCAGGTCCGACAGGCAGGCTCCCGGCGAATCGTAGGGCAGCAGTTCGTTGTGACGCACCAGGTTGTAGAACAGCTGAAGGATGATGTCGAAGAGTATGCCGACTCCTGTTCCGACAAGGAGGGATTTCCCGTCAAGTCTCCGCATAAACATTCCTGCGTTTGCAACGTAAAGATAAAAATCATTCCCAATCGGACAAAATCTTCGTCTTCATATTCGGATTCACTCCGCAAATATCGGAGTTCATCCTTCCAAAACGGGAGTTCACTCCTCCGGGCGATTGGGTTTCGGAGGGTTTTGACTTAATTAGCATTGGAAAAACAAATCCCTACAATCATCACAGTTATGGTACACAGACTTCTCTCGACAATTGCGTTGACCTCCATGCTTTTGTGCGTCAACTGCTCCGAATCGGATTCCGACCCTGCCATGAAGCCGTCCAGGCCCGGGCAGATAACCGTAACCGTGCAGGATGACCGGCAGACGGCCCTGCTCTCCATCGCTCCGCTCGACGATGCGCTGCGCTACGTATGGTTCAAGGACGGTGCTCTGTTCGAAACGACCGAACAACCGCAATGCACGGTCAGTGAAAACGGCATCTACAAGGTTGCCGGAGAGAACGAGGCGGGACGAGGCGCTTTCAGCGACGAGGCGCAGGTCGACCTCTCGGAGTTCGGGCCGGACAACCTGCTCACCGAAGAGTTCATTCCCGATGCAGCCTTCAGAGAGTGACTCAACGAGAAGCTCGCCGGCGGAAGCAGTTTCTACTCCATCACCGATGCGGCCGCCTATGATGGCGAGTTTGACATCAACTCCGAAACGGGTATCTCGAACATCGATGGCATCCGGTATTTCACCTCTCTGAAGCGGCTCAAGTGCAGCGAAATTACCTCGCTCTCCTCCATGGAGGAGATTCTCCAGCTCACCAAACTCGAGTATCTGTGGATAATGTTCAGCAGCTGCACCGAGTTCGACCTTACCCCGCTCAAGAATCTCGAGGAGGCCCACATCATGGCCAACTCGGCCTGCAAGCCCGACGGACTGAAGGTCGCAGGGTTGAACAAACTGCGCAGCCTGAGCTGCAACAACAACAATCTCGAATCGCTCGACCTGACGGGATGCACGGCTCTCGAAGAGCTGGTCTGCTCCTACAATTCGCTCTCGGACGACAAACTGATTCTGCCCGACGGAGCACCCCTCTCGATTCTTGCCGTGCATACGAACGGAAACCTGACCCGAATGGAGCTGTCGAAATACGCATCGACACTCACCTTCCTCAACATCGGGAATACGGGATTCAAGGAGCTTGACCTGACCGGATTGACCCGACTCGAGGACCTGAGCATCGAAAACTGCGGCATGAACTCCTCCGCACTGACCGGACTGGCGAACTGCACCAGTCTCAAGAGTCTGCGCATCGACTCGAACAATTTCGACAAGCTCGACGTCTCGACACTGACCAATCTCGAGATGCTGCGCTGCGACTTCAACCGCCTGACGTCCATGGACCTGAGTCACAACGGGAAAATCCAGGAGCTCAGCTTCCAGGACAACGAACTTGAGGACATCACGCTCACGAATCTATCGCAATGCTGGTACATGAATCTCACCCAAAACGCCCTGAGACGGGTCGATTTGACGCCGTGCATCGCATTGGAGCAGTTCTTCTGCAACGGCAACAAGCTCAAAAAGCTGGGAAACAAACAGGTTGAAATCAAACTCTCGGAGGAGTACGACGTCGAACGGCTCAACGGCAGCGACTTCAACACCTACTGCGACGAAATCGGCAAATACTTCTATTCCTACGACGGAACGGGCATCTTCGTTCACGAATTTTCGGACGAGGAGTAATCCCGGGACCCAGGACTGCAGAGACTCCGAAGCCCCCCCCAGACAAAAAGCTGTTCTCTGCAGAATCGAAGCAGGGTCCGACCCCGGCCCTGCGCCTCGCACAACGAGACGACGGAACCGAAATACGGGGCAAGGAAAAGGGCAAGAAAGGGAAAACGAAATGAGGGGGGGGGAAGGGCGGATGACGAAGATTCAATGCTTTGTCCATCCGCCCTTCCGCTCAGGAGGATGCGCAGTCGGAGTACCAGAGCCCCCCTCCACTTTTTGGATACATCCCCCCGGCCCATGGAAGGAGCGTTTTAAGGTCGCAGGTGCCGAGTCCCCCATGCGCCGGCATGCAAAAACAAAAAAGGAGAATCCCTAAAGATTCTCCCTTTTGCCTTGGAGCGGAAAACGGGACGCGCACTCGCGCTGCGCGCGAGCGATTCGCGAATCCTTGCAGACACCCCCGGCCCCTGGAAGGGGCGTTTTGAGGTCGCTTGTGCCGAGTCCCCTCATGCACCGGCATACGAAAAGAGGGAAGAACCTTTCGGCTTCTTCCCTCTTCTGGAGCGGAAAACGGATTTCCGACCCAAGCATATTCCTCGCTTACAATCAGCGTATTACGATAAGCATTTCCTCGAAGGTCACTCCCGCGATGCGGTCATCATGCACTCGTTTGCATCCCAATGCTTTCGACAAAGATACAAATTATTTTCACACAATTCAAGAACGCTATTCCAACTGTTTTCTGTATACGGAATCCAGGGTATTTCCATCCTTGTCTTTCCAAACCAGCCAACCGTTGTTGACACTCCCGATGCAAAAATCTGCGGCCGTACTGGGACTCGAAAATCGCATATCTGAAGACAATACCCAGATGCCATTCTCCAAGCTCGCATTTTCTTTAAGCATCTCCCTTCGTTTCTCCTGCCACTTAAACGACGGCACACAATCATTGGCAACCACACTTCCAGCAAGCACCGTAAAACCGGACGAATTATAGAATCCTTTTGCATTGCATCCACGGCCTTTAGTGAAAAACAGATGCTCTTCCTTGGGCCGTGATATTTCAAAGATACTACAACCAATAAATGATGCCAGGAACTTGATATCCTCAAAAAACTCATTCATTGCGTCCCGTTGATGTTCGGGAAGGTTGGGGGCTTTGGGAATCTGTTTGTTCTCATTCAATACAAACGAGTTCGACTGCCTGGCTTCGGCAATGGCACGGTATTCCAGATATTGCACGTCTGCCTTAGTCATGTCCTCGTCCTTTGAGACAAAGACAAGCGCTTTCTGCCAGAATGCCTTTTTACTGTCGTGATCTTTCACCCGTTCCTTAAAGTTCTCGGTCTCTCCGATATAGGCCTGCGGCTTCGTCGCCTCATCTTCTCCGATCAGAATATAGAACGCCGGCTTGTGCAACTTCTCCTGCTCATTCAGATAGGCCAGATTCGAGCGCGAGATCACAAACATCTGGCAAATCCTGTTACTGATGAAAGAATATTGCGTACCCTTTGGATCGCCGTCAATTAGATACGTGGTGACTGTCTTGCCCATGGTTATTCTTTCTTACAACACATCATAAATCTCATACTCAAATTCAAGTAAATGATTTATATCTGCGTCGTTCTTTCTAACATTCAATATTTTTATTGCCGCAAACCTGTTATTGGCATTCTCTAATATAATAATTTCTCCGACTCTAAGTTTCCTTACTCTTGAGCTATAATCAAAATTACCTAACTCATTCTTTGCCGGGAATTGAGTATATTCAGGATTATAACCAATTCTTTTTAGCTTATCACTATAGCAATAAATCGAATCCGGGCCACATTCGCTCCACTCTGTTGTAAAACTATAGTCGGCAGATCCTATTATAAAAAGTCCATTATTCTTTTTATAATCGAAAGAAGCCTTACCATCTTCCTTGGAATTACAGAAGTTTATTTTTTCAATATTCAATCTTGCAGCTATCTCGTCAGAAATAGGATCTCCAACAAAAGGGCATGTCCCTAACGGAGGTTTTTTATTAGTGTCAATATTATAGATTCGTTCAAGTAATTTTTCATAAGCATTATAGAAGTCCTCATTATCAAAATCAACATACAAAGCTCCACTTAAAAATGTAGGGAGCTTCTTTTTTAACTGGTTATTTCGGACTATAGGAATAATAAATTCTTTATCAGAATCACACAACAACTCATTTGCAAGAATTCTTTTTTCATATCCAACTCCTTTTGTGCCGGCATTGGCTTTTTCTGTATATTTCTCACTACATATACAGATTACCAAATGAGAAGTCGTTAGCCCCTGTTCCATAAAAAAAGGCAAATCATCCCCTAATCTTAAATCAAATTGATCTAAGATAGCATCAACGCCATGGGATCTCAACTTTACAGCTAAATCATAAACCCATTTTTTATGTTCCTGATTCCCATCTTCTGTATCCCAAGAATACGAAATGAATACCTTAGGATGATCTGTAATTCCTTCCATATATCATATGCATTTAGATAACGAAAATTGTCTCATCTCCGCAAATATTGCGGATCATCATGCGCAACGGGTTGTTGTCACATCGAATGCATCCATCCCAGTATTCAGCAGTCTTCACTCCGTTTCTGATCACATAGCCCTGCTTGTCGATCTTAATCTCACTGTCGCTGTGCCAGGGAGCGGTCTTTTCGGCCGTCGAACAATCCAGACTTACCCATTCGATGGTTTCCAGCCCTTCATCACTGACATGAATCGGAACGTACGTCTTATTCTTGCCCTTCGCATTCTGCTGCAGAACCTGCAACTGGTTCTTTTGATTGAGCTCGTCAATCTTGCGAAGAACCCGGTCACTCTGGAAATGCGTAATCTCCACCTTCCAACCATTGAACAGGTTGTCAGAAACCTCCGACAGAGCCCATTCGGCCGCATCCTCAACAACCATGTCGTCGAGAATCTGTTTCAGATCCCGCAGTTCAATCTCAATCAGCGGATTTCCCTCTTCCCTGATAAAATGTTCGATCTCCTCGCGATTGTCGATGTCGATATAATAGACAATCACCCGTTTGGTGCCGTCCGGGAGATCGGGCATGGCTTCCCGGATGATCCGGTTCATCAACGGTTTGTCCAATACCCGGGTACCGCCATCCATCAGATTGGGGAGATAAACCGGAGTCATTCCGTATTTGGTATCGACAATACTGCCTTCCCAGAATTTATCCAGCGCATCCTCATTCCTCAAACCGGGAATCAGTTTTTTCAGCCGCTCCATGGTCTGCACGGGGTTGCGATACAACGACACGCCGTCCTTTATCTCCAGCACATCGAATTCCGCATCGGCCGCAACCAGCCGGTCGCGCGTAGTCTGAATGCTGTTGATGTTTATGTCGGCATGGATAAATTTGCGTCCCAGTCGGTTGGCCACCGCCGCCGTCACGCCGCTCCCCCCGAAGAAATCGGCCACCACCATTCCTTCGTTGCTGCTGGCCTTGATAATACGCTCCAGAAGGGCTTCGGGCTTTTGGGTGGCATAATCTACTCGTTCATTAGATGCCTGGTTAACAATATCAATCATCCAATAATCCGACGGAGCGAATCCATCCCCTAAATAATCTCTTACGACTAATTCAGGATGTTCTATTTCCCATTTTGGATCAACATCTTTGGCTCCTTTTATCGGGCTTCCTTCAATACCTCTACCGCAAAGACGATAATAGCCATTTTCGTCTTTATATTTATATTTTTTTATCGTGGCTTCAGAGTAATTTTGCAATACACCCTCTACATTCCAGTTAAAGGTATATTTTTCTGGATTTTTCGCATACCAAAATATGTCATGATGCTTTCTGTTAAAATACAATTTACTAAATTGTCGTGTTTGATAGCACCAAACGATATTATTTAAAAAACTATTCTCTCCAAATACCTCATCCATAACTATTTTGACATAGTGCGATATATTATAATCTAAATGCACATAAATAGTTCCGTTTTCAGATAAAATAGATTTGATTGCCATCAGATTCTCGTACATCCAATTGAGATAGCTCTCCTTGTTCCAGATATCGCCGTACATCTTCTCCTCGAACGACCGAAGCTCCTCGATATCCAGTTCGCTTTCAGCCTGACGAATGGCCTCGGCAACCTTGGGGTTACGTCGCAGATAGACCTTCTTGGCATAATCGGCACCGCTGGCAAAGGGCGGATCAATATAGACCAGATCCACGGTGATTCCTTTGTCCTTCAGATAGGCGCAGGCCGACAGACATTCTCCGCGAATAATGAGATTGCCGTCCGCATTGTTTTTCCGGCGCTCTCGAAGCTGGGCCTCGTAAAGCGGCAGACCGCGTTCGATGCGCTCGATGACCCGATCGTTGTCGCGATAGCGAAGCAGCCGTTTGGTGCGTACAAAATTGTCGAGAACAGCCTGACCTTCCAGCGTGTTCGGGAAATAAGGGATGTATTTGATTGCCATAACCGTATTCTATTTATCAATTGTTGAAAAATTCCTGTATTGCCTGGATGGTCCGTTTTTCACGCTCCTCCTTGCCGAGTCCCTCTTCAAGGTAGAGGAACCGAAAGCGCTCATAACCAAAACACTCGTTGTTCCTGTGAATAAATTCCGTCTCCATGAAGTATCGACGATCGGCGAATTTGGCCGCAAAACCCTCGCCTTTCGTTTCAATGATGATGATGCGATCAATGGTACCGTCCTCCTTGCGGCTGAGCAACAAGAAGTCGGGGACATATTTGCCGATATATCGCCACTTGCCACCCACCTGTTTGTAGCAGTCGATCTTGAAGTCCGTCAGCGTATCGTCTCCGTTGAAATAGATCTCCAGCGGCCATTGGTTCTCCTGCAGAATGGGAATGATCGAATCCCTGAAATACTCGTATTCCAGTCCGCTGTCAAAACGATACGGAAGATAGTGGTAGGTCCGCGCCCGTTCGGGATGCGGATCGGCGGGCTCGGGAATGGAGTATCCCTTTTGCTTCATGCTTTCCAGGACAGCCAGCTCCTCGGGTGTCAGAGATTTGTCCCGGGCATTCTCGTCCCAGTCGAGAATCGTGCGAACCTCCTCCCGCGACGGGAAGAAGGAGTGGTCATCCTCAACATCCAACGGAGAGATCAACCGTTCGATTTGAAGCAGACTCACCTGACGGGGAACAATCTCCTCCTTCACCGAAAAACCGCGCTTGCAGACAAAGGCTTTCCGAATGGATGAACGAATCGCCTCCTGATCATATTGATTGTCGTAGCAGGTCTCGCCTCGTTCGTTGATGGTCGTTATGCGATGGAAGATACGTTCAAGCTCGGATAGATGGGGCCGCAGATCCTCCAGGGTCAACGTATGGAAACTCTCCTTTACAATAAGATACAACCACGGATGGAACGAGACCGTCTCCCCGTTCTTTTGAGTCTCCAGATAATGGCCAAGCGCCTTTCCGGAGAGATCCTGACGGTGAATAAGTGTCACATCGGCTTTCTGGAGAAGTGACTCGCTGGCAAGCTTTTCAGCCGTATGGGGATGCTCCTCCGTAATCAAAGTCTGATAGGAAACCTTCAATTGGTAAAAATCGACAGGCGGAACCCGCAGACGCTCCATTCTGGAGAAACGCTCCACCTCTACGTTTTTAGGGTGGCTGCTGTTGTTAAACTCCTGCAACGAGATATTCTGCTGTTGTTTCAGCTGCTTGTTAAGCGTATCCGCATTGAACTTGTTGAGCCAGATCAGGGCGGTCTCCCGGGCATTTCGCGTAACCTGTCGCAAACACCTGCAACTGGTTTGCAGGACCATATTGGTCGGACATACACCCTTTTGCGGCAAAATAACCCCGGTCAGACTCTTGCAATCCCAACCTTCCTTGCCAATCTGCACAAGCAGGACAATGCGAATCCGGGAAAAATCCATGTCAAGAGAGGCGAATTCCGTCTCTGCACCTTCCGGCTGTGGATAGGTTTTGTTGCCGCCATGATATTTTAACAGGACCTCGGCCGGATCCAGACCATATTCGGATAAAATACGGGCGACCTGGGGGTAGATCATCTCCTCCAGGGTTTCGATCTGTCCGCAGTAAATTGCCAATTTGGCACAAGTCCCGTTCTCATAGACCGTATCCCGATACTTGTCAAGAAACTCCCGCACCCCATTTCGGACAATTGTTTCGGTATCGTTGTCCGCATATTTCACTTCTGGAATCTTCAGGAAATTTCCTAAACCTTCGATCAGCGGATAATAATAGACGACATTCGATAGTTCGGTGTTCTTTATGGCAAAGTTTTCTGACAGAGCCACGCTCTCCGTCTTATCAAGATACGGAGTTCCGGAGAAGCCCAGCACTCCGCAGAAAGAGTGTCCTTTAGTCCACTCCCCGACGACCTGGCGTAATTTAATTTCACCATCGGCCGCATGGTGTACCTCGTCAATAAACACGGCCAAATGAGGAATCTTGCCAATAATATTGCGCAATTCATTGGCCATTCGAATTCTTGCCTGTTCTTCCTTGTCGAATAATTCAAGATCTTCACTCTTCCCGGCTCTGTCCAATATGACCTTCTCCGCATTGGTGATGGCCACCAATCCCATAAGATCCTCCAACGGTTGATGATTGTTAATTTTCTGCGCATTTGGATTTCTCACTAAATTGCTCTTGCGGGCGGACTTCTGCTCATCCAGAATTTCAAACTTGATCATCCGCTTCAGCTGCGAGGCCGTCGGTTCGGGAATTACCCATGTAGGATCGAACGACTGAATATTTTTCAAACTCGGGACAATGGAGGATTTCAATCCGGAAGGAGCCAATACCATGAAATTATGGGCAAATGCCGGGTTATCGGGCTCATTTTGTGCAAAATACAAATCCAGATAAATGAAAGCCGCCATCAAATACGTTTTACCGGCCCCCATCGGCAGACTGAAAAGATAGTCCGTATAGGTTACACCATAGAATATCTTTTGAAAAACAGCCTCATAATCGATTTGCGCGCCCCATTTCTTCAGAAACTTCTCCAGCTCTGGCGCGATCTGATCCCCGTTCTTATCTTTCAATAAAGAATATTCCAGCAGGGCTGCAGCCCCCTTATTCGAAATGAAAAGCTCACGCTCTTCAAGGGTCAGCGCCATGGCATTCAAATCCAGACTGTTAAATATACCTTCACTGAACAATTGCCACAAAGGTTTGTTCCCGCATACGATCTTGAGGAAGAGATATATCTGAATTGCTTCAATCTGGGCATCGCGCATTTTGTTTTGCGCGTGAATATATTGAATCAACTCACGAATGGTGCACTCGGACGAGCGCAACCATTCATCGCATTTCTTTTTTATGAGTTTATAGAACATGTTACTTGTTGCTATCAATAAGTTCTTTAGGATCTACTTGAAGGATACGGGCTATCTCGAAAAGTTGTTCGAGACTCGGCTGACGGCGATTGCAAACGTAGGCATTTACGATGCTGAAACTTTTACCGAGTTTTTCGGCCAGCCATGTTTGTTTAATTCCCTTTTCTTCAAGGACTTCTTTTATCCGATTCATGTGGTGTGTCATACTGATCGCATGAAATTTTCCATAAAGATATGAAAAAATCCGCGATATAAAAATGAAATTACCGTAGATTCTTTAAGGTCAATTACTATTTTTGTGTAATTCTCTCCGCTCCGCCATCCCTTTCCACCCGATAGCGACCAGCCCCGGACTCGGCGGTGCAGGCTGCAAGGCCGTCCCTATGGGACGCTCCGTACAGCCTTGCAGCCGACGCCGCCAAGTCGGATCTTTGCGGACGGGTGGAAAGGGCAGCTGATTGCCTTGTAGGCCCTTTGTAGATAGTAAACTTATGCGTACCTTTATCAACAGATTAACATCTTTTACCAAACAGAATCATGCCGTCGTCATTGTTAGTCATAGGGGCAGGAATCCTCCTCGTCGCAATTACCGTCCTTACATACCGCCGAATTCACCTGTCCAAGGATTTGGATGAACTGACCGCAAAAATAAGACAGGCTTTTGCCGAAGCCCCAAAATCCGCTCAAACAGAAAACAGCACAACCAGCCTCGACAAAAATCTGGCAATGTGTTTTGAAGGTCAGGTGCTGACCGCAGCGTTGCAGGAGGCTTTCACCAACCGTTTTGCCGCACTCTACAAAGACGCCTGCAAACTGGCCAAGCGAGCCCAAAAGGGACACGTTCCTTTCCCGGATGTAATCCGGCGTTTTATCCGTGATTTCGAAGCAATTCCGGACATCGTCCAGAATCACAACGAAAAGATCTTCGGGGATTTGCTGGATCGGCACAAGACTTTTTTCGACCACTGCCTGAAATATCCGCTTGACAGGCAGCAACGACGCTCCATCCTTTCAGAGGAGGAGAACTGCCTGGTAGTGAGCAGCGCCGGGAGCGGCAAGACTTCTTCCATTGTCGGAAGGGTCAAATATCTGATCGACATCAAAAGGGTTGCGCCGGAGCGGATTCTCCTCATCAGTTATACCAACAAAGCGGCCGCCGAACTTACAGAACGCATGGGAGTTCCCGGTCTACGCGGATATACCTTTCACAAGCTGGCAATCGATCTAATCGGACAATATACGGGGTGCAAGCCCTCGATCTGCGACAACACGGACGCACTTTTCATTCAAGTGTATCGGGATTTGCTGAATGACGTGGCATTTCGCAAGCATGCAATCGAATATTTCGTCGATTATCAGGCGCAGGACGCTGATTGGGAACGGAAAAAGCAGGAACGTCGCCAACAGTTAAGTGAACAAAAGACGGTACGATTGAGAGCCTTGCTTCCCGATATGGACGGCAATGCCATCTATGTTCGCAGCGAACAGGAACAGAAAATCTGCTTTGTCCTCGCGTCGCTCGGCGTCAGATTCCGTTACGAGGAGCCCTACGAGCATCCGGTAGCCGACGAGATGCATGCCCAGTACAAACCGGATTTCTCAATCTATTTTGAACAAGGCGGACGCCGGGAGCGCATCTATCTGGAGCATTTCGGAGTCGATGAACACGGGATGGTTCCCGCCTGGTTTGCAAAAGATCGGAATATCTCCTATGAAGAGGCGAACAAGCGGTATAACGACGGCATTACCTGGAAAAAAGCGGCTCACGAGAAGTTCGGCACCGTGTTGCTGACCTCGTCAAGTGCGGATTTCTATTACGCCGATATCCGCGAGAAATTGAAACGGCAACTTGAAGAGGCCGGGGTTCCGATACAGGAACGTACCGACGAAGAAATGTTCGAATCGATCTTGCCCAAAGGGGGCCGTCAGGAGAAGGCCTTTATCCGCTTGATGGCGACGTTTACGACATTGCTCAAATCGAGTTGCCGATCGTTGAATGAGGTATTGCGGCAGGTCGAACGAGAGAACGACGAGAGAAGCCGGTTTGTTATCCGAAAGATTTTCCGTCCCGTATATGAACGCTATACGGAGATGTTGCAACAGAGCGGACAGATTGACTTTACGGATGCCATTCTGCAGGCTACGGACATCTGCCAGAAGTCGCATCCCGTCTCTTTCGACCATATCATCGTGGACGAGTTTCAGGACATCTCCGTAGACCGATACAGGTTTCTGAAAGCTTTACGCGAAAGTACGCCTCCCGCCAAACTCTACTGTGTCGGCGACGACTGGCAGTCGATCTACCGTTTCTCGGGAAGCGACATGGCTCTTTTTAACAGCTTCCCCGAATTTTTCGGCCCGACCGAAATCAACAAGATCGAAACGACTTATCGCTTCGGAGAGCCCCTGGTCAGCCTGTCATCCCGGTTTATCCAACGCAATGCTGCCCAAATTAAAAAAGAGATTCATCCCTTCAATGACCGAATACGGACCGATCTGTCGTTCGAAGCATACGACCGGAATGAGTATTGCCATGTGATTGCACGGCTGGTCGCCTCGGTTCCTGCCGACCAATCGATTTTCCTGCTGGGCCGCTATTCATTCGATGATTATTACCTGTCGTTCATGTATCAAAGCATGAAAGAGGGTAATCGGTTCTATTATCTGATCGGCAATCGCAAGGTCGAGTTTCTGACAGTTCACAAATCCAAAGGGCTCGAAGCTGATTATGTCATTCTGTTGCAGTGCAACAAGGACACCTACGGGTTTCCTTCGCGCGTAAGCGACGATCCGACATTGCAATATGTATTAACCAAGAGCGATCAATATCCTTACGGTGAAGAGCGTCGGCTCTTTTATGTGGCGATTACCCGAGCAAAAGTCCACACCTGGGTGCTTTATGACCGACGATTCCCGTCTGTTTTTGTCGATGAGTTTCTCCATCCGGAACGAGTCAATGAGGAGAGTTATGCCAAACATCCGAATGCCAACAAGCGATGGACCCGTCGAGCCGATAAATATCTGCTCACACTTCACCGTGAGGGGAAAAGCATCCGCTACATTGCAGAGAAGATGGGCCGAAGCCAAACCTCCATTGTCATGCGTCTGGAAAAGTTGAAAGAGGAATAAAGAGGAAATCTTGATTCTCCGTAATCAATAATCCGATTTAACTCTCATCCTTAAAATAATTGGAGCTTCTCTGCCTGTCCATTCTACCCGATAGTTACCAGTACTAGTTTGGCAGAATCGGATTCAATGCATCCTCTTAATTGATACTGTTCCAAATAGTGTGTCTGGGGAATAAATAAAAAAGTCTACAGATTTTT